>Ga0209389_1000018_pt1 | contig 179898 bp, 167 predicted proteins | sample CowpearedBW_FD_187526 | JGI IMG/M metagenome (GOLD analysis project Ga0209389, IMG submission 187526) | Root nodule microbial communities of legume samples collected from California, USA - Cow pea red BW (SPAdes) (version 2) | ecosystem: Host-associated > Plants > Roots > Nodule | place: USA... | reverse complement strand
CCCCCCCGCCCCCCATAACCCTCAAGCCTTACACTCCCCCGCCCACTACCAGCCTCAGTCCCCTTCCCTTGCACCCCCACCGAACAGAACTAAGCTTGTTGCCTCAGTGGGCTTCGCTCCGAAAGGACCGATGCAGACACGGCGCGTAGCCTGACGCCGCCCCGAAAAAGCTTGACCGATCGATCAGAAAAAGGTGAAAAACGGTACACATTACAAATATTTATTTGTGTACAATCGCCCAGACCCGATCCCTGCGGGACATCAGTGATCGGACCTGGACACGGGTCGGCGTACCAAAGTTGCGTTGCGGTAACCTTGCTGGTTATCAATACTGGCGCCGATTTTTCGACCAACAAGAACATCAAAACCGTGGAACCTTAGAATGAGCACAGCAATCAGTCCGACTGCTTATAACTATAAGGTCGTCCGCCAGTTCGCCATCATGACGGTGGTCTGGGGGATCCTTGGCATGGGCCTCGGCGTCTTCATCGCCTCGCAGCTGGTGTGGCCGCAGCTGAACCTGGACCTTCCCTGGACCAGCTTCGGCCGCCTGCGCCCGCTGCACACCAACCTGGTGATCTTTGCCTTCGGGGGCTGTGCGCTGTTCGGCACCAGCTACTACGTGGTGCAGCGCACCTGCCAGACCCGGCTGATCTCCGACAGCATGGCCGCCTTCACCTTCTGGGGTTGGCAAGCCGTGATCGTCGGCGCGCTGATCACCCTGCCGATGGGCTACACCACCACCAAGGAATACGCCGAGCTCGAGTGGCCGCTGGCGATCCTGCTGGCGATCGTCTGGGTTACCTACGGCCTGGTGTTCTTCGGCACCATCGTCAAGCGCAAGACCAAGCACATCTATGTCGGCAACTGGTTCTACGGTGCATTCATCGTGGTCACCGCGATGCTGCACATCGTCAACCACATCTCGCTGCCGGTGAGCCTGTTCAAGTCGTACTCGGCCTACTCCGGCGCCACCGACGCGATGATCCAGTGGTGGTACGGCCACAACGCCGTGGGCTTCTTCCTCACCACCGGTTTCCTGGGGATGATGTACTACTTCGTGCCCAAGCAGGCCGAGCGGCCGATCTACTCGTATCGCTTGTCGATCGTGCATTTCTGGGCGCTGATCACCCTGTACATCTGGGCTGGCCCGCACCACCTGCACTACACCGCCCTGCCTGACTGGGCGCAGTCGTTGGGCATGGTGATGTCGATCATCCTGCTGGCGCCAAGCTGGGGCGGCATGATCAACGGCATGATGACCCTGTCGGGCGCCTGGCACAAACTGCGCACCGACCCGATCCTGCGCTTCCTGGTGGTGTCGCTGGCGTTCTACGGCATGTCCACCTTCGAAGGCCCGATGATGGCCATCAAGACCGTGAACTCACTGTCGCACTACACCGACTGGACCATCGGCCACGTCCACGCCGGCGCCCTCGGCTGGGTGGCAATGATTTCGATCGGCGCCGTGTACCACATGATCCCGAAACTCTACGGCCGCGAGCAGATGCACAGCATCGGCCTGATCAACGCGCACTTCTGGCTGGCCACCATCGGCACCGTACTGTACATCGCCTCGATGTGGGTCAACGGCATCACCCAGGGCCTGATGTGGCGCGCCATCAACGATGACGGCACCCTCACCTACTCCTTCGTCGAAGCCCTGCAGGCCAGCCACCCCGGCTACATCGTCCGCGCCCTGGGCGGTGCGTTCTTCGCCAGCGGCATGCTGCTGATGGCCTACAACGTGTTCCGTACCGTACGTGCCGCCAACCCGGCACAGGCTGAAGAGGCCGCCAAGATCGTCGTTGTGGGAGCGCACTGATGAAGCATGAAGCCGTCGAGAAGAACATAGGCCTGCTGGCCTTCTTCATGGTCATCGCCGTGAGCGTCGGTGGCCTGACCCAGATCGTCCCGCTGTTTTTCCAGGACGTCACCAACAAGCCGGTCGAGGGCATGAAGCCGCGCACCGCGCTGGAGCTGGAAGGCCGCGATATCTACATCCGCGAAGGCTGCGTAGGCTGTCACTCGCAGATGATCCGCCCGTTCCGTGCCGAAACCGAGCGGTACGGCCATTACTCGGTAGCCGGTGAAAGCGTGTGGGATCACCCGTTCCTGTGGGGCTCCAAGCGTACCGGGCCGGACTTGGCCCGCGTCGGCGGCCGCTACTCCGATGACTGGCACCGTGCGCACCTGTACAACCCGCGCAACGTGGTACCGGAATCGAAGATGCCGTCCTACCCGTGGCTGGTCGAGAACAAGCTCGACGGCAAAGACACCGCGAAGAAGATGGAAGTGCTGCGCACACTCGGCACCCCGTACACCGACGCCGACATTGCTGGCGCACGTGACGCGGTCAAGGGCAAGACCGAAATGGACGCCATCGTCGCGTACCTGCAGGGTCTTGGCACCATCATCAAGAGCAAACGGTGACGCTGATGGATATCGGGATGATTCGCGGCCTGGGCACCGTCGTGGTGATGGTGGCCTTCGTGGGCCTGGCGCTGTGGGTGTTCAACCCACGGCGTAAAAAGGACTTCGACGAAGCGACCCAACTGCCCTTCGCGGATGACCCCGAGGCCACTCGGCACGTCGAGCAAGCAAAAGCTTCTGGGAGCAAACAACAATGACAACCTTCTGGAGTCTGTACGTTACCGTCCTGACCCTGGGCACCATCTTCTCGTTGACCTGGCTGCTGCTGTCGACCCGCAAGGGCCAGCGCGAAGAGGTTACCGACGAAACCGTCGGGCATGCCTTCGATGGCATCGAGGAATACGACAACCCGCTGCCGAAATGGTGGTTCTGGCTGTTCGTCGGCACCATCATCTTTGCCCTCGGCTACCTGGTGCTGTACCCGGGCCTGGGCAACTGGAAAGGCGTCCTGCCGGGCTATTCGTACCTGGATAACGACAAGCAGACCGAGTTTTCCAACGGCCAGCCGGGCTGGACCGGCGTGCACGAATGGGAAAAGGAAATGGCCAAGGCCGACGCCCGCTTCGGGCCGATCTTCGCCAAGTTCGCGGCGATGCCGATCGAAGACGTAGCCAAGGACCCACAGGCATTGAAAATGGGTGCGCGGCTGTTCGCCTCCAACTGTTCGGTGTGCCACGGCTCCGACGCCAAGGGCGCCTTCGGCTTCCCCAACCTGACCGACAACGACTGGCGCTGGGGCGGCGAACCGGACACCATCAAGACCACCATCATGGGCGGTCGCCATGGCGTGATGCCGGCCTGGGCCGAAGTGATCGGTGACCAGGGCGTGGCCGACGTGGCTGCATTCGTGGTCAGCAAACTCGATGGCCGCACACTGCCTGAGGGTGCGAAGGCCGATGTGGAGAACGGGCAGAAGATCTTCGCAGCCAACTGCGTGGCCTGCCACGGGCCGGAAGGCAAAGGCACGCCCGCCATGGGCGCACCGAACCTGACCCACCCGCAGGCGTTCATCTACGGCTCGAGCTTTGCCCAGTTGCAGCAGACTATCCGTTATGGCCGCCAGGGGCAGATGCCGGCCCAGGAACAGCTGCAGGGCAACGACAAGGTGCACTTGCTGGCAGCTTATGTGTACAGCCTGTCGCACCAGGCTGAGCCGGCCAAGGCTGAGTAAGGCAGGCCTGGCCTGTTCGCGGGTAAACCCGCTCCTACACAGGATCCTTGTAGGAGCGGGTTTACCCGCGAACAGGCCGGTACTGGCACAGCATTTCTCGCAGGCTGATGACCTGGATCAATTGACACCCGCCATAACACGTTTCATACCACGAACCCAACGCGACTAAAGGTCGCAGTGCGATCCCATACCGCCCTCAGCGGCGTATCATGGACCGCAGAGCGCTAGCAGATTGCGCGAGACTGCGGCCCGCACGCACAGGCCGCGGCGTTTCTCCACTGCCGTGGGACTTGATGATGAGCAAGCAAATTCCGGTACATGATGTCACCCCGCCTGCCAGCAAAGGGAAGGATTCCGTCGACCTCTACGCTTCCCGGGAAAAGATCTACACCCGCGCCTTCACCGGCCTGTTCCGTCGTCTGCGCATGGTCGGGGGTGCCGCACTGTTCCTGCTGTACTTCGGCACCGTGTGGCTGAACTGGGGAGGGCACCAGGCCGTGTGGTGGAACCTGCCCGAACGCAAGTTCTACATCTTCGGCGCCACCATCTGGCCGCAAGACTTCATCCTGCTCTCGGGCATTCTCATCGTCGCCGCCTTCGGCCTGTTCTTCATCACTGTGTTCGCCGGCCGGGTGTGGTGTGGCTACACCTGCCCGCAAAGCGTGTGGACCTGGATTTTCATGTGGTGCGAAAAGGTCACCGAGGGTGACCGCAACCAGCGCATGAAGCTCGACAAAGCCCCCATGAGCGGCAACAAGTTCCTGCGCAAATTCACCAAGCACAGCCTGTGGCTGCTGATCGGCTTTGTCACCGGCATGACCTTTGTCGGCTACTTTTCGCCGATCCGTGAGCTGGTGGTCGAATTCTTCACGGGCCAGGCCGATGGCTGGGCCTACTTCTGGGTCGGTTTCTTCACCCTCGCCACCTACGGCAACGCCGGCTGGCTGCGCGAACAGGTGTGTGTGTACATGTGCCCGTATGCACGTTTCCAGAGTGTGATGTTCGACAAGGACACACTGATCGTGTCCTACGACCCGCGCCGTGGCGAAACCCGCGGCCCGCGCAAGAAAGATACCGACTACAAAGCCCAGGGCCTGGGTGACTGCATCGACTGCACCATGTGCGTGCAGGTCTGCCCGACCGGCATCGACATCCGTGACGGCCTGCAAATCGAGTGCATCGGCTGCGCAGCCTGCATCGACGCCTGCGACAGCATCATGGACAAGATGAACTACCCCAAAGGGCTGATCAGCTACACCACCGAGCACAACCTGTCCGGGCAGAAGACCCACCTGCTGCGCCCGCGTCTGATCGGCTATGCCGTGGTACTGCTGGTGATGATGATCGGGCTGGCGACGGCCTTCGCCACCCGTTCGCTGGTCGGTTTCGACGTCAGCAAAGACCGCGTGCTGTACCGCGAAAACGCCCAGGGCCGGATCGAGAACGTGTACAGCCTGAAGGTAATGAACAAGGATCAGCGCGATCACGTCTACGTGCTGGACGCCGCCGGCCTGCCAGACCTCAAGCTCGAAGGCCAGCGCGAGATCCGCGTGGCCGCCGGTGACATCGTCAGCCTTCCCGTGCAGCTGTCGGTTGCCCCCGAGAAGCTGCCATCGACCACCAACGAAATCACCTTCATCCTCAAGAGCGCCGACGACAGCGACGCCCAGGTTGAAGCCAAGAGCCGTTTCATCGGCCCACAGATCCGCTAAGAGAGATAACGCACAATGCCTGCCGCCACCGCCGCCAGCCCTTGGTACAAGCACCTCTGGCCCTGGATCATCATCGGCATTCTCACCACCTCGGTGTGCCTGAGCCTGACCATGGTCAGCATCGCTGTGCACAACCCGGACAACCTGGTGAATGACAACTACTACGAGGCCGGCAAGGGCATCAACCGCTCGCTGGACCGCGAGCTGCTGGCGCAGCAGCTGGGCCTGAAAGCCAGCGTGCATCTGGACGAACTGACCGGCGAAGTGGACCTGCGCCTGACCGGTAGCAGTGGCCCGCAAAACCTGGAGCTGAACCTGATTTCGCCGACCCAGCCAGAGAAGGACCGCAAGGTGCTGCTGAGCCGTGTCGAAGCAGGGCGCTATGTGGGACAACTGGAGGACAAGGTCGACGGGCGGCGCTTTGTGGAACTGCTGGGCAGCGAAGGGGGCCAGGTCTGGCGCCTGTTCGAAGAGGAAAAAGTGGCGCATGGTGTGACCTTGCAGTTGGGTGACGAAGCCCTTCAAGGTGCCGAACACCAGTAATGATTCCTGGTATGAATGGGGGCGCTTTGCGCCCCTTTCGCGACGCAAGGCCGCTCCCACAGGAGAACGCATGCTTCTGTGGGGGCGGCCTTGCGTCGCGAAAGGGCGGCGAAGCAGCCCCGGCGATCTCACGACATAAGACTGTTCCAAAATGACCCAGCCCACCCCCTGCTACCACTGCGCCCTGCCCGTCCCGGCCGGCAGCCGCTTCACCGCCGTGGTCCTCGGCCAGCCGCGGCAGTTCTGCTGCCCCGGTTGCCAGGCGGTGGCTGAGTCGATCGTCGCGGGTGGCCTGGAACATTACTACCAGCACCGCAGCGACAACAGCGCCAACCCCGAAGCCCTGCCCAAGCAACTGCAGGACGAACTGGCCCTGTACGACCGCAGCGACGTGCAGCAAACCTTCGTCCGCCACCAGGGCGAGCTGGCCGAAACCACCTTGCTTGTCGAGGGCATCAGCTGCGCCGCCTGCGGCTGGCTGATCGAAAAGCACTTGCGCAACCTGCCCGGTGTCGCCGAAGCCCGGTTGAACCTGTCCAACCACCGCCTGGCGCTGAACTGGGACGACAAGCAGCTGCCGCTGTCGCGCCTGCTCGCCGAACTTCGCCAGATCGGCTACGCCGCCCACCCCTACCAGCCTGACCAGGCCGCCGAGCAATTGGCCCGGGAAAACCGCAGCGCCCTACGCCGCCTGGGCGTGGCCGGGCTGCTGTGGTTCCAGGCGATGATGGCGACCATGGCCACTTGGCCGGAATTCAACATCGACCTGACACCCGAGTTGCACACGATCCTGCGCTGGGTGGCGCTGTTCCTGACCATTCCCATCGTGTTCTACAGCTGCGCGCCCTTCTTCAAGGGCGCGGCGCGCGACTTGCGAACGCGCCACCTGACCATGGACGTTTCGGTGTCGCTGGCCATTGGCCTGGCGTTCGGCGCCGGCATCTGGACAGCCATCACTGGCAGCGGCGAGCTTTATTTCGACACGGTGGGCATGTTCGCCCTGTTCCTGCTGACCGGCCGCTACCTGGAGCGCCGCGCCCGCGAGCGCACAGCGGCGGCCACTGCGCAGCTGGTCAACCTGCTGCCAGCCTCATGCCTGCGCCTGGACGCCATCGGGCGCAGCGAACGCATCCTGCTCAGCGAGTTACAGTGCGGCGACACCGTGCAGGTGCTGCCCGGCGCGGTCATCCCTGCCGACGGGCGCATCGTCGAGGGCCGCTCCAGCGTCGACGAATCGCTGCTGACCGGCGAGTATCTGCCGCAACCACGCCGGGTGGGTGAGCGGGTCACTGGCGGTACGCTGAACGTCGAAAGCGCGCTGAATGTGGAAGTGGAAGCCCTCGGCCATGACTCACGCTTGTCGGCCATCGTCCGCCTGCTGGAACGCGCCCAGACTGAAAAACCGCGCCTGGCGGAAATTGCCGACCGCGCCTCGCAGTGGTTCCTGCTGTTCTCGCTGCTGGCCGCCGTTGCCATCGGCCTGTGGTGGTGGCACCTGGACCCGACAAGGGCGTTCTGGATCGTGCTGGCCATGCTCGTGGCCACCTGCCCTTGTGCCCTGTCTTTGGCTACGCCAACCGCACTGACCGCCGCCACCGGAACCCTGCACAAGCTTGGTCTGCTGGTCACCCGCGGCCACGTGCTGGAAGGCCTGAACCACATCGACACGGTGATTTTCGACAAGACCGGCACACTGACCGAAGGCCGCCTGACCTTGCGCAGCATCCGCCCGCTCGGCAGCCAGGCCGCCGACCGCTGCCTGGCCCTGGCCGCGGCGCTGGAAAACCGCTCCGAACACCCCATCGCTCGCGCCTTTGGTCGTACCGCCACGCCTGCCGATGACGTACAGAGCGTACCCGGCCTGGGCCTGGAGGGGCTGGTCGACGGCCAGCGCCTGCGCATTGGTCAGGCTACCTTCGTCTGCGCCTTGAGTGGTGCGGAAATCCCCGCTGTGCCCGAGCCTCGCGGCCAGTGGCTGCTGCTGGGCGACCGCCAGGGGCCACTGGCCTGGTTCGGCCTGGATGACCGCCTGCGCGACGATGCCCCGGCCCTGCTCGCTGCCTGCAAGGCGCGCGGCTGGCACACCCTGCTGCTGTCGGGCGACAGCTCGCCGATGGTTGCCGAAGTGGCCGCGCAGCTGGGTATCGAGCAGGCCATTGGCGGCCTGCGCCCGGATGACAAACTGGACCGCCTGAAAGCCCTGCAGGCTGACGGGCGCAAGGTGCTGATGCTCGGCGACGGGGTCAACGATGTACCGGTACTGGCCGCCGCCGATATCAGCATCGCCATGGGCAGCGCCACCGACCTGGCCAAGACCAGTGCCGACGCCGTCTTGCTGTCCAACCGCCTGCAAGCGCTGGTGCAGGCGTTCGAGCTGGCCCGCCGCACCCGCCGCAACATCCTCGAGAACCTGCTGTGGGCGACCCTGTATAATGGCCTGATGTTGCCGTTCGCCGCGCTCGGCTGGATCACGCCGGTGTGGGCCGCCATCGGCATGTCGGTCAGCTCGCTGATCGTGGTGCTCAATGCCTTGCGCCTGACCCGTATGCCAGTGGCCTCGGGCCCGCTGCCCCACGAAGCCCCTTTACCCGGGAGGAAGTCGCCATGCCCGCCCTCTATGTCATGATCCCGGCAGCCCTGCTGCTGGTCGGCGTGGCCGTGTACATCTTCTTCTGGGCGGTCGACAGCGGTCAGTACGATGACCTTGAAGGCCCCGCCCACAGCATCCTGTTCGACGATCAGGACCCGCGCCACCAGGCGGCAGTGAAGCTTGACGATGCCCCGGCCGACACCGACAAGGAACCACCGCCCCGTGCCTGACCTGCTTGCGCTGCTGGGCTCGGCACTGGTCCTTGGCCTGCTAGGGGGCGGTCACTGCCTGGGCATGTGCGGTGGCCTGATGGGCGCACTGACCTTGGCCATCCCCCCCGAACAACGCGGCAAGCGCCTGCGCCTGTTGCTGGCGTACAACCTGGGGCGCATTTTCAGCTATGCCTGCGCCGGCCTGTTGCTGGGCCTGGCCGGCTGGGCCGTGGCCAGCAGCCCGGCAGCGCTGGCGCTGCGGGTGGCTGCAGCGCTGCTGCTGATTGCCATGGGCCTGTACCTGGCCGGCTGGTGGAGCGGGCTGACCCGTATCGAGGCGCTGGGCCGCGGGTTGTGGCGGCATATCCAGCCGATGGCGTCGCGCTTGCTGCCGGTGTCCAGCCTGCCCCGGGCGTTGCTGCTGGGCGCCTTGTGGGGCTGGCTGCCGTGCGGTTTGGTGTACAGCACCCTGCTGTGGGCCGCCAGCCAGGGCAACGCCGGGTACAGCGCGGTATTGATGCTCGCGTTCGGGTTGGGCACCTGGCCGGTGTTGCTGGCAACCGGGCTGGCAGCCGAACGGGTAAACGCCCTGTTGCGGCGACGCAGCGTGCGCGTGGCGGGCGGTGTGCTGGTGATGCTATTCGGTGTCTGGACCCTGCCGGGCCCACACCAGCACTGGCTGATGGGGCATTGACGGGGCTGCAAAGCAGCCCCAATGCCCTTGATACAAATCAACACAGTTTCCTACAGACGGCCATAGACTCCGGTGCACTGCTGCTCTTTCCGGGGACTACCCTCATGCTCGACGACCTCCGTTGGGATACCGACCTGATCCGCCGCTACGATCTCGCCGGGCCACGCTACACCTCTTACCCAACCGCCGTGCAACTGCACAGCGAGGTGGGTTCGTTCGACCTGCTCAACGCCCTGCGCGAGAGCCGACGGGCCGTACGCCCGCTGTCGCTGTACGTGCATGTGCCGTTCTGCGCCAACATCTGCTACTACTGCGCCTGCAACAAGGTCATCACCAAAGACCGTGCGCGCGCCGCGCCCTACCTGCAGCGCCTGGAGCAGGAAATCCAGCTGATCGCCTGCCACCTGGACCCTAAACAACGTGTTGAACAGCTGCATTTTGGCGGCGGCACACCGACCTTCCTCAGCCATGTGGAACTGCGCCAGCTGATGGCCACCCTGCGCCAGCACTTCCACCTGCTGGACGACGATTCCGGCGACTACGGCATCGAGATCGACCCTCGCGAAGCCGACTGGTCGACCATGGGCCTGCTTCGCGAACTGGGCTTCAACCGCGTCAGCCTGGGTGTACAGGACCTCGACCCGGTCGTGCAGCGCGCGATCAACCGCCTGCAGAGCCTGGAGCAGACCCGCACCTTGATCGAGGCTGCGCGCACGCTGCAGTTTCGCTCGGTCAACCTCGACTTGATCTACGGCCTGCCCAAGCAAACCCCGGAAGGCTTTGCCCGCACCGTCGAAGAGGTGATCCGCCTGCAGCCCGACCGCCTGTCGGTGTTCAACTACGCTCACCTTCCCGAACGCTTCATGCCGCAACGGCGCATTGACAGCAACGATCTGCCCAGCGCGGCCGCCAAGCTGGAGATGCTGCACGCCACCATCGACCAACTGACCGCCGCCGGTTACCGCTACATCGGCATGGACCACTTCGCCCTGCCCGACGACGAACTGGCCATTGCCCAGGAAGAAGGCACCTTGCAGCGCAACTTCCAGGGCTACACCACCCACGGGCACTGCGACCTGATTGGCCTGGGCGTGTCGGCGATCAGCCAGATCGGCGACCTGTACTGCCAGAACAGCAGTGACCTCAACACCTACCAGGACAGCCTGTCCAACGCCCAGCTGGCCACCCAGCGCGGCTTGCTGTGCAACCACGACGACCGCATACGCCGGGCAGTGATCCAGCAACTGATCTGCCATTTCGAGCTGGATTTCGAACCCATCGAACAGGCTTTCACCCTGGATTTTCGCGGTTACTTCAACGACCTCTGGCCCGAGCTGCTGACCTTGCAGCGCGACGGCCTGATCAGCCTGGACGACAAGGGCATTCGCATCCTGCCCGCCGGCCGGCTGCTGGCGCGCTCGGTATGCATGGTATTCGACGCCTATCTGGCGATGCACAACCGCCAGCGCTTCTCGCGAGTGATCTGAAAAACAAGGCGTTCAACCGCATGGACAAGCTTCCTTGTCAGGCACACTATGAGCACACAAGGACTCCCGGCAGGCCACCTGCCGGGGTTTCGCCAGCGCGCACCATCACCGCGCACACTGGCCTACACCCTGTGTCGTGAGTTACCCTTACGACTTATGTGTGCTTTCCCACAAGGATCGATTCAAATGTCCGAGCCAGTCAAACTGCGCCCACACAACCAGGCCCATTGCAAGGATTGCAGCCTGGCCCCCCTGTGCCTGCCTCTTTCGCTGAACCTGGAAGACATGGACGCACTGGATGAAATCGTCAAACGCGGGCGGCCGCTCAAGAAAGGCGAGTTTCTGTTCCGCCAGGGTGACAGTTTTGGCTCGGTCTACGCAGTACGGTCCGGGGCCCTGAAAACCTTCAGCCTCAGCGACAGCGGCGAAGAGCAGATCACAGGCTTTCACCTGCCCAGCGAACTGGTCGGCCTGTCAGGCATGGATACCGAGGCCTACCCGGTATCGGCCCAGGCCCAGGAAACCACTTCGGTGTGTGAAATCCCCTTCGAGCAGCTGGACGAGCTGTCGGTACAACTGCCACAGCTACGCCGCCAGCTGATGCGGGTAATGAGCCGCGAAATCCGCGACGACCAGCAAATGATGCTGCTGCTGTCGAAAAAAACCGCGGACGAGCGCATTGCCACTTTCCTGGTCAACCTGTCGGCGCGCTTCCGCGCCCGCGGCTATTCAGCCAATCAGTTCCGCCTGAGCATGTCGCGCAACGAAATCGGCAATTACCTTGGCCTGGCGGTAGAAACCGTGTCGCGGGTGTTCACCCGCTTCCAGCAGAACGGCCTGCTGCGCGCCGAGGGCAAGGAAGTGCACATCCTCGACCCGATCCAGCTGTGCGCGCTGGCCGGTGGTGCAATCGAGGCCTGACGCTGGTCTTTAGCGGGTATACTTGGGCATTCGTTTTCCCAGGATACCCGCAACAATGCACAGCGAAGCCTTCGACCTCAAAGCCCTGATCCGCCCGGTAGTGGATTTCCCCAAACCGGGTGTGATCTTCCGCGACATTACCCCGTTGTTCCAGTCGCCACGCGGGCTGCGCTATGTGGCCGATCAGTTCATCGAGCGCTATGTCGAGGCTGAATTCAGCCACATCGGCGCCATGGACGCGCGGGGTTTCCTGATCGGCTCGATCATCGCCCACCAGCTGAACAAGCCGCTGATCCTGTTCCGCAAGCAGGGCAAGCTGCCGGCCGACGTGTTGAGCGAGGGTTACCAGACCGAGTACGGCGAGGCCTTCCTGGAAGTGCATGCCGACAGCCTGTGTGAAGGCGACTCGGTGCTGATCTTCGATGACCTGATTGCTACTGGCGGTACGCTGCTGGCGGCGGCCAACCTGGTGCGTCGTACTGGGGCGCAGGTGTTCGAGGCGGCAGCGATCATCGACCTGCCGGAACTGGACGGTTCGCGCCGGTTGCAGGCGGCCGGGGTGCCTACCTTCTGCCTGACCGAGTTTTCCCTCAGCGAGTACTGAGCGGGCTGTTGGGGCTGCTTTGCAGCCCATTCGCGGGTAAACCCGCGCCTACAAAGGCCGCATATTTTTTGTAGGCGCGGGTTTACCCGCGAATGGGCCGCCAAGCGGCCCCAATGAATCAGAGCGAAATGGGCCGGCGCCCTGCAAAGGCATGGGCCAAGGTACCACCGTCCACCATCTCCAGCTCACCGCCCAGCGGCACACCATGGGCAATGCGAGACGCCACCAAGCCTTTCTCGCTCAGCAACTGGGCAATGTAATGCGCCGTCGCCTCCCCCTCCACCGTCGGGTTGGTCGCCAGGATCACCTCGGTAAAGGTGCCCTGCTCTTCGATCCGCGCCATCAGCTGCGGAATACCGATCGCCTCAGGCCCCAGGCCATCCAACGGCGACAGGTGCCCCTTGAGCACGAAGTAACGGCCACGGTAGCCCGTCTGCTCCACCGCATACACATCGGTCGGCCCCTCGACCACGCACAGCTGGGTGTCGTCACGGCGCGGGTCGGCGCACTGCGGGCACAGTTCCTGCTCGGTGAGGGTGCGACACTGGCGGCAATGCCCTACCCCTTCCATGGCCTGGGTCAAGGCCTGAGCCAGGCGCAGCCCGCCACTGCGGTCGCGCTCGAGCAGTTGCAGGGCCATGCGCTGGGCGGTTTTCTGGCCAACGCCTGGCAAGATGCGCAGGCCGTCGATCAGTTGGCGGATGAGGGGGCTGAAGCTCATGGGAAAGGCCTGACAATTCAATAAGAGGCGGTTTATACCCAGCGGGGGCGGTGGCGTCAAATCACCTCGCCCAAAGCCTGAAAGGTCTGCTTTTTTGTGGGAGCGGCCTTGTGTCGCGAAAGGGCTGCGAAGCAGCCCCGGCACTCTATGCTGCAAAGCTGGAATCCGGAGGCCGCTTCGCGCCCCTTTCGCGACACAAGGCCGCCCCCACATAAAGAGCAGACCGCAGCCGGGTGAAATCTACGCAAAAAAAACGCCGCTGATATCAGCGGCGTTTTTGAGTACCTCAATGCCTTAGAACGGCATCTTGAAGCCTGGCGGCAGCTGCATGCCGGCGGTCATGCCGCCCATCTTTTCCTGGCTGCTTTGCTCAACCTTGCGCACGGCGTCGTTCAGCGCAGCGGCAATGAGGTCCTCCAGAACTTCCTTGTCGTCTTCATCAGTCGACATCAGGCTCTGGTCGATGCTGACGCGCTTGACGTCGTGACGACCGGTCATCACCACGCTCACCAGACCGCCACCGGACTGACCGGTGACTTCGGCGTTGGCCAGTTCTTCCTGCATCTTCTGCATTTTTTCCTGCATCTGCTGGGCCTGCTTCATCAGGCCGGCCATGCCACCTTTCATCATGGGGTATACCTCGATTGGGTCGTGTGATGCGGCCCGGCACCGGGCCGGCCGCATGGTTATCCGTTACTGGCCCTGACTGGCCAGGGCTTCTACAGGCTCAATAGTATCCTGCCGCACCTTGGCGCCGAACAACTTGATCATCTGCTGGATCAACGGATCCTGCTCGATCGACGCGACGGCGTCCTGCTGACGCTCGGCACGCTTGCGCGCTGCGGCCTGAGCCGGGGTTTCCTGCTCGGGCAGGATCAGCTCGATGCGCAGGTTCAGCGTGCGCCCCAAGTGCTGGTTGAGCGCTTCGTTCAGGCGCCGCTGCTGGGTGGCGTTGAACAACGCACCCTGGCCCGGGTCCAGATGCAGCAACCAGTCGTCGCCATCGGCGGCAATCAGCGTACAGTTTGCCGCGATGTTGCCTGTCATCCCGGACACAGGCAACTGTGGGAATAATTCCAGCCATTGCAAGGCCAGGCCGGTGGCCGGTTTGGCTGCCGGCAACGGTTCGGCAGCCAGTTTGGACACGTCTTCCTGAACATGCTCGGCCAATTCGTCCAGGTAGCTGAAACCTGCCGGATCGCTTTCGCCGCCGTAATAGTCTTCGTCAAGCGGCGGCTCATCGTCGCGCTCCATCCCTACGGCAGCGTAGGCAGACGGGTCGAAAGGCGGCTCGTCGTGTGCCGGGGCGGCCTGTGGGGGCGCCACCGGGGCAACAGGCTCGGGCGCAGGTGCCGGTTCAGGCGCGGGTTCGGCCGCTAACGGCGCGGGTGCAACGGCAGGCTCTTCCCACGGCAGGTCGACCACTTCGGCAACAGGCTCAGGTACGGAGATGGCCTCGGCTTCGGCCTTCAGCTCAACATCTGCCTCGGCCTCCGGTTCATGATCAGCCGTCGCGGGTGCAGGCACCTCCAGCTGCGGGGCTTGCGCAACAGGCTCCGCCGGCACAGCCGCGACAGGCGATGAAAGCGCGACCGGCGCCGCGGCTGCCACCTGCCCTGCAGGATCAGCTGTGGCCTGGCTGATCCCCGTTGGCTTTAGCACCGGCTTCGGTGCATCGTCCGTGTCTGCCGGGCGGAACGCCAGCATGCGCAGCAGCACCATCTCGAAGCCACCGCGCGGGTCCGGCGCAAGGGGCAGGTCACGGCGGCCTATCAGGCCCATCTGATAATAGAACTGCACATCCTCGGCCGGCAGCGCCGAAGCCAGCGCCAATACCCGCTCGCGATCACCCTGGCCGTTGTCTACCGCTTCGGGCAGCGCCTGGGCAATGGCTACACGGTGCAGCACATTGAGCATTTCGGCCAGAACGCCCGACCAGTCCGGCCCTTGCTCGGCCAGGTTACGCACGGCCTCCAGCAAAGCCCTGGCATCGCCTTCGAGCAGTGCCTGCAAGACCCCATACACCTGGCCATGGTCGAGGCTACCCAACATGGCACGTACATCGGCAGCGAGTACCTTGCCTTCACCAAAGGCGATGGCCTGGTCGGTCAGGCTCATGGCATCGCGCATGGAACCATCGGCGGCACGGCCCAGCAGCCACAGGGCATCCTCCTCGAACGGCACGTTCTCGGCGGCCAGTACGTGGCTGAGGTGCTCCACCACCCGCTCCGGGCTCATGTTCTTCAACGAGAACTGCAGGCAGCGCGACAGGATGGTGGCCGGCAGCTTCTGCGGGTCGGTGGTGGCGAGGATGAACTTGACGTAGGGCGGCGGCTCTTCCAGCGTCTTGAGCAAGGCGTTGAACGAGTGGGTCGAGAGCATGTGCACTTCGTCGATCAGGTAGACCTTGAAGCGCCCACGGCTGGGGGCGTACTGCACGTTATCGAGCAGTTCGCGAGTGTCCTCGACCTTGGTACGGCTGGCGGCGTCGATCTCGATCAGGTCGACGAAACGGCCTTCGTCGATTTCACGGCACACCGAACAGGTGCCACAGGGCGTGGAGGTGATGCCGGTTTCACAGTTCAGGCACTTGGCGATAATACGGGCGATGGTGGTCTTGCCCACGCCGCGGGTACCGGTGAACAGGTAGGCATGGTGCAGGCGCTGGTTGTCCAAGGCATTGATCAAGGCCTTGAGCACATGGGTCTGGCCGACCATTTCGCGGAACGAGCGCGGACGCCATTTTCGTGCAAGAACCTGATAACTCATCGAAAAACCATCGTAGCCTGATCGAGCGGAAGATCGCTAATGCTAGCGGAGCGGGGGCAAAATTGCACCCTGCGCAACTCGTCTAAGCTTGGAATGGCGCATTGTCCAGGGAGGATTGCCTTTGCGAAGACTGCTGGCCCTGTTACTGCTGTGGTCTACAAACAGCCTGGCTGACCAGCCGGTGCTGCGCTTTTCCGTCGCCGAGAGCTGGAGCATGCCGCTGGTACGCATCGAAGGCGATCAGCCAGTGGAGGGATTGCTTTACGACCTGATGCAAGCCGTTGCCAGGCAAGTGGGCGCTCGCCCCGAGTTCCATGTCATGGCCCGCCTGCGCCTGGAGGAGGCCATGAGCAGCGGCGACATTGATGTCCGTTGCTACGTCAGTACCCAATGGCTCAACGACCGCCCAAGGGATTTTGTGTGGAGTATCCCGCTGATTCATCAGCGTGACGTACTGGTCGGCCTCGCCGGCGACAGCAACCCGATATCCCCGGAGCAACTGCCACCCCAGGCGATCGGCACGGTGCTTGGCTACACCTATTCAACCCTGCAACCGCTGCTGGACCACGGCCAGCTGCACCGTGAGGACAGCCGCAGCCAGTTGCTGGTGCTGCAAAAGCTGCAGGCAGGCCGGTATCGCCATGCGGTGAGCAATCAGTTGTCGTTGCAGTGGTTCAACCAAGGGTTGCCAGCGGAGCAGCAATTGCAAGCGCTGGCAGTGCTGGACGAACAGGATTTGGGGTGCATGGTGCGCAACGATCCGGCGATACCGACACAAGGGCTGTTGCGGGCGTTGGTAAGGATGAAGCAGTCGGGGGAGATCGAGCGGATTTTGCAGCGGTATGGAAGGGTGAGCGACTCCGGCTCTATGTCGCTGACCCAGCCCTAGCCAGTAGCCTGATGGAAGGCAAACCCTCGCAAAGCTTGCGCGCCCCTTGTGGGAGCAACTGTCTTGCTCAATTTCTAAAAGCCGGTGCCATCCACCGCGTCGCCTGCTTCGCGGGTGAATCCGCTCCCACAGGGTTATTCGCTATCCCTGCAATCTCTACTTGCTCCAAGGCCGGAATCAATGGCTTCTCCGCTCAAACGCCAATGCCACAGCATCCGCCTGCCCCCAGGCAATCTGCATGGCCCGCAAACCATGCTCCAACAACTGCCTGGTTTCTTCGTCCTGAATACGCTCAAGCGCCCGCCGGCTATCGCTGTAGGCGAACATCAGGTAGTGGGAAACATTCATCAACGCGAACTCCATCGGGACGATGCCTTCGCTGATCGCGCGGGAAAGGGATTTGCCTTGGGGAAGATCGAAGACGTGGGGCGGATCGGGGACCCGTTTTTTCATGAGTTCACCATACCGGGCTGAGAGCACCCTTTCGCTTCCACACTTAGGGTGACAGTTGTACGCGGGGTGGAAGACCAGGGGTATGGCAAACCCGGCAGGCCCGAAGGCCTCCCACGCACAACCGTCATATCGACAGCCGCCAAACCACCCAGGCTTCCACACCCGATCACTGAACTGACAGCGACCGCGAAAGCCTAGTGGGCGAGGTTGACCGGGACAATCAGACGGGAGTCGACGGAACACGTAGGATAATTCGCTATGCCTGCCTGACGTGTAGGGGCTTTCCTAGACTGTTATCAGACCTATCTTAAAGTGGGCACTCTGATCATGTGCTTACTGTTATCGGGCTCCCTGTCTTCACACCAAAGCCCGTAAATACGCACTCAAGAACAACCCCACACCAAACACAAAATGCGTGGCCAGGCTCTTCAGACAGTTCCGCGCAGGTGTCGGCGTTCTGGACGCAAAGAACCCTGCCCCCATCGCCGGCTGCATGAGGCAAAACGGCGCCACGACTGTACCCACACCCACAACTACTGCAGGTAAAAGAGTAGGCGACCGCAACCAGCCCTCCCCTACGATCACAAGCAGCAGCATCGCGAAAAGCACGCCGGTGGCGTAGTGAATCACCCATCCCCACGCCAACTCATTTCGCACCGGTTCCGCTTTGGCAATCGCTTGGTGCGAAACACGCCCACCTAGCAAGTGCCCCGCCCAACGCCCGACCATGGCAAAGTTCAGCGTTGCCACACCCAACCGCCTCAGCAGCAGCCCCCACAGGTCCATCACTACAGTGGCACCTATGCCAATCGGCAATGCAGCTAAAAACATCGCAGTAAACGTCATTGAACAAGCCCTCGAAAGTTGACGGTCATTACCCATGCCGCGCAGCATAGAAGTTGAAGTCAACTTCAAGTCAAGGGCCCCGAAATGGACATTGCCGACGTCGCCAAACGCACAGGCGTACCTGCATCGACACTGCGTTACTACGAGAAGAAAGGCTTGCTCAAGTCGCTTGCCGGGCACGGTCAGCGTCGACAGTTTGCAGCCGATGTGGCGGACAGGCTGGCGCTGATCGCCCTGGGGCAGGCTGCGGGGTTTTCGCTGGATGAAGTGGGGGCGATGCTGGTGGACCTGCAGGTCGACAGGCAGATGCTGATAGCAAAGGCGGACGAGCTGGATGCGCGGATCAAGCGCTTGCAGGCGATGAGCAAGGGGTTGCGGCATGCCGCGCAATGCCCTGAGAAAGATCATCTGACATGCCCGAAATTCCAGCAGCTGATGAAGCTGTCGGCGGCAGGAGCATTGGGCGAAAAGCAGAAAAGAACGAAGACGTTCGTTACAGATTGAGGTTTTCCGACCCCAGAAATGGAGGCGGCCCCACCAGCCACACCCCGGCACTCGATGTTCCCGCTATGGCTGCTCCCTTCCGGGCCTGACCAGGTTAACGGGTAATCAATGCGGGGGGACCGATGGGGCCACCACTACATGCCTCGCTGAGCAGCGAGTGGCGCCATTGTACCGGTCTTTGGGGCAGATACAACCACTGCGGCAGAAAAAGTCATCATTTCTCAATGACTTGTCAGGGGCGAGACGGCCTGGACGGGCCTCTTCGCGGGTAAACCCGCTCCTACGGGGGACCGCGCAGGCTTTTCGAGTTTTGAGCAAGGCAGTTGCCCCCCACAGGGGGGGCACGGATGCCTAGACCGCTATGCCCTGTTCGGCCAGGAATGTGACGAAGGCATCTTCGTCCAGTACCTTCACACCCAGCTCAGCAGCCTTGGCCAGCTTGGAACCTGCCCCCGGCCCTGCCACCACGCAGTGGGTCTTGCCGGAAACGGAACCGGCAACCTTGGCCCCCAGGCTTTCCAGCTTGTCCTTGGCAATGTCCCGACTCATGCGCTCCAGCGTACCGGTCAGCACCCAGGTCTGGCCGGCCAGCGGCAAGCCTTCGGCCACCTTCTTCTCGCTGCTCCAGTGCATGCCGAATGCCAGCAGCTGCGCTTCGATGTCCCGGGCCAGTTTCTGGTTTGCTTCATCCTTGAAGAACTCACGCACTGCGTCGGCCTGCTTGGCCGCCAGGGCCTGGCGCAGGTCAATGCCGTCGGCGGCGATGATCTTGTCCAGGCTGTCGAGCTTGGCCACCAACTTCTCGGCACCGGTCGGGCCGACGGAGGCAATGTCGAGCTTGGCGATCATCCCGGCCAAGGTGGTGCTGGCGGCAAATTCGGCGGCCAGCTCACCTTCGTCCTGCAACTGCATACCGCTGTCGAGCAGCTGCTGGATAACCTTCTGGTTGTGCTCGTCTTCAAAGAAATTGTGGATCTCGTAGGCCACTTCGAGACCGATGTCCGGCAAATAGGTCAGCACCTGCGGCAATGCCTGCTGCACGCGCGCCAGGCTGCCCAGCGAGCGGGCCAGCACCTTGGCAGTCTCCTCGCCGACATCCGGGATGCCCAGCGCGTAGATGAAGCGCGCCAGGCTCGGGCGCTTGCTGGCTTCGATGGCATCCAGCAGCTTCTGGGTCGACACCTCGGCAAAGCCTTCAAGGCCGACGACCTGCTCGAACTGCAGCTTGTACAGGTCAGCCGGCGAGCCGATCAGGCCTTCATCCACCAACTGCTCGACACTCTTCTCACCCAGGCCGTCGATGTCCATGGCACGGCGCGACACATAATGAATGATCGCCTGCTTGAGCTGCGCGCCACAGGCCAGGCGGCCGACGCAGCGGTACACCGCACCTTCGCTGGTGGTTTCCTTGCCCTTGCTGCGTTTGACCAGCTGGGTGCGCTCAACCTGCGAACCACACACCGGGCACTCGCTTGGCACTTCTACCGGGCGGGCGTCTTGCGGACGACGCTCCAGCACCACCTGCATCACCTGCGGGATCACGTCGCCGGCCCTGCGAATGATCACCGTGTCGCCGATGCGCAGGCCCAGGCGGGCGATTTCGTCCATGTTGTGCAAGGTGGCGTTGGACACGGTCACACCGGCCACCTTGACCGGCTTCAGCCGCGCCACAGGCGTTACGGCACCCGTACGGCCAACCTGGAACTCAACGTCCAGCACCTCGGTCAGCTCTTCCATGGCCGGGAACTTGTGGGCAATCGCCCAGCGCGGCTCACGGGCGCGGAAGCCCAGCTCGCGCTGGGCGGTCAGGCTGTTGACCTTGAACACTACACCGTCGATCTCATACGGCAGGCTGTTACGCCGCTCGCCAATGTCGCGGTAGTAGGCCAGGCATTCTTCGATGCCCGCCGCATGCTTGAGCTCGCGGCTGATCGGCAGGCCCCAGGCCTTGAGTTGCTCGAGGATGCCGATGTGGCTGTCGCCGATGCTTTCGGACAACTGGCCGACGCCATAGCAGCAGAACTCCAGTGGGCGGCTGGCGGTGATTTTCGAGTCCAGCTGGCGCAAGCTGCCAGCAGCGGCATTGCGCGGGTTGGCGAAGGTCTTGCCACCGGCCTCGGCCTGGGCGGCATTGAGCCGGTCGAAACCGGCCTTGCTCATGTACACCTCGCCGCGCACCTCCAGCACTGCCGGCCAGCCCTTACCCTGCAACTTGAGCGGGATGTTGCGCACGGTGCGTACGTTGGCGCTGATGTCTTCGCCAGTGGTGCCGTCGCCCCGGGTGGCGCCCTGCACCAACTGTCCGTCGCGGTACAGCAGGCTCACGGCCAGGCCATCGAGCTTGGGTTCGCAGCTGTAGTCGACCGCACCCGGCTGATCGAGGCCTTCTACCACACGGCGACCGAACTCACGCAGGTCGGCTTCTTCAAAGGCGTTGCCCAGGCTGAGCATGGGCACTTCGTGGCGCACCTGGCTGAACGCAGCCAAGGCAGCGCCGCCAACGCGCTGGGTGGGCGAGTCGGGGGTTACCAGGTGCGGGTGTTCGGCTTCCAGCACCTTGAGCTCGTTGAACAGGCGGTCGTATTCGGCATCAGGCACGCTGGGCTCGTCGAGCACGTAGTAGCGATAGTTATGCTGATCGAGCTCGGCACGCAGTTCGAGGATACGGGTTTCGGCGGTCATGGGATTTGTCTTCTCTTGCAAAGCAAAAGAGCAGCTTGGGGGTGGTGCGTGGGGTATCAGGTGTCTGTTGACTGTGCCGGCCTCTTCGCGAGTAAACCCGCTCCTACAAGGGCGTCACATGCCCTAGGGCGGTGATGTACCTGTAGGAGCGGGTTTACCCGCGAAGAGGCCGGCACAGGCAACGACGATACCCGAACCGGCCAGCACGCCCTCAGGCTGCTCTTTCGTCTGGATCTGTCAGCGTTTCTGGGTCAGCGCACGGCGCTCGAACTCGACGATACGCTGGCGGTAGTGCTCGATGGTCTGGGCAGTCAGCACGCTGCGCTGGTCATCCTTGAGCTCACCGTTCAGTTCGTGGGCCAGCTTGCGTGCCGCGGCAACCATCACGTCGAAAGCCTGCTTCGGATGACGCGGGCCCGGCAAACCGAGGAAGAAGCTCACAGCGCGAGTGCTGAAGTGATCGATGTCGTCCAGGTCGAACACGCCAGGCTTGACTGCGTTGGCCATCGAGAACAGCACCTCGCCGTGACCGGCCATGCTCTCGTGGCGGTGGAAGATGTCCATTTCGCCGAAGCGCAAGCCGCTTTCCAGGATGTTCTGCAGCAGCGCCGGGCCCTTGAAGCCACCCTCGTCGCGGGAGATCACGCTGATGACCAGCACCTCTTCGGCGGGTGGCAACTCCTTGACGCTGCTGCTGGCAGGCGCTGCGCCGCTGCTACGGTTGTTGTCGGCGGCAAAGTCGTCATCGCTGTCGGCAAACAGGTCGGGCTCGCGCTGCTCGGCGCTCAGGTTCAGGTCACCCTGCTGCACATCGGCAGCCGCACTGGCACGCTTGCCGCGCTTGCTGGCCTTGACCGGCTTGGGCTCACGCTCGCGATCACGCGCAGACGCGCTGAGCGACGGCAAGTCGCTTTCGTCCAGCTCAGGCTCCTTGTGGGTATCGAGCACTCGCGACGGGCCGAGCACTTCGGCACTGCCACCCTCTTCGTCCGGCAGGTTGGAATAACTGCGATCCAGACGGAATTTCAACTTGCCTTTCCCGCCGCGCATGCGGCGCCAGCCGTCGAAAAGAATCCCGGCGATAACAATGATGCCGATGAGGATCAGCCACTCGCGCAGACCGATTTCCATGTAATCCCGTGCCTCTATAAAAATATGCTTGAAAACAAAGGGTTCAAAGCCCTTTAACACGTGGCGCCAACTCTATGTTCTGACAGGCGTTTTACCCACGCAAAAAACGAGTGACATTAAGCTAGCACGACCAAAGACAACTTTACACCGTCTGTCGCACACGGCGGGGCATTTCGCTGCAGAATGTGCCCCTATCGTCGTGCATCAAGCGTCGACCATGGCCATGGCCGCCTCCACATCAACTGCAACAAGGCGTGAACATCCCGGCTCATGCATGGTCACCCCCATCAATTGGTCCGCCATCTCCATGGCAATCTTGTTATGGGTGATGTAGATGAACTGCACGCTTTCACTCATTTCCTTGACCAGACGCGCGTAGCGCCCGACGTTGGCATCGTCCAGCGGCGCATCGACCTCGTCGAGCATGCAGAACGGTGCGGGGTTCAACTTGAAGATGGCAAACACCAGCGCCAAAGCGGTCAGTGCCTTCTCGCCGCCGGACAGCAGATGGATGGTGCTGTTCTTCTTGCCCGGCGGTCGCGCCATGATCGTTACCCCTGTATCGAGTAGATCTTCGCCCGTCAGTTCCAGATAAGCGCTGCCACCACCGAAAACTTTTGGGAAAAGTGCCTGTAATCCGGCATTTATCTGATCAAAGGTATCCTTGAAGCGGTTGCGGGTTTCCTTGTCGATCTTGCGGATGACGTTTTCGAGGGTCTCCAGCGCTTCGACCAGGTCGGCGTCCTGAGCGTCCAGGTATCGTTTGCGCTCGGATTGCTGCTCGTATTCTTCGATGGCCGCCAGGTTGATCGCCCCCAGGCGCTGGATGCGCGCTTCAAGCTGCTCCAGTTCCTGTTCGGTACCCTGCTCGCTGGCCTCGGTTTCCAGGGTGGCGAGCACGCCTTGCAGGTCATAGCCGTCGGCCAGCAACTGCTCTTGCAGGGTCTTGCGCCGCACATCCAGGCCCTGGCACTCCAGGCGCAACTGCTCCAGTTGACCACGCAGCAGCTGGGCCTGCTGCTCGGCCTGGGTACGGCGTTTTTCGGCATCGCGCAGTTCGCGGTCAGCTTCGTCCATGTGCAGGCGAGCCAGGCGCATTTCCTCGTCGACGCTCATGCGCCGCTCCAGCAGCTCCTCCAGTCTCAGGCGCAGTTCTTCCTGCGGGGCTTCACCCTCCTCCAGGTTCAGGCTCAGTTGTTCCTGGCGCTCGGTCAGGCGCGCAGCTTGCTGCTCCAGACGCTCCAGCGCCTGGCGGGTGGAGTCGTGCTGGGCACGCAACGACCCCAGGCGCACCGCCAGCTGGTGAGCGTGGTCCTTGTGCTGGCGGGCCTCCTGACGCACCCGGTCAAGGCTTTCGCGCAGGGTGTCGCGGCGGGCCTTCAACTGTTCGCGCTGCTCGGTGTCCTGGGCCATGAGCTCCAGAGCCTCTTGCAGCAGCAGGCGTGCTTCGCCCAGTTGCTCGTGTTCCAGGGCGCGCTGCTCTTCCAGCTCGCCCAGCTCTTCGTGCAGGCGGCGGCGGCGCAGCTCGACCTGCTCGGCGCGCGCGCGGCTGGCCGAAAGACTGGCCTTCAGCTCGCCGTGCAGGCGGTTTTCATCCTGTGTGCGGCGGCGCAACTGTTCGCGCTGCTCCTCCAGGTCCAGTTGCTGCTCGCGCAGCGCCTGCAACTGTTGATCGAGCTGTTCCAGCGCCGCTTCCTGCTCCAGTTGTTCCTGGCCCAGGCGTTCGATTTCCTGGCCGCGCGCCAGCACGCCGCCTTCGGCCTCGCCACCTCGGCGTACCCGCAGGAAGTGCCGGCCGACCCAGTAGCCATCACGACTGACCAGGCTCTGCCCTTCGCCGAGCGACCCGCGCTGCTCCAGTGCCTGAGCCAGGTCTTCCACAGGCCTGACCTGGCCCAGCCAGGGCGCCAGGTCGATACGGCCCTCAACCTTCTCCAGCAAGCTGCCGGGCAACGTCGCCCCCGCGCCGACGGCCAGCAGCAAGCGCAGCTCACCCTGTTCCAGGCCCGCAAAATCGAGGTCGTTGAAATCGTCCACCAGCACAGCCTGCAGATCGGCGCCAAGCACCGTCTCTACCGCCAGCTCCCAACCCGGCTCCACCCGCAAGCCTTCGGCCAGCCGCGGCTGTTGCTCCAGCCCTTGGCCGTGCAGCCATTGCGCAGCACCTGCGCCCGGCTCCAGGGCGGCCTGCTGCAAGGCTTCAAGCGAGGCCAGGCGCCCGCCCAGGCGCTGCAGGTCGCCCTGTGCCTGCTGTTGCGCCCGGGTGGCCTGCTGCAGTTGCTCGCGCGCGCTTTCCAGGCGCTCGATCACCTGCTCTTCGCAGAGCTGCAGTTCTTCCAGCAGCATTTCGCTGCTGGCCAATTGCTCGGCCAGTTCGAACATGGCGGCATCCTGCGGGTCGCTGCCCAGTTGCTCGCGCTCCTCGACCAACTTGCGCTGGCGCTCGGCCTGGCGCTCAAGGCTGGTTTCCAGCTGCAGCAGACGCGCCTGCTGCACTTCGGCCTGGCGGCGCGGTTCGGCGGAGCGGCTGTTGAAGCTGTCCCACTGCTCCTGCCAGCCGTGCATGCCCAGCTCGGCCTCTTCAAGCGCGGCAGCGGCTTCCTCGGCAGCCGCCAGGGTCATTTCCTGCTCGGGTTCGAGCATGACCAGCTCTTCGCTCAGGGTTGCCAGCAAGGTACGGTCGTGCCCCAGGTGCGATTCGGTTTCCAGGCGTGTGCGCTCGGCTTCCTTGAAGTCGTCCTGCAACTGGCGCAGGCGCTGCTGGCCGTGCTGAATGCTCTGCTCGACCCGGGCGATGTCACCGGCCACCGAGTAGAAACGGCCCTGCACCTGGTTGAAGCGTTCGGACAGTTCGTGATGACCGTCGCGCAGGCGTTCGATACTGGCATCGGCATTGCGCTGCTCGGCCACCAGCGCCTCGTGAGAAACGCCCTGGTCGCCGATCACCGATTCGCGCTGGCGGACTTGTTCGTCCAGGCCTCGCCAGCGCAAGGCAGACAGGCGCGCTTTCATCTGCCGCTCCTGAGCCTTGTACTCACGGTACTTCTCGGCGGCCTGGGCCTGGCGATGCAGACGCTCCAGCTGGCGCTCGAGCTCTTCGCGCAGGTCGGTCAGACGCGCCAGGTTTTCCTGGGTGCGGCGGATGCGGTTCTCGGTTTCGCGGCGGCGCTCCTTGTATTTGGAAATCCCCGCCGCTTCCTCGATGAAGTTGCGCAGCTCCTCGGGCTTGGCCTCGATCAGCTTGGAGATCATGCCCTGCTCGATGATCGAGTAGCTGCGCGGCCCCAGCCCCGTCCCGAGGAAGATATCGGTGATGTCACGCCGGCGGCACTTGGTGCCGTTGAGGTAATAGCTGTTCTGCCCGTCGCGGGTAACCTTGCGGCGGATCGAAATCTCGGCGTAGGCGGCATACTCGCCGACCAGGGTGGTTTCGCTGTTGTCGAACACCAGTTCGATACTGGCCTGGCTGACCGGCTTGCGGCCACTGGAGCCGTTGAAGATGACGTCGGTCATCGACTCGCCGCGCAGGTTTTTCGCCGAACTCTCGCCCATCACCCAACGCACCGCGTCGATGATATTGGACTTGCCGCAGCCGTTTGGGCCGACCACGGCCGCCATGTTGCTGGGGAAGTTGACCGTGGTCGGATCGACGAACGACTTGAACCCGGCCAGGCGAATGCACTTCAGGCGCATCGGTCAGCCTCTGGCCAGTGCCGCCAGCACCAGTTCGCAGCTGCGCTGGCCATAGGCGGTGAGCACCTCGCGAATGCGCGGCAGGTCGCGGGAGACCACGGCTTCGAGCAGGCGGGCGAACAGGTCGAGATAGTCGATCATGTTGGCCTGGCGCTGGTCCAGCGACAGGTAATAGGCACGGCTCATGGCCGGTTGCAGGTTTTCCACGGTTTCCTGCAGGAACGGGTTGTCGGCGAACGGATAGGCCGCACGCATGACCGCAAAACTGTCGGCGACGAAGGTCTTGATGTCGAGCTGGTCATGGGCACGCTGCAGCCGCTGCTGGATCTCCAGAAACGGGCGCAGGTCGGCTTCGGTGCGCCATTTTTGCGCAACCGCATTGCCCAGCAGGATGTAGAACTCGCCCATCAGCGAGCACAGGCTACGAACGCTGCGTTCGTCCAGTTCGGTGACATGGGCACCACGTCGCGGCAGGATCGCCACCAGATGGCGGCGTTCGAGGATCAGCAGTGCTTCGCGCACCGAGCCGCGGCTGACGTTGAGCGCCTGGGTAACCTTCTGCTCCTGGATACGTTCGCCCGGCGCCAGCTCGCCGCGGATGATGCGTTCGGCCAGGTAATCGGCAATCTGCTCGGAGAGGCTGTCCGGGGCCTTGAACGTCATGGTTTTCCTTCAAAATCATTGAACTGGGCACAAGGGGCGAATTGTAGCGTACTTGGGCGGTAATCGCGCAGAGGGGCCAGGTGGTTTATTTGACCTTTCAGACAGCCACGCGCCCGGCGCGATCTATGCTTGGAATAGAGGCAGTGTGTGCGGCTGGGCATGGATACGTGCATTTTCTTGACCTTTTAGTCAGAAAAATATTGACCTGCTAGACAGGTCTTGCTTAGAGTCCGCCCAACAACAATAAAACCATTGCGAGGCCATCCCCGTGATCCAGTTTCTCGTCAACCAGGAGCTGCGTAGTGAGCACGCCCTGGACCCTAACATGACAGTGCTGCAGTACCTGCGCGAGCACCTGGGCAAACCCGGCACAAAGGAGGGCTGCGCCAGTGGTGACTGCGGTGCGTGCACCGTGGTGGTCGGTGAACTGAGCCAGGACGACCAAGGCAACGACAGCCTGCGCTACCGCAGCCTCAATTCGTGCCTGACCTTTGTGTCGTCGCTGCACGGCAAGCAACTGATCAGCGTCGAGGGGCTCAAGCACCAAGGCCAGCTGCACAGCGTGCAACAGGCCATGGCCGATTGCCATGGATCGCAGTGCGGCTTCTGCACCCCCGGCTTTGTCATGTCGCTGTTCGCCCTGCAAAAGAACAGCAGCGGCCCTGACCTGCACCAGGCCCAGGAAGCCCTGGCTGGCAACCTGTGCCGCTGCACCGGTTACCGGCCGATCCTCGACGCCGCCGAGCAGAGCTGCCGCCAGCCCTGCCGCGACCAGTTCGATGCCCAGCAGGCGCAAACCATCAGCCGCCTCAAGGCCATTGCCCCGACGCAGACCGGCGAGCTGAACAGCGGCGACAAGCGCTGCCTGGTGCCGCTGACCGTGGCGGATCTGGCCGACCTGTACAGCTCGCACCCCGAAGCGCGGCTGCTGGCCGGTGGTACCGACCTGGCGCTGGAAGTCACCCAGTTCCACAAGACCTTGCCCGTGATGATCTACGTCGGCCACGTGGCCGAGCTCAAGCGCATCGAGAAAACCGCCAGCCACCTGGAAATCGGCGCCGCCACCCCGCTCACCGACTGCTATGGCGCGCTTAACGAGGAATATCCCGACTTCGGCGCCCTGCTGCACCGCTTTGCCTCGCTGCAGATACGCAACCAGGGCACCCTCGGCGGCAACATCGGCAACGCCTCGCCAATCGGCGACTCGCCACCCCTGCTGATCGCCCTGGACGCGCAGGTGGTGCTGCGCCAGGGTGAACGCCAACGGGTGATGCCACTGGAAGACTACTTCATCGACTACCGCATCACGGCTCGCCAGGACAGCGAGTTCATCGAGAAGATCATCGTACCGCGCGCCTCCAGTGACTGGGCGTTCCGCGCCTATAAAGTATCCAAACGCCTGGACGACGACATCTCGGCCGTGTGCGCAGCCTTCAACCTGAGCATCGAAGACGGTGTGGTCAGCGGTGTGCGGATCGCCTTCGGCGGCATGGCGGCGATACCCAAGCGCGCCCGTGCCTGCGAGGCAGCGTTGCGCGGCAAGCCGTGGAACCAGGCCGCCATCGAGCGCGCCTGCCAGGCCCTGGCGGAGGACTTCACCCCACTCAGCGACTTCCGCGCCAGCAAGGAATACCGCCTGCTGACCGCGCAGAACCTGCTGCGCAAGTACTTCATCGAACAGCAAACGCCGCACATCGAAACCCGGGTGACCGCTTATGTCTAACCATCACGTAGCCAAAAGCCAGGCCGAGATGGCCGAACTGTTCAGCCAGGACCTGACCACCGGGGTCGGCCGCAGCGTCAAGCACGACAGCGCCGACAAGCATGTATCCGGCGAGGCTGTGTACATCGACGACCGCCTGGAATTCCCCAACCAGTTGCACGTCTACGCCCGCACCGCCGACCGCGCCCATGCGCGCATCCTGCGCATCGACACCACGCCGTGCTACGCCTTCGAGGGCGTGCGCATTGCCATCACCCACGAAGACATCCCCGGCCTGAAGGACATCGGCCCGGTGGTGGCCGGCGACCCATTGCTGGCCATCGACAAGGTCGAGTTCTTCGGCCAGCCGGTGCTCGCTGTCGCTGCCCGCGATCTTGAAACCGCACGTAAAGCGGCCATGGCCGCCATCGTCGAGTACGAAGACCTGGAGCCGGTGCTGGACGTGGTCGATGCACTGCGCAAGAAGCACTTCGTGCTCGACAGCCACACCCACCAGCGCGGCGATTCGGCTGCCGCCCTGGCCAGCGCCCCGCACCGCATTCAGGGCACCCTGCACATCGGCGGCCAGGAGCACTTCTACCTGGAAACGCAGATTTCCTCGGTCATGCCCACCGAAGACGGCGGCATGATCGTCTACTGCTCCACGCAGAACCCCACCGAAGTGCAGAAACTGGTCGCCGAAGTGCTCGACGTGCCGATGAACAAGGTGGTGCTGGACATGCGCCGCATGGGTGGCGGTTTTGGCGGCAAGGAAACCCAGGCCGCCAGCCCGGCATGCTTGTGCGCGGTAGTCGCGCGCCTGACCGGCCAGCCAACCAAGATGCGCCTGCCGCGGGTCGAAGACATGACCATGACCGGCAAGCGCCACCCGTTTTACGTCGAGTATGACGTGGGCTTCGACGACAACGGCCGGCTGCACGGTATCAATTTCGACCTGGCCGGCAATTGCGGCTATTCGCCCGACCTGTCCGGTTCGATCGTCGACCGCGCCATGTTCCACTCCGACAACGCTTACTACCTGGGCGACGCCACCGTCCACGGCCACCGCTGCAAGACCAACACCGCCTCCAACACCGCCTACCGCGGCTTTGGCGGCCCACAGGGTATGGTCGCCATCGAGCAGGTGATGGACCATATCGCCCGTCATCTGGGCCGCGACCCACTGGCCGTGCGCAAGGCCAACTACTACGGCAAGACCGAACGCAACGTCACCCACTACTACCAGACCGTCGAGCACAACATGCTCGAGGAGATGACCGCCGAACTGGAAGCCAGCAGCGACTACGCCGAACGCCGCGAGTCGATCCGCCGCTTCAACGCCAACAGCCCGATCCTGAAGAAAGGCCTGGCACTGACACCGGTCAAGTTCGGCATTTCGTTCACCGCCACCTTCCTCAACCAGGCCGGTGCACTGATCCATATCTACACCGACGGCAGCATTCACCTGAACCACGGCGGCACCGAAATGGGCCAGGGCCTGAACACCAAGGTGGCCCAGGTGGTGGCGCAGATCTTCCAGGTGGACTTCAGCCGCATCCAGATCACTGCCACCAACACCGACAAGGTACCCAACACCTCGCCAACCGCAGCGTCGAGTGGTGCCGACCTGAACGGCAAGGCGGCGCAGAACGCGGCCGAAATCCTCAAGAAACGCCTGACCGAGTTTGCCGCACGGCATTATCAGGTGACCGAGGAAGACGTCGAATTCCGTAACGGCCATGTGCGGGTGCGCGACCAGATCGTCAGCTTTGAGCAACTGGTGCAGCAGGCTTACTTCGCTCAGGTGTCGCTGTCCAGCACCGGGTTCTACCGCACACCGAAAATCTTCTACGACCGCAGCCAGGCACGCGGCCGGCCGTTCTACTACTTCGCCTTTGGCGCTGCATGCGTGGAAGTGATCGTCGATACGCTGACCGGCGAATACAAGATGTTGCGCGCCGACATCCTGCACGACGTGGGCGATTCGCTGAACCCTGCGATCGACATCGGCCAGGTAGAGGGCGGTTTCATCCAGGGCATGGGCTGGCTGACTACCGAAGAGCTGGTGTGGAACGCCAAAGGCAAGCTGATGACCAACGGCCCGGCCAGCTACAAGATCCCGGCCGTGGCCGACATGCCACTGGACTTGCGGGTGAAGCTGGTGGAAAACCGCAAGAACCCGGAAGACACCGTGTTCCACTCCAAGGCCGTGGGCGAGCCGCCGTTCATGCTGGGCATTGCCGCCTGGTGCGCGATCAAGGATGCCGTAGCCAGCCTGGCTGATTACCGCGTGCAGCCGCAGGTGGACGCGCCGGCAACACCGGAGCGGGTGCTGTGGGGCTGTGAGCAGATGCGCAAGGCGGTGGCTGCCACTCAGTCCGCAGAACCGGAGCTGGAAACCGTCACCCAGTAACGCCGCGCTCCGCTTTTTCTGTGGGAGCGGCCTTGTGTCGCGAAAGGGCTGCGCAGCAGCCCCAAATATGTATGTTGCTTTAAATATTCTGGGGTCGCTTCGCGCCCCTATCGCGACACAAGGCCGCTCCCACAAAGAAGCGGACCGCGTTGACCTGAAGAGGATCTGCATCATGCACCAATGGATCAACGCCCTCGCCGACCACCAGTCCCGTGGCGAAGCCTGCGTGCTGGTGACCATCATCGAGGAACGCGGCTCGACACCGCGCAATGCCGGCTCGAAGATGGTGGTCAGCGCCAGCGGTCTGTTCGACACCATCGGCGGCGGCCACCTGGAATACAAGGCGCTGCACATCGCCCGGCAAATGCTCGAAGCGCAGCGCACCACGCCGCACCTTGAGCGCTTCAGCCTCGGCGCCAGCCTGGGCCAGTGCTGCGGCGGCGTGACCGTGCTGCTGTTCGAACCCATGGCCGCCGTGCAGGCTCAGATCGCCGTGTTCGGCGCGGGCCATGTCGGCAGGGCTCTGGTACCCTTGCTCGCGGCGCTCCCCTGCCGGGTGCGCTGGATCGACTCGCGTGAACAGGAATTCCCCGAGCTCATCCCCAACGGGGTGACCAAGGTGGTCAGTGAAGAGCCGGTCGACGAAGTCGCAGACCTGCCGCCCGGCAGCTACTGCATCGTCATGACCCACAACCACCAGCTCGACCTGGAACTGACCGCCGCCATTCTCAAGCGCAACGATTTCACCTGGTTCGGCCTGATCGGCTCGAAGACCAAACGGGTCAAGTTCGAGCACCGCCTGCGCGAGCGAGGCTTCGACGAGGCCGTCATGGCACGCATGCGCTGCCCGATGGGCCTGGCCGAGGTCAAGGGCAAGCTGCCCATCGAGATCGCCGTGTCTATCGCCGGTGAAATCATTGCCACTTACAACGCCTGCTTCGGCCAGCACGACGCTGCCGCCAATGGCGGCCCCATTGCCCAATTGCTGCCGCCCTCCCGCCGCAGCCAAGCCATTTGACGAGTGTGTTATGACCGTTACCCGTAAAGCCTACCGTGCCGCCATCCTGCACAGCATTGCCGACCCGGCCGAGGTGGGCCTGGAGGCTTCCCATGAATACTACGAAGACGGCCTGCTGGTGGTCGACGATGGCCGCATCAGCGCCGTTGGGCACGCCAGTGAACTGCTGCCGACGCTGGATGCCGGCATCCCGGTCGAGCACTACCAGGACGCGCTGATCACCCCGGGGTTCATCGATACCCACATCCACTTCCCGCAGACCGGCATGATCGGTTCGTACGGCGAGCAGTTGCTGGACTGGCTGAACACCTACACCTTCCCGTGCGAAAAGCAGTTCGCCGACAAAGGCCACGCCGACCAGGTGGCGAAGATCTTCCTCAAGGAACTGCTGCGCAACGGCACCACCACTGCGCTGGTATTCGGCAGCGTGCACCCGGAATCGGTCAACGCCCTGTTCGAAGAGGCCGAGCGCCTGGACCTGCGCCTGATCGCCGGCAAAGTGATGATGGACCGTAATGCCCCAGACTACCTGACCGACACCGCCGAGTCCGGCTATGCCGAAAGCAAGGCACTGATCGAGCGCTGGCACGGCAAAGGCCGCCTGCACTATGCAGTGACCCCGCGTTTCGCCCCGACCAGCACGCCACAACAGTTGACCCTGGCCGGCCAACTGCTCAAGGAACACCCCGGCGTGTACATGCACACGCACCTGTCGGAAAACCTCAAGGAAATCGACTGGGTCAAGTCGCTGTTCCCCGAGCAGAAGGGTTACCTGGACGTCTACGACCACTTCGAGCTGCTGGGCGAGCGCTCGGTGTTCGCCCACGGCGTGCACCTGTGCGACGACGAGTGCCAGCGCCTGGCCGAAACCGGCTCGGCCGTGGCCTTCTGCCCCACCTCCAACCTGTTCCTTGGCAGTGGCCTGTTCAACCTGCCCCAGGCCGAGCGGTTCAAGGTCAACGTGGGCCTGGGTACCGACGTTGGCGCCGGCACCAGCTTCTCTCTGCTTAACACCCTGAACGAGGCATACAAGGTGATGCAGCTGCAAGGCGCGCGCCTGCATCCGTACAAATCGCTGTACCTGGCCACCCTCGGCGGCGCCCGCGCACTGCGCCTGGACGACCGTATCGGTAGCCTGCGCCCAGGCAACGATGCCGACTTCGTGGTGCTGGACTACAAGGCCACACCACTGCTGGACTACCGCATCCAGCAGTCCAACAGCATCGAAGAAACCTTGTTCGTGCTCACTACCCTGGGCGATGACCGTACCGTGCGTGAAACCTACGCCGCCGGGCGCTGCGTGCACCAGCGCTAAGGTTCTTTCGCCAGGCCCCGATACAGCGCGCCGCCGATTGCAGCACCGATCAGCGGCGCCACCCAGAACAGCCACAGCTGCTGCAGGGCCCAGCCACCGACGAACAAGGCCGGCCCCGTGCTACGCGCGGGGTTGACCGAAGTATTGGTGATCGGGATCGAGATCAGGTGGATCAGGGTAAGGGCCAGGCCGATGGCGATGGGTGCAAAACCTGCCGGTGCGCGGGCGTCGGTCGCCCCCATGATGACCACCAGGAACATCGCCGTCATCACCACTTCACTGACAAAGCCTGCACCCAGCGTATAGCCACCGGGCGAATGGTCGGCGTAGCCGTTTGAAGCCAACCCCGAAGACAGCTCGAACCCGGCCTTGCCACTGGCGATGAGGTAGATCACCCCGGCCGCCAGGATGGCACCGATCACCTGGGCGATCACATAAGGCAGCAGCTCTTTGGCCGGGAAGCGCCCGCCGACCACCAGCCCGAACGACACGGCAGGGTTTAGATGGCAACCCGAGATATGGCCGATGGCAAAGGCCATGGTCAGTACGGTGAGGCCGAAGGCGAAGGCGACACCGAGCACACCGATGCCGAGAGGGGAACTGGCTGCGAGTACCGCACTGCCACAGCCACCAAGGACCAGCCAGAAGGTGCCGATCAGTTCGGCCCCCATGCGTTTACCGAGGGACATGCTCATGAATCCATTCCTCAAGAAGTTGAACGCAACGAATGCGCAAGCCCAACTGCTTGATGAAGGTTTGCTCACAAGAATTTAGCAGACCTTTGGGTTATGGCCAGTAGTGGCTAGGGGCTGATTTGCAGCCCCTCGATCACACCGGCAAACGTTCAACCCTTGACGGAAACCTTGGGCTTTTTCAGCAAATGCGAGAACACCGCATGCAAATCGTCCGAGGCGCTCTCCTCGTCCAGGTTCAGCTTGCTGTCGATGTGGTCCATGTGATGCATCATCAGGCTCACGGCCTGCTCGGCATCGCGCGCCTCGATGGCATCGATGAGCTGCATGTGCTCATCGTAAGAGCAGTGCGAGCGGTTGCCGCTTTCGTACTGGGCAATGATCAGCGAAGTCTGCGATACCAGGCTGCGCTGGAAACTTACCAGCGGTGCATTGCCCGCCGCTTCGGCCAGCTTGAGGTGGAACTCACCGGACAGGCGAATGCCGGCACCCCGGTCACCGCGCGAAAAGCTGTCGCGCTCCTCACGCACCATCTGCCGCAGCTCGTTAAGCTGATCGGGGGTGGCATGCTGCACCGCCAGCTCGGTGATGGCGCGTTCGACCATGCGCCGCGAGAAGAACACCTGGCGCGCCTCTTCTACAGTCGGGCTGGCCACCACCGCGCCGCGGTTCGGCCGCAGCAGCACCACGCTTTCGTGGGCCAGGCGCGACAAGGCGCGGCGGATGATGGTGCGGCTGACGCCAAAGATCTCGCCCAGCGCTTCCTCGCTCAACTTGGTGCCCGGAGCCAGACGCTGCTCGAGGATCGCCTCGAAAATATGCGCGTAGACGATGTCGTCCTGGGTACCGCTGCGGCCGGCCTTGCCGACTCGTGCAGGTTTTTTCAGAGGTTGCAGCTGTTCGTTCATGGGCTCTCGAGGCACGAAGAGAAAGTATGGCGCCATTGTACACAGGCTGAGGCGATTCCGCAGGGGGCGTTTTACCTATATAGCCGTTGTACGACGCATTGCGCATACAAAACATAAAACATTATTTGCTTTATTTGTACACAAAAGCATAATCCATCGAGCAACTTCTTGACCCTTGAGTCAACAAAAAGGTCAGACGTCTGCCTTCCCTCGCGGAGCCGCCAAGTGCATTGCGCAGGAAACTGGCTCCATAACAACAAGAAAGACTTGAGGAGTACCCGCTGTGGAAAGCCGCAAATCCGAAGCCCCTACGCTGGATCTTGCTCCGCCGCTCGAAACGAGCTGGCTGGAGCGGATTTTCAAACTCAAGCAACACGGCAGCACTGTCAAAACCGAAATGATCGCTGGGGTGACCACCTTCATCACCATGGCCTACATCATCTTCGTCAACCCCAACATCATGGCCGACGCCGGCATCGACCATGGTGCCGCTTTTGTCGCCACCTGCATCGCCGCCGCGCTGGGCTGCCTGCTGATGGGCCTGTACGCCAACTGGCCGGTGGGCCTGGCGCCGGGCATGGGGCTCAATGCTTTCTTTACCTACACCGTGGTCGGCACCATGGGCTACAACTGGGAAACGGCGCTGGGGGCGGTATTCGTCTCCGGCGTGTTGTTCATGTTCCTGACCTTGTCGAAAGTGCGCGAATGGCTGCTCAACAGCATCCCGGTCAGCCTGCGCCATGCCATGGGGGCCGGCGTCGGATTGTTTCTCGGGCTGATCGGCCTGAAGACCGCAGGCATCATCGTCGACAGCCCCGCCACCCTGATCAAGCTGGGCTCGTTGCATGAGCCGGGGCCGCTGCTGGCGGCCGTGTGCTTCCTGCTGATCGCCATCCTCAGCTACAAGCGAGTATTCGGCGCGATCCTGATCAGCATCATTGGTGTCACCCTGGCGGGCTGGGGCCTGGGCCTGGTCAAGTTTGGCGGGGTGATGTCGATGCCCCCAAGCCTGGCACCGACCTGGATGGCCATGGACGTGGCTGGCGTGTTCAATGTCAGCATGATCAGCGTGGTGCTGGCGTTCCTGTTCGTGCACATGTTCGACACTGCCGGCACGCTGATGGGGGTTGCCCAGCGAGCGAACCTGGTAGCGCCGGACGGGCGTATCGAAGGCCTGTCACGCGCCTTGAAGGCCGACAGTGCATCCAGCGTATTCGGTGCTGTGGTCGGCGTGCCCCCAGTGACCAGTTATGTGGAGAGTGCCGCAGGTGTCGCCGCAGGTGGCCGTACCGGTTTGACGGCCGTGGTGGTCGGCTTGCTGTTCGTCGCAGCGATGTTCTTCGCCCCGCTGGCGGGGATGATCCCGGCCTACGCGACAGCAGGCGCACTGATCTACGTGGCAATGCTGATGATGGGCAGCATGGCGCACATCCATTGGGACGAAGCCACCGACAGCATTCCGGCGATTGTCACGGTCATCATGATGCCGCTGACCTTCTCCGTTGCCGATGGTATCGCGCTGGGTTTCATCACCTACGTCGCGTTGAAGGCAGGTACCGGCAAGTACAAGGAAATCTCGGCCAGCCTGTGGGAACTGTGCGCAATCTTCATTGCCAAGTTCGTGTTCCTCTGAGCAAGGGCGCTTGGCTTTAGATTTCCAGTGTTTTCGAAATCGAGCGCCGCACGCGCGGCGCATCGCGAGCAAGGTCGCTCCTACGCTTGTTCCGGCCCATTAATGCCTGCGAGGGACGCGCGAACGCCTTGTTGGGACGCCACGATATGGCGCCCTTGCTCAACATTTGAAAGGCCTACGCGGTCGCCCGTAGGAGCGGGTTTACCCGCGAAAGGGCCGGGCCTGCCGGCCAATCTCCATCCGCCGTTCACCATTGCTGCCACCACCGTATTCGCGGGTAAACCCGCTCCTACAACGGGGGTGGACAGTTGGATACAGGCCCGCCGTAGGAGCGGGTTCACCCGCGAAAGGGCCGGACCTGCTGGCCAATCTCCACCTGCCGTTCACCGTTGCCGCCGCTACCGTATTCGCGGGTAAACCCGCTCCTACGCCTGATCGGGGATGGACACGCATGGGTGATTGGACACAGGCCGTCGCGTAGGAGCGGGGGTGGACACACATCGGTGATTGGGCGCAGGCCGTCGTAGGAACGGGTTCACCCGCGAAGAGGCCGGCACAGGCCACACAAAAACAGCAGACGAAAAAAAGCCCGCCAGTGTGAGAGCGGGCCAAAGGACCTACGAAGATTCTTCTAGCGACCAACTAGCTTCCACGATAGGTCGAATAGCTGTACGGCGAAATCAGCAGCGGCACGTGGTAGTGCTCCTGCGACTCGTCGATGCCAAAGCGCAGCACGACAACATCCAGAAACGCCTGGGCCGGCAATTGCACGCCACGGGCGCGGTAGTAATCCCCAGCGCTGAACTGCAACTGGTAAACGCCAGTGCGGTAATCGTCCCCCTGCAACAGCGGCGCGTCGACGCGGCCATCGCTGTTGGTCAGGGCGGTGTTCACCAGCTCCAGCTGCTGGCCTTCGACGCGGTACAGCTCGACCTTGATCGAGCTACCCGGGCAGCCATGCGCGGCATCCAGTACGTGTGTGGTCAAACGTCCCATTGCGTGTCGCCTCTTGTTCAATCTGTGGGCAAAAAATACTCAGCCATCGCACCAGCTTAGCGCCTGCGGCAGGCGGGAATGACGTTATTAAGACATTCCAGCCAAGGATTGTACACAATTTTTTGATCCCCTCTGTCACACCCTCCCTTTGCTGCCCATAAACGACCCATCGGTCGCAAATACACGCACCATAAAGATGCCAACCTCATTACCTGACCAAACAGGCAGGTTTCTTGCACTGTATTTCCAGGTCGCTGTCAGGCGACAAAAGGGAAGAAATGCGGAAAAACAGGCTTACAAAAGATTTCAGAAGTTGTATACAATCAGCCCATCCGGTGGTGCGACATACCGACGCGGCCCGCCCACCCCCCGCACTAACGCACAAGAAGGAAGACTGCAGTGAGCGCTGATTACCCTCGCGACCTGATCGGTTACGGCAACAACCCTCCTCACCCGCAATGGCCGGGTAACGCCCGCATCGCGCTGTCTTTCGTCCTCAATTACGAGGAAGGTGGCGAACGCAACATCCTGCACGGTGACAAGGAATCCGAAGCCTTCCTGTCCGAGATGGTCGCTGCCCAACCCCTGCAGGGCCAGCGCAACATGAGCATGGAGTCGCTGTATGAATACGGCAGCCGTGCCGGTGTGTGGCGCCTGCTGAAGCTGTTCAAGGACAGCGGCGTGCCACTCACCGTCTTCGCCGTGGCCATGGCCGCCCAGCGCCACCCCGACGTGATCCGCGCCATGGTCGAAGCCGGCCACGAGATCTGCAGCCACGGCTACCGCTGGATCGACTACCAGAACATGGACGAGGCCCAGGAGCGCGAGCACATGCTCGAAGCCATCCGTATCCTCACCGAACTCACCGGCGAGCGCCCGCTGGGCTGGTACACCGGCCGTACCGGCCCGAACACCCGCCGCCTGGTGATGGAGGAAGGTGGTTTCCTCTATGACAGCGACACCTACGACGACGACCTGCCCTACTGGGAGCCGAACAACCCCACCGGCAAGCCGCACCTGGTGATCCCCTACACCCTGGACACCAACGACATGCGCTTCACCCAGGTACAGGGCTTCAACTGCGGCGAGCAGTTCTTCCAGTACCTGAAAGACGCCTTTGATGTGCTGTACGCCGAAGGCGCCGAAGCACCGAAAATGCTTTCCATCGGCCTGCACTGCCGCCTGGTCGGCCGCCCGGCACGCCTGGCTGCACTCAAGCGCTTCGTCGATTACGCAAAAAGTCATGACCAGGTCTGGTTCGCCCGTCGCGTGGATATCGCCCGCCACTGGCACACCACCCACCCGTACAAGAAAGAGAACGCCTGATGACCGCCTTCAATACCCTCAAACCATCCGCCCTGGACCGCGACGCCTTCGTCAAGGCCTTCGCCGACATCTACGAGCACTCGCCGTGGGTTGCCGAAAAAGCCTATGACCTGGGCCAGCTGGGCGAGCTGGACGAGATCGAGGCGCTGCACCAGCGCATGAGCGACATCCTGCTCAGCGCCAACCACGCTGACCAGCTCGCGCTGATCAATGCTCACCCGGACCTGGCAGGCAAGGCCGCCATCCAGGGCGAACTGACCGAATCGAGCACCAACGAGCAGGCCGGTGCCGGTATCCACCAGTGCACCGCCGAAGAGTTCGCCCGGTTCACCGAACTGAACGATGCCTACAAGGCCAAGTTCCAGTTCCCGTTCATCATGGCGGTGAAGGGCAGCAACCGGCACCAGATTCTCGCCGCCTTTGAAAAACGCATCCACAACGATGCCGATGCCGAATTCAAGGAAGCCCTGGCGCAGATCAACCTGATCGCCCTGTTCCGCCTGCTGCAGCTGTAAGCAACAGCCGAACCTTATTCAGAAAACGAACAATAGAAGAGATAACCGCATGCGCACCCTGATGATCGAGCCCTTGACCAAAGAAGCCTTCGCCCAGTTCGGAGACGTGATCGAAACCGACGGCAGCGACCACTTCATGATCAACAACGGCTCGACCATGCGCTTTCACAAGCTCGCCACGGTCGAAACCGCCGAGCCTGAAGACAAGGCGATCATCAGCATCTTCCGCGCCGACGCGCAGGACATGCCGCTGACCGTGCGCATGCTGGAACGCCATCCGCTGGGCAGCCAGGCTTTTATCCCGCTGCTCGGCAACCCCTTTCTGATCGTGGTCGCGCCCGTTGGCGATGCACCTGTATCAGGCTTGGTCCGAGCCTTCCGCAGTAATGGCAGGCAGGGCGTTAATTACCATCGCGGCGTCTGGCACCACCCGGTGCTGACGATCGAAAAGCGGGATGATTTCCTGGTGGTTGATCGCAGTGGTTCTGGCAACAACTGCGATGAGCATTACTTCACCGAGGAACAGATGCTGATCCTCAATCCCCACCAATAAGAAAAGGTCAGTCATCTTCTCGGTGACTGGCAGAGGTACATACTGTGGAAGCACACCTTCACGAATGGCTGAACCTGAGCATTCGCTGGGTTCACATGATCACCGGCGTTGCCTGGATCGGTGCATCGTTCTACTTCGTCTGGCTGGAGAACCACCTGAACCGAAGCAACCCGCGCGATGGGTTGTCGGGTGATCTCTGGGCGATTCACGGCGGTGGTATCTACCACCTGGAGAAATACAAGCTCGCCCCCCCGAAAATGCCCGAGAACCTGCACTGGTTCAAATGGGAAGCCTACTTCACCTGGATGTCCGGTATCGCCCTGCTGTGCGTGGTGTTCTACTGGAACCCGGCGCTGTACCTGCTGGCGCCTGGCAGCACCCTGAGCGGTGCCGAAGGCGTGGCTATCGGTATCGGTTCGCTGATCGCTGGCTGGTTCATCTACGACTTCCTGTGCGACTCGCCCTTGGGCAAGAAGCCAGCGCTGCTCGGTGGTGTGCTGTTCGTGCTGATCATCGCTGCCTGCTGGGGCTTCAGCCTGGTGTTCAGCGGCCGTGGTGCCTACCTGCACACCGGCGCGATCATAGGCACCATCATGGTCGGTAACGTGTTCCGCATCATCATGCCGGCCCAACGCCAGCTGGTGGCGGCGATCGAGAACAATCAGACGCCCGACCCGGTACTGCCGGCCAAGGGCCTGCTGCGCTCGCGTCACAACAACTACTTCACCCTGCCGGTGCTGTTCATCATGATCAGCAACCATTTCCCGAGCACCTACGGTAGCCAGTACAACTGGCTGATCCTGGCCGGTATCGCAGTAGCCGCGGTTCTGATCCGCCACTACTTCAACACCCGCCACGACAGCAACAAGTACGCCTGGACCCTGCCCGTCGGCGCCTTGGCGATGATCTGCCTGGCCTACGTTACCGGCCCGAAACCGATGGCCGTAAGCCCTGACCAAGCCGCAGCGAAGATCGAGTACCAACCGCTGCCGGCAACTGCCGTAGGCGGCAAGACCGCTGCCGAGCAGCGTGCCGAGGACGCCGCCAAGGCTGCCGAAGCACCCGCCGCACCTGCGCAAGCACCGGCTCAGGCCGCTGCCCAGGCCGGTGGTGGCGACTTCGACAAGATCCACAATGTCATCCAGGAACGCTGCACCGTGTGCCACTCGTCCAAGCCGACCAGCCCACTGTTCAGCGCCGCTCCTGCCGGCGTGATGTTCGACACTCCGCAGCAGATCCAGGCCCAGGCCGCGCGCATTCAGGCGCAAGCGGTTGCCAGCCAGATCATGCCGCTGGGCAACATCACCCAGATGACCACCGAAGAGCGCAAGCTCGTCGGCGACTGGATCGCCAAAGGCGCCCAGGTCAACTGACAGTACCTCGCCAGGCAACCCGCCCCCAAGGGAATCACCTTCCCCTGTAGGAGCGGGCTTGCCCGCGAAGAGGCCGGAAGCCCCGGCCTCAAGCTCCATGTGTTACGCAACAAGCAAGCATCGAGCGCGCAGGCATGAGGCCTGCCGCTTGGATCCGAGAATAAAAACAAAACTCGAGGTGCTGCATGTCCGAGTCACGCAAGGCGTATATCCCCATTGCGCCGCCGCGAGAACCCTTGCCCCTGTTCCAACTGTTCCTGGTTGGCCTGCAACACGTTCTGCTGATGTACGGTGGCGCGATCGCCGTGCCGTTGATCATCGGCCAGGCCGCCGGGTTGTCCCGCGAAGAAGTCGCTTTCCTGATCAACGCCGACCTGCTGGTCGCTGGCGTCGCTACCATCATCCAGTCGTTCGGTATCGGCCCGGTGGGCATCCGCATGCCGGTGATGATGGGTGCCAGTTTCGCTGCCGTCGGCAGCATGGTGGCCATGGCCGGCATGCCCGGCGTGGGCCTGCAGGGGATCTTCGGCGCGACCATCGCTGCCGGGTTCTTCGGCATGCTGATCGCGCCGTTCATGTCCAAGGTTGTCCGCTTCTTTCCCCCACTGGTCACCGGTACGGTGATCACCTCGATTGGCCTGTCGCTGTTCCCGGTGGCCGTCAACTGGGCCGGTGGCGGCCAAGACGCTCAAACGTTCGGCTCGCCGATCTACCTGCTGGTGGCCGGCCTGGTACTGGCCGTTATCCTGCTGATCAACCGCTTCATGCGCGGTTTCTGGGTCAACGTGTCGGTACTGGTGGGCATGGGCCTTGGCTACATCCTGGCCGGCTCCATCGGCATGGTCGACCTGTCGGGTCTGAATGAAGCACCGTGGTTGCAGGTGGTCACCCCGCTGCACTTTGGCATGCCGACCTTCAGCCTGGCGCCGATCCTGTCCATGTGCCTGGTAGTGGTGATCATCTTCGTCGAGTCCACCGGCATGTTCCTGGCCCTGGGCAAGGTGACCGATCGCGAAGTCACCCCTGGTATGCTGCGTCGCGGCCTGCTGTGCGATGCCGGTGCGTCGTTCATTGCGGGCTTCTTCAACACCTTCACCCACTCCTCGTTCGCCCAAAACATCGGCCTGGTGCAGATGACTGGGGTGCGCTGCCGCTATGTCACCATCGTGGCCGGTGCACTGCTGATCCTGCTCAGCCTGCTGCCCAAGGCGGCCTTCCTGATTGCCTCGATCCCGCCTGCGGTACTGGGCGGCGCGTCCATCGCCATGTTCGGCATGGTCACCGCCACCGGGATCAAGATTCTTCAGGAGGCGGACATCGGCGACCGCCGCAACCAGCTGTTGGTTGCCGTGAGCGTCGGCTTCGGGTTGATCCCCGTGGTGCGTCCGGAGTTCTTTGCCCAGATGCCACAGTGGATGGAACCCATCACCCACAGCGGTATCGCCATGGCCACGGTCTGTGCCCTGGTGTTGAACGTTCTGTTCAACATCCTTGGCGGTGCCGACCGCGCAATGCACAACGACGTCTGTCACCAGCATTGAGCCAAAAGGGGCGGTGCATGACCGCCCCTCATCACCTCTGCAGTAACCGCTACGCCGTCGACCCGCCGGAATGGGTCGCCCGGGGCGCCTGCGCGCCAAAAAAACCGCCAACAAAAACAATAAGTCCGGGAATCACAACATGAAGCGCATCACCACGTCCCTGTTGTTGGGCAGCAGCCTGCTGGCCACCCTACCCTCGCACGCAGGCGAATGGCTGCAATGGCACGGCGAAAGCCTGACCTACCTGTACGGCAAGGACTTCAAGGTCAACCCTGATATCCAGCAGACCATCACCTTCGAGCACGCCAACAAATGGAAGTACGGCGACACCTTCATGTTCGTCGACAAGATCTTCTACAACGGCAAGGCCGACCCCGGCAAAGGTGTGACCACCTACTACGGCGAGTTCAGCCCACGCCTGTCATTGGGCAAGATCTTCGACCGCAAGCTTGCCTTCGGTCCGATCAAGGACGTGCTGCTGGCCATGACCTACGAGCGCGGTGAAGGCGACAACGAGGCCTACCTGATCGGCCCAGGCTTTGACTTGAACATCCCCGGCTTCAACTATTTCACCCTCAATTTCTACGTGCGTAACACCGAAGGCAGCCGCCCCGGTGACAATGTCTGGCAGATTACCCCCGGCTGGTCGTACACCCTCCCTGTCGGCCGGTCAGACATTCTGATCGACGGTTACATGGACTGGGTTACCGACAACGACCAGACCCGCCGTGGCACCTATCACGCCAACCTGCACTTCAACCCGCAGGTCAAATACGACCTGGGCAAGGCGCTGAACCTGGGCGCCAAGCAGCTCTACGTCGGCTTTGAATACAGCTACTGGAAAGACAAGTACGGCATTGACAGCCGCGGCAACCTGGACAGCAACCAGAGCGTGGCCAGTGCGCTGATCAAGGTGCACTTCTAGGAAGTTGACCAAACGCACAAGTTTGAATCACCCCGCTCCAGGACGGAGCACTTGAGGCGCGGCGCGCAAGCCAGTAATCTGCGCGCCCCCTCGATCAGGGCAGAACGGATTCTGCCTGCGTTTACTGACCGCTCAGTCAATGAATACGGGCGGTTGGCCAACGTGTTGCCAGCCTGAAAGACCCTTTTCATCCGTTCAGAACGAAGTCGAGCAGGAAGGTTTTGCCAACCCGGAAAAGTTGGCTCGACCCTTGCCAAACAGCTGTGGCCTATCGAAAAAAGCTGACTTAAAAGACAAAAAAGCGCCAACAACGAGCGCTGACAACAGATCAATCAAGGGAGCGACACTCGCAATGCGTACCATCAACAGCCTGATCCTTGCCGGCGGCCTGCTGGCCTGCGGCACCACCTTCGGCGGCGACCTGCTGCAATGGCAGAACAACAGCCTGACCTACCTGTGGGGCAAGAACTTCAAGGTCAACCCCGAGACCCAGCAAACATTCACCTTCGAACACGCCGACGCGTGGAAGTACGGCGATAACTTCTTCTTCGTCGACAAGATCTTCTACCAAGGCAAGAAGGACGCCAGCAACGGCCCCAACACCTACTATGGCGAGTTCAGCCCACGCCTGTCGTTCGGCAAGATCTTCGACCAGAAGCTGGAGTTGGGCCCGGTCAAGGACGTGCTGCTGGCGATGACCTACGAGTTTGGCGAGGGTGACACCGAGTCTTACCTGATCGGCCCGGGCTTCGACCTGGCCATCCCGGGCTTCGACTACTTCCAGCTGAACTTCTACAACCGCACCACCGACGGCAGCCGCGCCGGCGACAACGTGTGGCAGATCACCCCGGTGTGGTCGTACACCATTCCGGTCGGCGATTCCGACGTGCTGATCGACGGCTTCATGGACTGGGTGGTGGACAACGACGAGAACCGCCGCGGCACCTACCAGGCCAACCTGCACTTCAACCCGCAGATCAAGTATGACCTGGGCAAGGCATTGCACCTGGGTGAGAAACAGCTGTATGTGGGTGTGGAGTATGACTACTGGAAGAACAAGTACGGCATCAAGGACAGCGATGCCTTCACTACCGACCAGAACACCATGAGCTTCTTGGTGAAAGTGCACTTCTGACGCACTGAAAAGTTAACAGCGCCGTTATGTAGCGGCGCTGTTACGCAGTAAAAAATCAGCTTTAACTTACACGCTCACAGGCATTTATCCACTGGCGCGACGTTTTGCCTGGCAGCGGCGACGCAGCCCTGTGGTGGCGTCTGCTGGCCACGCACAGAACGCCTCATGGCCACCGCTCAAACTTTTGACATTTTTTTTGCATAGCCTGAACTAATCTGCTTTTCTTCGCACCACTCCAAAAAGAAAACAGGCCTACTTAATGCGCACCCACCTCGCCGCCCCGTGGCGGTATCTTATGCTAGTTTGCTCACTCTGGTTCGGCATCTTCCTGCTGACCCGCCTGGTATTGCTGGTCACCCATCTTGATGAAGTACATGGCGACTACTTCTCATTATTCTTGAGTGGTGCCGTGTACGACCTGAGCTTCCTCACCTACGCTGCACTGCCGTTGGGGCTGTACCTGGCGATATGCCCGGCCGCACTGTGGCGCACGGCCTTACATCGCAGGCTGATGGGCGGCGCACTCATCGTCAGCCTGTTCGTGATGCTGTTCGTCGCCGTGGCCGAGTGGCTGTTCTGGGACGAATTCGGTGTGCGTTTCAACTTCATCGCCGTCGACTACCTGGTCTACTCCAAAGAAGTGCTGGACAATATACGCGAGTCGTACCCGCTACCGACCCTGCTGGGTAGCATTGCCTTGGTGGCCGTGCTGCTCGCACTGATTCTGCGCAAACCGCTCTCCCGTGCACTCGCTGCGCCCAGCGCCAACCTGCGCCAGCGCCTTGGCGGCCTTGCCCTGCTGGCAGTACTGGGCGGGCTCAGCGTACTCCTGATCGACCAGCAGTTCCCCCGCGGGCAGGGCGGTAACGCCTATCAGCGCGAACTGGCAAGCAACGGCCCGTACCAGTTCTTTGCCGCGTTCCGGAACAACGAGCTGGACTACACCCAGTTCTACGCCAGCCTCAACGCCAGCGAAGTCGGAGCGCAGATGCATCAAGAGCTGGCCGAGCCCAACACGCAGTTCAAAGCCAGCGAACCTGAGGACATTCGCCGTCATATCAACGCCAGCGGCGCACCACGCAAGCCCAACATCATCCTGGTCACCATCGAGAGCTTCAGCGCCAAGTACATGGGCAGCAACGGCGACCCGCGCAACCTCACGCCCAACCTGGACGTACTGCGCACGCAGAGCCTGTACTTCAACAACTTCTATGCCACCGGTACCCGTACCGACCGGGGCCTGGAAGCCATCACACTGTCAATCCCCCCTACCCCCGGCCGCTCGATCGTCAAGCGCATCGGCCGCGAAAGCGGCTATGCCAGCCTTGGTCAGCAGTTGAAGGCTGTCGGCTATGACGCAGTGTTCGTCTATGGCGGGCGTGGCTACTTCGACAACATGAACGCGTTCTTCAGCGGCAACGGCTATCGCATCGTCGACCAGAGCAGCGTCCCCGAGAACGAAATCAGCTTCAAGAACGCCTGGGGCATGGCCGATGAGGACCTGTACCGGCAGACCCTCAGGCTGGCCGATGCCGGCCACGCCAGGCAGCAGCCATTCTTTCTGCAACTGATGACCACCTCCAACCACCGCCCCTACACCTACCCGGACGGCCGCATCGACATTCCTTCGGGCGATGGCCGCGAAGGTGCGGTGAAATACACCGACCATGCCATTGCGCAGTTCCTGCAGGAAGCCAAGGGCAAGCCATGGTTCGACAATACCCTGTTCGTGTTTGTCGCCGACCACACCGCCGGTAGCGCCGGGGTGGAAGACCTGCCGGTGCGCAATTACCAGATTCCGCTGTGGATCTATGCACCCAAGCTGATCGCCCCGCGCGAGGATCCGCAACTGGCAAGCCAGATCGACCTGGCACCCACCCTGCTCGGCCTGCTCAACCTGAGCTATACCTCGACCTTCTTCGGCCGCGACCTGCTGCGCAATAACCAGTTGCCACCCCGGGTACTGATCGGCAACTACCAGCATCTGGGGCTGTTCGACGGCAAGGACCTGGCGATCCTCAGCCCACGCGGCGGCATGCGGGTGCACCAGGATGCCCTGGGCAACAGCCGGGAAATGAGTGCAGACAGTGACAACCCGCTGATCCGCCGGGCGATTGCCTATTACCAAAGTGCTGCCAACGATTTCAGCAAGGGGTTGCTGGCCTGGAAGCCGCAGGAGGAAGGGGCGGTGGCCGAACAGTAGACCTGCAATCCGGCGATGGCACCGGCGTTGCCGGTGCTCACGGGCAAGCCCGTTCCTGCAGAAACAAGCAATTCCCTGTAGGAGCGGGTTCACCTGCGAACCGGGGCAAAGCCCCGGGCACACGCCTCAATTGGCTGGCCGAACCGCCCGCCACAATTTCCCCGCAACGCTTACCACCGCCAGCACCACAGCACCTGCGATGACTCCGGCCCCGCCGTTGAGCAACGCCCCGGTCAACGCCCCGCCACGCCCTTCGCTGAACGCCTCGATGGCATGATGCAGCGGCTCGATGCCATGCACCAGGATCCCACCCCCTACCAGGAACATCGCCGCAGTACCAATCACCGACAGGCTCTTCATCATGTAGGGCGCAGCCCGGAGGATGCCGTTGCCAACCAACTGAGCCAGACGCGAGGCCTTCGTGGTCATCCACAGCCCCAGGTCGTCGAGCTTGACGATGCCGCCGACCAGCCCGTATACCCCGATGGTCATGACAATGGCTATGCCCGAGAGCACGATGATCTGTTGCGGCAGCGGCGTATCCGCCACTATCCCCAAGGTAATGGCAATGATCTCGGCCGACAGGATGAAGTCGGTGCGCACCGCGCCCTTGATCTTGGCCTTCTCGAAGGCCACCAGGTCGACATTGGCGTCCGCCACGGCTTGCTGTCGAGCCTTGTGCTGCGCGTCGTCCTCATCCTTGCTGTGCAGGAACTTGTGCGCCAGCTTCTCGAAACCCTCAAAGCACAGGAACGCGCCACCCAGCATCAACAACGGCGTAACCGCCCACGGTATGAACGCACTGATCAGCAGCGCGGCCGGAACCAGGATCGCCTTGTTGACGAACGACCCCTTGGCCACCGCCCACACGACCGGAAGTTCGCGATCGGCGCGCACGCCGGTGACCTGCTGGGCATTCAGCGCCAGGTCATCACCCAGCACACCCGCTGTCTTTTTCGCCGCGACTTTGGTCATTAGCGAGACGTCATCCAGCAGCGTGGCGATGTCGTCGATCAGTACCAGTAGACTGCTTCCTGCCATGTTTGCTTGTATCCAAATAAGTCAATGTGCCGGATTCTAGCCCAAAGCCGCTGCCTTGAGCGCCCGTCGACCCCGGTGCTACCATGCCCGATCCCCCTTAGAGGTGGCCAGACACGAGGAAGATCCCTGACCATGAGCACCATTCGCGAGCGCAACAAGGAATTGATCCTGCGCGCGGCCAGCGAGGAATTCGCCGACAAGGGCTTCGCCGCCACCAAGACCAGCGATATCGCGGCCAAGGCCGGCCTGCCCAAGCCGAACGTGTACTACTACTTCAAGTCCAAGGACAACCTTTACCGCGAGGTCCTGGAAAGCATCATCGCGCCGATCATGCAGGCATCCACGCCGTTCAATGCAGACGGCGACCCGAAGGAAGTGCTGAGTGCGTACATTCGTTCGAAAATTCGCATTTCGCGTGACCTGCCCCATGCGTCCAAGGTGTTCGCCAGCGAGATCATGCATGGCGCGCCGCACCTGTCAGCAAACCAGGTAGAGCAGTTGAACGAGCAGGCCCGGCACAACATCGAGTGCATCCAGCGCTGGATCGACCGCGGGCAGATCGCCCATGTGGATGCGCACCACCTGATGTTCAGCATCTGGGCGGCGACCCAGACCTATGCCGACTTCGACTGGCAGATTTCTGCGGTGACCGGCAAGGCCAAGCTGGCCGACAGTGATTATGACGCGGCGGCCGAAACCATTATCCGCATGGTGCTCAAGGGTTGTGAGCCAGAGGTGGCCTGACATGGCCAATGGGGACCGCATTCCACTGGGGTCGCACGCCCCTGTGGGAGCAACCGTCTTGCTCAATTTCTGAAAGCTGGCGCGATCCGTGTGGGAGCGGCCTTGCGTCGCGAAAGGGCTGCACAGCAGCCCCGGGGTTTCAGCGTCGATGCAAATAATGCCGGGGCCGCTTCGCGGCCCTTTCGCGACACAAGGCCGCTCCCACAGGCCGGTGTTCAGCCTCAGCCCAGCGCAGTGTAGAGAAACATCATCACCGCAAACCCGCCCATCAACCCTGGGTAATGGAGCTGGGTGCAGCGCTGGGCATCAAGGTCGAGCCGGCGCTGGAAGCCCTGAAAGTCGCCGTACACATCTAAAGCCTGGCGCAGTCCTTGTGGGGCCTTGTGTCGCGAATGGGCCGCAAAGCGGCCCCAGCTGACTTGAGCCTTACGCCGCTACCCCGGCATCTGCCCGCAACCCCACCTCCTCGATCGCACTGATCGCACACTGCTCGTCGATATCCGACGTATCGCCGCTGATCCCCACGGCACCCAGCACCTTGCCGTCCTGATCACGAATCAGCACCCCACCTGGCGCCGGCACCACCGGCCGCTCACCCATCCCGTTCAACGCGGCAAAAAAAGCCGGCCGCTGCTGCGCATCCAGCGCCAGCAAGCGCGACCCCTTGCCCAAGGCAATCGCACCCCAGGCTTTGCCAGTGGCCACTTCAGGCCGAATCAGGCTCGCGCCATCCTCACGCTGCAACGCCAGCAGGTGCCCGCCGGCATCCAGCACCGCAACGGTCAGTGGCGCGGCGTTGATCTTGCGGCCTGCCGCCAGTGCGGCGTTTACCAGGCTGACAGCGATTTTCAGGTTCAAGACGTTCATGGAAAGGTCCTCTTCTTGTTGTGAGAAGCCCTAAGGGCAGTTGAAAACCGATAGAGCAAATAGAACACAACGAGATGTATTTTTGTATACAATATTTTGAAACGATCGTATTCGATGGCGCAAATAGCCGTTTTCACGGCCGCTTTGACGAAAGCGAGCCCACCCGATGAAAACCCATTGACCTGAGCCGCCAGGCGTGAATACACTCTGTCGCAAAGCAAGTTGTATACAATTACAAAATCGATGAGGCACAAACCATGAGCAAAATGAGAGCAATCGATGCAGCCGTTCTGGTCATGCGCCGTGAAGGTGTAGATACCGCGTTCGGCATCCCGGGGGCTGCCATCAACCCGTTGTATTCGGCCCTGAAGAAAGTCGGTGGCATCGATCACGTCCTCGCTCGTCACGTCGAAGGTGCCTCGCACATGGCCGAGGGCTACACCCGCGCCAACCCGGGCAACATCGGTGTGTGCATCGGCACTTCCGGCCCTGCCGGCACCGACATGGTCACCGGCCTGTACAGCGCCTCGGCCGACTCCATCCCGATTCTGTGCATCACTGGCCAGGCGCCACGTGCCCGCCTGCACAAGGAAGACTTCCAGGCTGTCGACATCACCAACATCGTCAAGCCAGTGACCAAGTGGGCGACCACCGTTCTGGAGCCAGGCCAGGTGCCTTACGCCTTCCAGAAGGCCTTTTATGAAATGCGTACCGGCCGCCCAGGCCCGGTGCTGATCGACCTGCCGTTCGACGTGCAGATGGCCGAAATCGAATTCGACATCGATGCCTACGAACCACTGGCAGTCAACAAGCCATCCGCCACCCGCGTACAGGCCGAGAAAGCCCTGGCCCTGCTCAATGACGCCGAGCGCCCACTGCTGGTAGCCGGTGGCGGCATCATCAACGCCGACGCCAGCGACAAGCTGGTCGAATTCGCCGAACTGACCGGCGTACCCGTGATCCCGACCCTGATGGGCTGGGGCACCATCCCGGACGACCACGCCCAGATGGTCGGCATGGTTGGCCTGCAGACCTCGCACCGCTATGGCAACGCAACCCTGCTGAAGTCCGACCTGGTATTCGGTATCGGTAACCGCTGGGCCAACCGCCACACCGGTTCCGTCGATGTCTACACCGAAGGCCGCAAGTTCGTGCACGTCGACATCGAACCGACCCAGATCGGCCGCGTGTTCACCCCGGACCTGGGCATCGTTTCCGATGCTGGCAAGGCACTGGACGTGTTCCTGGAAGTGGCCCGCGAGTGGAAAGCCGCCGGCAAGCTCAAGTGCCGCAAGGCCTGGCTGGAAGAGTGCCAGGAGCGCAAGTCGAGCCTGCAGCGCAAGACCCACTTCGACAACGTGCCGGTCAAGCCGCAGCGCGTCTACGAAGAAATGAACCAGGTGTTCGGCAAAGACACCTGCTACGTCAGCACCATCGGCCTGTCGCAGATCGCCGGCGCGCAGTTCCTGCATGTGTACAAGCCACGCCACTGGATCAACTGCGGCCAGGCCGGCCCGCTGGGCTGGACCATCCCTGCTGCACTGGGCGTGGTCAAAGCCGATCCGAAGCGCAAGGTTGTGGCGCTGTCGGGTGACTACGACTTCCAGTTCATGATCGAAGAACTGGCGGTGGGTGCGCAGTTCAACCTGCCGTACGTTCACGTACTGGTGAACAACGCCTACCTGGGCCTGATCCGCCAGGCGCAGCGTGGCTTCGACATGGATTACTGTGTACAACTGGCGTTCGAGAACATCAACTCGACCGACGCTGCCACCTACGGTGTCGACCACGTCGCTGTGGTCGAAGGCCTGGGTTGCAAGGCCATCCGTGTGTTCGAGCCAGCAGAAATCGCCCCTGCCCTGATCAAGGCACAGAAGATGGCCGAAGAGTTCCGCGTGCCGGTGGTGGTTGAAGTGATTCTCGAGCGTGTGACCAACATTTCCATGGGCACCGAGATCAACGCGGTCAACGAATTCGAAGACCTGGCCCTGGTCGGCAACGACGCGCCAACCGCCATCTCGCTGCTGGACTGATCGCCTGACGCCCCCAGGCACGCCCTGGGGGCCTTCATCGCAAGGAGACAACTCATGCCTCGCTTCGCTGCCAACCTGTCCATGCTGTTCACCGAACAGGACTTCCTGGCCCGCTTCAAGGCTGCCGCCGATGCTGGTTTCAGCGGCGTCGAATACCTGTTCCCCTATGACTTCAGCGCAGCTGAAATCAAGCAGCAGCTGGAGGCCAACGGCCTGACCCAGGTGCTGTTCAACCTGCCGGCCGGCGACTGGGCCAAAGGTGAGCGCGGTATCACCTGCCACCCTGACCGCGTCGAGGAATTCCGCGCGGGTGTCGACAAGGCCATCGAATACGCCAAGGTGCTGGGCAACACCCAGGTCAACGCCCTGGCCGGCATCCGCCCACAAGGCCCGGACTGCGCCACCGTGCGCAAGACCTTCGTCGAGAACCTGCGCTACGCCGCTGACAAGCTCAAGGGCGCCGGTATTCGCCTGGTCATGGAAATGATCAACACCCGCGACATCCCAGGCTTCTACCTGAACACCACCCAGCAGGCCCTGGAAATCCAGGCCGAGGTGGGCAGCGACAACCTGTTCCTGCAATACGACATCTACCACATGCAGATCATGGAAGGTGACCTGGCTCGCACCATGGAAGCCAACCTGAAACTGATCAACCACATCCAGCTGGCCGACAACCCCGGCCGCAATGAACCAGGCACCGGCGAGATCAACTACCGCTTCCTGTTCGAACACCTGGACCGCATTGGCTACCAGGGCTGGGTGGGCGCGGAGTACAAGCCCAAGACCACTACCGAAGCAGGCCTGGGCTGGCTGAAAACCCACAACGCAATCTAAGGCTGATCGAGGTCCTGTGACACATGCCTGACCCTGTAGGAGCGGGTTCACCCGCGAATGCGACGTTGGCTTCACTGCCGCTTTCGCGGGTAAGCCCGCTCCCACAGAATTCTGTGTCCAACAACGGGCCTGTGCAGCCTGCTCCATCGAGATTCAACAAATACAACGAGGTAATCTCTCATGGCTAAAATCGGTTTCATCGGCACCGGCATCATGGGCAAGCCCATGGCCCAGAACCTGCAAAAAGCAGGTCACAGCATCTTCGTTTCCACCCACCACGACGCCGCGCCAGCCGACCTGATCGCCGCCGGTGCCGTGGCCCTGGCCAACCCGAAAGAAGTTGCCCAGGAAGCCGAATTCATCATCGTCATGGTTCCCGACACCCCGCAGGTCGAAAGCGTCCTGTTCGGTGAAAACGGCGTGGCCGAAGGCGTTGGCCCGAACAAGGTGGTGATCGACATGAGCTCGATCTCCCCTACCGCTACCAAAGCCTTCGCCGAAAAAATCAAGGCTACCGGTGCCGCCTACCTGGACGCCCCAGTGTCCGGTGGTGAAGTCGGCGCCAAGGCCGCGACCCTGAGCATCATGGTCGGTGGCTGCCCGAAAGCCTTCGAGCGCACCCTGCCGCTGTTCGAAGCCATGGGCAAGAACATTACCCGGGTCGGTGGCAACGGTGACGGCCAGACCGCCAAGGTCGCCAACCAGATCATTGTCGCCCTGAACATCCAGGCCGTGGCCGAAGCCCTGCTGTTCGCCGCCAAGAACGGCGCCGACCCTGCCAAGGTGCGTGAAGCACTGATGGGCGGCTTTGCTTCGTCGAAAATTCTCGAAGTGCACGCCGAGCGCATGATCAAGGGCACCTTCGACCCAGGCTTCCGCATCAACCTGCACCAGAAGGACCTGAACCTGGCCCTGCAAGGCGCCAAGGAACTGGGCATCAACCTGCCCAACACCTCCAATGCCCAGCAAGTGTTCAACACCTGCCAGGCACTGGGCGGCGGCAACTGGGACCACTCGGCGCTGATCAAAGGCCTGGAGCACATGGCCAACTTCTCGATCCGCGACGACAAATAAGTCGTTTTTAGCCTTCACTGGCCTCTTCGCGGGTAAACCCGCTCCTACCAAAGACCGCACAATCGCTCAGAGCTGTGCATGTAGGAGCGGGGCTTGTCCGCGAAGAAGCCAACGCCGTTGAACCTGCGACCACAGGCCCAATGGTGGCATCGAGCAACACCCGCCCCTGGTTCGGCCTGCACGGAGGCAGTTCCAGGGGCGTTTTTGATTCTGCAGAACAACAATAATTGGGAGCCTGCCATGTCGGTCGATCCGCAAAAACTTCTCCGCGAACTGTTCGACACAGCCATCGCCGCCGCCCACCCCCGTCAAGTCCTCGAACCCTACCTGCCCGCCGATCGCAGCGGCCGGGTTATCGTCATCGGCGCCGGCAAGGCCGCAGCTGCCATGGCCGAAGTGGTCGAGAAAAGCTGGCAGGGCGAAGTCTCCGGCCTGGTCGTGACCCGTTACGGCCACGGCGCCAACTGCCAGAAGATCGAGGTGGTCGAAGCCGCCCACCCGGTCCCGGACGCTGCCGGCCTGGCTGTGGCCAAGCGCGTGCTGGAACTGGTCAGCAACCTCAACGAAGAAGACCGCGTCATCTTCCTGCTGTCTGGCGGTGGCTCGGCGCTGCTGGCCCTGCCTGCCGAAGGCCTGACCCTGGCCGACAAGCAGCAGATCAACAAGGCGCTGCTGAAATCCGGCGCCACCATCGGCGAGATGAACTGCGTGCGCAAGCACCTCTCGGCGATCAAGGGCGGGCGCCTGGCCAAGGCCTGCTGGCCGGCCACGGTCTACACCTATGCCATTTCCGATGTACCGGGCGACCTCGCCACGGTCATCGCTTCCGGCCCCACCGTGGCCGACCCGAGCACCTCGGCCGACGCCCTGGCCATCCTCAAACGCTACAACATCGAAGCGCCCAAAGCGGTCATCGACTGGCTGAACAACCCGGCCTCGGAAACCGTCAAGGCCGATGACCCGGCCCTGGCCCGCAGCCACTTCCAGTTGATCGCCAAACCCCAGCAGTCGCTCGAGGCCGCCGCGGTCAAAGCCCGTCAGGCCGGTTTCAGCCCGCTGATCCTCGGCGACCTGGAAGGTGAATCGCGCGAAGTGGCCAAGGTGCATGCCGGTATCGCCCGGCAAATCGTTCAGCACGGCCAGCCGCTCAAAGCGCCCTGCGTGATCCTGTCGGGTGGCGAAACCACCGTGACCGTGCGCGGCAATGGCCGTGGCGGGCGCAACGCCGAGTTCCTGCTCAGCCTCACCGAAAGCCTGAAAGGCCTGCCGGGCGTGTACGCCCTGGCCGGTGACACCGACGGCATCGATGGCTCGGAAGAAAACGCCGGTGCCTTCATGACCCCGGCCAGCTACGCCAGCGCCGAAGCCTTGGGCCTGTCGGCCAGCGACGAGCTGGACAACAACAACGGCTACGGCTACTTCGCCGCACTGGATGCGCTGATCGTCACCGAACCGACCCGCACCAACGTCAACGACTTCCGCGCCATCCTGATCCTCGAGACTGCCCAATCATGACGCCTGATAAAAAAGTTAAGATCCTCGCCACCCTTGGCCCTGCGATCAACGGCATCGACGATATCCGCCAGCTGGTCGAAGCCGGGGTGAACATCTTTCGCCTCAACTTCAGCCATGGCGAGCATGCCGACCACGCCCTGCGCTACCAGTGGATCCGCGAAGTCGAGCAGCAACTGAACTACCCGCTGGGCATCCTCATGGACCTGCAAGGGCCGAAGCTGCGCGTTGGCCGCTTCGCCGAAGGCAAAGTGCAGTTGCAACGCGGGCAGGCCCTGCGCCTGGACCTGGACAAAACCCCGGGCGACAGCCGCCGGGTCAACCTGCCGCACCCCGAAATCATCGCCGCCCTCGAGCCCGGCATGGACCTGCTGCTGGACGACGGCAAACTGCGCCTGCGCGTGACCGCCAAGCACAGCGACGCGATTGACACCGAGGTGCTGAACGGTGGCGAGCTTTCCGACCGTAAGGGCGTCAACGTACCGCAAGCGGTGCTCGACCTCTCCCCACTCACCGAAAAAGACCGCCGCGACCTGGCCTTTGGCCTGGAGCTGGGTGTGGACTGGGTCGCCCTGTCGTTCGTGCAGCGCCCTGAGGACATCGTCGAAGCGCGCCAGCTGATTGGCGACCGCGCCTACCTGATGGCCAAGATCGAGAAACCATCGGCCGTCGAACAACTGCAAGCCATCGCCGAGCTGGCAGACGCGATCATGGTGGCCCGTGGTGACCTGGGCGTGGAAGTACCGGCCGAGAGCGTGCCGCAGATCCAGAAGCGCATCATCGGCACCTGCCGCCAGCTGGGCAAACCCGTGGTGGTGGCCACGCAGATGCTCGAGTCGATGCGTTTCTCGCCAGCGCCAACCCGTGCCGAAGTCACTGACGTGGCCAACGCCGTGGCTGAAGGTGCCGACGCTGTGATGCTGTCGGCCGAGACGGCCTCGGGCGACTACCCGCTGGAAGCTGTGCAGATGATGAGCAAGATCATCCGCCAGGTGGAGAACGGCCCGGACTACCAGGCCCAGCTCGACGTCGGCCGGCCAAAAGCCGAGGCCACCGTGTCGGACGCCATCAGCTGCGCGATCCGCCGCATCAGCGGCATCCTGCCAGTGGCGGTGCTGGTCAACTACAGCGAGTCGGGTGCCTCGACCCTGCGCGCGGCACGTGAACGGCCACGGGCACCGATCCTCAACCTGACGCCGAACCTAAACACCGCGCGCCGCCTGAGCGTGGCCTGGGGTGTGCATTCGGTGGTCAACGACCGCCTGCGTCAGGTCGACGAGGTGGTTTCCACCGCCCTGGAGATTGCCCAGGCGCAAGGCATGGCCAGCCGTGGCGACACGCTGCTGATCACCGCTGGCGTGCCTTTCGGCAAGCCGGGTACGACTAACACACTGCGGATCGAGACTTTGATCTGAGATTGCCGGGGGCGCGTTGCGCCCCTTTCGCGACACAAGGCCGCTCCCACAGGGCCACGCTGGCACAAGGGAATGCGATCCCTGTGGGGGCGGCCTTGTGTCGCGATTGGAGGGCAAAGCCCTCCCTGAATACCGCTCTACCCGACCGCGGAAAACCGAGGCCCAAAGAGGCCCACCGCTCCCCCATCAACCTCACTGACTGCCCCATGTACACCAAAAATTTCGTCAACCCGTGCCCCGACTGGGCCACGGCGTTACTCAACGGCTTCAGCCAAGTGCTGCTGCTGCGCAACCCCCTGTGCGGCCTGTGCTGCCTGCTGGCCATCCTGCTGACGGCGCCCAACCTGGTCGGCGGCGCGCTGCTTGGCGCCCTGGCCGGCCTGCTCACCGCCCAGGCACGCGGCTATGACCGTGCCGACCGCCAGGCCGGGCTGTACTGCTACAACGGCGTGCTGATCGGCATCCTGATCAGCGCCGTGCTGCCCTGGTCGGTCATATTGCCCCCCCTGATCATCGCCGCCGGCGGCCTGTCCAGCATCATCACCCACCAGTGGCGCAAGCGCGGCGGCAAGTTGCTGGTCGCCTACACCGCGCCATTCGTGCTGCTGGGCTGGGGCACACTGCTAGTCGTCAGCCCCTCGCCCAGCGGCTTCGTCGAAGCTGACCCGCTGTACGCGTTGGCCCGCGGCGTGGGCCAGATCTTCCTGCTTGATCAACCCTTGGCCGGGCTGCTGATCATCGTCGGCATGTTCATTGCCAATCCCTATGCGGCGATGTGGGCTGTAATCGGTTCGGCCATTGGTGGCGGCGTGGCGTTGCTCGCCGATCAACCGCAAGCTGCCTGGTTGGGGCTATACGGTTTCAACGCAGCCCTGGCGGCACTGGCCTTCAGCAGGCGAGGTGAAAAACCCTGGGTGACCCTGCTGGCGATTGCCTTGGCCTTGCTGCTGCAACCGCTGTTCAAGCTGATGCCTGTGCCCGGCCTGACCGCGCCCTTTGTCGCCGCCTGCTGGCTGATGCATGTAGCTGATCACCTAGGTCACAGGACACAGAAAGACAGCTCACATCGATTACCGAACTAACGGGGGGGCGCAGATATCCACTCCGCCTATGGCAGCCTAATGGGAGCTGGATCGGGTGCCGAGGAAATACCCTTTGGCGGGCGCGGGGGCGGAGACGGAGGTAGAGGACGAAGAGGCTTTGGAAGAGAGCGTAGCGCTAGCTGCTCATTTAGCCTGCTCTGCAGCACTTGATTCTGTTTTTGAAGGAGAACGTTGTCTGCTTGAGAGCGCTCCAAGTGTTTCCGAGTAGCGCCCAAACCATCAACCTTGACCACCGTATACCGACCATCCTCACCTCTGGAAATTTCGTATCCAGCACTACCAATACCCAAGCTGTAAGCTTCAGAGCTGTTCTCGAAATGATTCTTCACTCCCCTTTTGAAAATTTTCGGTATGCCAAAGCGCTTAAACTCAGCAGTTAGCCCAGTTTTCACACTTTTCATCTGACCTGACGGGTCAGAGCTGTTTATCGGATCACCCTCACAATAACAGTAAGCATTCAGCCCACCATTCCCAAAAGGGCTTAAACCATCCGGGCTGTAAAAACGCATAAAAATGGGGCTATAAAATCGGTGACCATTGCCCAGCGCATAGGCTTGCAAGATGCCATCGTGCCGTTCGCCATTGAAACCCAATGAAGGAATCGGCCAATTCAGTGAATACCCATAAGCTGCGTATGACCGTATCCACTTCGTCTGAGCACGCTCAACAGCAATTTGCTCGGGTAACTGTCCATTCTGCAGTTTCATGCTCGCCTCCCCCCTGACCCTACGGGATTCTGCCCCAGCCAATCCGATCCGGAGAACTAGCAATTTTAACAGTTCATTCGTTGCAGCCTTGGGCAAAGACCCTCTAGGCTTTCCGCTTTGCCTTCGGCCCCCCTACATCATGGTCTTCCATACCGACACCCTAGCCGGTCGCCGCTTCGACAAGATCGTGCTGTTGATCATCCTGGCCAGCCTGGTCACGGTGATCCTCGATAGCATCGACGAAGTGCACCAGAGCTAAGCCGGCTTACTGGCCGCCATCTGTACTCAAGCTCAGCCCCTGCTCGCTCCTTTTCAGTCAATCTGATGCCCATGATGGTTCCTACCGCAGCAGCGGAAAACTATCAGTTTTGTCAGGTAGACCATCCCCTCTTCCCGTCATCCACCCAGACCCTCTAGGCTTGCCTTTTCCAGATCGCGGAACCTAAGCCCATGTCTACCCCGCAATCCCTGCGCGAACGCCTCTACATCATGGTCTTCCAGACCGACACCGTAGCCGGTCGCCGCTTCGACAAGATCCTCCTGCTGATCATCCTGGCCAGCCTGGTCACGGTGATCCTCGACAGCATCGACGAGGTGCACCAAGGCTACGCCGGCCTGCTGGCCGGCATCGAGTGGGGCTTTACCGCGATCTTCCTGGCCGAATACATCACCCGCCTGTACTGCTCGCCCAAGCCGCTGCGCTATGCCTTCAGTTTCTACGGCCTGGTCGATTTACTGGCGATCGTGCCGGGGATCCTCGCGCTGTACTACAGCGACGCCCAGTACCTGCTCATCATCCGGGTCATCCGGATGCTGCGGATCTTCCGTGTACTCAAGCTCAGCCCGTACCTCAAGCAGGCCCATTACCTGATGGAGGCGCTACGCGGCAGCAAGCAGAAGATCATCGTGTTCCTGGTGACGGTATCGACGCTGGTGACAGTGTTCGGCACGCTGATGTACGTGATCGAAGGGCCTGAGCATGGTTTTACCAGCATCCCCAAAGGCATCTACTGGGCCATCGTTACCCTGACCACCGTGGGCTTTGGCGACATCGTGCCGAAGACCCCGCTGGGGCAGGTGCTGTCGTCGCTGGTGATGATTACCGGTTACTCGATCATTGCCGTGCCGACCGGCATCTTCACCGCCGAGCTGGCCAATGCCATGCGAGGGGAGCAGCTGCAGCATGATTGCCCGACCTGCCACAAGAAGACCCACGAGCATGGGGCGGCGTTCTGTTCTCGCTGTGGGAATGGGTTGTTTCCCAAAGCGTGACAGCGCCTGCGCCGGCCTCTTCGCGGGTGAGCCCGCCCCTACAACAGGCCCGGACCGTGCGCGGTCCCTGTAGGAGCGGGTTCACCCGCGAAGAGGCCGGCACAGGCAGAAGCATAACCAAAGCATTTTTTGTTCTTTAACCCGTATAAACCCACCCGCTATAGTCGCTGGCAATCTGCCCCAACACCCTTCAAGAACAAGGAAGCAACGTGAAAAAACTCTTCACCGCCTCGCTGCTCGCCGCAGGCCTGGCCCTGGGCAACCTCGCCCAGGCCGCCCCCACCCTGCTCAACGTTTCCTACGACGTGATGCGCGACTTCTACAAGGACTACAACCCGGCCTTCCAGAAGCACTGGGAAGCCGAGCACAACGAGAAGGTCAACGTGCAGATGTCCTTCGGCGGCTCGAGCAAGCAGGCCCGTGCAGTGATCGATGGCCTGCCGGCCGATGTCATCACCATGAACATGGCCACCGACATCAACGCCCTGGCCGACAATGGCAAGCTGGTGCCCGACAACTGGGTAACCCGCCTGCCGAACAACAGCGCGCCGTTCACCTCGGCCACTGTGTTCATCGTGCGCAAGGGCAACCCGAAAGCCCTCAAAGACTGGCCCGACCTGCTCAAGGACGGTGTGCAGGTGATCGTGCCCAACCCGAAAACCTCGGGTAATGGCCGCTATACCTACCTGTCGGCCTGGGGCTACGTACTCAAGCAAGGCGGCGATGAAAGCAAAGCCCGCGATTTCGTCGGCAAGCTGTTCAAACAGGCACCCGTGCTGGACACCGGTGGCCGTGCCGCCACCACCACGTTCATGACCAACCAGATCGGTGACGTGCTGGTCACCTTCGAGAACGAAGCCGAGATGATCGCCCGCGAGTTCGGCCGCGACCAGTTCGAAGTGGTCTACCCAAGCGTATCGGCCGAAGCCGAGCCACCGGTGACGGTGGTCGACAAGGTAGTGGACAGGAAAGGCACCCAGGCCGTGGCCGAGGAATACCTGAAGTACCTGTGGTCACCCGCAGCCCAGGAGATCGCCGCCAACAACTACCTGCGCCCGCGTGATGCAACGGTACTGGCCAAGTACACCGACCGCTTCCCGAAAGTGGACTTCCTGTCGGTGGAGAAAACCTTCGGTGACTGGCGTACCGTGCAGAAGACCCACTTCAATGACGGTGGGGTTTTTGACCAAATCTATACCAACCAATAGCCATAAGGGGGCATCTGGCCTAATGCCAGTCAGTTAAGACAGACTCATTGACCTTTAGCCTGTAGGCCGCAAAATCCGATGCTTGGAAACGAGCATCGGATTTTTTATGCGCCTGTCAAAAGCCCTCTCTCTGAAACACCACATTAGAGATTAAAGCGCGGCTATTGAGCAAAACCGTCAAAGGAAAGGTCGTGAGCAGTGCTTAGACGCTGGCCTGAACCTGTGCACCAGGCAACACCCCGGGGGCGGCGGCAACTACATTCAATGCCTGGTCCACGGGAAACGCGTCAACGGCAACAAAGTCCATGCGCCATTCGCCTTCGCTGCGCGTGAAACAGCCACGAAGTGCCGGATACTTCCTCACGACAAACCGCACGGCCTCACGCAGATGATGAGCACAAAGATGCTCCTGCGGTATCAGGACTTCGCCGACATAACGCTGTTCCAGATGCAAGGCCGCACGCTGATCATACAATTGCCCCAATAATAGGCGCATGCCTCCTCTCCAAATTTAAAGCAGCACAAATCCAGACCCGAAACCATTCAACTGAACAGTTCCGGGCCGAGCATTATTTGACTAAATTAAGAAGAAACTTGCTGTTCGGCAGAAACTGTCGAATACCTTCGAAAGTTCACAAACACCAACAGTGCGATGACCACGAGTACCCCCACGGTGGCCATCATTACCGAGGACACCGCTTGGTCGAACGCCAATCGCGCATTCACAGCGATTTCCTGCCCCAGCGGGGCGGGCATTTGCGCGGCAGCGGTCAGCGCGCTGTCGATCCCGTCCTGCAGGCGCGCCGCGTCGGCGGCCTGCTCGGGCACGACCAGCGAGCGGCTGTACACCACCGACATCAGGCTACCCATGAAGGCGATGCCCAACCCTCCTCCCAGCTCGTAGGAAATTTCCTCGGCCGAAGCGGCCATCCCCGCTCGCTCCGGCGGCGCGCTGGCCATGATGGTGGTGGACGCCCCGGTCATACTCGCCCCTACGCAAGCACCCATGACGAACAGCAGCAGCAGTTGCAGGGCGACCGACTGGCTGAAACTGTACATGAACAGGCCAATGGCACCGGCGTAGATCAACAGTGCGAGCACCAGGAACCGATCACAACGAACCTTGGGCAGCAACCAGCCGCTTAACGGACCGGCCACGATCGCTCCCACGGAAAGGGGCAGGAAATAAAGGCCGGTCTCGAGCGGGGATAGCCCGACAACCAGTTGCAGGCGCTGGCTCAGTACCAGGTTGATGCCCATCAGGCAGCCGGCCGCGGCCAGGCTGGCGATGACCGCAGAGGAGAACGCGGGGCTGCGGAAAATCTGCACGTCGATCAACGGAAAACCACGCTTGCGCTGCCCGCGCACGAACATCCAGCCGAAGCCCGCGCAGATGGCCAACGCCCCCAGCGCCGCCACCAGCGAGGGCTCGGGCTTGGCGAATTCCTTGATCAGGTACGCCAGGCTGATGAGCCCTACCATCGCCTGAAGGGAGCCAAGCAAGTCCCATGGCCCGGCGTTGGCCTGTTGCGTGTTCCTGATCAGCAGCAAGGACAACACCAGGGCCACCAGCACGATGGGCACGTTGATCAGAAACACGGAACCCCACCAGAAATGCTCAAGCAGCGCCCCCCCTATCAGCGGACCAATCGCTGCACCACCGGAAGCCACGGCCGTCCAGACGCCGATGGCAAAACCACGCTCACGCTCATCCTCGAAGGTCAGGCTGATGATCGCCAGCGTGGCCGGCATCATGGCCGCCGCACCGACGCCCAGCGCGCCCCTAGCCAGGATTAGCAGCGCGGAAGATGGCGCGAATGCAGCCAGAAGCGACGCCGCACCGAACAGCATAAGGCCGATCACGAACAATCGCTGGTGCCCGATGCGATCACCCAAGGTGCCAGCACCCAGCAACAGGCCGGCGACGACCAGGGGATACATGTTGATGATCCACAGCTTATCGGAGGTAGATGCCCCGAGCGCATGGGTAAGTGTGGGCAAGGCGATGTAAAGGACCGTCATGTCGATCGCAACCAATAGCAAGGCGAAGGACAGGACGGCCAATACGAGCCATCGCTGGTAAGTGTTGAACATTGGCATTCTCCCTGCCTTGATCAAGCCGATCACTGATTGTCGGCGCCGCATCCAAATAGGAACTCGGATCCTAGTAGACGGCCAATTTCATTGCAAATATTAAAAATTGTCAAAACAATTAACCCCCACACAATGAATATAAATAAATCATATCCGTAAGATAAATCCTACATTAACGGATGAATAATGACGTATTTAAAATAGAACTTCATCACCTTGAGTGCTCCTCCACGCCCGCATCCGAAAAATTGGCGGACTCGCCAGCCGCTCGGCAAACACCAGCGCCGGGGCATGCAAGGACAACTCTTCGATAAGGAACTGCAGCCCGATGCCTGGGTCGTTGGCACAGGCCAGTAAGGTGCCGAACAACTGGTAACCCGCCTGCCGGACAACAGCGTGCCGTTCACCTCGGCTCCTACAAGGGATGCGCAGCCTCGCCCACGCGCTACTGCGCATCGCCATGGCCGTCACCTTCATCGAGCTGCTGGGGCGCATCTGGGGCTTCTCGGTGGTCGATTTCGCCCTGAGCAACAGCCTGGGCCAGGCGATCAGCAACTCGCTGTCGAGCATTGGCTTGATCCTGCTGGTCACCTGGCTGCTGTGGGTGGTACTCGATACGGCCATCCAGGAAGCACTCAAGCCCCCCGTCGGCCGCCGCAGCGCGCGTCAGCCGAGCACCCGGGTGCGGACCATCCTGCCGATGCTGCACAATGCGATCAAAGTGGTCCTGATCGTCATCTACACCATCACCACCATGGCCAACCTGGGCACCAACGTCACGCCGTTCCTGGCCGGTGCCGGGGTGATCAGCCTGGCCATCGGCTTCGGCTCGCAGCACCTGGTGCACGATGTGATTACCGGGTTGTTCATCCTCATCGAGGATTCCATTTCCATCGGCGACTGGGTAGTGCTCGATTCCGGCCATACCGGTACAGTCGAAAGCCTGACGATCCGTAGCGGCTGCGCGATGGCAAAGGCTTCGTGCACTCGGTGCCGTTTGGCCAGATCAAGGCGGTTACCAACCAGTCGCGGCAGTTCGCCTATGCGTTCTTCTCGGTGCAGTTCACTTACGACAGTGATGTGGATGCGTCACTCGCGCTGATCCATGAGGTGGGCAAGTCGATCAGCGAAGACCCGCTGCTGCGCATCAACCTGCAAGGGCCGTTACAGGTATCCGGAGTGGACCGCTTTGCCCAGGTGTACCCGCTGCCGCTGCAGGCCCTGGGGGCTTGAATTCGCCTGCACCGGCCCTTTCGCGGGCTCGCCCGCGAAGCTTCCAGCAAGGGCAGCATCAAACCTGACGGAATACCAAGGCCTTCAGCCCGCCAGCCGGGTCAACGTCCGGAAACTCCGGCGGGTTTTCCAGGCGTTCGACATAAGCCAACGAAGGCGCCTGCTCTGCCATGCGTTCAATCAGAAACTCAGGCCCGATCCCCGGGTCGTTGACACACGCCAGCACCGTCCCGCCTTCGCTCAACAACTCAGGCAAACGCCGCAGGATCTTTGCGTAATCCTGGGTCAGCACAAAGCTGCCACGCTGGAAGGTTGGCGGGTCGATGATGATCAGGTCATAAGGCCCGTACTTGCGCACCTTGCCCCACGACTTGAACAGTTCATGCCCCAGGTACGCCACCCGTGATGCATCGTGGCCATTGAGGCGATGGTTGTCCCGGCCCCGCGACAGGGCCGATTTGGCCATGTCCAGGTTCACCACCTGCTCAGCGCCACCGGCAATCGCTGCCACGGAAAAGCCGCAGGTATAAGCGAACAGGTTCAGCACGCGCTTGCCCGCCGCCTGCTCGCGCACCCAACGGCGGCCATAGCGCATGTCGAGGAACAGGCCATTGTTTTGCCGCACGCCCAAGTCCAGCAGGTAGGTCAGGCCGTCCTCGATCACTTCGCGTTGCTGGCACGGCTCACCCAGCAGCCACTGGCCCGGGCTGTCGGGCAGGTAGCGGTGCTGGATGATGACTGCCTGACCCGTCCACTGCGGGCGCTCGGCCAAGCTGCGCAGCATGGCTTCCAGTTCGGCGAGCTGGCCTTCGGCCGGCTCACGGAACAAAGCGACCGACAGCACGCCCTGCAGCCAGTCGACGGTGACCTGCTCCAGGCCCTGCCAGCAGCGGCCGCGTCCGTGAAACAAGCGGCGGGTTTCCCGTGGTGCGGGGTCAAGGGCGGCAAGCAGGTGTTGCTCAAGGGTGTCGATGGGCGAGGTCATGGCGGATCGCAGGCTGGCAAAAAGCGGCATTCTACCTTGCGGGCCTCTTCGCGGGTAAACCCGCGCCTACAGGATGCCGCGCCGAGCGGAACCACCACCCCTGCTGCATCCCCGCCGCCGCCAGCAGGATCAACCCCACCCCCAGCCACTGCAGCGGCGCCAGGCGGTGCCCGAACGCCACCCAGTCCACCAGAATTGCCGCAATCGGGTAAATGAACGACAGCGCACCGGTCAACGCCGTGGGCAAACGCTGGATGGCGCTGTACAACAGCACATACATCAGGCCGGTGTGCACCATGCCCAGTGTCAACAAGCTGGCCAACGCCGGCACTTCAACCGGCAACCCGCCAAGCGTGACCCATGGCGCCAGCAGCAACACACCCGTGGTTACCTGAATCAACGCAATCAGGTGCGGGGGCGTGCCACTCAGGCGCTTGATGATCAAGGCCGCGATCGCATACAGAAACGCCGCCCCCAGCGCCAGGGCAATCCCCAGCAGATAGTCCTCGCCATCACTTTGCCCAGCGCCATGGGCACTGACAATGGCCAGCATGCCGAGGAACGCCACACTCAGCCAGGTCACCTTGGCCAAGGTGATCTTTTCGCCCAGAAACAGCGCCGCCAGCCCCACCAGCATGAACGGCTGCACGTTGTACACCGCCGTGCCGATGGCAATCGACGCCCGTGCGTATGAAGCGAACAACAGCAGCCAGTTGCCGACAATGGCCACCCCGCTGGCTATCGCCAGCAAAAATGCCGTGCGGCTGATCACCCCCGGGCGCAGAAAGCCAAACGCGGCGCAAATCGCCAGCAAGGTCACGGCACCGAACACGCAGCGCCAGAACACCACATCCAGCACCGGCTGGTCGGACACCAGCACGAACCAGCCAATGGTCCCGGAAATCAGCATGGCAGCGACCATTTCCAGCGAGCCACGGCGCAATGAACTGTCCATCTCAAACCTCCCGTTGATGATGGCCACAGTATGCAAAGGCGGCAGCCTGGCCATCCAGCGGATAACCAAGGCATTTTCGCCAACCTGCCTTTACTATCAAGGCAAATAACACGAATCACCTGATGAGGTGGGTATGACCGATGCCATCGACCAATTATTGATCAACGCACTGATGGAGGACTCGCGCCGCTCGCTCAAGGCGCTGGCGCAGGTCAGCGGGCTGTCCGCACCCAGCGTCAGCGAGCGCCTGCGCCGGCTGGAAGAGCGTGGCGTGCTGCGCGGCTATACCGTGGAGGTCGACCCGCGCGCCTTTGGCTACCAGTTGCAGGCGATCGTGCGCATCCGTCCGCTACCGGGGAAGCTGCAGGAGGTGGAGCGCCAGATCATTGCCATCCCTGAGTTCACCGAATGCGACAAGGTCATTGGCGAAGACTGCTTCGTCGCCCGACTGCATGTGCGCTCGATGGAGCAGCTGGACACCCTGCTCGACCTCATGAATGTGCTGGCCGAGACCAATACCGCGATCATCAAGAAGACCCCGGTCAAGCGGCGGTTGCCGCCAATGGATTGATTGGCTCCTGTGCTGGCCTCTTCGCAGGCGTGCCCGCGAAGAGGCCAGCACAGGAAAAGCTGACTATTTTTTGTACACAAAAACGTAACCATAGGTGCCATTTTTGTGTGCACTTTCTTCAGTGGCGCCCCAATTCGTTACACACTTTCCACCCGTTATTTTGACCAAATGATCAACTAATCAATCTTTCAAAAAATATAACTTGTTCATTTGGTCAACTTATATTCTCTGTATTTCATTAACTTACCTTTTAACAAGATAAGTTCGAAATGATCGCCTGATGAAACCTGCTCTTCCCTTGGCATGGAACTCGCTTTTGTGTGTTCGTGTTTTGTATACAACTTAAACAAAACATAGATACACAAGAATCCGCGACGCCGACCCAATGTCGGCCGCCGCGCCCACAACCCTGTGATGCCAACGCTGCACCGACGAGATGGCGAGCCCGTGCGCATGCCCGCTCATCGCAGTCCATGTGCATCAGGAGCCCGCCGGAATGAGTAGCAGCCTCGACCTTGCCCCTGAACTATCCGTCGCCAGCACACACCCCGCGTCCACGCTTGCCGGCCACCAGCCGAACCTTGTTCTCAGCCCGCGCCTGCATAACCGCGACCTGGCGCCCACGCGTATGGAAGGCCGTCGCTGGGGCGGCTACAGCATCTTCGCGCTGTGGACCAACGATGTGCACAATATCGCCAACTATTCGTTCGCCATGGGCTTGTTCGCCCTCGGCCTGGGCGGCTGGCAAATTCTGTTGTCGCTGGCCATCGGCGCGGCACTGGTGTACTTCTTCATGAACCTGTCGGGTTACATGGGGCAGAAAACCGGGGTACCGTTCCCGGTCATCAGCCGCATTGCCTTCGGCATCCACGGCGCGCAGATCCCGGCGCTGATCCGTGCCATCATCGCCATCGCCTGGTTCGGCATCCAGACCTACCTGGCATCGGTGGTGCTGCGGGTGCTGCTCACCGCCGTGTGGCCGCAACTGGCAGCCTACGACCACGACAGCATCCTCGGCCTGTCGAGCCTGGGCTGGGTGTGTTTCGTGTCGATCTGGCTGGTGCAGCTGGTGATCCTGGCCTACGGCATGGAGATGGTGCGCCGTTACGAGGCCTTTGCCGGGCCTGTGATCCTGCTGACCGTCGCCGCCCTGGCGGTGTTCATGTACTTCAAGGCCGACGCGCGCATTGCCTGGTCGGTGGCTACCCCGCTGACCGGCTACGAGATGTGGCGCAACATCTTTGCCGGCGGCGCACTGTGGCTGGCGATCTACGGCACCCTGGTGCTGAACTTCTGTGACTTCGCCCGCTCCTCGCCTTGCCGCAAGACCATCCGCGTCGGCAACTTCTGGGGCCTGCCGGTGAACATCCTGGTGTTCGCCGTGATCACCGTGGTGCTGTGCGGCGCGCAATTCCAGATCAACGGCCACATCATCGACAGCCCTACGCAGATCGTCGCCGCCATACCCAGCACGCCATTCCTGGTGCTCGGCTGCCTGGCCTTCCTGATCGTCACCGTGGCGGTGAACATCATGGCCAACTTCGTCGCCCCGGCCTTCGTACTCAGCAACCTGGCGCCGCGCCACCTGAACTTCCGCCGTGCCGGGCTGATCAGTGCCACCCTGGCGGTGCTGATCCTGCCGTGGAACCTGTACAACAGCCCGCTGGTGATCGTGTACTTCCTGTCGGGCCTGGGCGCCCTGCTCGGCCCGCTGTACGGCGTGATCATGTCCGACTACTGGTTGCTGCGCAAAGGCTGCATCAACGTGCCAGAGCTGTATACCGAGCACCCGGCCGGTGCCTATCACTACAGCAAGGGCATCAACCTGCGCGCCGTTGCCGCCTTCGTGCCGGCCGCACTGCTGGCCATCGTGCTGGCCCTGGTGCCCAACTTCCAGGGTATCGCGCCGTTCTCCTGGCTGATCGGTGCCGGCATCGCCGCCGCCCTGTACCTGCTGATCGCGCCACGTAACCGCCACTACCACGACGTCAGCGGCGAGTGCATCGCCGTCGACCACAGCGGCCATTAATCAAGGAGGACTGCCCATGCGTATTCTGATCGCCAACGTCAACACCACCGAAGCCATTACCCAGGCCATTGCCGAGCAGGCCCGTGCGGTGGCCGCACCCGGTACCGAAATCGTCGGCCTCACGCCCTGGTTCGGCGCCGAATCGGTGGAGGGCAACTTCGAGAGCTACCTGGCGGCCATCGCGGTGATGGACCGGGTCCTGGCCTTTGAAGGGCCCTACGATGCCGTGATCCAGGCCGGTTATGGCGAACATGGCCGCGAAGGCCTGCAGGAACTGCTCAACGTGCCTGTGGTGGACATTACTGATGCCGCCGCCAGCACGGCAATGTACCTGGGCCACGCCTATTCCGTAGTAACCACGCTTGACCGCACCGTGCCATTGATCGAGGACCGCCTGAAGCTCTCGGGCCTGTATGACCGCTGCGCCTCGGTGCGAGCCAGCGGGCTGGCGGTGCTGGAACTGGAAGCCGACCCGCTGCGGGCCGTGGAGGCGATTGTCGAGCAGGCCGAACGCGCCGTGCGTGACGACAAGGCCGAGGTGATTTGCCTGGGTTGTGGCGGCATGGCCGGGCTGGACGAGCAGATTCGCCAACGCACCGGCGTGCCGGTGGTGGATGGTGTGAGTGCAGCGGTGACCATTGCCGAATCGCTGGTGCGCATGGGTTTGAGCACGTCCAAAGTGCGTACCTATGCGACGCCACGGGCGAAGAAAGTGGTGGGCTGGCCGATGCGCTTCGGCCGCTAGACATCCTTCGCCTGTACCGGCCTCTTCGCGGCTAAAGCCGCTCCTACCGGACCAGCGCAAGCCTGAATACCGTGGGGGCCTCGTAGGAGCGGCTTTAGCCGCGAAGAGGCCGGCCCGCTTAACGCATCATCCTGGCCAAACGCTGCGCACTGCCACAGGCCAAGGTGAACCCCAACGCCCCATGCCCCAGGTTCAGCCACAGGTTGCGGTACACCGTCCCACCTATGATCGGCACGCCGGTAGGTGTCGCTGGTCGCATCCCCGCCCACTCCACCGCCTGGCCATAATCCGCCGCCCTCGGCAGCGTCTCCAGCGCCAGCCGCCGCATGCTCTGCAAACGGCGCATGTCCACCGACTCGTCGAAGCCGACAATGTCCACCATCGCCGCTACCCGCAGCTGCTGCCCCAGGCGTGCATAGACGATTTTGCGCTCATAGTCGGTAAGGCTCACCTCCGGGGGCAGGTGCCCGGCGCTGATCGGTGCGGTCAGGCTGTAGCCCTTCAGCGGGTAAACCGGTATCTGCACCCCCGGTAATGCCAAGCCTGGGCCGCGATGCCCAGCACACAGCACCAACTGCTCCACGTCCAGCTGCTGATCGCCCAGTTGCAGTGCCACGACCTGGCCCTGGCGCTGAACCAATTGCGTCACTGGCCGGCCAAGCAGGAAACGGCACTGGCCCGACGCGCGCAACAGCGCCTCCAGCCGCAAGCAAAACACGTGGCAATCGCCAACCTCTTCGCCCGCCGTGAACACGCCCCCCACAAACGGTGCGCCATCCAGGGCAGGCTCCAGCGCGCGCAGCTCGGCAGCCGCCAGCACCTGCTGACTGGCCGGGTCCGTCAACTGTTCCCGGCCTTGGGCAAAGGCCCGTTCACTGCGAAAAGCCACCAGCTTGCCATTGCGCCGCCAGGCGAAATCCCCCAGGTTCTGGTCTTCGCGCCACTGCGCCAGAACGGCCTGGCTGTACAGCGCGAGCTCAAGCAAGTGCCCGGCATTACGGCGATTGACGCTACGCCTGCAAGCCAGGGTGAATGCCAGCAGCCAGCGCCACTGGGCCGGGTCCATGCGCAAGCGCAAGCGCAATGGCGACTCGCCCTGCAACAGCCAGCCCAGCGCCTGCCACGGCACCCCGGCATCAGCCAGCGGCGCCACATAGCGATAGGACAATTGCCCGCCATTGGCAAAGCTGGTGGCCGACGCCAGGCTGTCGCGGGCCTCGATCAGGTCAACCGACCACCCTTCCCGAACCAGCGCGTAAGCCGTCGCCAGCCCCACCACTCCACCACCGATCACCGTTACCCGCTGCTTCATCGCTCATCCCTGTTCCGGCTTCCTTGCCAAACAGTACCAGCGGATCAGGTCGGGCAGCTATGCGCACCGTCATTCAGGCCCTGGCGCACATTGCGGCTCAGCAGACTGGCCTTGCCATCGTGCCAGGTCAGGGTCAGTACGTAGAGGGTGTCGAAGTCTTCGCCGCTCCAGTCCTCGGTGATCACCCGCTCCTCCCCCAGGGCCTTGCCGGCCACCGTGTTGATCAGTTCCGGCAGGTAGCCGTGGGACCAGGCGGTATAGATGGTCGCATTGCGGTATTTGTCGCTCAGCAACTCATCGGCCAGTTCAGCGGTGTCGTTGGCGCCGTAGTCGATATTCACCGGTAAGCCGAGGCGGATGGCACTGGGGGTGATGGTCATTAATGGGCGGATGTAGCTGTAGCTTTCATCCCGGCTGCCTTCCTCGACATGCCGCGTGGGGTTGGCAGCAAACACATAGTCGGCCTTGCCGAAGCGCTCGGGCAGTACAGTGGCCAGGTCCAGCGCACGGTTGAGGCCCTGGCAATTCAACTGCCCGAGCCCCTCGCCCGGCTTCTCGCCATGACGCAGAAACACCAGGGTCTGGGTGCCATCCACCGGTCGTGCCCGGCTTTCGACAGCCTCCAGCGCCAATGGTACGGCGACGGCTGTGAGCACCAGGCTCAGCAGCAAGTGGCGGCGACGACGGAAGAATGTTGGCAACTTCATCAAGGCAGGCTCGTGTGGCAGAGAAAATCGGGTTTACCCGCCACATCGCCCGGCCAGTTGCAGGGCGCCCGTGTAGTGAATGCCATCCCTGGCAACGCGTCAGGGTCAGAGTGCCCCGAACCCGTTTGGTTCCTCCCTGGAGGTGGATGCCGTTCCCTAGGCAAGGCCTAGATTAGGGGCTGGGTGTTGCGCAATTGTGTAAGGTGCAAGAACCTCGGGTTGCAACGTGCCCACTCAATCATCCCGCGTGAGCACTTCCAGCAGTTCAATCTCGAAGGTCAGGTCCGAATTCGGCGGGATCGCCCCTACGCTGCGTTCGCCATACCCCAGGTGCGCCGGTACCAGCAGCTTGCGCTTGCCGCCTACGCGCATGCCCATCAGGCCTTGGTCCCAGCCTTTGATTACCCTGCCGGTACCGATCACGCACTGGAACGGCTTACCGCGCGACCAGGACGAGTCGAACTCGCTGCCATCGGCCAGCCAGCCGGTGTACTGGGTGGTGATCAGGGCACCTTTGACGGCGGCTTTGCCGTCTCCCTCGACCAGGTCGATGATCTGCAGTTCTTGGCTCACGGGTACACTCCAAAACGCTGAAAAACAAAACCGCCCTTTTCTCAGGAATGCACCGGTTTGGCAAGTTCACGCAGAAATGTCCGGAGGCATTCGCCGACGGAATGCCTCCGTACAGACATGACGTTGAATCAGCTGTTCTGCTCGAACACCTCTTGGCCGGACAGCTCCTTGGTCTGATTGGCGAAGCAGTACCACGCGGGTTTCTCTTCGACGAAGATCTGCAGGTCGAAATCCCAGGCTTGGTCGCCATCGAGCAGGCCGACCGGCACGGCATGGAAGTCGTTGGCCTTGAGCCGGTAGTACAGGTGCGTACCACAGCGGCCACAGAAAGCACGCTGGGCCCAGTCGGACGAATCATAGACGCTGGGCGCACGCCCTTCGATCAGCGGAGGCTTGCTGCAGTGCACCACCAGCAGCGGGCCGCCGGTCCACTTGCGGCACATGCTGCAATGACAAGCGCTGATATGGGTATTGTCGACGGTGACCGTCAGCCGCGTGTCGCCGCACAGGCAGGTGCCGTGTTTTTCCAGGGCCATGGGTGGCTCCTCGAATGCAAAGATGGGCCAGCAATTATAGAAGCTCGCCGCGAAAGCAGCTTGCTTGCTGCTTTTGTACTCTGCGAGACAGCGCTGCCCAAAAGGGCTGGCTGTCTGCTACAGGGCATCGCACTCACGGCTAGATGTACGCAGTACCACGCAGGTACAACGCCGCCCGCCCACTGATGATTACGCGGCCATTGCCCGGCACTTCGCACTGCAACTGCCCTTTGCGTGCCCCGCCCTGCTCGCAGCTCAGCACGTTCTTGCCCAGACTCTGGGCCCATACCGGTGCCAGCGAAGTGTGCGCCGAGCCGGTTACCGGGTCTTCATTCACCCCAACCCGCGGGCCGAACCAGCGGGTGACGAAGTCAAAGCCACGCCCTGCCGCGGTCACGGCAATGCCACGGACGTCGAAGGCCGACAGCGCAACAAAGTCGGGTTTCAACGTTTCGAGCAGCATGGCGTCATCGATCACCACCACATAATCGTCGCTACGGTACACCGCCTTCGCCTGGCTCAAGCCCAGCGCCTGCAGCAGGCCCGCCGGCGTGTCCACCGCTACGGGTTGTTTGGCCGGGAAGTCCATGGCCAGCAGGCCATCAGTGCCGCGGCTGACACGCAGCTCGCCACTGCGGGTGTTGAAGCGCAGTACTTGCGCCTGCTCACCCAGTTGCTCGAACAGCACGTAAGCCGAGGCCAAGGTAGCATGGCCGCACAGGTCGACTTCCACGGTGGGGGTGAACCAACGCAGGTCGAACGTTTCGCCTTTGCGCACGAAGTAGGCTGTTTCTGACAGGTTGTTTTCTTCAGCGATGCGCTGCAGCACATCGTCCGGCAGCCAGCTTTCCAGTGGGATCACTGCGGCCGGGTTGCCACCGAACGGTTCAGTGGAAAAGGCATCGACCTGGAAGATTTCGAGTTGCATGCACACACTCCTTGTTACCTGGGCGCTGCCAGGCAGATATCTGGAAAAGGGCTACGGGCGTACCGGGGTCAAAACTGGCTCACCGGCAAAGAACGCCTGCAGGTTGCGCAGCACCAAGGCCACCGTGTCGCGCGCGGCTTCTGGCGATTGGCCAGCCACGTGGGGTGTGAGCACAGTGTTGGGCAAGGCCTTGAGTGCATCGGGCACTGCTGGCTCGTCATCGAAAACATCCAGCGCGGCGCCAGCCAGCTGGCCACGCTGCAATACGGCAATCAGGGCCTGCGTGTCGACCACGCTGGCACGGGCGATGTTCACCAGATAGCCTTCAGCGCCCAGGGCCTGAAGGACGTGGGCATCGACCAGATGCCGGGTGTTGGCGCCACCGGGGGTGGCCACCACCAGGATGTCGACGGCTTCAGCCAAGTGCCGAGGGCTGTCGTACCAGGCATAGGGCACATCCTGGCGTGGTGTGCGGCTGTGGTAGCTGACGGGCATGTCGAAGCCCAAGTGGGCCCGCTTGGCGACCGCCAGCCCCACTGCGCCGAGGCCGAGAATGCCCAGGCGTTTGCCACTCACCGAGGGGCTGATCACCCGGTTCCATTCACCGCGCCGCGTGCTGGCATCGGCACGAGGAATGTCGCGCAGCAGCGCCAGCAGCAGGGCCAGGGTGTGGTCGGCGACGGCTGCGGCATTGGCCCCGGCGCCATTGGTGACGGTTATGCCGCGGGCAGCGGCGGCGGCCAGGTCGACCTGCTCGTAGCCGGCGCCGATCACGCAGATGATCTGCAATCTGGGTAATGCGTCAATTTCGGTGGCGGATAGCCCCAGCGGCCCACGGGTGAGTACCGCATCGATTTCTTCGGCGTGGCGATGAATGGCATCGGCGCGCAGTTGCGGCGAAGGGGCACGGATCAGGTGGTAACCGGCCTGCTCCAGCATGGGCAGGTAATCGTCGACGGTTTCCACCAGTACCAGGACTGTCTTGCTCATGCCACCTCCGGGTGAATTCGAGGCGTCATTATGCGGAGTCACCGGCCGGTACAGTCAATGGAAATAACAAGGCAAAACTGTACTGTGCTGCTGTTGCTGTTGCTGTTGCTGTTGATCTTGATCTTGATCTTGATCTTGATCTTGATCTTGATCTTGATCTTGATCTTGATCTTGATCTTCGCGACTTCAGGAGGCCGAACGTAGGCCTTGCGGAGGGAGGTGACGGGCATGGATGCCCGTCAAGCGCTGGGCCCCAGGATGGGGCCTGCAGCGCGGTCCTCCCGGGAGCGAGGCCGGAGAGAGGGGACCCCGGAGCGCAGCGCAGGGGCCGGATGATGGGAGCGCAGCGTTTTTTGGTTACTTTTTGTCGCGTTTGACAAAAAGTGACTCGCCGTAAGGGCGAAAAGGTGAGTCAGCGTCGCCATCGCGAATGGACTGTTCGCTGAGTCAAAACAGACGAATTTGCTTCTTGCTTCTTGCTTCTTGCTTCTTGCTTCTTGCTTCTTGGATGTGGGCATTCACATCGAGTAGGTATTCATTCACGCACGTGGCGCATAGTCACCTTTCCGCCCTTACGGCGGGTCACTTTTTGTCAAACGCGACAAAAAGTAACCAAAAAACGCTGGCTCCTATCATCCGGCCCCTGCGCTACGCTCCGGGGTTCCCTCGCTACGGTCTTGCTCCCGGGAGTACGCGCTGCAGGCCCCATCCATGGGGCCTCAGCGCTTGACGGGCATCCATGCCCGTCACCTCCCTTCGCAAGCCCTGCGCTCGGCCTCCTGAAGTCGCAATCTGCGTCGCCTGAACTACCGCGCGCTTACAAGCAAAAGCAGAAGCAGAAGCAGAAGCAGAAGCAGAAGCAGAATAAGCAGATACAGAAACAGCGTTACTGCGCGAACGCGCGCCCTAACCCACCGGGTACACCACTGCTGTCAGTTTCCTGCCAAGGCCCATTCGGGCTCAACGACCAGCTCCAGCCGTTATCAAACCGATAGTAGGTACGCTGCCGGTAGAAGGTATTGGGCTGCTTCTCCAACACATATACACCCAGCTTGGGATCCCAGTGACTTGCCCCGCCAGGCGGTGGCGCAAAGCTGGCCGAGGTGCGCGGCATGGGCTTGGGTATCGCCGCCGGCTTGCTCGGCTGAGTGGAAGGCTGCCTGCCCGGCAAGGGCTTGACCACCGGCCCCGAAGGCGGCACACGCTCGATCGGTGGCGCGGGCTGCTCGTACGGCTCATGCACCGTACACGCAGACAAACCCAGGGCCAAGGTAATCAGGGTCAGGCGGACGGTGCTGTGCATGGCATTGCTCTCTTACTGGTCTGGAGTGTCGATGGTCAGGCGCTGGGTAGCCTGGGTGGCGCTAGACAACGGCGCCCCCTGGCCAATCCACTCACCCTGGGTAGGCTGACCCGCGCGTGAAACACGTGCAACCAGTTGGACTTCGGCATACTGCGACAGTTTCATCTGCGGCATCATCGCATCAGCATCAGACAACTCCACCTCGATCGGCAACTGCGCCACGGTCACCCGCTTGGCCGCCAGCGGCATCGGCGGGCCATTGCTGGCGCGAGCGAAGATAAACACCGTGTCGTCCGGCTGGACCTTGTCCTTCAAGGCAGCCGCCAGTTCCACCCGCACTTTCAGGCGAGCCGCCACAGGTGCAGGCTCAGTAGCCTGCACTGGCGCGCCACCCACGCGCTCGGCGGCACGGTCGATCCCCCCCTGCAACGCCGCTCGCGATGCATCACCTTCTGGCAACTGCGCCAGCAAGCGCTTCCAGTAGTCGATGGCTTCCTGATAGCGCTCGCCTTCAAACGCGGCAATACCGCGCAGGCCCAGGCTGGTCACCTCGTTGGGGTCCGCCTTCAGCGCTTCGTCAGTCAGCGCCTGCAATTGCGGGCTCCACTGCTTGTTGGCGGCAAAGTACTGGGCCTGGGCCCACTGCCCCAGCAGCTCGGGCTGGCGGCCAGCCAGGGCCACGGCCCGTTCGAACGTACGCGCGGCGTCGGCCGGGCGCTGCTCGGCCATGTAGGCCCGGCCAAGGAAATACATGGCCTCGGCCGAATCCGGCTGGGCCTGCACCACGCGTTCAAGGCGCGTGGTCATTTCTTCCATCGACTTGGGAGCCTCGGCAAACTCCTGGGTCAGCGCCACCTTGTCGGCCGCCCCAAAATGCAGGTACAGCCCCAGCGCCATCAGCGGTACCAGTACCGCAGCCAGCAGCGGCAGGGCCTTGCCCAAATGCCCCTGGCGCGGGGCCTCGGCGCCTTCGGTATCGGCCAGCAGCTCGCGGGCAGCCTCGTCCCGGCCCTTGGCCATCTGCGCCTCATCGAGCACACCGGCGGCTTGTTGGGCCGCCAGCTCGGCGACACGTTCCTGGTAAAGGGCCACGTTCAAGGCCGTGCGGTCTTCTTCCTGCTGGCGACGGCGGCCACGCAGGATCGGGAGCAGCAAAAAGCTGAGGGCAGCGAGCAGCAGAAGGCCCGCGCTAAGCCAGAATTCAATCATGGGTCTGTTCTTTTTCCAGCAGTTTGGCGAGACGCTCGCGTTCTTCGGCAGACAACTCATCGGCGCCCTGCACGGCCGTAGCACGGCGCCGGCGTACGATCACCGCCAGCACCACGAAGCCACCGGCCAGCAAGATCCCCGGGCCAAACCACAGCAGCCAGGTACGCCCGCTGAGCGCCGGCTTGTAGCGCACGAAGTCGCCATAGCGGTCGACCATGAAGTCGATGATCTGCTGGTTGCTCTGGCCTTCGCCAAGCATGCGGAAGATTTCTCGGCGCAGGTCGGCAGCAATCGGCGCGTTGGAGTCGGCAATATCCTGGTTCTGGCACTTGGGGCAGCGCAGTTCCTTGGTCAACTGTTGGTAACGCTCGCGCTCTGCCTCGTCGCGAAACTGGTAGGTGTCGATAGCCGCCTTGGCCACACCGGCCAGGCTCATGCCCAGCACCGCAGCTGCCAGCCAACGCCTCATGGCTTGGCCTCATCAATCAGGCCCTGGTACAACGGCGCCAGCTGTTCACGCCAGACCGTGGCATCGACGATGCCGACGTGCTTGTAGCGGATGATGCCCTTGGCATCGATCAGGAAGGTTTCCGGCGCCCCATACACCCCAAGGTCCAGGCCCAGGCTGCCCTGTTCGTCACGAATATCCAGCTGATAGGGGTTGTGGAACTCGGCCAACCACTTCTGCGCGGCGGCGTTGTCATCCTTGTAGTTGACCCCATGGATCACCACCCCCTGCTGTGCCAGCTGGTTCAGGTACGGGTGCTCGACCTTGCACGACGGGCACCAGGTGGCCCACACGTTGACCAGTGCCGGGCGCCCCTGCAAGTCGGCCTGAGTCAGGGTGCGGTCCCCCTGTGTCGACGCCAGGGAAAACACCGGGAACGGTTTGCCGATCATTGCCGAAGGCAGCTCGTCGGGCTTGAGGAAAAGCCCCTTGTAGAGGAAGACCGCCACCAGCAGGAACACTGCAAGGGGCACTACCATGATCCAACGCTTCATGCAGCTGCTCCAGACACGCCCAGGACATCACGCACCCGGGTCTTGACCTTGACGCGGTAGCGCCGGTCGAGGGCCGCCAGCAACCCGCCCAGGCCGGTCAGCAGACCGCCCAGCCAGATCCAGCGGACGTAAGGCTTAATATGTACGCGCACAGCCCAGGCGCCATTCTCCAGTGGCTCGCCAAGCGCGACGTACAGGTCGCGGGTAAAGCCGGCGTCGATACCTGCTTCGGTCATCATCGACTGTTGCACGGTGTACAGGCGCTTCTCCGGGTACAGTGTGGTCACTTCACGGCCATCGCGGCTGACCACGATGGTGCCCTTGTCAGAGATGAAGTTCGGCCCCTCGAAGTGCTTGGCGCCCTGGAACAGGAAGTGATAGCCACCCAGCTCCACGCTTTCGCCCGGCGCCATGCGCAGGTCGCGCTCGGCGCTGTTGTTGCTGGACAGCACCACGCCCAGCGCACACACCGCCAGGCCCAGGTGCGCCAGTTGCATGCCCCAGTAGCTGCGGCCCAGGCCCGGCAGGCCTTTGACCAGGCCCTTGTGGCGGGTCTTGTCGAAAATGTCACGCAGCCCGCCAAGCACTACCCAGGCGGCCAGGGCGAAGGCCGTCAGCGTCGGCCAGTCGAAGTCGTCGACGATAAAGCCGGCAACCGGGGCAAGGATGGCACTGCCGATCAATACCGGGGTCATCATGCTGACCAGCCATTTGCCCGGGGTGTCCTTCCAGCGCACCACCACGCCCACGCTCAGCACCACCATCAGCAGCGCCATCAGTGGCAGGAACAAGGCGTCGAAATAGGGCGGGCCGACCGACAGCTTGGCCCCGGTCAGGGCATCGAGCACCAATGGGTACAGGGTACCGAGCAGAATCATCGAAGCCGCGACCACCAGCACCAGGTTGTTGGCCAGCAGCAGCGTTTCACGCGACCACAGGGCGAAACCGACCTGGCTCTTGACCACCGGTGCGCGCAGGGCGAACAGGGTGAGCGACCCGCCGACCACGAACAGCAGGAAAAACAGGATGAAAATACCCCGCGACGGGTCGGCGGCAAACGCGTGCACCGAGGTCAGCACCCCGGAACGCACCAGGAAGGTACCCAGCAGGCTCAGCGAGAATGCGGCAATTGCCAGCAGCACCGTCCAGCTCTTGAATACCCCGCGTTTCTCGGTCACCGCCAGCGAGTGGATCAGTGCGGTGCCCACCAGCCAAGGCATGAACGAGGCGTTTTCCACCGGGTCCCAGAACCACCAGCCACCCCAGCCCAGTTCGTAGTAGGCCCACCACGACCCCAAGGTGATGCCAACACCCAGGAAAGCCCAGGCGACGATGGTCCACGGCCGCGACCAGCGCGCCCAGGCAGCGTCCAGCCGGCCGCCGAGCAAGGCGGCAATGGCGAACGCGAAGGCCACCGAGAAGCCCACATAGCCCATGTAGAGCATGGGTGGGTGAACGATCAGGCCAAAGTCCTGCAGCAGCGGGTTGAGGTCACGGCCATCAGTCGGCACCTGCGGCAGCAGGCGCTGGAACGGGTTGGAAGTAATGATCAGGAAGCTCAGGAAGCCCACGCTGATCATGCCCATTACCGCCAGCACGCGGGCCAGCATCACCTGCGGCAACTGCCGGGAGAACACCGACACGGCAAAGGTCCAGCCGCCGAGGATCAGCGCCCAAAGCAGCAACGAACCCTCATGGGCGCCCCACACCGCACTGAACTTGTAGTACCAGGGCAAGGCGCTGTTGGAGTTGCTGGCCACATAGGCGACCGAGAAATTGTCTGTCATGAAGGCATGGGTCAGGCAGGCAAAGGCAAACGCCAGGAAGGCGAACTGCCCCCACGCTGCCGGCCGCGCCAGGCTCATCCACAGGCTGTCGCCACGCCACGCGCCAAGCAACGGCACACTGGCCTGCACGACGGCAAAGCAGATGGCCAGAATCATCGCCAACTGGCCCAGTTCGGGGACCACCAGTGCTGCGTTCATGGCTTCGTCTCCCCGCCGGTAGCGGCCTGGCCGCTTTCCTTCAGGGCCTTGGTGACTTCGGGCGGCATGTATTTCTCGTCGTGCTTGGCCAGCACTTCATCGGCTACCACCACACCGTCGGCATTGAGCTTGCCAAGGGCGACGATGCCCTGCCCTTCGCGGAACAGGTCGGGGAGGATGCCGCGGTAGGTGATGGGTACCGACTTGTTAAAGTCGGTTACCACGAAACGCACGTCCAGCGAGTCGGCCGAACGCTGCACCGAGCCTTTCTCCACCATGCCGCCGGCGCGGATGCGCGTGTCCAGCGGGGCTTCGCCGTTGGCGATCTGGGTCGGTGTATAGAACAGGTTGATGTTCTGCTGCAATGCGCTCAAGGCAAAGCCGACGGCAACCCCGACGCCGACCAGCAGGCCGACGATGAGCAACAGGCGTTTCTTGCGCTGCGGATTCACTGGTTGTTCTCCCGGCGCAAACGGCGCGCCTCTTCTTGCAAATAGCGACGACGGGCCAGCAGTGGCGCACCGACATTCAGCGCCAGCACCGCCAGGCAGATGCCATAGGCCGACCACACGTACAGGCCATGGTGGCCCATGGCGAGAAAGTCACCGAAGGTGGCAAAGCTCATTGTGCGGCCCTCCGTCCCAGGCTGTTCAATACTTCGTCCCTGACCCAACTGGCGCGTGCTTCGCGCTTGAGCACTTCAAGGCGCATGCGCAGCAGCAGTACGGTGCCGAAGAAACAGTAGAAACCCAGCGCCGTGCACAACAGCGGCAGCCACATTTCGGCCGGCATCGCCGGCTTTTCGGTAAGGGTGAAGGTGGCGCCCTGGTGCAGGGTGTTCCACCACTCCACTGAATACTTGATGATCGGGATATTCACCACACCGACAATCGCAAGCACCGCACAGGCCTTGGCTGCACTGTCACGATTACTGATCGCCTGGCCCAGCGCAATAATGCCGAAGTACAGGAACAGCAGGATGAGCATGGACGTAAGGCGGGCATCCCACACCCACCAGCTGCCCCAGGTCGGCTTGCCCCAGATGGCGCCGGTAACCAGGGCCACGGCGGTCATCCAGGCGCCAATGGGCGCGGCACATTGCAGGGCGACGTCGGCCAGTTTCATCTTCCACACCAGCCCCACCACCCCGGCCACCGCCAGTAGCACATAGCAGGACTGCGCCAGCATCGCCGCCGGCACGTGGATATAGATGATGCGGAAGCTGTTGCCTTGCTGGTAGTCCTGGGGGGCGAAGGCCAGGCCCCAGGTGATGCCGACCAGCAGCAGGAGCACGGCAGCACCGGCCAGCCACGGCAGCATGCGGCCGCTGATGGCATAGAACCATTTCGGGGAGCCCAGCTTGTGGAACCACGTCCAGCTTATTTTCATCAGGGTACATCCAGGGTATTTGCCGGGCTTGAGAGCCCGGGACTCGTTATTCGCCGACGCTGATCTTCAGGCCGGCCGCTATCGCAAAGGGTGCCAGGGTAACGGCCAGGGCCGTCAGGCTGGCGAGCCAGAGCAGATGGCCGGTTGCCGGCATATTTTGCAACGCCGCTTGCAACGCACCACTGCCCAGGATCAATACAGGGATATACAACGGCAGAATCAGCAACGCCAGTAACAAACCTCCGCGTTTAAGGCCGACTGTCAGTGCGGCACCTACCGCGCCCAGCAAGCTCAATACCGGCGTACCCAGCAGCAGCGAACCGAGCAGCACCGGCAGGCAATGGCTTGGCAGCCCCAGCATCAGTGCCAGCAGTGGCGCCAACAATACCAGCGCCAGCCCGGAAAAGATCCAGTGCGCCAGCACCTTGGCCAGCACCAGCAGCGGCAGTGGGTGCGGCGACAGCACCCATTGCTCCAGCGAGCCGTCCTCGAAATCGCTGCGGAACAGGCCGTCCAGCGACAACAACACGGCCAGCAACGCCGCCACCCAGACCAGGCCCGGCGACAAGGTTTGCAACAATTGGCTTTCCGGGCCGACCGCCAGCGGGAACATGGCCACGACAATGGCGAAGAACACCAACGGGTTGGCCAGTTCGGCCGGGCGACGGAACAGCAGGCGCGCTTCGCGGCGCAGCAACAAAATGAATACGCTCATGCAGCCCATTGCCCCAGGTTCAGTTCTCGGTAACCGGAGGGCTTGCGTTCCAGTGTGTGGTGAGTCGTCAGCACCACCGTGCCGCCCCGCTCGCAGTGGGCTGCCAGGTGCGCTTCAAGCTGCGCCACGCCTTGCTTGTCGAGCGCGGTGAACGGCTCGTCGAGAATCCATAGCGGCGGGCAAGCCAGGTGCAACCGAGCCAGCGCCACGCGGCGCTGCTGGCCGGCCGACAGGGTATGGCAGGGGACGTCTTCGAAACCGCGCAGGCCGACAGCCTCCAGCGCCGCCCAGATCGCCTCGCGGCTGGCCGGCTGGTGCAAGGCGCACAGCCAGGTGAGATTCTCCTCGGCGGTGAGCAAGTCCTTGATGCCAGCGGCGTGGCCAATCCACAGCAGGGCGCTGGCCAGGGCATGACGCTGCTCTGCCAGTGGCTTGCCACCCAGCAGAATCTGCCCGGCTGTCGGCTGCATCAGCCCGGCCAACAGGCGCAACAGGCTGGTCTTGCCACTGCCGTTGGGGCCACTGATCTGCAGCATGTCACCGGCGCCCAGCTCGAAATCGAGCTGTTCGAACAGCAGGCGCCAGTCGCGCTCGCAGGCCAGGCCCGCGGCTTGGAGGTGAAGGGTCACGGTTTCGCCTTATCTTCAGTAGGGCTTTGGAGCGGCGTCGCCTGTTTCGCGGGTGAACCCGCTCCCACAGAACCCTGTAGGAGCGGGTTCACCCGCGAAGCAGCCAACACCGCTCCAGAACCCTTGTGTCTCAAGTCGCCCCGCGCGCTGCCGTTATACTGGCAACCACGGGCGCTCGGCATTATTACACGCGCCGCCGCGCTGCCAAGAGGCCGGGCTCGACAGGTTGTATACAATCATGACTGAAATCAATAGTCTCGGCGCACAAACCGCGATCAACAGCCAAGCCATGAAGGCGGGCACGACCGGCGAACTGCTGCGCCTTATCCAGGCACAGCCCGGGTTGCTGGCCCCCGGCGAAACCGCGCAAGCCGAGGTTTTATCGTTGCGCCAGGCGGGCCAGGACTTTCAGCTGGTGCTAAGGCTGATGCAGGCCAACGGCGTGCAGACCCAACTACAGGCCAACGCCAGCCAGCCGCTGCCCCAAGGCAGCCAGATCACCGTCAGCCAGACCGAAAGCAATCGCCTGGCGATCATGTTGCAACAGGCCAGCGCCAGCCAGGTCGCCACCCTCACCCAGCTGGACACCAGCAAGGTGCCGGTCGGCACCTTGCTGCAAGGCAAGGTCCTGACCAACCAACCGCTGGCTCAGGCACCCGGCCAACCGGCCGTGTACCGGGCGCTGGTCAGCTTGCTCAACAGCACCCAGGCCGGTGCCACGCTGAGCATCGACAGCCCGCGCCCGCTGGCCATTGGCAGCCTGCTCAGCGCCCTGGTGCAGGGTGATCAGTCATTGCGCTTCGTGCCGCTCAGCGGCAGGCAGGACCAACTCAGCATTGCCCAACAGCTGCTGACACAGCAAAACCGTCAAGCCTCGCTGCCCGGCCTGCTCAACACCCTGCAACAGCTCACCCGCGACCCAGGCGTCGATGGCGAGCTGCGCGCCAGCGCCGAACGCCTGCTGGCCGGCCTGCCGGACGCCCGACAACTGGGCGACGCCAAGGCAGTGGCCCAGGCCCTGAACAACAGCGGCATCTTTCTCGAAGCGAAGCTGCTGAGTGGGTCCACCGCCAGCGTCGACACCGACCTCAAAGCACATTTACTGCGGCTGATGGCCCAGGCCCCTGCCCTCCCGGCAGGGGCCACCACTCTGAGCCCCGCCAACCTGGCCCTGACCATGCCGATACTGGCGCGCAGCGCACTGGGCATGCTCGAGCGGGTCAGCCCCAAGCCGCAGCCGGGCGCGTTCCCATTACCGTCGCGCCTGCTCAAGGCCCTGGAAGAGGAAGGCGACCTGCAACAGCTGCTGCGCCTGGCTGCCGCTGCTGTTTCACGTTTGCAGAGCCACGCCATGAGCAGCCTGCAACAAACCGGCACGCTGGAAAACGGCAACCTGCAGACCACCTGGCAAACCGAAGTGCCGATCCGCCACGGCCAGGACTTCATCCCGCTGCAAGTCAAACTGCAGCGCGAAGAAACCCCACAACAACAGGCCGACCGCCAACATGAAGCCCAAAACCCTCGGCAAGCCCTGTGGCGCATCGAGCTGGCCTTCGACTTGTACCCGCTCGGCCCCCTGCAAGTGCAGGCGCAACTGAGCGAGGGCCGCCTGAGCGGGCAGCTATGGGCGGAGCGCGAGCAGACCGCGCGGTTGATCGACGCCCAGCTTGGCGCGCTGCGCGCGCGCCTGGTGGCCCGGGGCCTGGAAGTCGGCGACCTGGAGTGCCACCCGGGCATCCCGCCGCAGGGGCCACGCACACGGATGGAACAACGCTGGGTGGACGAAACCGCATGAACGATACGACACCACGCCAAGCCATAGCGCTGAACTACGACGGCCATCAGGCACCGACCCTCACCGCCAAGGGCGACGAGGACCTGGCCGAGGCCATCCTTGCGCTCGCCCGCGAACACGAAGTGCCGATCTACGAAAACGCCGAGCTGGTGCGCCTGCTGGCGCGGCTGGAGCTGGGCGATCAAATACCCGAAGCGCTGTACCTGACCATTGCCGAAATCATCGCCTTCGCCTGGCAACTGCGCGGCAAGGTACCCGCCGGCTTCGATGATCCGCGCCCGACAGAACGCGATATCACCCCACCATTGCCCCCGCTGCCCGGCACTGGCCAGTAACTATCTACCACCCCCTCCCCCTCCATGCGCCCAACCTTGTCGGCTTCCCACGTACAAGGTGACCGTCATGATCGACAGCAGAATCAACGCCAAAGGCGTGCAGTTCGTAGTAGACCATCTGGCCAACATCCCACGCCCGGACCGCGAAGCCAATCGCTTGATCCGGCAGTGGCTTGCCGGGCAAGGTGTGCATATCGACCCCGATCGCGTCGATGTGGTCACCCTGCACTACCGGCCGGATGACCAAGGGTATGTGGCAGCGATCCAGCAGACCCAGAGCATGACCCAGGCGCTGCTGGGCAACTGGCAAGGGGAGTCCGATAACAACCTCATCGGCGCGCTGTTCGCCAACCCTTGGGCAGGCACCTTCCCCCAAGGGCCGTTGAAGCTGGTCGATCGCCTGCCAGCGCTGGGCTTTGGCCATCAGGGCGCAGCCTTCGAAGTGTACAACGGCCTGTTCCAGCGATCGTCCCCTGCCCGTTACGATGCCTCGACCCACGTTCAGGTACCGGCTGAAGCTTTCCAGCGGTTCATAGAAGCGCTGGATTTTCACAGGCCGTTCAAAGCCATGCTCGACACGTACTGGCAGGAGCATCAGGACAGTCACCGCCTGGCCAGCAAGCTCAATTTCATCGCCGCCTGCAACGCCCAGGTCAGCCAGGGGCGCCTGAGCGATGCCGCCAGGGAGCTGGCATGGCAAGCCGCCGGCATGATGCCGCAGCGTTTCAAGATACGGGTGAGCACGCTGAGCATCTATGGCTATGCGGCCACCGACCTGCTGTACATCAATGCCCCCCACAGCGATCTGACCCTGCTGTACATGCCAGGTAACAGCTCGCCCTTGCTCGAATTCGCCAGCGAGAACCTGCTCAAGGACTGGGTGGGCGATCAGTGCAAGGACCCCGCCCGACGCGAGGCACTCAAACAACACTTCAGGCTTGCCGACCGCCCTCAGGGCCTCGATTTCAGCGGCCTGGACACCGCGCTCGAGGGCCTTGGCGACTATCCGGGCCGGCACCGGTTGCCACCTGAACATGGTTATTTCAACGATGATGGCGTCTGGCCCCCCAGAACCTACGTGAACTACAAACCTGGCAAGTACAACCCCAAACTGACCGGGGATATGTTCGCAGCCCTGACCGAGCGCCAGCGCCAGCGCAGCTACGACGATGCCGATTTTGTCATCACCACCGATAGCCAGGTTACCAAAGCCAAATGGCGTGGCTACCTCACCAACACGCTCAACCTGCTAGCGCCACTGTGCCTGGTGGTGCCGGGGCTGGCGCCCCTGCTGGCGCTCGGTGGCATTGCCCAGTTGGGCCTGGGCCTGGATCAGGTGATCAACGGCCACAGCCTGAAAGCCAAACAGGATGGGGTGGGCGACATCGCCTGGGGGCTGTTCAACGCCGTACCGCTGGCAACGGAGGGCACAGCAGGCATCAAGGCCCTGTTCGAGTTCAAAAGCGATGGTTTTGTCATGCCGCGCGAGGTCAACGGGCAGCTCGGCTATCCGTTGAGCCCGACCAGCCCACCGCGGCTTCCAGAGCCAGAAGGCGCGGAGTACTTCCACAACCACGAGCCCATTGCACCCCTTGATGACGGCGACCCGGAGGTTGCCGGCGCGGTGATACGGTTGCCCCACTACGATGGCGAACTGGACGACCTGGAATGCAGCATCGAAACCTACAACGCGCGGGTGGTCTATGACATGGAGCGGAATGCGTTCATCCTCAAGGACGACGTCAACGAGGTCGATCCGCAAGCCTACGTGGCAGTCCCCGGCAGCCGTGACCTGGTGGCGCTCGACATGCCTCGGCCGGTAACCGACGCCATGCGCACGCGCACTTTGCGCGCCTTGGGTGTCGACCTGCCCCTGCCGGTGCAAATACCGACACGGGCGCCGGACAGCGCACCTATCCCAAAACTCATATCCAGCCTCTGGGTCGGCAACAACGTCCTTGGCGAGCCATTGCTGGCCAACCTTGCCGCCAACGCAGCGCGCCTGAGCGACAGTGAATACAGCATGCGCCTGTTTCTGTCGAAGGCTTCGCCTACCGCCTACGAACAGAACGCAAGGCTATTGGCAGCCCGGGCGCCAAGGCTTCAGGTATTGCCGCTTGAAGAGCAAGGTTTCTTCCGGGCCTTCCGCCAGAGCCGCTATTACGCACAGTACGATGCAGCACTGGATGGCAACGGTGGTATCGCCACCAATTACGCGTCGGCGACGGATGTGCTGCGCTACCGAATGCTGCACCATGAGGGTGGGCTGTACATGGACGTAGACGATTTCCTGCTGCCGGACGGCAAGGGCGAAACGATCGACCAGGTCGAGCTGCACACCCCGCCCGATGGGCTGCTGCTGCCACCGCCGATGTGCAACGAAAAAATGAGCATGAATTGCCTGTACAACACCAGCCTCATAGGTAGCCACCCAGGCAACCCGGTGCTGGATGCGATCTCGGATGAAATGCTCGCACGCTACCAGACCCATGCAGACTTTTACGACAGCCGACCGAGCCTGGAACAGGACCCTGGCAATTTCTACCGCTATGCCAACAAGCTCAGCTACCTCACCGGCCCGGCGCTGCTCACCGAGATGGTCGATCGCCATCTACCCGGCCTGCGGACCCTGCGCCAGATCATCAACTTGCACATCATGCCACGCGTCAACACCTACCCATTCATCGACGCCTCACAGGCCAATGCTGCCCTGAAGCAATTGCTGCCCCTGAACCGTTTTGCCGGCGTCGGCGGCAATCACTCCTGGGTTCGCAACTGAAATGCATGGGGAACTGAACGGGCCTGGCGGCGCCCTTCAGATCGAGCGACGCATGGGCGCCGCTCGATGTCCCAGGTGACGAGCCTGCTAACGAGGCTACCTGCCAGCCCCCGTCAAGGAGCCCGGTGCACCTTGCTCATCAACTCCGCCTCGGCCTGGGTCAGGCCGCAGCTCTGGGTCAACTCATCGACACTCGCCCCCATCCCCACCAGCTTGGCCGCCTGGCTAAAGGTAACGTTGCTGGGGTCGCGCTGCTCGAGGCGCTCCAGCCGGTCTGGCAGGGTAGCCACCGTCGCACGCAGCTCATGGATGGCCTCACCCATGCGCACAGTGCCGTTCTGGTAGTCATCCAGACGCTTGGCCAAGTCCTTGATGCGCTGGTCACGCAGCGCATCGCCCTCGGCCTGCTGCGCTGCCAGCTCGCGCTGGCGCTTGCTGTAGTTGAGGAAAAACCACAGGCTCAGCGCCCAGGCCAGCGCCAGGAAGATGACAGCAACCTCTAGGATCAACTCAGATGTTCTCCAGCTCGGACCACTCTTCCTCGGTCATCATCTTGTCCAGTTCGACCAGGATCAGCAGTTCGCCATTCTTGTTGCACACGCCCTGAATGAACTTGGCCGACTCTTCGTTACCCACGTTCGGCGCGGTCTCGATTTCGGACTGGCGCAGGTAAACCACTTCGGCCACGCTGTCGACCAGAATGCCGACCACTTGCTTGTCGGCTTCGATGATGACGATACGGGTGTTGTCGGTCACTTCGGTCGGCATCAGGCCAAAACGCTGACGCGTGTCGATCACCGTCACCACGTTACCGCGCAAGTTGATGATGCCCAGCACGTAGCTCGGCGCACCCGGCACCGGGGCAATCTCGGTGTAGCGCAGGACTTCCTGCACCTGCATCACATTGATGCCGTAGGACTCGTTGTCCAGACGGAAGGTAACCCACTGCAGGATCGGATCTTCGGAACCTTGTGCAGACGACTTTTTCATTCCCCTACCCTCAAAATCCGCCGTTGGCGGTATGTTCTGTGTCATTTCTGTTTGGCGTGCATCTGCTTGACCGCACCGCTGGCGATCAGCTCGGCCAGTGCGGCGACGTCGAGCAGTGCGCACATGTGTTCGATTACGGTGCCGGCCAGCCACGGGCGCTGGCCACGCTGGCTGCGCCACTTGATCTCCGACGGGTCCAGGCGCAGCGAGCGGCTGACCTGATGCACCGCCAGCCCCCATTCGTAGCCCTGCACCGAAATCACGTATTGCAGGCCCTGGCGAAAATCATCGCGGTAGCGGTCGGGCATTACCCAACGCGCAGTGTCCAGCACCTTCAGGTTGCCGGCCTGGCAGGTCAGGATGCCGAGGAACCAGTCGGGCTGGCCGAACAGTGGCGTCAGCTCCTGGCCAGCCAGGGTGTAGATCGAGCCCAGGCACACCAACGGCACCGCCAGGGTCAGGCCGGCAACGTCGAACAGCAGGCATTCGAACGGCTCGGCCGCCCACACCGGACGACCGTCGACAGTGGCCGGGGGTACGGGCAGGTTGGGTGCCGGCAGATGCACATCGACCAGCGGCACAGCCGGTTCCACGGTTTGTTCTTCGACCAGTACCGGGATGCTGGCTTCGGCCACGACCTCCTGCTCGACCACCGTCACCACCGGGGCTTCCACTGGCATCACGCTGGTCAGCACCGCCAGACGGGGTTCGGCGAACGGCCGCGGGGCAAAGCTGGCGGCGGCTTCGGCGGGCTCAGGCCGGGCTGGCTGCCGGGCATCGCGTGCCTGCTCCTCGCGCACCGCCTCGGCGAACTCATCCGCCACTGCCGGCTGCTCGCTCAGGTCTTCGGCCTCGGTGGCCTCCTGCAGCAGGCCGTCCAGGTACGATTGCAGGGCCATCTGGGGCCGGGTGCTGGTTTGCCGGGTTTGAGTCATCAGGCCACCTGCACTGCGGTCTTGTAGGTGAGCAGGTGCTTGAGCAGCGCCCGGTAGGCGATCAACCCACGGCTCTTGCTGTCGAACTGCGAAGGCGTGACGCCCTTGCGACTGGCATCACGCAGGCGCGTATCCACCGGGATGTAGCCCTGCCACACATGCTGCCCGTAGGTGTCACGCAGCAACTTGAGGGTGCCCAGCGACGCCTGGGTACGACGGTCGAACAGGGTCGGTACGATCTGGTACGGCAGCGCCTGCTTGCGCGAACGGTTGACCATGGCCAAGGTGCCGACCATGCGCTCCAGGCCCTTCACGGCGAGGAACTCGGTTTGCACCGGGATCACAAGCTGCTGGCTGGCGGCCAGGGCATTGACCATCAGCACACCCAGCAAGGGTGGGCTGTCGATCAGGGCATAGTCGAAATCCTGCCACAGCTGCGCCAGACTCTTGGCGATTACCAGGCCCAGGCCATTCTGCCCTGGCGACTGGCGCTCCAGCACCGCCAGGGCGGTACTCGACGGCAGCAGCGAAATGCGCTCATCGCTGGTGGGCAGCAGCAGTTGCCCGGGCAAGCCTTCGGGCACCGTGCCCTTGTGCAGGAACAGGTCGTAGCAGCTGTGCTCCAGGGCGTCCGGGTTGTGCCCGAAGTAGCTGGTCATCGAGCCGTGCGGGTCGAGGTCGACGACAACCACGCGCTTGCCGGCCTCGGCCAGCAGGCCGGCCAGGGCAATGGTAGTGGTGGTCTTGCCGACACCACCTTTTTGATTGGCTACTGCCCAGACTCTCATCAAGCAAACTCTATCTATTGATTTGGCAGGGACACTGCCTTGCTCAAAATTCGAAAGCTCGCGCAATCAATGTAGGAGCGGGTTTACCCGCGAACACCGGTGCAACCGGTGCCATACACCGCGTCGCCCGGCTCGCGGGTAAACCCGCGCCTGCAGGGGACAGCGGCGACGGGGAATTGACGTATCACTGCCCCGCCACTGTTGCTCGTGTTGCCGGTGCACTTTGTGTGCCAGCACGGCGCAATGCGGCATCCGGTGTGGCATTGGCGCTGCCCGAGCCTGTCAGGCTGCGGCGCACTTCCAGGTTACGGGAAATCACCAGCACCACCCGGCGGTTGCGTGCGCGCCCTTCGGCGGTATCGTTGCTGGCCACCGGCTGGTACTCGCCGTAGCCTACCGAAGCCATGCGTGCCGGGTTGACGCCCTCCATGGCCAGCAGGCGCACGATGCTGGCCGCGCGCGCCGAGGACAACTCCCAGTTGGTGGGGTACTGCGCGGTGCGGATCGGCAGGTTGTCGGTGAAGCCTTCGACGTGCACCGGGTTGGCGAACGGCTTGAGGATGTTGGCCACCTTCTCGATGATCGCAAACGCCTTGTCACTGGGCATCGCATCACCGCTGCCAAACAGCAGCGATGAGTTGAGCTCGATCTCCACCCACAGCTCGTTGCCGCGCACAGTCATCTGGTCGCTGTTGATCAGGTCGCCGAAGGCATCGCGCACGTCATCGCTGATGGTTTTCAACGGGTCGACATTGGTCGCCGCCAGGCCCGCTTCGGTCTGCTCGCTGTCTTTGACCAGCGGTTGGGCCGGGCGAACGCTCAGCGGCTGCTCATCGCCAATCGGGATCGGCTTCATGCTGCGCTCGGGGTCGTTGAATACCCCTAGCAAAGCCTGGGAAATAACCTTGTACTTACCCTCGTTGATCGAGGAAATGGAATACATCACCACGAAGAAGGCGAACAGCAACGTGATGAAGTCGGCGTACGACACCAGCCAGCGCTCGTGGTTTTCGTGTTCCTCGGTATGACGACGGCGACGCATGGGTTACTCCATGAAGCCTTGCAGCTTCAGCTCGATCGAGCGCGGGTTTTCACCTTCGGCAATCGACAGCAGGCCTTCGAGCAGCATTTCACGGTAGCGCGACTGGCGCATGACGATGGCCTTGAGCTTGCTGGCGACCGGCAATAGCACAAGGTTGGCACTGGCCACACCGTAAATGGTCGCGACAAAGGCCACGGCAATGCCATTGCCCAGTTGCGACGGGTCGGCCAGATTGCCCATCACATGGATAAGGCCCATGACCGCCCCGATGATGCCGATGGTCGGCGCATAGCCGCCCATGCTTTCGAATACCTTGGCTGCCTGGATGTCACGGCCTTCCTGGGTAAGGAAGTCGACCTCAAGGATGCTGCGGATCGCTTCCGGCTCGGCGCCATCCACCAGCAGTTGCAGGCCCTTGCGCGCATAGGGGTCGGGCTCGCTGTCCGCTACCCCTTCCAGGCCCAGCAGGCCTTCTTTGCGAGCGGTCAGGCTCCAGTTCACCACACGGTCGATGCCGCCCGCCAGATCGACCCGCGGCGGAAACAGGATCCAACGCAAAATCTGCAAGGCACGCTTGAACGACGACAGCGGCGACTGCAACAACGCCGCCGCCAGGGTGCCTCCCAGCACGATCAGAGCCGCCGGGCCATTGACCAGAGCACCGACATGACCGCCTTCAAGGAAGTTGCCACCGACGATGGCAACGAAAGCCAGAATCAAACCGATCAGGCTGAGGACATCCATCAGACGCACGCCTCCACCAGGTGCTTGCCGATTTCATCCAGGCTGTACACGGCATCCGCCAGGTTGGCCTTGACGATGGCCATGGGCATGCCATAAATCACGCAGCTGGCTTCATCCTGGGCCCACACCGTGCTGCCACCCTGCTTGAGCAGGCGCGCGCCCTCGCGGCCATCGGCGCCCATGCCGGTGAGCACCACCGACAACACCTTGTCGCCGTACGACTTGGCCGCCGAACCGAAGGTGATGTCCACGCACGGCTTGTAGTTCAGGCGCTCGTCGCCGGGCAGGATCTTCACTGTGCCACGGCCATCGATCATCATCTGCTTGCCACCGGGGGCCAGCAGGGCCAGGCCCGGGCGCAGCATGTCGCCGTCTTCGGCTTCCTTGACGCTGATGCGGCACAGCTTGTCCAGGCGTTCGGCAAACGCTTTGGTGAACGCCGCCGGCATGTGCTGGATCAACACGATCGGCGCCGGGAAATTGGCCGGCAGCTGGGTCAGTACCCGCTGCAGCGCCACCGGCCCCCCCGTGGAGGTACCGATGGCCACCAGTTTGTAGGGTTTGCGCTTGGGTGCCGGCGACTGCGAGGCCGCCGGTGTCGGGGCCGCAGCACGGGCAGGTGCTGCCGGGCGCGTCTGCGCCTGGCTGGCGAAGGTGCTGGCCGGCGCTGGCGCGGCGACCGGCGCCGTTCTGGCATAGCTGCCGATCCGGCGGTTGCTGCGCGAAATGGTGTGCACCTTCTCGCACAGCAACTGCTTGACCTTGTCAGGGTTGCGCGAGATGTCCTCGAAGTTTTTCGGCAGGTAGTCCACTGCGCCGGCATCCAGCGCGTCGAGGGTGACGCGGGCGCCTTCATGGGTCAGCGACGAGAACATCAATACGGGCGTCGGGCAGCGCTGCATGATGTGCCGCACGGCGGTAATGCCATCCATCATGGGCATTTCGTAGTCCATGGTGATCACATCGGGCTTGAGCGCCAGCGCCTGGTCGATTGCTTCCTTGCCGTTGGTCGCGGTACCCACTACCTGGATCGTTGGATCCGCCGAGAGGATTTCCGAGACACGGCGGCGGAAGAAACCAGAATCATCCACCACCAGGACCTTGACTGCCATAAACACTCCATTAGGCGGCGCAACCCGCCAGGGCGCGCCACCGAAATCAAATACGCCGCGCGGCGTAACGCTTGAGCATGCTCGGGACGTCGAGAATCAACGCGATGCGACCGTCGCCGGTAATGGTGGCCCCGGACATGCCCGGGGTGCCTTGCAGCATCTTGCCCAGCGGCTTGATGACCACTTCTTCCTGGCCCACCAGTTGGTCAACGACAAAACCGATGCGCTGGGTGCCGACCGACAGAATCACCACGTGGCCTTCGTGCTGCTCTTCGTGCACCTGGCCCTGGACCAGCCAGCGCTTGAGGTAGAACAGCGGCAGCGCCTTGTCGCGCACGATCACCACTTCCTGGCCGTCGACCACGTTGGTGCGCGACAGGTCGAGGTGGAAGATCTCGTTGACGTTGACCAGCGGGAAGGCGAACGCCTGGTTGCCCAACATCACCATCAGGGTGGGCATGATCGCCAGGGTCAGCGGCACCTTGATGACGATCTTGGAGCCTTGGCCCTTGGCCGAGAAAATGTTGATCGAGCCGTTGAGCTGGGAGATCTTGGTTTTCACCACGTCCATGCCCACGCCACGCCCGGACACATCGGAAATCTCGGTCTTGGTCGAGAAGCCAGGGGCGAAGATCAGGTTGTAGCAGTCCGACTCGCTCAGGCGCTCGGCGGCGTCCTTGTCCATCAGGCCCTTTTCCACGGCCTTGGCACGCAGGATGTTCGGGTCCATGCCCTTGCCGTCGTCCGAGATCGACAGCAGGATGTGGTCGCCTTCCTGTTCGGCCGACAGCACTACGCGGCCGGTACGGGCTTTGCCAGACGTTTCACGCTCGTCGGGCATCTCGATACCGTGGTCGACCGCATTGCGCACCAAGTGCACCAGCGGGTCGGCCAAGGCTTCTACGAGGTTCTTGTCAAGGTCGGTCTCTTCGCCGACCAGCTCCAGATTGATCTCTTTCTTCAACTGGCGCGCCAGGTCGCGGACCAGGCGCGGGAAGCGGCCGAAGACTTTCTTGATCGGCTGCATACGGGTTTTCATCACCGCGGTCTGCAGGTCGGCGGTGACCACGTCAAGGTTGGACACGGCCTTGGACATGGCCTCGTCGCCGCTGTTCAGGCCCAGGCGCACCAGACGGTTACGCACCAGCACCAGTTCGCCGACCATGTTCATGATCTCGTCCAGGCGCGCGGTATCGACGCGTACCGTGGTTTCCGCTTCGCTGGCGGCATGCTTTTCAGCGGCCGGGGCCGGCGCGCGAGGCGCCGCGGCAGGTTTGCTGGCCAGCGAAGGCGCTGGCGCGGCAGCGGGCTTGGCCACCGGCGGGCTTTCGGCCTTGGCGGCAGCCGGCGCTTGCGCCTGGACAGCAGCCGGGGCCTCTACAGCGGCAACATCGCCACCGAACTTGCCCTTGCCGTGCAACTGGTCCAGCAGGGCTTCGAACTCGTGCTCGCTGATTTCATCGCTGGCGGCACTGTTGTCGGGTGCGGCAGGCGCTGGTGCCTGGGCGGCTGGCAAGGCGCCAGCCTGGAAGGTGCCCTTGCCATGCAGCTGGTCGAGCAGCGATTCGAATTCGGCGTCGGTGATCTCATCACTGACCGCTTCGCTGCTGACGGCCACCGGCGGCGCGGCAACCTCGGCATTGAACTGGCCCTTGCCGTGCAACTGGTCGAGCAGCGATTCGAACTCGGCGTCGGTGATTTCATCACCCGCACCGCTGACAGTCTCGCCCTGCATCTGCTCGTCGGCCGCCGCTTGCGCCTTGATCGCATCGAGCGAATCGAGCAACTGCTCGAATTCACTGTCAGTGATGTCCTGGTGTTGCTCCTCGGCCTCGGCCGGCGCGGCAACCGACACGTCGGCAACCGGCGCCGGTGCAGGCGCTGCAACAGTTTCGGCTGCGCCAGGTTCGGCCAGGCGCGACAACGCTGCCAGCAGTGCGGGGGTGGCCGGTGTCACTTCGGCACGCTCACGCACCTGGCCAAACATGCTGTTGACCGTATCCAGTGCCTCGAGCACCACATCCATCAGTTCCGCATCGACCCGGCGCTCACCTTTGCGCAGGACGTCGAACACGTTCTCGGCGATATGGCAGCACTCCACCAGCTCGTTCAGCTGGAGGAAGCCGGCGCCCCCTTTTACAGTGTGGAAACCGCGAAAGATCGCATTGAGCAGGTCGGCATCGTCAGGTCGGCTTTCCAGCTCGACCAGTTGCTCGGACAATTGCTCAAGAATTTCGCCGGCTTCTACCAGGAAATCCTGGAGGATTTCTTCATCGGCGCCGAAGCTCATCAAACGTGCTCCTTAAAAACCAAGGCTGGACAGCAGATCATCGACATCGTCCTGACCGGACACGACGTCTTCACGCTTATCGGCATGAATCTGCGGACCTTCACCCCGAGTCGGATGTTTTTCTCGATCTTTTTCTGCACGCAATTGATCGTGGTCATGTTTTATACCGGCAAAGCGGTCGACCTGGCTGGCCATCAGCACCAGCTTGAGCAGGTTGCTTTCCACCTCGGTCACCAGTGCGGTGACGCGCTTGATCACCTGGCCGGTCAGGTCCTGATAGTCCTGGGCCAGCAAAATGTCATTGAGGTGCCCGGAAACCTTGCGGTTGCCCTCGGCGCTGTGCGTCAGGAAACTGTCGACTCGCTTGACCAGATCACGGAATTCCGGCGCAGCCACTTCGCGGCGCATGAAGCGCTGCCAGTCGGTGCTCAGGGCCTTGGCCTCGCTGGCCAGCTCATTGAGCACCGGTGTGCTTTCCTCGACCAGGTCCATGGTGCGGTTGGCCGCGCCCTCGGTCAGCTTGACCACATACGACAGGCGCTCGGTGGCGTCGGTAATTTGCGACACCTCTTCTGCCTGCGGCATGGTGGGGTCGATCTGGAAACTGACGATGGCACTGTGCAGCTCGCGAGTCAGCTTGCCGACTTCCTGGTACAGGCCGCGGTCGCGGGTCTGGTTCAGTTCGTGAATCAACTGCACCGCCTCGCCGAAACGGCCCCGCTCCAGGCTTTCGACCAACTCCTGAGCATGCTTCTTCAGGGTCGACTCGAACTCGCCCAAAGACGTTTGTGATGAATCCATGACGCGCCCCCCTGACGTGACTCAGCCGTTGACGCGTTCGAAGATCTTCTCGATCTTCTCTTTGAGCACCTGAGCGGTGAACGGCTTGACCACGTAACCATTGACGCCGGCCTGTGCCGCTTCAATGATCTGGTCGCGCTTGGCTTCAGCGGTCACCATCAAGACCGGCATGCTTTTCAGCTTGTCGCTGGCACGCACTTTACGCAGCAGGTCGATGCCGGACATGCCCGGCATGTTCCAGTCGGTCACCAGGAAGTCGTAGTGACCGTTTTCCAGCATCGGCAACGCCGTGGTGCCGTCATCGGCTTCGTCGGTGTTGGTGAAACCCAGGTCACGCAACAGGTTCTTGATGATCCGCCGCATCGTCGAAAAGTCGTCAACGATGAGGATTTTCATGTTCTTGTCCAATTAGACCTCCAAGCAGTCTCAAACGCGCTCGGCCTACCGAGCACGCACTCATTCAATTCGGTACAACGTGGAAAACGACTGCAACGACAGTGGGCTCAACGCGCCCGCCATTCCCCCAGGCGGCTGCGCAGGCGCGCGGCACATTGGCTGTGCAACTGGCTGACCCGCGACTCGCTGACACCCAGCACCTCACCGATTTCCTTGAGGTTCAGCTCTTCGTCGTAGTACAGCGCCAGCACCAGGCGCTCACGCTCCGGCAGGTTGGCGATGGCCTCGGTCAGGGCAGCCTGGAAGCGCTCCTCCTCCAGGCCGCGCGCAGGTTCGACCTGGCCACTGGCGCCATCCTCATGCAGCCCTTCGTGCTCGCCGTCCTGCAACAGGTCGTCAAAGCTGAACAGGCGGCTGCCCAGGGTATCGTTCAAGATCCCGTAGTAATCATCGAGACTCAATTGGAGTTCGGCAGCAACTTCATGATCTTTAGCGTCACGGCCTGTTCTGGCCTCAACTGCACGCATGGCATCACTGACCATACGGGTGTTGCGGTGTACCGAACGCGGTGCCCAATCGCCTTTGCGCACTTCGTCCAGCATGGCCCCGCGGATGCGGATGCCGGCGTAGGTCTCAAAGCTGGCGCCCTTGCTGGCGTCGTATTTGTTGGCCACTTCCAGCAGGCCGATCATGCCGGCCTGGATCAGGTCCTCGACTTGCACATTGGCCGGCAAGCGCGCCAACAGGTGGTACGCGATGCGCTTGACCAGCGGGGCGTAGCGTTCGATCAGCTCGTACTGGGCGTCCTTTGCCGCCCGGCTGTACATCTTGAAGCCGCTGGCGTTCATAGTACGGGTCCCGCGCTGGTGGGTTGCACCAAGCGCTCGACAAAGAACTCCAAATGGCCGCGCGGATTGGCCGGCAGCGGCCAGCTGTCAACCTTCTGGGCAATCGCCTTGAAGGCCAGCGCACACTTGGAGCGAGGGAAGGCTTCGTAGACGGCACGCTGCTTCTGCACCGCCTTGCGCACGCACTCATCGTACGGCACGGCACCCACGTACTGCAGGGCAACGTCAAGGAAGCGGTCGGTGACCTTGGTCAGCTTGGCAAACAGGTTGCGCCCTTCCTGCGGGCTCTGCGCCATGTTGGCCAACACACGGAAACGGTTCATGCCATAGTCGCGATTGAGCAGCTTGATCAACGCGTAGGCGTCGGTAATCGAGGTAGGTTCATCACACACCACCAGCAGCACTTCCTGGGCGGCGCGAACGAAGCTGACCACCGAGTCACCGATACCCGCAGCGGTATCGATCACCAACACATCGAGGTTGTCGCCGATCTCGCTGAACGCCTGGATCAGCCCGGCATGCTGGGCCGGGGCCAGATGCACCATGCTCTGGGTGCCCGAGGCTGCCGGTACGATGCGCACACCGCCGGGGCCCTGCAGCATCACGTCACGCAGCTCGCAACGCCCTTCAATCACATCGGCGAGGGTACGTTTGGGGGTAAGGCCCAGCAACACGTCGACATTGGCCAGGCCCAGGTCGGCGTCCAGCAGCATGACCCTGCGGCCAAGCTCGGCCAGCGCCAGGGACAAGTTCACTGAAACGTTAGTCTTGCCGACGCCACCTTTGCCACCGGTCACGGCGATCACCTGTACGGGATGCATGCTACCCATGTCTGTTCTTTACCTTGTCTCGCTGGGACTCAGGCCACACGTAGGGCAATTCTGCGTGCCCCTTGGCATAGCGACTTTGCACACGCTTCATGGTCAACCCGCTCGCCGTGGGTTGTGATAGAGATCAGCGAACATGTCGGCCATGGCCTCTTCGCTGGGCTCGTCCTGCTGCTGCACATTCACCGCCCGCGTGACCAACTGGTGGCCCCTTGGCAGGTGCAGGTCGTCAGGAATGCGTGGGCCATCGGTAAGATAGGCCACTGGCAGTTCATGACTGATGGCAAGGCTCAGCACATCGCCAAGGCTTGCCGTTTCATCGAGTTTGGTCAGGATGCAGCCGGCCAGGCCACAGCGCTTGTAGCTGTGGTAGGCGGCGGTCAGCACCTGCTTCTGGCTGGTGGTGGCCAGCACCAGGTAGTTCTTCGCGGCAATGCCACGCCCGGCCAAGGTTTCCAGTTGCATGCGCAGCGCAGGGTCGCTGGCTTGCAGGCCGGCAGTATCGATCAGCACCACGCGCTTGCGCAGCAGTGGCTCCAGCGCTGCTGCCAGCGACTGGCCCGGGTCGACGTAAGTCACCGGCACGTTGAGGATGCGGCCCAGGGTCTTGAGCTGCTCCTGGGCGCCGATACGGAAGCTGTCCATGCTCACCAGCGCCAGGTTCTGCGCGCCGTACTTGAGCACGTAGCGCGCGGCCAGCTTGGCCAGGGTGGTGGTCTTGCCCATGCCCGCCGGGCCGACCATGGCGATCACCCCGCCCTCTTCGATCGGCTCGATTTCAGGTACTTCGATCATCCGCGCCAAGTGAGCCAGCAGCATGCGCCAGGCCTGGCGCGGTTCCTCGATCTCGGCGGTCAGGTCCAGCAGCTCGCGGGCGATCGGCCCGGACAGGCCGATGCGCTGCAGGCGGCGCCAAAGGTTGGCCTGCTGCGGCTTGCTGCCCTGCAGCTGATTCCAGGCCAGCGAACCGAGTTGCACTTCCAGCAGCTCGCGCAGGCCCGACAGCTCCGAGCGCATGGCATCGAACAGACGTGGGTCAACCGGCGCAGCAGCCGGTACGGCAGCGGCCTCAGGGGCATCGACGTGCGGCTCGATCAACGGTTCGGCAGCGGTCAAAGATTGCCCGGCGAACAATTGGCGGTTGTTGTCGCTGCTGTCCTGACGCTGGTCCAGCTCGGCCTGGGCAGTGGCAATGCGCGTGTGGGTCTTGCGCAGCTCTTCTTCCAGCTCGGCGTTGGGCACACGCGGGGCCAGGGCGGACAGCTTGTAGTCCAGCGCGGCCGTCAGCTCGACACCACCGGCAATGCGGCGGTTGCCAATGATTGCGGCATCGGCGCCCAGCTCGTCACGGACCAGTTTCATGGCCTGACGCATATCGGCGGCGAAAAATCGCTTAACTTGCATTATCCCCTACCTCAGCCGTTAGGGCCCACGGTGGCAACGATGGTGACTTGCTTGTTGTCCGGTATTTCCTGATACGCCAGAACATGCAAATTCGGTACAGCCAGGCGACCGAAACGCGACAACATGGCGCGGATCGGGCCGGCGACCAGCAGGATGGCCGGCTGACCCTGCATTTCCTGGCGCTGGGCCGCCTCGATCAGCGAACGTTGCAGCTTCTCGGCCATGCTAGGCTCCAGAAGAACACCATCTTCCTGACCCTGCCCGGCCCTTTGCAGACTATTCAGCAAAATCTGTTCCAACCTTGGCTCCAGGGTAATCACTGGAAGCTCCGACTCAACGCCGACAATGCTTTGCACGATGGCGCGACACAATCCGACGCGCACCACCGCCACCAGTGCGGCGGTATCTTGACTCTTGCCGGCGTTGTTCGCGATAGCCTCGGCAATACTGCGAATATCGCGCACTGGCACCTGTTCCGACAACAGGGCTTGCAGCACCTTGAGCAGCCCCGACAAGGAAATGACACCCGGCACCAGCTCTTCTGCAAGTTTAGGCGATGCCTTGGCCAGCACCTGCAGCAACTGCTGAACCTCTTCGTGGCCGATCAGCTCGTGGCAGTGCTTCTGCAGAATCTGGTTGAGGTGGGTGGCCACCACGGTGCTGGCATCGACCACGGTGTAACCCAGCGACTGCGCCTGTGAGCGCTGGCCGACGTCGATCCACACCGCTTCCAGGCCAAACGCCGGGTCGCGCGCGGCAATACCGTTGAGGGTGCCAAACACCTGCCCAGGGTTGATTGCCAGTTCGCGGTCCGGGTAGATCTCCGCCTCGGCCAGAATCACCCCCATCAGGGTCAGGCGATAGGCGCTGGGCTGCAGGTCGAGGTTGTCACGAATGTGCACGGTGGGCATCAGGAAGCCCAGGTCCTGCGACAGCTTCTTGCGCACGCCCTTGATCCGCGCCAGCAACTGGCCGCCCTGGTTGCGATCGACCAGCGGGATCAGACGATAGCCGACCTCCAGGCCGATCATGTCGATGGGGGTGACGTCGTCCCAACCCAGCTCCTTGGTTTCCAGCGCGCGCTGTGGCGAGGGCAGCAGGTCCTGCTGACGCTGCGCCTCTTGCTGGGCTTTGACCTTGGCCTGTTGCTGTTTCTTCCACACCAGGTAGGCGCCGCCGGCCGCCATCAGGCCGAGGCTGAGGAAGGCAATGTGCGGCATGCCCGGCACCAGGCCCATGACGATCATCAGCCCCGCCGACACCGCCAGCGCCTTGGGCGAATCGAACATCTGCCGATTGATCAGCTTGCCCATGTCTTCAGAGCCTGAGGCACGGGTGACCATGATCGCGGCGGCGGTGGACAGCAGCAGTGATGGCAATTGCGCCACCAAACCGTCACCAATGGTCAGCAGGGCATAGACCTTGCCGGCCTCGCTGAACGACATATTGTGCTGCAGCATGCCGATGAGCATGCCACCGATCAGGTTGATGAACAGGATCAGCAAGCCGGCGATGGCGTCGCCGCGCACGAACTTGCTGGCACCGTCCATCGAACCGTAGAACTCGGCCTCCTGCGCCACCTCGGCACGGCGGTGCTTGGCCTGGGCCTGGTCGATCAGGCCGGCATTGAGGTCGGCGTCGATGGCCATCTGCTTGCCAGGCATGGCGTCGAGGGTGAAACGCGCACTCACTTCCGAGATACGCCCGGCACCCTTGGTCACCACCACGAAGTTGATGATCATGAGGATGGCGAACACCACGGCACCGACCACGTAGTTACCGCCGATCACCACCTCACCAAAGGCCTGGATCACTTTACCGGCAGCGCCGTGGCCCTCCTGGCCATGCAGCATGACCACACGGGTGGACGCCACGTTCAGGGCCAGGCGCAACAACGTGGCCACCAGCAGGATGGTGGGGAACGCGGCAAAGTCGAGCGGGCGCAAGGCGTATACACAGACCAGCAGCACCACGATCGACAGGGCGATGTTGAAGGTGAAGAACACGTCGAGCAGGAACGGCGGTATCGGCAACATCATCATTGCCAACATCACCAGCAGTAACAGCGGCACACCCAGGTTGCCCCGGCCGAGCCCGGCCAGGTTGTTGCGGGCGTTGCTGATTAACTGAGTGCGATCCACCGCGAGTCCTCTTGATGCAAAACTTTGACGCCCAGGGGGCGCCTGGGCGTGGCTCTGCAAGAAGCCTTCCAACTTTGCTCGAAGGGAGATTTATGTTGCCGGTGCCGGCCCTTTCGCGGGTGAACCCGTTCCTACACGACGGCCTGCGCCCAATCACCGATGTGTGTCCATCCCCGATCAGGTGTAGGAGCGGGTTTACCCGCGAATACGGTAGCGGCGGCAACGGTGAACGGCGGGTGGAGATTGGCCAGCAGGCCCGGCCCTTTCGCGGGTGAACCCGCTCCTACACGACGGCCTGCGCCCAATCACCGATGTGTGTCCATCCCCGATCAGGTGTAGGAGCGGGTTTACCCGCGAATACGGTAGCGGCGGCAACGGTGAACGGCGGGTAGAGATTGGCCAGCAGGCCCGGCCCTTTCGCGGGTAAACCCGCTCCTACACGACGGCCTGCGCCCAATCACCGATGCGTGTCCATCCCCGATCAGGTGTAGGAGCGGGTTTACCCGCGAATACGGTAGCGGCGGCAACGGTGAACGGCGGGTGGAGATTGGCCAGCAGGCCCGGCCCTTTCGCGGGTAAACCCGCTCCTACAGCGCGCCAACCGCCGACATGTGCCCACCACCGTGGTAGGAGCGGGTTTACCCGCGAAAGAGCCAGAAGCCGTGACACAAGGTCAACTGTCGCGGCGCAGGTCCGGCGGGATCGGCAGGTCGTCCTTCAGCGGCTCTGGGCGCTTGCCCTTGCCGGCGCGGTATTGGCGAATCTGGAACACATACGCCAGCACCTGCGCCACCGCCAGGTACAGCCCCGCCGGGATCTCCTGCTCAAGTTCGGTGGAGTAATAGATCGCCCGCGCCAGCGCCGGCGACTCGAGGATCTGGATGTTGTGCTCCACGCCAATTTCACGAATCTTCAACGCCATGAAATCGCTACCCTTGGCCAGCAGCAACGGCGCCGCACCGCCTTTCTCCGGGTCGTATTGCAACGCCACCGCATAATGCGTCGGGTTGGTGATGATCACATCTGCATCCGGTACCGCCGCCATCATGCGCCGCTGCGACACCTCGCGCTGCAGTTGGCGAATACGTTGCTTGACCTCGGGCTTGCCCTCGCTGTCCTTGTACTCGTCGCGCACTTCCTGCTTGGTCATCTTCATTTTCTTGTGCGTCTGGTACAGCTGGAACGGCACATCTGCCGCGGCAATCAGCAACAGCCCGGCCGACATCCACAAGGCACTCCAGCCCACCACCTGCAAGCTATGGATGATCGCCTGCTCCAGCGGCTCGTTGGCAATCGACAGCAAGGCCTGGCGGTCACCGGAGAGCACCACCACCGCCACCACCAGAATCACGAAAAACTTGGCCAGCGCCTTGAGCAATTCAGTCAAGGCCTGCATCGAGAACATGCGCTTGATCCCCGACAGCGGGTTCATGCGGCTGAACTTGGGCTGCAGCAAGCTGCCCGAGAACAAGAAGCCGCTAAGCGCGATGGGCGCCACGAAGGAAATCACGAACAGCAGGATCAACACCGGCTGCACCGCCCAGATAGCCATCTTGCCCGAGGCCAGCAGAAAGGCCCCCATGGCCCGTTCATCGACGATGATGTCGCGGGTCAGGCTGAAGTTCATGCGCATCAACGCCAGCAATGTTTCGGCCAAGTGACCACCGAATGCCAGCAGGCCACCAGCGCCCGCCAGGGTCACCGCCACCGTGTTCAGCTCCTTGGAGCGCGCGACCTCGCCCTTCTCGCGGGCATCGCGTTTGCGCTTTTCGGTGGGGTCTTCTGTCTTGTCCTGACCGCTCTCGCTTTCTGCCATGTTCAGCGCGCCCTCGCCAACTCACGCAGCCACTGCAGCGTTTCACTGGCCAATGCCTGATAGTGAGACAGTATATCGGCCAAGCCCACCCAGAAGACGAACATGCCCATGACCAAGGTCAGCGGGAAGCCGATGGAGAAAATATTCAGCTGTGGCGCTGCGCGGGTCATTACGCCAAAGGCGATGTTCACCACCAGCAGCGCGGCAATCACCGGCAGAATCAACAGCAGGCCGGCACCGAACACCCAGCCCATGCGCCCGGCCAGCTCCCAGAAGTGGTTGACCACCAGCGCACTCCCCACCGGCAAGGTGGTAAAACTTTCGGTCAGCACCTCGAACACCACCAGGTGGCCGTTCATCAACAGGAACAACACACTCACCAGCATGGTCATGAACTGGCTGATTACCGTGACGTTGACCCCGTTGGCGGGGTCAACCATCGAGGCGAAGGCCATGCCCATCTGCACCGCAACAATCTGCCCGGCAATCACGAAAGCCTGGAACAACAACTGCAAGGCCAGGCCAAACAGTGCGCCAACGATGATCTGCTCGGCGCACAGCAGCAAACCGCGCAGGCTCAGCGGGTCGAATTCAGGCAGTGGCGGCAGTGCCGGCACGATTACCACGGTGATGGCCACGGACACGTACAAGCGCACCCGCGCCGGCAACATGCGGGTACCGAAAATCGGCATGGTCATCAGCACCGCGGTCACCCTGAACAACGGCAGGATGAAGGTGGCGACCCAGGTGCCGATCTGCGTGTCGGTCAGTTCCAGCATCGCCGCATCAACCTATGAGCTGCGGGATGTTGGTGTAGAGCGTGGTGATGTACTCCATGAATTTCTGCACCAGCCACGGCCCGGCAATGATCAGCGTGATCAGCATCACCAGCAGGCGCGGCAGAAAGCTCAGGGTCTGTTCGTTGATCTGCGTGGCCGCCTGGAACATCGCCACCACCAGGCCCACCAACAGGCTCGGCACCACCAGCACGGCAACCATCAAGGTGGTCAGCCATAGGGCATCACGGAACAGGTCGACAGCTACTTCAGGTGTCATCGGCGGCTCTCCTTGACGGCGTCAGACGCCGCCGAAACTGCTGGCCAGGGTGCCCATGATCAGCGCCCAGCCGTCGACCAGCACGAACAGCATGATCTTGAAGGGCAGCGAGATGATCAGCGGCGACAGCATCATCATACCCATGGCCATCAGCACACTGGCCACCACCATGTCGATGATCAGGAACGGGATGAAGATCATGAACCCGATCTGGAACGCGGTCTTGAGCTCCGACGTGACGAATGCCGGCACCAGGATCGTCAGCGGCACCTGGTCGGGGCCGGCGATGTCGGTGCGCTTGGACAGGCGCATGAACAAGTCAAGGTCGCTCTGCCGGGTTTGCGCCAGCATGAAGTCCTTGAGCGGGCCCTGGGCCTTGTCGATCGCCTGCTGGGCAGTCATCTGCTCCTTCAGGTACGGCTGCAGCGCGTCCTGGTTCACCCGATCGAACACCGGCGCCATGATGAACATGGTCAGGAACAGCGCCATGCCGGTCAACAGCTGGTTCGATGGCGTCTGCTGCAGGCCCAGGGCCTGGCGCAAAATCGAAAACACGATGATGATGCGGGTAAAGCTGGTCATCAGAATGACGAACGCCGGGATGAAGCTCAGCGCGGTCATGATCAGCAGGATCTGCAGGCTGACCGAATATTCCTGTTGCCCGTCCGGGGTGTTGGACAGGGTGATGGCCGGGATCGACAGCGGGTCGGCGGCCAGGGCCAGCGGCGCAGCCAGCAGCAGCGCCAGAGTCAACAACGTACGCAGCGCGCCGCTCATCACTTGTTGTCCTTAGGGTCCTTGCCCATCAGCTCCATCAGCCGCTGGGCAAACTCCGGCGTCGCCTGACGGACGCTTGCCGGCACTTCCACGGGTTCGGCCAGTACGTGCAGGGCCTCGATGGTGCCGGGGGTATGGCCTATCAGGATCTGCTCCTTGCCCACCTGCACCAGCAGCAGGCGGTCACGCGGGCCGATGGCACGGCTGCCGACAATCTCGATCACCTGCCCACCCTTCACAGCGGTGCTCTGCAGGCGCCGCAGCAGCCAGGCCAGGAAGAAGATCAGGCCCACCACCAGCAGCAGGCCCAAGACCATCTGCGCCAGCTGCCCGCCGAGACTGCCAGGTTGAGCCGCCGGGGTGGCCGCTGGCGTGGCCGCAGCCAGGCAGGCGTGGCTGGCGAACAGCACCGCTGCCACGGCGATGGCGCGCATCGTGCCCTTCACTCAGCGCAGCTTCTTGATACGTTCGCTGGGGCTGATCACGTCGGTCAGGCGGATGCCGAACTTTTCGTTGACCACGACCACTTCGCCATGGGCGATCAGCGTACCGTTGACCAGCACGTCGAGCGGCTCCCCGGCCAGGCGGTCGAGCTCGATCACCGAGCCCTGGTTGAGCTGCAGCAGGTTGCGGATGTTGATCTCGGTGCTGCCCACTTCCATGGAAATGTTCACCGGGATGTCCAGGATCACGTCCAGGTTAGGGCCTTCGAGGCTGACATTTTCGTTCGGCTTCGGCGAGCTGGCGAATTCTTCCATCGGCAGGCGGCCCGGGCCGCTGCTGCCGGTGTCCCCGCCCAGCAGTGCATCGATGTCGGCCTGGCCGGCAGAACCGGTTTCTTCCAACGCTGCGGCCCACTCATCGGCCAGTGCCTGGTCCTCTGGGGAGGTGATCTCGTTTTCGTTAGCCATGATTTCCTCGACAGGCATTCAATTCGTTGTAAGCGACCGGCACACCGTCAGCGGCGTTCGATCGGGTCAATGATCTGCAGGGCCAGGTTGCCCTTGTGCGAGCCCAGCCGCGCCTTGAACGCTGGCACCCCGTTAGCGCGCAGCACCAAGTGCTCGGGCAGCTCCACCGGGATCACGTCACCCGGCTGCATGTGCAGGATGTCGCGCAGCTTCAGCTGGCGTCGGGCGACCGTGGCGGTCATTGGCACGGCCACGTCCAGCACGTCCTCGCGCAGGGCCTTGACCCAGCGCTCGTCCTGGTCGTCCAGGTCCGACTGGAAACCGGCGTCGAGCATTTCCCGCACCGGCTCGATCATCGAGTACGGCATGGTCACGTGCAGATCGCCGCCGCCGCCGTCCAGTTCGATGTGGAAGGTGGACACCACCACCGCCTCGCTGGGGCCGACAATGTTGGCCATGGCCGGGTTGACCTCGGAGTTCATGTACTCGAAGCTGACCGGCATGATCGCCTGCCAGGCTTCCTTGAGGTCGACGAAACACTGGTCCAGCACCATGCGCACCACACGCAGCTCGGTCGGGGTGAACTCACGCCCTTCGATCTTGGCGTGGCGGCCATCGCCGCCAAAAAAGTTGTCCACCAGCTTGAACACCAGCTTGGCGTCGAGGATGAACAGCGAAGTGCCACGCAGCGGCTTGATCTTGACCAGGTTGAGGCTGGTGGGCACGTACAGCGAGTGCACGTATTCGCCGAACTTCATGACCTGCACGCCCCCCACGGCCACGTCTGCGGAGCGGCGTAGCAGGTTGAACATGCTGATACGGGTGTAGCGGGCGAAGCGCTCGTTGATCATTTCCAGGGTCGGCATGCGACCCCGCACGATACGGTCCTGACTGGTCAGGTCGTAGCTTTTGATACTGCCAGGCTCGGATGCACTCTCGGTCTGCACCAGCCCGTCGTCGACACCGTGCAACAGGGCATCGATTTCATCCTGGGACAGCAGGTCCTGTACGGCCATTGCGGACTCCTACTGCAATACGAAATTGGTGAACAGCAACTGGTCGATGACCGGCTTGCCGACTTCCTTCTGCGCCACTTCCTGGACCACCGCGGTGGCCTTCTGACGCAGCATCTCCTGCCCTACCGGGCTGCTGGCGAGGGTGTCGAACCCTTGCCCGGAGAACATCATCACCAGGTTGTTGCGGATCACCGGCATGTGCACCTTGAGGGCATCCAGGTCGGCCTGGTTACGCGCCTGCAGGGTGATGCTCAGCTGCATGTAGCGCTGGCGGCCGTTCTGGTTGAAGTTGACCACGAAGGCCGGGGTCAGCGCCTCGTAGATCGCCGCTGGCTTGACGTTGCTGGCCGCGGCCTCGGCGGCCGGAGCGGGCTCGCTCTTGTGCATGATGAACCAGGTAGCGCCCACCGAAAGGCCGATCGCCAGCAGCAGGCCGACGACGGCCAGCAGGATCAGCTTGAGTTTGCCTTTAGTGGCGGGGTCTTTGACTGCTTCGCTCTTCGCCATGCCAATAATCCGTCGTCCATCGGGGGGTTCAAGGGAGGATGGCTTGGCTTGAGCAAGTGTTATGCCAGATTTCGCAGGGGATGGATTCCAGCAGGTTTTGCGGTGCTGGCTTCTTCGCGGCCACGCCCGCTCCCACAGCTACCGCACAGGGTTCGAAATCAACGAAATGCCTGTGGGAGCGGGCTCGCCCGCGAAGAAGCCAGCCCAGGCCAACCGTTATCAGGCGTAGTAATCGACCGCACTGTCGCCGACAACCACCTGCTGCTCCAAAGGCCGGGCGCTATCGACCGCCTCGACCCCACCCTGCTCGGAGCGGCGCGCCGCCACCCCGGAAAGGTTGCTGCCCTGCGCCTGCCCCTGCTGTTGTTGCTGCCCGCGCGACTGGTCAGCCACGTTGACATCCGGCTGCGCCAACCCCTGCTGGGCAAACAGTTCGCGCAGGCGATGCACCTGGCTGTCGAGGGCATCACGTACGCCGGCGTGGCCGCTGATGAAGGTGACCTGGGTGGCCTGGTCCGCCGCAACATTGACGCGAATGTCGAGGCGACCGAGTTCTGCCGGCTCCAGTTGGATATCAGCCGACTTGAGGTTCTGGCTGGACAGGTACATGACCCGGTTGACCAGGCCTTCGGCCCAAGCGTTCTGGTTCATTGGCAATGGCTGATGCAGCGGGTTCGCATTGGCCGGCACGGCATTGGCGGTCTTGGCCGTGGCCGCCTGGGTCAGGCTGGCCAGGCGGTTGGCAAAATCATCGATGCGGGTGTCGCTGCTGGCACTCTTGGTGTCTTTCAGGCCGTCCTCAAGCAAGCTGCCAAAGGCCTTGTCACCGGATTCGGCGCTTTCGCCATCGGTATTCTCGACCAAATTCGCCAAGGTATTGACGGCCGCCTGCCCTTCCTCGCCCTGAGCCTGGGCAGCATCGAGGGCATGTGCCGAGGTGCCACCCTTGGCCTGGGCACTGTGCTCCAGCGCGAGGCGCAGGGTTGGCAGGTTGGCCAGGGGGTCAGCATCCGGATCGAAGGCCTCCTCGGCGGACGGCTCTTCAGGCAGTGCCGCGGCGACCTGGGTTTGCGCCGTGGCCGCCTGCAGCACGGGCGCCACCGCCTCGGCCTGAGCCTGGATCAGTTGTGCGCCGGGCTGGGCATCAGTGACCTGACCGGCCACCAGGCTGGCATCACGCACACCCGTATCGGCCTGGGCCGAATCCTCTTCTGGCAACTTGTTGCCGTCATCGGCAACTGCAGCTTTGCCAGCCGGGTCTTTCTTGCCGCCGGCTGCCGCATCAGGTTTGTCCTTGGGCTTGGCTTGAGCAACCTTGTCGTCCTGCCCGGTAACCTTGTCGCGGCCCTGCTTGGCCATCACCTGGCCAAAGGCATCGCCCTTGTCGCCCAGCGCCTGCAGCGGCTTGTCCGCCTGCACGGTGGCCGAACGCGAGGTCTTGGCAATGGCATTGGCTTGCAACAAAGGGTTGGGTGCGACAGGCATCGAGCGGTCTCCGCGCCAGAAACAAAAATCATCGGGCAGAGACAGGCAAGACTCGCGCCAACTCGCGTATCAGCCTGCGGAAATACGTTGCTGCTCACCACGGTAAAAGTGCTGCACCACGACGAATTCCATGTCGATGCGGCTGATCAAGTCTTCAATTCCATATAACGGGGGCCGCCGTGCGCGCTCTTCGAGCTGCTGGCACAGGCTGGCCAAGGCCACCGCGCCCATGTTGCTGCTGCTGCCCTTGAAACTGTGGGCTGCCGCGCCAAGCTCCTCGGCGCTTTTGGCCGCGTGCAGCTGGCCAAGACGCCGCTCTGAGTCGTCGAGAAAAGTCTGCACCAACTGCAGGTAGCCATCTTCCATGACCTCACGCAGGTCACTGAGTACCTTGTGGTCAATATGCATGTCAGTCACTTGTTCACTCCTTGATCAAGCCAGATTATGCCCGAGCCAACCCGTGGCTCACCATACGAACTCCACATGCGCGCAACGCCCGCCTTCACTCCAGCGCGCGTCACTGGCCAACTGCCGCACCAGATTCAGACCGCGACCGCTCAGCCCCTGATCCAGCGAAGGCCGCGCAAGCACTTGCTGCACGTCGAAGCCGGCACCGCTGTCGCGCACCTCGATCATCAGACGCCCACCGCCGCCATGCGGTTCAACCTTGAAATCGATGCTTACAAAGCCTTCGGTCAGCGAGCCCAGGCGCCGGGCGCGCTCCTGGTAATAGTCGGTAAAGCCCTGCACATCGCGCTTGAGCTGTGAGTCCAGGCCCAGCACACCATGCTCAAGCGCATTGGCATACAACTCGCTAAGCACACTGTGCAAGTTGCCGGTACGCGCGCGCAGGCCATGAATTTCCTGCAACAACTGCACCAGGTAAGGCACAGGGTTGAAGCGCTTGAGGCTTTCGCCCCGCACTTCGAAGCTCAGCGACCAGTCCAGCGGGCTGGAGCGGCCACTATCAGAGTAGATCATCGGTGCCGGCACCCGCTCCTCGGCAGTGAACATGCGAATGTCGCACAAGCTGATGTCATCGCGTGGCTGCCCACCAAAACGCTCCAGGGCCAGCATCAGCTCATCGAACAACTGCACAGGGTCGCGGTTGTCGGCCAGCACCGCTCGCAGGCGCTGTACGCCAAACAGGCGCTCCTGGTCGTCGGCGGTATCGAGCACACCGTCTGACAGCAGCAACAGGCGCTCGCCCGGTGCCAGCGGCAACACCTCTGTGCTGTCATCGAAGCGCTCAGCGGCCAGAATGCCCAGCGGCAGGTGCCGCGAACTCAGTGCCGACAGCACTTGGCCATCCACCGACAGGCGATAACCATCGGGCATACCGCCATTCCACACCTCCACCGAGCCGCGCTGCATGCTGAGGTTGAGCAGCAGCGCACAGCAGAACATGTCCACCGGCAGGATGCGCTTGAGCTTGGCATTCATCTCGCGCAGGATCTGCGCCATGCCGTAGCCCTTGGCGGTCATGCCGTAGAACACCTCAGCCATCGGCATGGCGCCGACCGCCGCCGGCAGGCCATGACCGGTGAAATCGCCAAGCAGCACACGCATGTCGCCGGCCGGGGTAAATGCCGCCAGCATCAGGTCGCCATTGAACAGCGCGTAAGGCGATTGCAGGTAGCGAATGTTGGGGGCGGAAAGGCAACCCGAGTGGGCCACCTTGTCGAACACCGCCTTGGCCACCCGCTGCTCGTTAAGCAGGTGATGGTGATGCCGTGTGATCTGGTCACGCTGTTCTAGTACCGTTGCCTGCAAGCGACGCAGACGGTCCATGGCGCGAATCTTGGCAGCGAGGATCACCGCACTGTAGGGCTTGGCCATGAAATCATCGCCCCCCGCCTCCAGGCAACGCACCAGGCCTTCTTCTTCATTCAGCGACGTCAGGAAAATGATCGGCACCAGCGCCTCGCCAGCCAATGCCTTGATCTGCCGCGCCGCCTCGAAGCCATCCATGACCGGCATCAGGGCGTCCAGCAGCACCAGTTGCGGGCGCCGCTCGAGGTACAGCGCTACCGCCTGCTCGCCGTTCTCCGCAGTGAATACCTGATGCCCCTGGCGGCGCACGATCTGCGCAAGCAGAAGGCGATCGACAGCACTGTCTTCGGCGACCAGCACGGTCAACGCCTGTTCAGCCGGCATGTCGGCGCTCAACTGATATCGAAGAGTTTTTCGAAATTGGAGATAGCGAGAATCTTGCGCACGTCGGAGCTGGCATGCACTACCCGCACATCCGACTCGTCGCCGCCCGCGTGGTCGCGCAGCAACAGCAGCATGCCCAGCGCGGAGCTGTCGAGGTAGGTGGTGTCCTTCAGGTCGACGACCACCGAATCCGGGCGCCTGGGCTGGCGTTCGTAGGCGTCGCGAAACTCCTGATGCTTGCCGAAATCGAAGCGCCCCTTGATCTTGATGGTCAGCTTTTTCCCGTCCTGCGAAAAATCAGTCTCGACTGCCATGCTAGCGATTCCTTCGATGATGGCGGATGCAACTGCTCTAAGGTTTAGCAGGCGATGGTGGGGGTGGCAAGCGGATGCAGGCTCGTGGCTTTGATGGCCTGTACGGCCTCTTCGCGGGTAAACCCGCTCCTACATCAATCGGTGGTGTCGCCCAATACCGTGGTAGGAGCGGGTTCACCCGCGAATAGGCCGGACCTGCCAGCCAACATACCCGGTCATACACCGTCGCAGCCGCCACCGCATTCGCGGGCAAGACCTCGCATTTGTTTCGGGCCAATTATTCCGCTGCAAGGCCTGCGGCGAACACCTATAGATGGTTTTGCCGCGGTAGGCGCTGCGACAGCTCATCCAGCAAGCGCTGCTCACGCTTGTCTTCAGCGCGCCGGGCCTCGTCCTGGTAGCGCTGTACCAGCTTGCGCAAACCTTCCACCCGGGCATAGGCCTGCTGCCAGGTACCCCGGGCGTTATTGAGGTTGTTCTGGTGCCAGACCAGGCTTTGCCGCTGCTGGGTCATGGCCGTTTCCAGCTGCCCCAGAAAACGCTGATAATTGACCAGCCAGCTGCCATTGACCCCTTGCCCGCCGCGGTTGATCCACTGCAGCTGGTAATCCTCGCGAAAGCGCTCCAGCTCGGCCAGCTTGGCTTGGGCCGTGGCCACCTGCTGCTGGAAATGACCAAGGCGCTGAGCCGCCTTGCGCTCGGCTTCTTCGGCCATGTCCACCACCGGCGCCAGGCGCGCGGCACGTCCGGGCAGCGCCATGGCTTATCAACCTGCCGGGGGCGTGAAAATTGCCCCCAGCTGTTCGCGGCTCTGCGCCATGCCCACATTCTCGCACAGGCCTTGGCGCAGGAACTCAACCAGCTTCGATTGCAAGGCAATGGCCAGGTCGGTCTCTGGATCACCGCCGGCCACGTAAGCCCCCACGCTGATCAGGTCGCGGCTTTGCGACAGGCGCGACCACAGTTGCTTGAACTTCTGCGCCTGGCGCAAGTGGTCGGCATCGACCACTTGGGGCATGACCCGGCTGATCGACGCTTCGATGTCGATGGCCGGGTAATGGCCCTCCTCAGCCAGCCGACGCGACAGCACAAAGTGGCCGTCAAGCACGCCCCGCGCCGAGTCGGCGATCGGGTCTTGCTGATCGTCGCCTTCAGACAGCACAGTATAGAACGCAGTGATCGAACCACCGCCAGGCTCGCCATTGCCTGCCCGCTCCACCAGCTTGGGCAGCTTGGCGAACACCGATGGCGGGTAACCCCGGGTGGCCGGTGGCTCGCCGATGGCCAGGGCAATTTCCCGCTGGGCCTGGGCGAAACGGGTCAACGAGTCCATCAGCAACAGCACATTCTTGCCTTTGTCGCGGAAGTACTCGGCAATGCGTGTGCAATACATGGCGGCGCGCAGGCGCATCAGCGGGGCATCGTCGGCCGGCGAAGCCACCACCACCGAGCGCTTGAGGCCCTCTTCACCGAGGATGTGCTCGATGAACTCCTTCACCTCGCGCCCCCGCTCACCGATCAGGCCGACCACGATGATTTCGGCTTCGGTGAAGCGGGTCATCATGCCCAGCAGCACCGATTTACCCACCCCGGTACCGGCAAACAGGCCCAGCCGCTGACCACGGCCGACGGTAAGCAGGCCGTTGATACTGCGAATGCCCACATCCAACGGCTTGCTGATAGGGTCGCGGTTGAGCGGGTTGATCACCGGGCCGTCCATCGGCACCCAGTCCTCGGCCTTCATTCCGCCCTTGCCATCCAGCGCACGGCCGGCGCCGTCGAGCACCCGGCCCAGCATGCTCATGCCCATGGGCAGACGGCCGCCGTCATCCAGCGGCACGACCCGGGCCCCCGGCGCGATGCCGACGATGCTGCCCACCGGCATCAGAAACACCTTGGGCCCGGCAAAGCCCATGACTTCGGCCTCGACCTGCACCGGGTGATAACTGTCATCGTTGATCACCAGGCAGCGGCTGCCCACTGCTGCGCGCAGGCCTTCGGCTTCCAGGGTGAGGCCAACCATACGCAGCAAGCGGCCTTCGACGATGGGCTGGGCAGGCAGCTCGATGGCCTCAGCGTAAGAGCCGAGGCGCTTGCCGAAACTGGTGCGTTCAAGGTGCATCTGGGCTGTCCACGGCACGCTCGGCCGGCGCGTCCAGGTCTATCGTCATGTCTGGCGCCGCCGGGTGCAGGGAATGGTCGTGCAACTGGTCGAACAGCTGCGCCACCGCTTTTTCGATACGCGTTTCCATGGTGGCATCGATACGGCTGTGGGCCGTCTCGATGCGGCAACCACCCGGTAGCAGCGCGCCGTCTTCCAACAGCCGCCAGTTCTCCTCATGGCGTTCGCGCAGGGCCTTGGCCAGCTCGAAATCCTGCGGGTTGAGGTGGATGCGGATATTGTCCGCGCCCATGGGCAGCAGCTTGAGCGCTTCGCGCAGCACCTGAGTGATCTGGCTGGAATCGTTGCGCAGCTCGCGGCCAATCACCTGACGGCTCATGTGCGCGATCAGGTGCACCAGGCTTTTCTCGATCTGCGTGTCCTGCTCGGCGATCGGCTCCATCAGGTTGGCCATCAGCCGCTCGAGGCTTTCCAGCTTGGCCTTCAGGGCCTCTTCGGCCTCCTGGCGGACTTTGAGCTGAGTGCTGTGGAAGCCCTCGCGCTCCCCGGTGGCGAAGCCCTCGTTGTAGGCCTCCTGACGGATGGCTTCGAGCTCTTCCAGGGTCAGTGGCTGGACTTCTTCCAGCGGCACTTCCTCGACTTCCTCGATGACCTCGGGTTCCGGCTCTGGCTCGGGCGCAGGCTCCGGTTCCGGGTCGAAGCTGGGCAGCGTCCACACGTCCACGCCCTCGAGGTCGCGGGCGCGGATCAGGTCGCTGGGGTGTTGTTCTTTGGTGGGCATGCTGTCATGTTCTCAAACCATGTTCGGCCGACACGGTCCCTTGTAGGAGCGGGTTCACCCGCGAATGCGTCGGCAGCGACAACCTCGATTGCCAGGGCCGACGCCTTCGCGGGTAAACCCGCGCCTACAAAAGGCGGCGTCGGCCATGGGATCGCGAATACCTTAGATCATTTCCTCGGCGCCCTTGCCGCCAAGCACGATCTCGCCGGCCTCGGCCATACGCCGGGCAATGGTGAGGATTTCTTTCTGCGCGGTTTCCACGTCGCTGACCCGTACCGGCCCTTTGGCCTCCAGATCGTCGCGCAGCAACTCCGAAGCACGTTTGGACATGTTCTTGAAGATCTTGTCCTTGACCCGCTCGTCGGCGCCCTTGAGCGACACCACCAACACGTCGGAGGACACTTCGCGCAACAGCGCCTGGATGCCCCGGTCGTCGACGTCGGCCAGGTTGTTGAAGACGAACATCAGGTCTTCGATCTGCTCCGACAGGTCGCTGTCGATTTCGCGGATCGCGTCCATCAGTGCGCCTTCCACCGAGCTGTCGAGGAAGTTCATGATGTCGGCCGCCCGCTTGATGCCACCCAGGGTGGTACGCGCGGCGTTGGAGTTGCCCGAGAACTGCTTCTCGAGAATCTGGTTCAGCTCCTTCAGCGCCGCGGGTTGCACGGTGTTCAGCGATGACACGCGCAGGACGATGTCCAGGCGCACCTTGTGGTCGAAGTTGCTCAGCACTTCACCGGCCTGGTCCGGGTCGAGGTAGGCGACCACGATGGCCTGGATCTGTGGGTGCTCATAGCGGATCACGTCGGCCACGGCACGCGGTTCCATCCACTTGAGGCTGTCCAGGCCGCTGGTATTGCCGCCGAGCAGGATGCGGTCGACCAGGCCGTTGGCCTTGTCCTCGCCCAGGGCCTGGTTGAGCATCTTGCGGATGTACGCATCAGAACCGACGCCCAGGCTGGTCTGGTCGCCGACGATGTCGACGAACTCGCTCATCACCTGTTCAACCTGGTCACGGTGCACATTGCCCATCTGCGCCATGGCCACACCCACCCGCTGCACTTCCTTCGGGCCCATGTGCCGCAGCACCTGGGCCGCATCGGTCTCGCCCAGCGAGAGCAGGAGGATCGCCGCCTTGTCGACGCGGCTCAGCTTGGCGGTAACGGCTCGGTTATCACTCATCGGCGTTGATCCAGTCTTTCACGACCTGGGCCACACGGCCCGGGTCTTCGGCCACCAGGCCTTTGATTGCGTTGAGCTGTGCCTCGTAACCCTCGCTCGGGCTAGGCAGCAGAATGCTTGTCGGGCCACCCAGGCTGACGCGGTCGTTGGCCAGTTCGCCATCCAGACCCATCATGCCGCCCAGCTCCATGTCGCTGTCCGGGGCAGCCTGCTTGCCGCCCCCGGTAATGTTGTTCAGCACTGGCCGCAGCACGCCGAACACCAGCACCAGGATGAACACCACGCCCAGCACCTGTTTGACGATATCCCAGAACCACGGCTGCTGGTAGAAGGCGATATCGGCGATTTCCTCGCCACGGTCGGCGGCGAACGGCACGTTGATCACCGTCACGCTGTCGCCACGGCTGGCATCGAAGCCGACTGCGTCCTGCACCAGGCGGGTAAAGCGCGCCAGGTCTTCGGCACCCCATGGCGCCCGCGTGGTATCGCCAGTGGCCGGGTCGATCTTGACCTGGTCGTCCACCACCACCGCTACCGACAGGCGGGTCATGCGCCCCTGCTGCTGGCGGGTGTGGCTGATGGAACGGTCCAGCTCAAAGTTCTTGGTGCTTTGCTGACGTTTGTCTGACGGGTACGGCGCGAGCATCGGCTGACCGGTGGCCGGGTCCATGATCTGCTGACCATTGGCATCCACCAGCGGTTGGCCAGGCTGAATGGCAGCAGCCGGGGTAGCCGCGCCACCAGTGGTCTGCGGTGCCGAAGCGGCGCCTGGCGGCTGGTTGCTCAGCGCGCCAGGCACGCCTTGCGGGCCTTGGCTGCTGGCACGTTGTTCGTCGACCGACTGCTCGCTGCGCAACGCCGGCTGGTCGGGGTTGAACTGTTCGGAGGTGGACTCGACCGCGCTGAAGTCGAGGTCGGCGGACACTTCGGCCTTGTAGCGGTCGTTGCCCAACACCGGCTGCAGAATGTTGTGCACACGCTGGGTGAGCATGCCTTCCACCCGGCGGCTGTAGTCGAACTGCTTGCCGGCCTGGGTCAGCGCGGAATCCTGAATCTGTTCGGACAGCAGGTTGCCTTTCTGGTCGACGACGGTGACCTGGGATTTGTCCAGTTCCGGCACGCTGGTGGCGACCAGGTTGACGATGGCCATCACCTGCCCGGCTTCCAGTGCACGGCCTGGGTACAGCTCGACCAGTACCGAGGCGCTGGGCTTGCGTTCATCACGCACGAACACCGAACTTTTCGGGATGGCCAGGTGCACGCGCGCGGCCTTGACGTTGTTGAGGCTGGAAACGGTACGGGCCAGTTCGCCTTCAAGGCTGCGGCGGTAGCGGGTAGCTTCCATGAACTGGCTGGTGCCCAGGCCCTGCTCCTTGTCGAGCAGCTCGAAGCCGACATTGCCATCGCTCGGCGCCACGCCGGCGGCTGCCAGTTTCAGGCGCGCACGGGAGAGGTCGTCGGCCTTGACCAGCAGGGCCCCCGAGTTGGGCTCCACGTTATAGGGGATGTCAGCAGCGGCCAAGGTGTCCATGACCTGCTTGGTGTCCATGCCCGACAGGCTGCCGTACAACGGACGGTAATCGGGTTGTTGCGACCACAGCACCACGGCAAAGCCGATGGCCACGCTGGCCGCCAGGCCGACCATGAGGCCGATCTGACGCAGCATGGGCATCTGCGAGATGTTTTCCAGAAACGCCATGCCAAACAGCGGCGGCTTGGCCGCTGGCGAGCCAGCTTTGGCGGGGGCGTTTTCGACGACTGCTTCAGCCATGGGTTACATCCGTCCTCAAACCGGCATCTGCATGATGTCCTGGTACGCCTGGACCAGCTTGTTGCGTACCTGGGTCATGGCTTGCATCGACACGCTGGCCTTTTGCGAAGCGATCATCACGTCAGTCAGGTCGACGCCGCTTTTGCCGATTTCGAACGCGTTGGCCAGTTGGGTCGAGGCCTGCTGCGTCTCATGCACTTTGCCGATGGCCTGGCCGAGCATGTCGGCGAAGGTGCTTTGCCCTGGCGCCAGCTCGGGGGCGGCAGTTACCTTGGGCAGCGACATGGCATCGGCCTGCATGGCCCGCATGTCCAACATCAGACGATTGAATTCAACACCTTGGCTCATGACCCTTCTCTCTCCTGCGGCCGCATTTTTTTGACACTCATGCGGCGAATGACCTACCTAAAGCAACAAAGGTGCCAGCCTTCGCGACTCATTTCCCAGGGCTCACACAATTCCTGTGGGAGCGGCCTTGCGTCGCGATAGGGGCGCGAAGCGGCCCCAGGACTTCAGCTCCGCCGCAAAGATCACCGGGGCCGCTTTGCGGCCCTATCGCGACGCAAGGCCGCTCCCACAGAGGTCCGCGCCAGTTGCAGGTGATTGGCCTGTCAGCCGAACAGGCTGGCCTCGACGTCAAACCCGGCATCGCGCATCTGCGCCAGCTTGTAGCGTAACGTCCGCGGACTGATCCCGAGGCGTTCGGCCGCCTCTTTGCGGCGGCCGCGCTCGGCGCGCAGGGTGTCGATGATCATCTGGTACTCGTGGCGACGCATGTCATCCCCCAGGCCGCCGGCATCAGCAACCACCTCGAGAGATGGCTCGGTGCCAGCTGACAATGGAATGGCGCCTGCCAGACAAAAATCCGCCGCCTCGATCACACCACCCTGCTGCAGAATCAACGCCCGCTGCAGGGCGTTGTCCAGCTCGCGCACGTTGCCCGGCCAGGCATAGGCTTGCAGGCAGGCCCGCGCCCCTGGCGAGAGGCGCACCGGGGCGTGCTTCATCTTGGCCACATGGCGCGCCAGCAAGCGCTCAGCCAGCTGCAGGATATCGCCCGGCCGCTCACGCAGCGGGCGCCAGGCCAGCGGAAACACTGACAGGCGGTAGTACAGGTCTTCGCGGAAGCGCCCGGCTGCCACTTCGCCTGCCAGGTCGCGGTTGGTGGTGGCCAGCACCCGAATGTCCAGGCTGATCGGCTTGCGCCCGCCTACCCGCTCCACCTCCCGCTCCTGCAGCACACGCAGCAGCTTGGCCTGCAAGGCCATGGGCATTTCCGAGATTTCGTCGAGCAGCAAGGTGCCGCCTTCGGCCTGCTCGAACTTGCCCGCCTGAGCCGCAATAGCGCCGGTGAAGGCACCCTTCTCGTGGCCGAACAGGGTGGCCTCGAGCATGTTGTCGGGGATCGCCGCGCAGTTGATCGCCACGAAGGGCTGCGCCGCGCGCGGCGACTGCTGGTGAATGTAGCGCGCCAGCACTTCCTTGCCAGTACCGGACTCGCCGGAAATCAGCACGGTCGAGTCACTGCGCGCCACACGGGCCGCCAGTTCCAGCAACTGGCGGCTGGCCGGCTCGCAGGCCACCGGCCCCTCTTCGCCGGTCACACGCCCGGCGGCATGCCGCTCCACGAGGCTGAGCAGCGCCTTGGGCTCGAACGGTTTGACCAGGTAGTCGACGGCGCCTTGGCGCATGGCCTCGACCGCACGCTCGACGGCAGCGTGCGCCGTCATCAACAGTACCGGCAACTGTGGCTGCTGGCGGCGCAGCTGGCTGAGCAACTGGTGCCCGTCCATACCGGGCATGTTGACGTCACTGACCACCAGGCTGAACGCGTCATCCAGTACGGCCTCCAGCGCTTCTTCGGCACTGCCCACGGCCTGGTAGGCGAAACCGCCGATTTCCAGGGTATCGCCCAGCGCCTGGCGCAATACGCGGTCATCCTCGACCAGCAGCACCTTGATTGCCATTACACCCCCTCCGCCAATTGCCCGTCGATCAATGGCAGCTCTACCCGCACGCAGGTACCACGGCCGACCTTCGAGCGCAGGTTGATCGTGCCCTGGTGCGCACGCACCACCGCCTTGACCACGGCCAGGCCCAGGCCGGTGCCGGTGGCCTTGGTGGTGAGGAACGGCTCGCCCAAACGGCCGAGCAAGCCTGCATCGATGCCACTGCCGGCATCGCTGACGCACAGGTGCAAGCTACGTTCGCGGCGGTACAGGTGCACCTTCAGCCGTGCCGGGCCATCGCTGGCCTGCAGGGCATTTTCAATCAGGTTGAGCAAGGCACCGACCAGGGTGTCGCGGTTGCACAGCAGCTCACCCAGATGACTGTCGCACTGCCAGCGCACGGCGTGCCCCTGCACATGCGCCTGGGCCGCCTGTTGCAGGGCCTGGAACAGCGCTTTCGGGGTCACCCGGTCCCCCAGTGGCAACTCGCCACGGGCAAACACCAGCATGTCGCGCACCTGGTGTTCCAGTTCGTGCAGGCGCTCCTTCAAGGTCGCGGCGAAGCGCTGACGGGTTTGCGCGCTCAGCGCTTGCTCGTTGTCGGCCAGGTGGCCGGCATACAGCATGGCTGCCGACAGCGGCGTGCGGATCTGGTGGGCCAGCGAGGCAACCATGCGCCCCAACGACGACAGCCGCTCGTGGCGAGCCAGCTGGTCCTGGAGGCGACGGGTTTCAGTCAGGTCGTTGAGCAGCACCAATTGGCCAGGCTCGGCATCCAGTGAGCGGGTGGCGATCGACAGGCGGCGACCGTCGCGCAGCGAGACTTCGTGGCCGTCGTCCTTGCGCGGGGCAAAGCTACGGGCGATCACCTGGCGCCACAATTGGCCGATCAGCGGCTCGCCGAGCAACTCGCAAGCAGCCGGGTTGGCTTCGCGCACAAGGCCCTGGCCATCGATCACGATCACCCCGCCGGGCAGCAAGTCGAGCAGGTTCTGCAGGCGGTTGGCCAGACGTTCCTTTTCACTCAGTTCGTCGATGCGCTGGGTGCTGACCACGGCCAGCTCGCCCTTGAGCTCACTGACCCGGGCTTCGAGCAGGCTGTAGGACTGGCTCAGTTGGCTGGACACCTGATTGAACAGGGCGAAGGCCTGCGCGATACCCTGGCCGCTGTCCTGCGCGACCGGGGTTTGCCCCTGCTGTTCGGGGGCTCGGGATACGTGGGCGGCCTGGGGCATCGTGCTCTCTCGCGTGGCTGACCGTCATAAAAACGGTGTGTTGCCAGCGATGTAGCAATAGCCGTGCCGGAGATAGGGATTTGTGCCGGCCTCTTCGCGGGCACGCCCGCTCCTACAGGGATATCACCGAATTGAAGATGTGTATCGATCCTGTGGGAGCGGGCGTGCCCGCGAAGAAGCCATCATAGGTAACCGCCAGGCTTCAATCTTCCGCCTGTTCCTCACCGCCCTGGCGGCTCATGCCGTACTTGCGCATTTTCTCGACCAGTGTGGTACGGCGAATACGCAAACGTTCAGCCGCGCGCGCAACGATACCGTTGGCATCGTCCAGCGCCTGCTGGATCAGCCCCTGCTCCAGGCTACCCAGGTAGTCCTTGAGGTCCAGGCCTTCGGGCGGCAGCATGGCGTGGTTGCTGAAATTGGGTGTGTGGCCATTGATCGCCACGCGCTCTTCCAGGTCGCTGCGCAGGCTGTCGACCATCTGCTCGTCTTCGTCATCGACATAGCGGAATTTCTTCGGCAGTTCCGACACGCCAATGACCCCGTACGGGTGCATGATCGCCATGCGCTCGACCAGGTTGGCCAGCTCGCGCACGTTGCCCGGCCAGCCGTGACGACACAGCGACATGATCGAGGCGGAATTGAAGCGAATGGAACCGCGCTTCTCGTGCTCCATGCGCGAAATCAGCTCGTTCATCAGCAACGGGATGTCTTCCACCCGCTCACGCAACGGCGCCATTTCGATAGGGAACACGTTCAGGCGGTAGTACAGGTCTTCGCGGAAGGTGCCGTCCTCGATCATGGTTTCGAGGTTCTTGTGCGTCGCAGCGATGATGCGCACGTCGATGCTCTGGGTCTTGTTGCTACCCACGCGCTCGAAGGTGCGCTCCTGGAGCACACGCAGCAGCTTGACCTGCATCGGCAACGGCATGTCGCCGATTTCATCGAGGAACAGGGTACCGCCGTTGGCCAGCTCGAAACGCCCGGCACGGCTGGTGATGGCCCCGGTAAAGGCGCCCTTCTCGTGGCCGAACAGTTCGCTCTCCAGCAGCTCGGCCGGGATCGCGCCACAGTTGACCGGCACGAACGGCGCTTCACGGCGCTTGGAGTGGTAATGCAGGTTGCGCGCCACCACTTCCTTGCCGGTGCCTGACTCACCCAGGATCAGCACGCTGGCGTCGGTATCCGCCACTTGCTGCATCATTTGCCGCACGTGCTGAATGGCACGGCTGGTGCCCACCAGGCTACGGAACAAATTGGGCTCGCGCTGGCGACCGCGCTCGCGCGCCTGGTCATACATTTCGCGGTAGACCTGGGCACGGTGCAGCGAATCCAGCAGCTGGCTGTAGCTTGGCGGCATTTCCAGGTTGGACAGCACCCGGCGGCGAAGGTCTTCCGGCAGCTCGGCAGAAGAAATTTCACCTAAAAGCAGAACCGGAAGGAACTCATCCCAGGTAGCCACTGTCTTAAGCAGCCCAAGCAGATTGCCCGGAGCATTCACGGTGCCGATGAGCACGCACAGCACTTCGCGGCTCGAGGACAATGGCTCGACCGCCTGCTGCCAGTCATGGCTGGCACATGCGAGGTTTTCTTCGCCGAGGAAGTTCAGCACCACCGCAAGGTCGCGGCGGCGCGCGCTGTCGTCATCGATCAGCAGAATCTTGGTTTCACGCCACATGCAATAGCAACTTCCCTAGTCATATCGGCGCCCTGCAGGGGCGTGCTCGACATCATTCCGACTGAATGGTCAGTGTTCGGACGTCTGAAATTCGAAAACAGCCACTAGTAAAGTCAAAAACTTAAAGGCAGTCAAATTTATGGCGCCGAAGCGTTGCTCTCTGCCCAGCTTCAGCTGAACAGATGGTATACCTTTGTGGCGTGTTTCGCTTGGTTGATATTCGACATTTGTGCGACCAAGGATTGACGCTCGTCACTTGCAACGTCGATCAGCTGACGATAAACCGCCATCAACGCTTCCAGATTGGCCCGGATTGCGGCCTCATCATCCTGATTCTCTTGCAGTAATTCATCCATCAGCGCACGACAGGCCAAGTCCAACTCACCAATGGCCGCCCAGTCGCGCACTTGCAGGGCCTCGCTCAGGGCAAGGCGGGTGTCTTCGATTTGCTGCAGCGCGCTCATGGGGGTGCTCCTTAGGGTGTTATTGCTCGGCGGAGGCGATGGCATCCCAGCCGCTTTTGACAGTGATCATCAATTGCGCGACTTCGTCGATCATGGCCGGGTCGCTATGCAGATTGGCCTGAGTCAGGCGGCGAGCCATGTAGTCGTACAGGCTGTCGAGGCGGTCCAGTTCGTCTGGGTTATCGGTCTTTTCCTTATCCAGCCCCTCACGCAGACCACCGATGATGTCAATAGCCTTGCCCAGCATCACACCCTTCAGCGCCACATCGCCGCGCGCGATCGCACCTTTGGCCTGAGCCATGCGGTCAAGCGAACCCTCCATCAGCAATTGCACCAAGCGGTGCGGGGTAGCTTCGGAAATTTGAGCGTGGGAATTGACCTTCTGGTACTGGCGAAGGGCTCTCATCGGGTGCATGGGGGATCCTCATTGAACGGGGCTGGACGTGGGCCGCATGTCTACTACATCGGCCCGGCCCGGCGTTTCTTTAATGATCAGCTGTCGCTATTGGCTTTGTTCAACGCGTTGAGCGTGGTCATCACGCTGTCACTAGTAGCCTTGAGCTGGGCGACCATGGTGTCCATGGCGTTATATTTCTTGGTCAGGGTTTCGGTCAAAGACTCGATACGACGGTCCAGGGCGGTTTGCGACTCTTCCAGTTGCTTGAGCTGATTAGTCAGATTGGTCTGACGAGAGGCCAGGATGCCACCGGTCTTGGCGTATTCCTCGGTGGCGGAGGTCATGCGCGTGAGCAGGCCTTCCTTACCGGTGAACAGACCGCTGATGTCAGCACCATACGTTTTGACCGCAGCGTCCCACTTGGTGTCATTGAGCTCCAACAGGCCGGTTTTCTGGACGGTATTGATGCCTAATTGCGACAAAGTGCGCAGGCCTGTACTGCCAACGCTCCGACTGATCTCGCTACGAATGGAATTGACCAGCGAGCGCATGGTCGCATCACCGGTCAATGCGGCCGAGCCGGTGGCAGAGCCATCAGAGCCTGTGGTGACCTTGGTCTGGGCATTGATAGTAGTCATCAGCGCATTGTAAGCGGTGACGAACGACTGCACCGAGGTCTTGAGCGTATCGTTATTGCTCGATACCGCTAGGCTGGCCTTGCCTTCCTTGACCAGTGTGATATCCACGCCACTGATGGCGCCTGTCACAGTATTCGAGGCCGATTCCAGCTCAAGACCGTCCAGGGTGTATTTTGCGTTCTGTGGCTTGGCGATGGTCGTCACATCACTAGCCATGCTGGCGTCGCCGCCCAACGTCAGTTCGGTGCCCTCACCCATTTTAGTGGACGAGAAGATCAGGCGTGAACCACTGGCGTCGGTGACGATGTTCGCGGTGATACCTTTTGACTGCAGTTGACCATTAATCGTGTCACGAGCCTGCTGCAGGGTCGCGCCGTTGGCGATGGTCACGCTATGGGTAGCACTGCCCTGGCTAATCGTCAGGGTTTGCGATTGCCCCGAATCGTTGACGATAGTCGAAGTCTTCTCGTAGACCTGTGTCGAGATCTTGGAAGCTGTCGCCAACTGGGTAACTTCGAGAGCATAGTTACCGGACGACGCGCCATCGCCCAGCTTGATCTTGGCAACGGCTTCATCGGACGACGACGACGCCAAACCGGAAAAGCTCGAAGCCGTGTTCAGCTTGGCAACGGCTGCACGAAAGGTATCCAGTGCGCTTTTCACAGTACCGATGGCCGACAGCGAGGTGGTGGCTGTGGTGGTCTGGTTGTTGATCTGGGTTTGCTTGGGCGCCTTTTCGGCATCTGCCAGCGCCTTCACGATACCGCTGATATCGAGGCCAGAGCCAAGCCCATTGATGGTTGAGCTCGCCATATCACATCTCCTTAATCGTTGCCGCCGGTTTACCGACGAAAAGGCATCCGTGCGCTAATAAACAAATGCCGTGCCAACTCAGACCTGGGTATCGAACAACAGGCTGTTGGCGTCTTTCAGGTTTTCCGCCAGTTTCAGTGCCACTTCGGATGGCAGCTGGCGGATGACTTCGCCGCTTTGGCGGGCTATGACCTTGACCACCACCTGGCCGGTGGAGTCATCGATCGAAAAGTCGAGTTGTCGCTCTGAAGCCTTGACGAAGTCTTGGATGGCACTGATGGCGCTTTCCAGGTCTTGCCGAGCTTCAGGTTTGGGTTGTTTGTCGACCGGCTCGCTGGCTGCCGGGTCGCTTGCTTGCCGCTTGCTCGTCGATGTGTCGGGCGCAGCGGAGGCGGGATAGGACAGGCCCAGTTTCACGCTCATATCCATGTCTTACACCCCTTATTCTCGGAAAGACGAAAGGGTACGTCGCCGTACCCTTCGTCAAACTACTCAGCTTTTGAAATTAGCCCAGCAGTTTCAGTACCGACGACGGCAGCTGGTTGGCCTGGGACAGGATCGCGGTGGAAGCCTGTTGCAGGGTCTGCTGCTTGGTCAGCTCGGCGGTTTCAGCAGCAAAGTCGGCGTCCTGCACACGGCTGCGGGCAGCGGTGGAGTTTTCCGAGATGCTGTTCAGGTTGGCTACGGTGCTGTCGAAGCGGTTTTGAACGGCACCCAGTTGGGCGCGCTGGCTGTCGACCTGGGCGATAGCAGCATCCAATGCTTGGATCGATATCTGCGACGACTTAGCGTCAGTAATGCTGAGGTTGGAAACGGTAGTTTCCATTGCAACTGCCGTCGCACCAGTTTTGCCGGCTAGACCGAGAGCGGCGAGACCAGTACCTGCACTACCGTCAGCAACAGTAATGTCTTTGTCGGAGAACAGCGACAGCTTACCATCATCAGTCAGACTGGCAGTAACACCCGTGCTAGCGCTATTGATCGCCGAAACGACGTTCTGAGCGCTGGAGCCCTTGGCGAACTTGACTTCTACACCATTCAGAGTAATCGAAGTATCTTCAGTAGTTTTAGCTTCAGAAGTACCAGCAGTCAGGCCCAACTGAGCCAAGGAACCGCTTTGATCATTCGAGAGACGAACATCGCTGCCATCTTTCGAAACGATATTCAAACGACCATCAGCATCGATTTTGGTTTTGGTTGCGTCGATAGTACCGATAGCGTTGATTTGAGTGAGAACAGAGTCAATATCAGCACCTGCAGCCCAAGTAACCTGAGTGTCATTGACCTTGATAGTGCCACCAGCAGCAAGAGTAGTTGCGCCAGTTGCAGGGGTTGGAGTACCTGCACGAACAGCGTTAGTGGTGCCGGTAGCTAGACCAACAGCGGAAGCACCAGCGCCGGAAATTTCTATATCTGCCAAGGCAGACATGGTGAAGCCATCAGCGTCAGTAAAGCCTACAGTGGCGGTATTATCACCAGTCGCAGCTCGCAGAGCGGCTTGCATCTTAGTAGCAATAGCTGCACCTTCGTCACCAACCTCTACCAATACAGATTGATTACCGATAGCGAAGCCGAATTCCGCAGCGAAGCCGCCTCCACCAGCCTTAATCTCGTCTGGTACTGATGTGCTGTTCACGACCGCCGCACCCACCACCGGCGCTGGAGTGGTCAGCTTAGTACCCAATGCAGTGGCAGTCAGCCCCCCCATTTCATTACCAGCAACAGTTGCCTCGCTGTAAGATCCTTTTAGACCAGTTGCACTGATGTCAGTCATGCCGAACGAAATTGTTTCGTTAGCGCTAGCACCAATCTGGAAACCGATGTTCTGGAAAGAGCCGTCCAGAATGTTACGACCACCGAAGGTAGTGGTGTTTGCAATACGAGTCAGCTCACCCGACAGAGCGGTGAACTCCTGCTGCAGGGAAGTACGGTCATCATCGCTGTTCGAGCCGTTAGCCGACTGCAGGGCCAGTTCGCGCATACGCTGCAGAATGCTGGTCGATTCCTGCATCGCACCTTCAGCAGTCTGAGCGATGGAGATGCCGTCGTTGGCGTTTTTCACGGCAACGCTCAGGCCTTTGATCTGGCTAGTCAGACGGTTGGCGATCTGCAGGCCAGCGGCGTCGTCTTTGGCGCTGTTAATTTTCAGGCCAGAGGACAGGCGGGACATGGAGGTGCCCAGCGCGTCGGAAGCACGGTTCAGGTTCTTCTGAACGCCCAAGGAGGTGATGTTAGTGTTAACGGTCAAAGCCATGACGAATTCCTCGTTGTATGGATACTGCGGCTTCCGGCCCTGGCGACAGCCGGGTGTGGCCTAGAGAACCTTCGTAATGGTTATCGTCGGGTGCGCGGGTTGCTTGAGGTTTTTTTCAAAAAAAAAATACTGGCATGGGGCCAGCCCTGAGAAATCAAGGGGTTAAGGGCGGTTTATTGGCGTCAAAAACTGTTCGAACTGGGGCTGAATGCCTCATCCCGTCTGTAGGAGCGGGTTCACCCGCGAACACCGGCGAAGCCGGTGCCATAGACCGAGCTGCCTTCTTCGCGGGTGAACCCGCTCCTACAATGGGCTGCGTCAGGCAGAAGTTTATTTTCGGCACAAAAAAAGCGCCGGGCGGTGGCCGCCGGGCGCTTTTGTGGGCTGACAGGGGATCAGTCGCGGTACAGGATGGCCGAGCCCCACGACAGGCCCACGCCAAAGCCACTGATCGCCACGCGCTTCCAGCTGCCATCGAGCATATGCTTCTGCAGCAGCAGCGGAACACTGGAGGACACCGTATTGCCGGTTTCCAGCATGTCCTTGACGAACTTCTCCGGGTGTTGCTCTTCAAAGCGTCGCGCCACGGCGTCGACAATCGCCGCACTGCCCTGGTGGATGCAGAAGGCGTCGATATCCGACGACTTCAGGCCGCTGGCGTCCAGCAGCTCGTGCAGGTGCGCTGGCACTTTGATCAGGGCGAAGTTGAATACCTGGCGGCCGTTCATGAAGAACTTGCCGTCGCTGACTTTCAGGTGCTCAGCACCGGAACCATCAGTGCCGAAACGCGCCTGGCCCAGGTTCCAAACCGCGTTTTCACCCATCCAGGTTGCCGTGGCGGCGTCGCCGAACAGCATGGTGGTGTTACGGTCTTCCGGGTCGACGATCTTCGAATACGGGTCGGCGGTGATCAGCAGGCCGTTCTTCAGGCCTGCCGCCTCCATGAAGCCTTTGATCGCATACAGGCCATACACATAGCCGGAGCAGCCCAGCGACACGTCGAACGCCGCCACGCGGGTAGACAGGCCAAGTTTGCTCTGGACGATGGCTGCGGTGTGCGGCAGGCCTTCTTCGTCGCCGTTCTGGGTGACCACGATCAACGCATCGATCGATTGCGGATCAAGGTCGGGGTTGCTGGCGAACAGCGCCTGGGCGGCTTCTACGCACAAGTCGGAGGTTTCTTGCTCTTCGGCCTTGCGCGGCAGGAACGACGCACCGATCTTGCCGAACATGAACTCTTCGTCCTTGCCGAACTTCGCACCCTGAACGTAGTTGTCCAGGCCAGCGGTGGGCACGTAACTCGCAATGCTTTTGATGCCAATCATTCTGGCTTCCCAATGAAAACAGCCAAAGACCACCACTCGATGAATTGAGGGCGCCAAATACCGGAGCGGTCACCGCCAGGGGTTGTAGCCAGGGCTCGCCTGCGCACCGGTAACAAAATGCTGCAACAGCTGCTGCATAGAATACAGGGAAGATGAGCGTTTTGACTCATTGGTCACATTGAAATGCTACGAAAGCCGTGGCGAGGGTGTGGGGACTGGGGAATTTGCGGAATGACCGGGCGGGTACTGGACCCCGAATGATCAGCTTCGCAGCAGATATCGATGGGGCCGCTTAGCGGCCCTTTCGCGACGCAAGGCCGCTCCCACGAACGCCACCTTCAGAAGAGAGGAGGACCTGGAATGCCCCAAGAAGCTGGACATCAATCCAACCCTTGGGGGGCAGCCGAAATACGCCACCTCCAGGAGAGAGGAGGACCTGTGGGAGCGGCCTTGTGTCGCGATAGGGCTGCGCAGCAGCCCCAGGATCAGGCAGGCAGACTAGATCTTGTCGAACAGGCTTAGCTGAGAAATGCGCGCAAACGCCAACTGCGAAGCTTCAAGCATGGCCTGCTGCAGGGTCAGCTGAATGGTGGCCGAGGCCATGTCAGTATCGCCAATGGCACTTTGTGTGCTTTGGTTGGCCAGCCCCAGGCTTTCGTTTTCCTGCGCCTGAATATCCAGCGAGTTGCCCCGCGCACCGATCGAACCACGGGTAATGTCGATACGATCCCGGGCACTGGCCAGGTTGGAAATCGCCGAGTCGGTGGCGGTTTTCAGTGCAGCCTGCGCCTCGGGTGTGTCCAGTGGCTTTTCGAGAGCGCTGCGTAGCTGGCCCAGGGTGTCCAGTACGTTCTGCGTGCGATGGGTATTGGCATTGACCGAGAACTGGTCGCCTTGCTTCGGCGCGCTGTCGAACTGGTAGGTAACGCCTGCCACCGTCACTGCGTTGCCCGCCCCTACTGTACCCGAGCCAATCGGCTTGCTTTCGGCACTGTACGGCTGCGCATACAGAGAATACTCGGTGTCGCTGGTGAAGCGGATCACCGCGCCGTTGCTTGGGAAGGTGCTACGGTAAGCTTCCGGGTCGGTGACGCTGGTGCCGGTAACCTGCGCCGTCGACGGGTTACCCGCGCTACGCGTCGCCGTGAGGGTATCGGGCTTGGCTTCGAGGGTGAACACATGGCCGGCAACGACGGCGTCAGCATCGTCACCTTCCGCCAGGTTCAGGTTGATCTCGAAGTCGACACCGCGCAGCGAGATCATCTTGCCGCCTTCGGTATTGACGTCGAACTTGCCCTTGCCGGCGGTTTCATTGGTGATGTCATTGCCGGCGGCATCCCTCACGCTGTACTCGGTGGCACTGGTGAAGGTGACAGAATACGGCTGACCAGCGGCAAACTGATTGCCGTAGGTGGTGGCCGAGGTCAACAGGCCGCCAGACAGCAATACCTTGCCGTCATCCGGCGACGGTGCTACCAGGCTCGACTGGGTGCGGCTGTTGTTGGTGGCCTGGTCGAAAATGCTGTAGCCGGTGTCGTTGGTCGCCAGGCGCAAGGTGTCGGACACCTGCAGGCTCAGCTGGGTCTGGTCGCCCTGGTAGCTGTAGGTGCCGTCGGCGTTGCGCACATAGGGCGGGGTCGACGACTTGGAGCCGCCAAACATGTAGTCGCCGTTGGCATCGCGCGAGTTCAGCAGACCGAACACGTTGGCTTCAATTTCCTTGATCTCGCTGGCGATCGAGGTACGGTCGGCATCGCTCAGGCCCCCGTTACCCGCCTGGATCGCCAGCTCGCTGGCACGCTGCAGGGCATCGTTGATGGTCGATAGCACGCTCTCTTCCTGCAGCAGGGCGTTCTTGACCGTGGTCATGTTTCCGCTGTACTGCTCCAATAAGGCGCTCTGTTGCTGCAGCACCAGCAAGCGCGCAGCGCCGACCGGGTCGTCACCGGCCGACTGGATGCGCGATTTGGAGGTGACCTGTTCGGTAATCTTGGCCAGGTTGGAGTAGTTCTGGGAGTAGCTAGTGGCGCTGGTCTCATAGAACTGAGCAGTTGAAATACGCACGGTCCGCTACTCCTTACAGGGCGTTGATCAGGGTGGAGAAGGTTTCTTGCGCCGCCTTGATGATCTGCGACGACGCTGTGTAGTAGTGCTGGAACTTCACCAGGCTGGCCGCTTCGTCATCGAGGTTGACGCCCGACACTGCGCTGCGGCTTTCGGTCGCAGACTTGAGCACTGCCTGGGTCGCCGTGGTGTCAATGGTGGCCTGGCTGGCCTTGGCCCCTACCCGCTCGACCAGAGAGGCGTAGGCCGAGGTGAAGCTGGTACCGGTGCCGGAATTGGTGCCCACGGTCGACTTGGTCTGCAGATCCAGCAGCGCGTTGGCATTGCGGTTGTCCGCCTTGCCGTCGGCATTGAACGACAGGGTAAAGCTGTCATTGGCCGCAGGGCTGCCACCGATTGTGGTCTCGACGGCAAAGGTACGCGGGTTACCGCTACCATCCAGAATCGGGTCGCCGGCCGCATCCAGCATCGGCACGGCGATGGACAACTTGTTGTCCTGCCCAGGCACCACGCTGCCGGTACCAATCTGGGTGCCCTTGGCATCGAACAGCTTGTAGCCCTGGGAGCCACCGCTGGCAGCGTCGAACACCACGCGCACCGGCATCGAATCGCGAATCGACTGCTGGATCAGCGCGGTATCGGCACCGCCGTAGATGTCCAGCGACTCGCTCAGGGTCGGCTGGGTGATGGTGCCAGTACCGCTGTTGCCACTGCCCGAGGTCGCGCTGACAGGGCCGGCGAAGGCCAGCTTGTTGGCATCGGTCAAGGTCGTGGTAATGCTCCCGGCAGCTGCACGGGTGGGGATGACCTTGAAGCTGTCGCCGGCCGCCAGGCCGCCGCCTTTCAACGCCAGGCTGAAACCATCGATCACCGGTGCCGGGTCGGTATTCAGGTCGAAGCTGCCCATGTCGGTGCCGTCCGAGCGGCGCACACTGTACTGGTTGGCGCTGGTGAACTTCACCTCGTAGTCGTAGGTGGTCAACGCACCGCTGTTGGCGATGGTGACATCCAGATTGCCAGAGCCGGCACTGTTGTTCGACGAGGCCAGGCTGCGCTGGGCAATGGCGGTGGCGCTGTTGATGCTGGAGAACAGCGAGCTGCCGAACTGGCCGTTGGCATCCAGGCCCTGCCCCAGCTGGCTATTGATGCTGTCGGCGACGACCAGGGCAACGCGACCAAGCTCGTTCATCGACGGCGTCAGCACGTCCTGGCGATAACGCAACAGGCCACCAATGGCGCCACCGGACACCACCGAGGTCACGTCCGAGCTGAACGAGTCATAGTTGATGCGCAGGGCAACCTGGCTCTTGTCGGCCACACCCGGCTCCACCGACAAGGTGTTGGCCTTGGTTCCGGTGACCAGCGATTGGCCACTGCCCAGGTACACGTCGTAGTTGCCATCACGCTCCTGCACCGTCACCCCTACCAGCTCGTTGAGCTGGCGCACGGCTTCGCTGCGCGCATCCAGCAGGCTGTTGGGGGTGTTGCCGGAGGCGCTGGCGGCGGTGATCTGCTTGTTGTACTCGGCAATGTTGGCGGTGAGCTTGTTCACCTGGCCGGCCATGGTGTCGAGCTGGGAGTTGATCGTGGCGTTCTGCTGGGTCAGCTGGGTGCTCACCGCGTTGAAACGGTTGCTGAGGGTTTGCGCCTGGGTCAGCAGCAGCTGACGCGAGGCAACGTCACCCGGTTTCGCCGCCGCAGTCTGCAGGGCCGAAAAGAAGGCGGTAAGGACCGAGCTGATGCCGGTGTCACGGTCAGCCAGCAGTTTGTCGACGCTGGTGATCTGATCCTGGAACGTCAGTGAGTCTGCCTGCAACGAGGTGGCTGTCTGCAGCTGGTTGTCCAGGTAGGAACTGTAGATGCGACGCACATCCGCCAGCGTGGTCCCGGTACCCAGGAAACCTGCGCCAATGTTATGCGAGGGCCCCGCAGCCTGAACCGTCTGCTGGCGCGAGTAGCCACTGGTCGCGGCGTTGGCGATGTTGTTACTGGTTACCGACAAGGCCGCCTGGCTGGCACTCAGGCCACTCAGGCCGATGGAAATCAGGCTCGACATGATTTAGTCCTTTTATAAGTTCGTGGTTCTGCCAGCCATGGCGTATTGCGGGGTTGACTGCATTTGCTGGGCGATGCTGATGATTTTCTTCGCATAGCCCGGGTCGGTCGCATAACCTGCTTTTTGCAGCTCTCTTGCAAACTGCTCAGGGTTATCGGCCGCATCCAGCGCACCTTGATAGCGAGCATTGCTCTGCAGCAAGGTAACGAGATCGTGGAAGCTGTCCTGGTAGGAGTCGTAGCTGCGGAACGCCGCGGTTTCCTTGACGAACTGGCCATCGCGGAATTCGCTGGTGATCGCCCGCGCCTGCTCGCCTTGCCAGCTGCCGGTGGCTTTGATGCCGAACAGGTTGTGGCTGCTGCTGCCGTCGCTGTTGCGCATCACCGACTTGCCCCAACCGGTTTCCAGCGCGGCCTGGGCCACCAGGTAGCGTGGGTCGACACCAATGCGCCGGGCGGCCTGCTCGGCCATTGGCAGCATGGTGGCGACGAAGGCGTCGCTGTCGGTGAAAGCCTTGTTCGGCGCCAGCGGTGGCTGGGCCACGGCGCGGCCGACAATGCGCAGGCCGTTGTCCGGTACGGCGAAGGCCTTGGCGACTGGCTGACCGTCACGGGCAGGCACGGCGGCGTTATTGGTGGTTTGCGCCGACGGCACGATACCGGCCAACAGGCGGTCGGTGAGTTTGCTGGGCAAGGCCAGGCGCCGCGCGTTGAGTGCAGCAACGTCATTGCGGGTAGCGGACGAGGCCATGGCATGCGCTGGCTCCGCCACCTTGTTGCCCCACAATGCCGGACCACCGCTATCAACGCGCGGGAACGGGCTGGTATTGGCCGCTGCACTGCGGCCCTTGGTCAGCTGGCGCACCAGCACGTCCTGCAGGCCGATACCGCCACCTTCGCGAGACATGCTCACGGCCAACTGCTGGTCGTACATGTCACGGTACTGCTTGACCGTTTCGGTGTTCATCGGGTTGTCGTCGGCCAGCACGTCACTGGCCTTGCGCGAGGCCTTGAGCATTTCGCTGATGAACAGCGACTCGAACTCCTGGGCCACCTTACGCACATTGGCTTCGCTGTCGCGATCGCCGTGCTTGAGGGCACTCAGACGGTTGAGGTCGGTGTAGGCGCCGCTGTCGGCACTACCGGATACCTGGCTTTTGATATTCATCCGCGCCGTCCTCAAATCACGATCAGGTCGGCCTGCAAGGCGCCGGCCTGTTTCAAGGCTTCGAGGATCGCCATCAGGTCGCCGGGCGCTGCGCCCACCTGGTTCACCGCGCGGACGATTTCATCCAGCGTGGTGCCTGGGCCGAACTTGAACATCGGCTTGGCTTCCTGCTCGGCATTGACCCGCGAGCGTGGCACCACGGCAGTCTGGCCATTGGAGAAGGCACCCGGCTGGCTGACGATCGGGTCTTCGGTGATGGTCACGGTCAGGCTGCCGTGGGTCACCGCCGCCGGCGACACCTTGACGTTCTGGCCGATGACGATGGTGCCGGTACGCGAGTTGATGATGACTTTGGCCACCGCCTGGCCCGGGTCGATTTCGAGGTTTTCGAGGATCGACAGATAATCCACGCGCTGGCTTGGGTCCATCGGCGCGCTGACCCGTACCGAACCACCATCCACGGCCTGGGCCACGCCAGGGCCGAGCAGGTCGTTGACCTTGTCCACGATGCGCTTGGCGGTCGTGAAGTCGGGGCGATTGAGGTTAAGGGTCAGGGTATTGCCCTGGTTGAAGCCGCTCGGCACCGCACGCTCGACACTGGCACCACCCGGAATACGACCGGCCGACGGCACGTTGACAGTGATCTTCGAGCCGTCACGACCTTCGGCATCAAAGCCGCCCACGACCAGGTTGCCCTGGGCAATGGCGTAGACATTGCCGTCGATACCCTTGAGCGGGGTCATCAACAGGCTGCCGCCGCGCAGGCTCTTCGAGTTACCGATCGACGACACGGTGATGTCCACCACCTGGCCCGGCTTGGCGAACGGTGGCAGGTCGGCATGCACCGACACTGCGGCAACGTTCTTCAGCTGCACGTTGCCGGAACCGGCCGGCACCTTGATGCCGAATTGCGACAGCATATTGTTGAAGGTTTGCAGGGTGAACGGCGTCTGGGTGGTCTGGTCACCCGTGCCATTGAGGCCCACCACCAGGCCGTAACCAATCAACTGGTTGGAACGTACGCCAGAGATGCTGGCAATGTCCTTCAGGCGCTCGGCCTGGGCAGCGAAGGCGCAGGACAAAAGCAGGGTTGTGGCAATCAGCTGCCTTACGTTGAACATGGTCATCCGTACTCAGAAAGGCCAAAGCGGGCTGATGAAGAAGCGGTCCAGCCACCCGGGCTGGCTGGCATCGGCGAACGAACCGGTACCGGAGTAGGTGATGCGCGCGTCGGCCACACGGGTGGACGGCACGGTGTTGTCGGTGGCGATATCGTCAGCGCGAACCATACCGGCAATGCGCACCAGCTCTTCGCCGGTGTTCAGGGTCAGCCACTTCTCGCCGCGCACGGCGATGATGCCGTTGGGCAGCACCTCGGCCACGGTGACGGTGATCGAACCGGTCAGCGTGTTGCCCTGGGTGGCTTTGCTGTCGCCCTTGGTCGCGCGATCGCCGCTATAACCGGCCTCCAGCGAAAGGTCACCGCCACCAAACGGATTATTGGTGTTGGGCGTGCTACCAAACAGCGAAGTCAGGCCAATGTCGGTCTTGCTGGTCTTGGCGATCTGCGAGCCCGCGTTCTTGCTGGCGGACGTGCGCTCATTGAGCGTGATGGTGATGATGTCACCCACCCGGAACGCCTTGCGGTCGCTGTACAGGTTCTGCTCGAAACCGGCCTGGTAGATCGAACCGTTGTTGGCCGCTGCCGGCAACGGGGTGCGCGGCAACACCGGCGCATAGTACGGGTCGTTGGGCTTGGGCGTCGGTGCGACGCAACCTGCCAGCAACACCGCCCCCCCCAGGGCGAAAACGGACAACAGACGATTCATGACACTTACCTCACGGGCGCAGCTGAGTGACAGGGCTTAGAGCTGTTGAGTAACGAACGACAGCATCTGGTCGGCCGTGGAAATGACTTTGGAGTTCATCTCATAGGCACGCTGAGTGGTGATCATGTTCACCAGCTCTTCCACGGTGCTGACGTTGGAGTTCTCCAGCGTCTGCTGCAAGGTGGTGCCAAAACCGTTCAGGCCTGGGGTACCGACCTGCGGTGCGCCACTGGCGGCGGTCTCGAGGAACAGGTTGTCGCCGATCGCCTGCAGGCCAGCCGGGTTGATGAAGTCGGCGGTCTGGATGTTGCCGATCACCTGTGCAGCCGGGTTGCCGGCGGTGGTGATCGACACGGTGCCGTCCTGGCCAACGGTGAAGGTCTGGGCGTCGTTAGGCACGACAATGGCAGGTTCCAGGGCGTAGCCGTTGGCGGTGACGATCTGGCCATCGGAGTTCAGGTGGAAGGTGCCGTCACGGGTGTACGACACGGTGCCGTCCGGCTGCAGGACCTGGAAGAAACCGCGGCCGTTGACTGCCATGTCCAACGGGTTTTCGGTGGTTTGCAGGCTGCCGGCGACGAAGCTTTTCTGGGTGCCCACAATACGCACACCGGTACCGACCTGCAGGCCCGAGGGCAGCTCGCTGTCCTGAGTCGACTGGGCGCCAGGCTGGCGCTTGATCTGGTAGAGCAGGTCTGCGAATTCGGCGCGATCACGCTTGAAGCCGGTGGTCGAGACGTTGGCCAGGTTGTTGGAAATGACCGTCAGGTTGGTGTCCTGAGCGGACAGGCCGGTTTTAGCGACCCAAAGAGCCGGAAGCATGTGAGTTCTCCTCGTGCGCCTGTTTTACGGCACCCGTTCAAAAGTGATTAGCCGATTTGCAAAACCCGAGCCATGGCTTCGTCGCCTTCCTTGGCCGTATTCATCATCTTGACGTGCAGTTCGAACTGGCGGGACAGCGCCAGCACCGAGGTCATTTCCTCGACAGCGTTGACATTGCTGCCCTCCAGGAAGCCAGCCACCACCCGCACGTTGACGTCGGCATCGGCCGGCTGGCCGGAGGCGGTATGGATCAGGCCGTCCAGGCCCTTTGTCAGGCCTTTGGTGTCCGGGTTGACCAGCTTGATGCGGTCGACCTCGGCCATCACCCGCGGGTCTTCACCCATGGAGCGGATGCTGATGGTACCGTCGGCACCCACTTCCACTTTCTGCTCCGGCGGGATGGCGATCGGGCCACCGTTGCCGATCACCGGCATGCCATTGCCGGCACGCAGCACACCGAGGGCATCGATGTTCAGGCTACCGGTACGCACATAGGCTTCGCTGCCGTCCGGCGCCTGCACGGCGATAAAGCCTTTGCCGGTCACCGCCACGTCAAGGTCGCGGCCAGTTTCGACCAACGGGCCTTCACTGAAGTCGGTGGCCGGGCGCTCGGTCATGGCGAATGCACGCGCCGGAAAGCTGTCACCGAACACCGGCATCGAGCGGGCCTGCTCCAGGTCGCGCTGAAAACCGTTGGTGGAAATGTTCGCCAGGTTGTTGGCGTGGGCCTTCTGCGCCAGCGCATTCTGGCTGGCGCCGGTCATGGCCACATAAAGCAACTTGTCCACAGTTTCTCCTCTGCGCGTAGCTGCCGCGCTGTCACTGGGCAGGTTCCAAGCAATAATTGAACCAAGTCTGAAACACCCGTTTTACGGGGCTTTCAGCGCGGCAAAGGGCAACAACCGTCAGTTTGTCGGCGGATGTTTGCCGCCTGCGGCAAAGGCTTGCTCAATGGGCGCGGCAGGCGGCGTTGTTGTAGGGGCCGGAATGGCGCACCCAGCCTTTGCCCGGGTTGTGGGCCGAACACAGGTAGCGGCCGGTGACCAGGCTTTGCCATTGATAGAACGGGGCGGGGGCGGCGGGGGCCGGCAGAACCAGCACCAGCAAGGGGAACAAGGCCAGTAACGACAGCCGCTTCATTGGCGTGAACCTTCACATTCTTGGGGCCGCGTAGCGGCCCCAATTACAAACACCACAGCCAAAACAATCATCAGGTCATCTGAATGATGGTCTGCATGATGGTGCTTTCAGTGGAAATGGTCTTGGCATTGGCCTGGTAGTTGCTCTGCGCCTTGATCAGGTTGACCAGCTCGCCGGTCAGGTCGACGTTGGAGTCTTCCAGGGCACCACCGGAAATCTGGCCGAGGGTACCGGTGTCCGGAGCGCCGACCACCGGCACGCCCGAGGCATAGGACTCTTTCCAGTTGGTACCGCCAATCGGCGTCAGGCCCTGCAGGTTGGCGAAGCTGGCAATCGCCACCTGGCCGATCACCTTGTCCTTGCCGTTGGTGAAGCTGGCAAACAGATAGCCGCTCTGGTCGATGCTCAGCCCCGACAGCTCACCGGTGGCGAAGCCATCCTGGGTTTTGGCGATTTCTGCGGACGACGCGTTGTATTGGGTGGCACCCAGCATGTCCAGCTTCACACCGTCCGCGTTGGCGATGGCGCCATTGGCCGACCACTCTCCGGCGGCATTTTTCTGTGCCGGGATCCAGTCGTTGAGCTGGAAGATCTTGTCTTCGCCAATGCTCAGGCCGCCCGCGACGTCACCCGCAGTCATTGCATCCTTGTCCAGCGTACCATCGGACTTGAACGGCACGGCGTTGACCAACGGCGTGGTGGAAGCCGGGTCAGCCGGGTTGCGCCCATCGATAGTGGTGTGCATCGACCAGGTATTGGTCGTGTCGTCCTTGATGAAATACTGATTCATCTGGTGTTCGTTACCCTGGCTGTCGAACACCGGGGTATTGAACGTGAAGTTGTACGAACTGGCGTTGGTGGGATCGAAGGGCGTCACCGAAGGGGAGGTCGCGGCCGAGTTCAGGTTGATCTTCTCAGTGATGAGGCTGGTCGGCTTCGGCGTCAGGTTGGACGTGTCGATCTGCAGGTTGGTCAGTATGCCCTGGATGATCTTGCCATCCTCGCCGACCGCATAACCCTGCAGGTTGGCACCCGAAGCATTCACCACATAACCGGCCTTGTCACTGTAGAACGCGCCCGCACGGGTGTAGATCTTCGAACCGTTGTCGTTCAGGGCAAAGAAGCCGTTGCCATCAATGGCCATGTCCAGCGCCTGGCCGGTGGCGTTGATGTTGCCTGGCGTGAACAGCTGCGAAACCGCAGCGGTCTTTACCCCGGTGCCGATCACGGTCTTGCCCGCACTGGTGCCGCGGATGGAGTTGGAGTACTGGTCGGCGAACTCGGCACGCGACGACTTGAAGCCAGTGGTGGCAACGTTGGCAATGTTGTTGCCGGTAACGTTCAGGGCCTTGTTTGCTGCATAGAGGCCGCTAAGGCCGATATTGAAAGACATGTGTAACTCCTGTCGTTTTGCTCAGGCCCTAGATGCCGATGCTTTGGATTTTGGAAAGCGCAACACTGCCCAGCCCGGCCAGGTTGAGCGTCATCTCCGAACCGTTGCTACCCATGGTCACACTGGTTACCGAGGCCGGCAGGTTGGTGGTCATGGCCGTGGCCTTGCCATCGATCGAGGCGGTGGCCTTGAAGGTGTAGGTCCCGGCGGCCGCGACTTCACCGTCATCGTTCAGGCCATCCCAGGTAAAGTCGATGCTGCCAGACTTCTGGGTACCGAGCTCGATGGTGCGCACCAGCTTATCGTCCTTGTCGTAGATCCCCACCGAGGTGGCGGTACTGGACGACGTCAGGTTGACCGAGCCCTTCATGTCCTTGCTGGTATCGACCACGGCCTTGTCGGTCTGGACAATGACATTGCGCCCGACCAGCGAGGAGGCCTGCAAGGCCTGGGAAGATTGCAGCCCGGCCGCGATGTAGGTCACTGCGTCGTTCAACGACTGCATGCTTTCCAGGCTGCTGAACTGCGCCAACTGGGCCACGAACTCGCCGTTTTCCTGCGGGTCGAGCGGGTTCTGGTTCTGCATCTGGGTGACCAGCAACTGCAGGAACGCGTCCTTGCCCAGCGCGCTGCCGGCGGCACCGGTAGAACTGTCAGTCTTGGACGTCTGCTTCTGCAGCGAGGTCAGGTATGCGCTGCCGACGTCTGTAGTGGAATTGGTGGTGGTCATGTCGGCTTCCTATCACTGCCCCAGGGTCAGCACTTTCTGCATCATGTTCTTGGCCGTGTTCATCAGTTCAGCGTTGGTCTGAAACGCGCGGCTGGCGGAGATCATGTCAGCCATCTCCTCGACCACATTGACGTTCGGGTAGTAGACGTAGCCGTCCTTGTTCGCCGCCGGGTGGTTAGGCTCGTAGCGTGCTTCCAGCGTGCTCTGGTCTTCGACGATGCCTTTTACCTGCACGCCCTGCCCTGCCTCGCCCTGGTCTTCGAACAGCGACTGGCTGCTGCCGGCCTGCGCATTCTGGAAGGTGGTGGCGAATACCGGGTGGCGGGCGCGGTACGTCTGGTCGATGCTCGAAGACACGGTCTCGGCGTTGGCGATGTTGGACGCCACGGTGTTCAGACGCGTGTTCTGTGCGCTCATGCCGCTACCGGCAATGTTGAAGACACTGGAAAGGGACATGGTCATTCTCCCCGCAGGGCGGAAACCAGCCCTTTGAATTTACTGTTGAGCAAGGTGAAGCTGGCCTGGAAGCCAATCGCGTTTTCCGTGTAGTTCGATTGCTCGATCTGCGCATCCACGGTGTTCTGGTCGATCGACGGCTGCAGCGGCGTGCGGTACTTGAGGGTATCGTCAGCCGCGATGGCGAGGCCTTCGGCTTCGATATGCCGGCTGTTGGTACGGTCCATGGCGAAGCGGCCGCCTTGCTGCCTGCTGGTCTCGGCGGCGAGCACCGAAGAAAAGTCCATGTCACGCGCCTTGTAATTGGGCGTGTCGGCGTTGGCGATATTGTTGGCCAACACCTCGGCGCGCTGAGCGCGGAAGCCCAGGGCCTTTTCGTGGATACCAAGCGCCTTGTCGAAACTGATGCTCATGTCGGGGAAACCTTCAGAGGTTGACCGGAATTTCGTTGAGCTTGGTTTAGCAAGGGCTGTGCCAACCACGAAGAAGCCCCTGTTCATGGGGCTTGGCGGAATCGTACTGTCAGACTGATGCCAGAAAAGCGGCAAAGGCCTTCCGCCTGAGGTGACAAAAGCGGCAATTGATGGGCGGCAAAAGCGGCAAAACAAAAAATTGACGTCAGTGTTTTCCTGAGCGGGCCTCTTCGCGGGTAAACCCGCTCCTACACGCGGCCTGTGCCCAACCACAGACCTATGCCCCCCCCCGATCCGTCGTAGGAACGGGTTTACCCGCGAATACGGTAGCGGCAGCAACGGTGAACGGCGGGTGAAGATTGGCCAGCAGGGCCGACCTCTTCGCGGGTAAACCCGGTCCTACGGGGAGCTTGGCAGGAACAGCGGATAGGCATACAAAAAGGCCGGCATCTCTCGATACCGGCCTTCGTGCTTACTTGGCCTGGTAGATGATCCCCGGGCTGCACTGCACCATCTGGTAATGGTCCGGCAAGCCGTTCAGCGCTTCCGAGGCGCCGAGGAACAGGTAGCCACCGGGCTTGAGGGTACTGTGAATGCGCAGCAGGATGTCCTTCTTCACCTGCGCCGAGAAATAGATCAGCACATTGCGACAAAACACGATGTCGAACTTGCCCAGACTGGCATAACTGTCGAGCAGGTTGAACGAGCGAAACTCGACACGGCTGCGAATCGCTGGCTTGACCGCCCAACGCCCCGGCCCCTTGGGGTCGAAGTAGCGCTGCAGGCGCTCCTGGGACAGGCCGCGGGCAATCGCCAGGCTATCGTATTCGCCGGTCTTGCAGTTGGTCAGCATGGTGCCGGAGAGGTCGGTGGCGACGATCTGCGCCCCCATCTTCAACTGGCCGAGGTTGCTGCGCTCGAACTCGTCGATCGCCATCGAGATGGAATACGGCTCCTGCCCCGACGAACAGGCCGCCGACCACATGCGCAGGCGCTGGCCGGGGTTGTTGCGGATGAACTCGGGGATCACCTTGTTCTTCAACACCTCGAAGGGGTAGGTGTCGCGAAACCACAGGGTCTCGTTGGTGGTCATGGCATCGACCACCTGCTCGCGCAAACCGCCGCGCGGCTGGGCCTGAATGCGCTGCACCAGCTCACCCAGGCTCTTGATGCCCTGTTGTTCCATCAGCTTGTTGAGACGGCTGGAAACCAGGTACTGCTTATTCTCGCCCAGCAGGATGCCACAGGCTTTCTCCAGGAAGACCCGGAACTGTTCGAAATCCAAATTACCCGTAGACACTACTGCCGCCTCTTTTCAATCACTGGTGCCGGGGGGCATGCCCCCGGCTGCTTCAATGCGCTGCCTTGATCCGGTCGACCACCCGCTGGGCCAGGTCGTCCGGCTTGAACTTGGCCAGGAAGTCATCGGCACCGACCTTCTTGACCATTGCCTGGTTGAACACCCCGGAAAGCGAAGTATGCAGGCAGATGTGCAATTTTTGCATGCGCGGATCGCTGCGAATCTCCGCCGTTAGCGTATATCCGTCCATTTCCGGCATTTCAATGTCCGAGATCATCATCAGGAACTCTTCTTCCGGCTTTTTGCCCTCATCCACCAGCTGACGCAGGTAGTTGAGCGCCTGACGGCCATCATTGAGCGCCACCACCTCGACCCCTACGGTCTGCAGGCAACGGCTGACCTGCTTGCGCGCCACTGACGAATCGTCAACGGTCAGCACCCGCATCAACACCGCCTTGTCCTGCACTTCGGCATCGATCACACCGGCCGATACCGACTCGGACGACGGCGACACTTCGGCCAGCACCTTCTCCACGTCGATGATCTCGACCATGCGGTTGTCCACCCGGGTGACCGCGGTGAGGTAGTGATCACGGCCAGTACCCTTGGGTGGCGGATGGATCTCTTCCCAGTTCATGTTGACGATGCGCTCCACCGAATGCACCAGGAAGCCTTGGGTCTTGGTGTTGTACTCGGTGATGATCACGAAGCTGTTGCGTGTGTCTTCCTGCAGCGGTCGCAACCCGGTGGCCATCGACAAGTCGAGGATCGGGATGGTCGACCCACGAATATTGGCAACGCCACGCACCACAGGGTGCGCCTTGGGCAGCAGGGTCAGCGCAGGGCATTGCAGTACTTCCCTGACCTTGAACACATTGATGCCGTAAAGCTGTTCGCCATTGAGGCGGAACAGCAGCAATTCCAGGCGATTCTGCCCCACCAGCTGCGTGCGCTGGTTGACCGAATCCATAACACCCGCCATGCCAGACTCCTTAACGTTTCAGCCTTTCGTTGCAACTCAGGTAGCGAGTCGGCACGGGCTTTGCTTTTTTGAGTGTCATGCACACGAAAACGACATTTTCCCGACGATTGACACGCCTGCTGACTGGCCCGCTGGCCACGCTGTGCCTGCTGATGCCCGGCGTTCGCACGGTGGCGAACGCGTTCACCTTGCCTGAACAGCTTATCGGTGTCACCCAAGGGTTTCTTGAATTCACCATTGAAGATTATCTGTCCACTACCCAGACCGCCGGCCGCTATGAAATCCAGGTCAACCCGCTGGACCCACGCCTGCGCATGCCGTTGTGCAGTCAGCAGCTGGACGCCTCACTGGAAAGCCCGGCCCAGCCGCTGGGCCGGGTGACGGTACGGGTACGTTGCAACGGCGCAGCACCGTGGACGGTATTTGTGCCGGCCACCGTGCGACTTTTCCGCGACGTGGTGGTGGTGACCCGCCCGCTCAAGCGCGACAACACGGTCGGCGAAGGTGACGTGGCCCTGCGCGAGCGCGATGTCGGCACCCTGGGCCAGGGCTTTCTGACCGAGCTGGACCAGGCGGTGGGCATGAAGATGCTGCGCCCCACGGTGATCGACCAAGTGCTCACCCCGCAACACCTGGAACAGGCCGAGGTGGTGCGCAAGGGTGACCAGGTGGTGATCATTGCCCGCAGTGGCAGCCTGAGTGTACGCATGCCGGGCGAAGCCCTGAGCAAGGGCGGCCTGAGCGAGCAGATCCGGGTACGCAACCTCAATTCAAAACGCGTGGTCAAGGCCAGGGTGACCGGCCCGGGCCAAGTCGAGGTCAGTATGTAGGCCAGCCACCAGATTGCGCTGGCAGTGAGGAACCGCTTTTCCTAAACTGTGTCAGAACACGGGTTCGCGGGCTTGCCGACAGGCGGCAATGCATTTGTGCCTAAAGTTTATATCGGGTTGGCCGAAAACAAGGCAAGCGTCCAAATACCCAGAGGTTTCTGATCATGGTCATCGACTTCAGTCGTTTGAATAACTCTCCGTCCGTCACGGGCGGCGTGCGCGGCAACACCGCGTCCGGCAGCGCCGAAAAACCGGCAGCCAGCCAGGAAGCGGTGAAAGACACCAGCGCCAGCGGAGAGGCGGTACACCTCAGCCAGGAGGCACAGCAGTTGCAGAAAATCAGCGACAAGCTGCGCGACGAGCCCGTGGTCAACAGCGCCCGTGTGGCCCAGTTGAAGCAGGCAATCGCCGACGGCAGCTACCAGGTCGATGCCGGCCGGGTCGCCAGCAAACTGCTTGATTTCGAAGCCCAGCGCTGACCGTACGGCGCGCTGACTTCACGGACGCCAGAAAAGCCAAGAGTTAGCCATGCACGACACCACCTTGCTGCAACTGATCGAAGATGACATTGCCCCGATGCAGGAACTGCTCGACCTTCTGCACAAGGAAGCAATCGCCCTGCATGGCCGCGACATGCCGCTGCTGGAGCAAATCCTGGCGCGCAAGCAGTCGTTGATCATCTTGCTCGAGCAGCACGGCCAGCGCCGCAGCCAATTGCTCGGCAGCCTGGGCCTGAGTGCCGACCGCACCGGTGTGCAGGCTGTAGCCGCGCAGTCACCCCATGGTGATGTGATGCTGCAGCGGCTCGACATGTTGTCGCAACTGATGGACGAGTGCCAGCAGGTCAACCAGACCAATGGCCGGATCATCCAGGTGCAGCAACACGTCACCAACAACCAGATTCGCATCCTTCAGGGCGGCGACTCACCTTCGCTCTACGACAGCCGTGGCAGCACCTCGCCGCTGGCCAAGCCGCGCGCGCTCAGCCAAGTGTGATTTTTCTATCAAGGCACAGAACATAGTGGCAAAATGCCGTTACTTGCGTGTGTCGCTTTTGCCTGGAGAACGAAAAGCTGTGTTCAATGAATCCGATGCCCCGCAACCACCCAAGGTGTTGAGCACCCCCTTGGAGATTGCGGCCAACTTGCGGCAGCTGCAGGAAAGCCACGACCCCCTGATCATCACCTTCCATGACCGCAGCCAGCGCTTCCAGAGCTATGTGGTGCACGTGGACCGCGAAAGCAACACCCTGGCACTGGATGAGATGATCCCCCGTGACGGCGAGAAATTCATTGAGAACGGCGAGCACTTCCGTGTCGAAGGCTTCCACGATGGTGTACGCATCGCCTGGGAATGCGATAACACGCTGAAAATCAGCGAAGTCGACGGCCACCGTTGCTACAGCGGCGCCCTGCCGCAAGAGATGACCTATCACCAGCGCCGCAACGCCTTCCGCGCCGCGCTGAAGCTATCGCAGCTGGTCGACATCATCCTCGACGGCGCTCACCTCAAGGGCAACGGCGCCATGCGAGGCAAGCTGCTGGATATCTCGGCCACTGGCTGCAAACTGCGCTTTGAAGGCAATGTCGAAGACCGTTTGCAACTGGGCCAGGTGTATGAGCGTTTCAAGGCGGGCAACCCACTGGGCCTGGTGGACACCATGGTCGAGCTGCGTCATCTGCACTATGAAGAGCGCATCAACACCACCTTTGCCGGCGTACGCTTCCACAACCTGAGCGGCCAGGCTCAACGCAAGATCGAGAGTTTTGTGTACCAGCTGCAGCGTGAAGCGCGGCGGTTCGACAAGGACGATTATTGATCGTCGGTCGGTAAAACAGAAAACGCCACCTGCTGAGGTGGCGTTTTCATTTGTGTTTCTGCTGGGCTGGCCTCTTCGCGGGTACACCCGCTCCTACACCGACTTGCTGACCTCTTCAGGTTCAGGCGCCTGTTGCTGCGCGCCCTTCTCTTCATCCTCGGTATCTTCAGCCGCCACCGGCGCCTGCATCATGTCCTGCACCGTCTGCTCATCCACCCGCGGGTCCAGCGCCGCCGACAACGGCGAACCGGCCGCCGGCATCGCCACGTGGCCCAGCGGTGCGTCCTGCACCTGATGCAGGCCGGTAACCGCTTTCGGCCGAATACGCCAGACCAGCACCAGGGCAAAGAATACGAAGAACGCATACAGCATCTGCGCGCCCAGCACTTTCATCAGAACTCCTGCCGCCAGGGGGCCGACGCATGCCCCCACACCGTAGGTCACCAACAGCATCGCCGTCAGCGATACCCGGCGCTCGCTTTCCACGTGGTCATTGGAAAAGGCAACCGCCAGCGGGTACAGGCAGAACTGCAGCAGCGAGATCAGGAAGCCGATACCGAACAGCAACTCCAGCGGCACACTGGGCAGTATTGCCAATGGCGCAGCCGCCAGCGCCAGCCCGACTGCCACACTCCGAATCAGCACCGCCCGGTCATAACGGTCAGACAACCAGCCCAGCGGCCACTGCACCAGCAGGCCGGCAAAAATGCAGCTACCCATGAACAGACCGATCTGCTCGGTACTCATCCCCTGGCTTGACGCATATAAAGGCGCCAGACCGTAGAACGAGCCGACAATCAGCCCCGAGCCCAAAACCGTACTGAGCGACTGCGGCACGCGCTTGATGAAAAACTTCGGCTCCATCGGTGCCGGGCGCAAGGGCGCCGGGTGAATACGCCGGGTCATCGCCACGGGCACCAGGCACAGGGCAAAGCACATCGCCACCAGCATCAGCAGCTCAGGGCCGAGCTGCGGGTGCACCACCAGAATCAACTGGCCAAGCACCAGCCCCAGGTACGAGGCAATCATGTAGCCGCTGAACACCGCGCCCCGGTGTTTCACATCGGCCTGCTCATTGAGCCAGCTCTCGATGACCATGTATTGGCACATCATCCCCAGGCCGACGATCATGCGCAGCCCGACCCAGGCCGGCAGCCAGCTGGTCAGGCCATGACCGAGCACCGCAGCGCCGACGATACCGGCACAGGTGGCATAGGCACGTATGTGCCCTACCCGTCCGATCAGCCGGTGGCCAACCTTGCCGCCAACCGCCAGACCAAAGTAGTTGGCCGCCATCAACGCACCCACCCACAGGCTGTCGACGTGGTCGGCAGCCAGGCGCAGGGCCAGGTAGGTGCTGAGCAGGCCCGAGCCGATCAACATCATCAGCGCGGCGAAATACAACGACTGAAACGGCTTCCATACATTTCGCATACGTCCCGTGGAGCTCCCTGGTCAGGTGGCAGTTTTGGGTGCTAGCAGCATAAAGGCAAAAACCGCCTGGCGCAGGCCCCCCGACAGCTATTTGGCATTGCGGGGGCGTGCCCGGTGCAGGTTGTGTCGCGCTCAGGCCTGTGCCGCCAGGACCCGGCGCTCCCACGGCGTGATCTCGTCGAAGAAATCGCTCAGCTCAAGCGTCTTGCTGGCAATGTAGCCTTCGATGAACTCGCTGCCGAACAGTTCCCGCGCCAGCGCGCTGCGCTTGAGCCTTTCAAGGGCCGCGTGCAGCGTGCACGGCAGGCTCAGGTGCTCGGGCACTTCGAATTCGCCCTGGATGGCTGGCGATGGTTGCAAGCGCTGCTCGATGCCATGCAGCCCGGCGGCCAGGGTGGCAGCAATGGCCAGGTACGGGTTGGCATCGGCGCCAGGCAGGCGGTTCTCCACCCGTCGCGCTACCGGCGCACTGGCCGGAATGCGCAAGCCAGCAGCGCGATTGTCCTCGGACCAGCACGCATTGTTCGGCGAGGCATAGGGGTGGCACAGGCGCTGGTAGGAATTGACGTTGGGCGCGAACAGGGCGGTGAAGTCGGCCATGCACGCCTGTAACCCACCGATGAAGTGGTGGAAGGTGTCTGTCGGCAGGCCCTGCTCGTCACTGAACACGTTACGCCCGCTGCCGGCCTCGACCAGGCTCTGGTGAATGTGCATGGAACTGCCGGGCGTACGCGCCAGCGGCTTGGCCATGCAGACTACGGTCAGCCCGTGCTTGAGCGCCACTTCCTTGAGCAGGTGCTTGAACAGGAAGGTCTGGTCGGCCAACAGCAGCGGGTCGCCGTGCAGGAGGTTGATCTCGAACTGGCTGACACCCATTTCGTGCATGAAGGTGTCACGTGGCAGACCGAGCGCGGCCATGCAGTGGTACACCTCCTTGAAGAACGGGCGCAGGCCGTTGTTGGAACTGACACTGAACGCCGAATGGCCCAGCTCGCGGCGGCCATCGCTGCCTACAGGCGGCAGGAACGGTTGCTGCGGGTCTGTGTTGGGGGCAAAGACGAAGAACTCCAGCTCGGTTGCCACTACCGGCGCCAGGCCCAGTGCCGCATAGCGGGCTATCACGGCTTTTAGCTGGCCCCGGGTGGACAGTGCCGAGGGCCGGCCATCCAGCTCGTTGGCATCGCAGATGGCCAAGGCACGGCCGTCGTTGCTCCAGGGCAGGCGGTGGACCTGACTGGGTTCGGCCACCAGTGCCAGGTCGCCGTCATCACTGCCGTAGAACTTCGCCGCTGGGTAGCCACCCATGATGCACTGCAGCAGCACACCCCGGGCCATCTGCAGGCGACGGCCTTCGAGGAAGCCGTCGGCGGTCATCACCTTGCCGCGCGGGACGCCGTTGAGGTCGGGGGTGACGCATTCGATTTCATCGATGCCCTGGAGCTGAGCGGTGCTCATGAAGCTTGTCCTTGTTGTTGTAGGCTGACAACAACATAGGCTGCGGGTGTTTAAAATATCAAGCAGCCTATATAGGTGCCTGTGTCGGCCTCTTCGCGGGTGACCCCGCGCCTACAGGTGGGTGCGCCCCGTGTAGGAGTGGGTTCACCCGCGAACAGGCCGGCACAGCCCCCCCTACTCCCGCAAGGTCATGCCATTGGCCGGCAACGGCAACGCCGTCTTGTAGCGCACCTGCTTCAGGGCAAAACTCGAACGAATATTGGCCACCCCCGGCAAGCGCGTCAGGTAATCGAGAAACCGCTCCAGCGCCTGGATGCTCGGCAGCAGCACCCGCAACAGGTAATCCGGGTCCCCGGTCATCAGGTAGCACTCCATCACCTCGGGCCGCTCGGCGATCTCTTCTTCAAACCGATGCAACGACTGCTCCACCTGTTTTTCCAGGCTGACATGGATAAACACATTCACATCCAGCCCCAGCACCTCAGGCGACAGCAAGGTCACCTGCTGGCGGATCACCCCCAGCTCTTCCATGGCCCGCACCCGGTTGAAACAAGGCGTGGGCGACAGGTTCACCGAGCGTGCCAGCTCGGCATTGGTGATGCGGGCGTTCTCTTGCAGGCTGTTGAGAATGCCGATATCAGTACGATCGAGTTTGCGCATAAGACAAAATCACCGGTTTTTTGTGTTTATGCGGAATGTTTATCTGCCCCGCTCCGCAAAGGCAATCAACTTGAGAGAAAAATTCTCCTGCCGGGCCACTAAGATGTAGGTGACGCTGACTTACCAGTCACAAGCCGGTACTCAGCGGCGGCCGCTTCAGAGCTCACAAAAACAAATACCCGAGCGAGCGTAAAAAGCATGAACGAGTACGCCCCCCTGCGTTTGCATGTGCCCGAGCCCACCGGCCGGCCAGGCTGCCAGACCGATTTTTCCTACCTGCGCCTCAACGATGCAGGTCAAGCCCGTAAACCCGCGATCGATGTCGATGCTGCCGACACTGCCGACCTGTCCTACAGCCTGGTCCGCGTGCTCGACGAGCAAGGCGATGCGCAAGGCCCCTGGGCCGAAGACATCGACCCACAGATCCTTCGTCAAGGCATGCGCGCCATGCTCAAGACGCGGATCTTCGACAGCCGCATGGTGGTTGCCCAGCGCCAGAAGAAGATGTCCTTCTACATGCAAAGCCTGGGCGAAGAAGCCATCGGCAGCGGCCAGGCGCTGGCGCTGAACCGCACCGACATGTGCTTCCCGACCTACCGCCAGCAAAGCATCCTGATGGCCCGCGACGTGTCGCTGGTCGAGATGATCTGCCAACTGCTGTCCAACGAGCGCGACCCCCTCAAGGGCCGCCAGTTGCCGATCATGTACTCGGTGCGCGAAGCCGGCTTCTTCACCATCAGCGGCAACCTGGCGACCCAGTTCGTGCAGGCGGTCGGCTGGGCCATGGCATCGGCGATCAAGGGCGATACCAAGATCGCCTCGGCGTGGATCGGTGACGGCGCTACTGCCGAGTCAGACTTCCACACCGCCCTCACCTTTGCCCACGTATACCGCGCCCCGGTCATCCTCAACGTGGTCAACAACCAGTGGGCCATTTCCACCTTCCAGGCCATCGCCGGTGGCGAGTCGACCACCTTTGCCGGCCGTGGTGTGGGTTGCGGTATTGCTTCGCTGCGGGTTGACGGCAACGACTTCGTCGCCGTGTACGCCGCCTCGCGCTGGGCTGCCGAGCGCGCCCGCCGCGGCCTGGGCCCAAGCCTGATCGAGTGGGTCACCTACCGTGCCGGCCCGCACTCGACGTCGGACGACCCCTCCAAGTACCGCCCTGCCGATGACTGGAGCCACTTCCCGCTGGGTGACCCGATCGCCCGCCTGAAGCAGCACCTGATCAAGATCGGCCACTGGTCCGAAGAAGAACACCAGGCCGTCACGGCCGAGCTCGAAGCTGCGGTGATTGCCGCACAGAAAGAAGCCGAGCAGTACGGCACCCTGGCTAACGGGCACATCCCGAGCGCCGCCTCGATGTTCGAGGATGTGTACAAGGAGATGCCCGAACACCTGCGCCGTCAACGCCAGGAACTGGGGGTTTGAGATGAACGACCACAACAACAGCATCAACCCGGAAACCGCCATGGCCACCACTACCATGACCATGATCCAGGCCCTGCGCTCGGCCATGGATGTCATGCTTGAGCGCGACGACAATGTGGTGGTGTACGGCCAGGACGTCGGTTACTTCGGCGGCGTGTTCCGCTGCACCGAAGGCCTGCAGAACAAGTACGGCAAATCGCGCGTGTTCGACGCGCCCATCTCCGAGAGCGGCATCGTCGGTACCGCCGTGGGCATGGGTGCCTATGGCCTGCGCCCGGTGGTGGAGATCCAGTTCGCCGACTACTTCTACCCGGCCTCCGACCAGATCGTCTCCGAGCTGGCCCGCCTGCGTTACCGGTCGGCCGGCGAGTTCATTGCCCCGCTGACCCTGCGCATGCCTTGCGGCGGCGGCATCTATGGCGGCCAGACTCACAGCCAGAGCCCGGAAGCGATGTTCACCCAGGTCTGCGGCCTGCGCACCGTGATGCCGTCCAACCCTTATGACGCCAAAGGCCTGCTGATTGCCTCGATCGAATGCGACGACCCGGTAATCTTCCTGGAGCCCAAACGTCTGTACAACGGCCCGTTCGATGGCCACCACGACCGCCCGGTAACACCGTGGTCGAAGCACCCGCACAGCGCCGTGCCCGACGGTTATTACACCGTACCGCTGGACAAGGCCGCCATTACCCGCCCTGGCAATGACGTGACCGTGCTGACCTACGGCACCACGGTGTACGTGGCCCAGGTGGCCGCCGAAGAAAGCGGCGTCGATGCCGAAGTGATCGACCTGCGCAGCCTGTGGCCCCTGGACCTGGACACTATCGTCGAGTCGGTGAAAAAGACCGGCCGTTGCGTGGTGGTGCACGAGGCCACCCGCACCTGCGGCTTCGGTGCCGAGCTGGTGGCGCTGGTGCAGGAGCACTGCTTCCACCACCTGGAGGCGCCGATCGAGCGCGTCACCGGCTGGGACACCCCCTACCCTCACGCACAGGAATGGGCTTACTTCCCCGGCCCTTCGCGGGTAGGTGCGGCACTGAAAAAGGTCATGGAGGTCTGAATGGGCACGCACGTCATCAAGATGCCGGACATTGGCGAAGGCATCGCGCAGGTCGAGTTGGTGGAATGGTTCGTCAAGGTCGGCGACATCATCGCCGAGGACCAGGTGGTGGCCGACGTCATGACCGACAAGGCCACTGTGGAAATCCCCTCGCCGGTCAGCGGCAAGGTGTTGGCCCTGGGTGGCCAGCCCGGGGAAGTGATGGCGGTCGGTAGCGAACTGATCCGCATCGAAGTGGAAGGCAGCGGCAACCATGTGGACGTGCCTCAGCCAAAAACGGTAGAGGCCCCGGCCGCCCCGATTGCAGCCAAGCCGGAACCGCAGAAAGACGTAAAACCCGCCGTGTACCAGGCGCCCGCCAACCACGAAGCTGCGCCCATCGTGCCGCGCCAGCCGGGCGACAAGCCGCTGGCCTCGCCGGCCGTGCGCAAACGCGCCCTGGACGCCGGTATCGAACTGCGTTATGTGCATGGTAGCGGCCCGGCCGGGCGCATTCTGCACGAAGACCTCGACGCCTTCATGAGCAAGCCGCAAAGCAATGCCGGGCAAGCACCTGATGGTTATGCCAAGCGCACCGACAGCGAGCAGGTGCCGGTGATCGGCCTGCGCCGCAAGATCGCCCAGCGCATGCAGGACGCCAAACGCCGGGTCGCGCACTTCAGTTATGTCGAGGAAATCGACGTCACCGCCCTGGAGGCCCTGCGCCAGCAACTCAACAGCAAGCACGGCGACAGCCGTGGCAAGCTGACCTTGCTGCCATTCCTGGTGCGCGCCCTCGTCGTGGCGCTGCGTGACTTCCCGCAGATCAACGCGACCTACGACGACGAAGCGCAGATCATCACCCGCCATGGCGCGGTGCATGTGGGTATTGCCACCCAGGGTGACAACGGCCTGATGGTACCCGTGCTGCGCCACGCCGAAGCGGGCAGCCTGTGGGCCAATGCCGGCGAGATTTCGCGCCTGGCCAACGCGGCACGTAACAACAAGGCCAGCCGTGAAGAGCTGTCCGGCTCGACCATCACCCTGACCAGCCTCGGCGCCTTGGGTGGCATTGTCAGCACGCCGGTGGTCAACACCCCGGAAGTGGCAATCGTCGGGGTCAACCGCATGGTCGAACGGCCAGTGGTGATCGACGGCCAGATCGTCGTGCGCAAGATGATGAACCTGTCCAGCTCGTTCGACCATCGCGTGGTCGATGGCATGGACGCCGCCCTGTTCATCCAGGCCGTGCGTGGCCTGCTCGAACAACCCGCCTGCCTGTTCGTGGAGTGAGCATGCAACAGATTATCCAGACTACCCTGTTGATCATCGGCGGCGGCCCTGGCGGCTATGTAGCAGCCATCCGCGCCGGGCAACTGGGCATTCCTACCGTACTGGTGGAAGGCCAGGCACTGGGCGGCACCTGCCTGAACATCGGCTGCATCCCGTCCAAGGCGCTGATCCACGTGGCCGAGCAGTTTCACCAGGCCTCGCGCTTTACCGAACCCTCGCCGCTGGGCATCAGCGTGGCTTCGCCGCGCCTGGACATCGGCCAGAGCGTCACCTGGAAGGACGGCATTGTCGACCGTCTGACCACCGGTGTGGCCGCCTTGCTGAAAAAGCACGGGGTGAAAGTGATGCATGGCTGGGCCAAGGTACTGGACGGCAAGCAGGTCGAGGTCGATGGCCAGCGTATCCAGTGCGAGCATCTGTTGCTGGCGACCGGTTCCAGCAGTGTCGAACTGCCGATGCTGCCGCTGGGTGGCCCGGTGATTTCCTCGACCGAAGCTCTGGCGCCGAAAGCCCTGCCGCAACACCTGGTAGTGGTTGGCGGTGGCTATATCGGCCTGGAGCTGGGCATTGCCTATCGCAAGCTGGGTGCACAGGTGAGTGTGGTGGAAGCACGTGAGCGCATCCTGCCGACCTACGACAGCGAATTGACCGCCCCGGTGGCCGAGTCGCTGAAGAAACTGGGCATCGCGTTGCACCTGGGCCACAGCGTCGAGGGCTACGAAAATGGCTGCCTGCTGGCCAGCGACGGCAAGGGTGGGCAACTGCGCCTGGAGGCCGACCAGGTACTGGTGGCCGTTGGCCGCCGGCCACGCACCAAGGGCTTCAACCTGGAATGCCTGGACCTGAAGATGAACGGCGCCGCCATTGCCATCGACGAGCGCTGTCATACCAGCATGCACAACGTCTGGGCCATCGGCGACGTCGCTGGCGAACCGATGCTGGCGCACCGGGCCATGGCCCAAGGCGAGATGGTCGCCGAAATCATCGCCGGCAAGGCCCGACGCTTCGAGCCGGCAGCGATTGCCGCCGTGTGCTTTACCGACCCGGAAGTGGTGGTGGTCGGCAAGACCCCGGAACAAGCCAGCCAGCAGGGCCTGGACTGCATCGTCGCGCAGTTCCCGTTTGCCGCCAATGGCCGGGCCATGAGCCTGGAGTCGAAAAGCGGTTTCGTGCGGGTGGTGGCGCGCCGTGACAACCACCTGATCGTGGGTTGGCAGGCGGTTGGCGTGGCGGTCTCCGAGCTATCCACCGCGTTTGCCCAATCGCTGGAGATGGGCGCGTGCCTGGAAGATGTGGCCGGCACCATTCATGCCCACCCCACGTTGGGTGAAGCGGTGCAAGAAGCCGCCCTGCGCGCGTTGGGCCACGCCTTGCATATCTGACACTGAAGCGGCCGAGGCCGATTTGGCCCGCTGCGCCGAGAGGCGCTGCGGGTCTTTTTTCATTCAGGCCATCCAAGCCTCCAGAAAACAGCGCGCTCTTTGAGGGGCTAGTGTGGTGTTTTGCAAATACGGCCAATAACTCGCGAGCGATTTTTGCGCTCAGGCAAGGCGTCGCGACGAGTCGTAGCCCAGCTACGGCGAGGAGCGACAACGCCGCATGAGCGCAAAAAGCGCCGCGAATTATGGTCGTTATTTGTGAAACACCACACTAGCTACTCGGCAATTGCGTTCTTGCCTGTCCCCTTGGCCCTGTAGAGCGCCTTGTCGGCACGCGCCAGCAGCGCGTGCTGGTCCTCCCCTTCCAGCCATTGCACCACGCCATAGCTCATGGTCAGCCGGCAATCACCCACCGGCTCCACCTGCTCCAGCACCTGGCGCAAGCGCGCCGCCACATCCAGCGCCTCCCCCAACGCGGTCTGCGGCAGCACGATGACGAACTCGTCGCCGCCCCAGCGCGCCAGCAGGTCCAGTTCGCGCAAGCAGGTGCGCAGGCTTTCGGCCACCCGGACCAGCGCCGCATCGCCACGGGCGTGACCGTAGCGGTCATTGATCGGTTTGAAATCATCCATGTCCATGGCGATCAGCGACAACGGCTGGCGGAAGCGCTGGGCGCGCTGGCACTCCCGCTGCAACGCGCTCTCCAGCCGGTAACGGTTGGCAACACGGGTCAACGCATCGCGTTCGGCCAATTCACGGTTTTCGTCCAGTTGCCGCTGCAACTGCTGGTTCACCCTGGACAACTCACGGGTGCGTTCGGCCACCTGAAATTCCAGCGACTGGTTCTTCTGTTCCAGTTGCGTCACCAAGCGCTTGCCAGCGTCGATATTGCGATGCGCACCCAGCATGCGTGCCACGGAACCGTCCTCGTTATGCGCGATGACGTAGCCGCTGTCTTCGATCCAGATGTAGCTGCCGTCCTGACAACGGCAACGGTATTCAATGCGGTAGCGCTCGTTGCGCTGATTGATATAGGCCTCGAAATGGGCCATTACCCGGGGGTAGTCTTCGGGATGGATCACGCTTTCCCAGGTAAATACCGAGTTGGCCATGGAGTGGCTGGCATAACCCAGCATGTTGTACCAGCCCGGGTTGCGATAAACGTAGCCGGTATTGGCATTCCAATCCCAGATGCCGTCGCTGATCAAATCGAACAAGGTGTGCAACTGCTGTTCACTGAAGCCGGCAGGTACCGGCCTGGTGTCTTGACTCATGGACGCTCTCCCTGATGCCCAGCAACTGCGCTCCGATCAAGGGGCTGCCGACAGTGGTGTTGATTGCCGCGAGCGGCAAGATGATGCCTATCACGGGCAAGCATATGCCCACCCGCGTGCAACCGAAATAGTGCCAACGCCCTGATTTCGACCGGCACAGCGCTGGCATGGCTTTTGCGCTTGGTACCTGCCAACGAGATTTCCAAGGAGGAAACATGATAATCGCCCCTAACGGCGTCAGCTGGCAGCCCACGCTCCATCAGCCTCGGTCCACCAGCGATGAGCAGGCAGTGGCCCAGATTGCACCGGTCCGCACGCCAATATCCACCGCCAACACGGCGAGCCAACAGCAGAATGGAGGCAGCACCGCTCAGCAAAACGCAGAGGATGCTCGTGCAGAAGCCTTTGCCAAATTCAAGGTGATGCTGCAAAACCTGAGTTCTGCGACCACCGAGCCGGTCATCGGAGAACCTCTGCCGTCCAAGACTGCCCGGCAGGAATTTCACGACTTCATGTCCAAGTCGCCCGGCGAGATGATCAAGGAAAAACTGCTGCGTGAAATAGGCTTGACCGAAGAAGAGTACGACGCCCTGCCGCCCGAAATGAAAGCAAAGGTCGACGAGTTGATCGCCCAGCGCATGAAAGAAGACATCAAGCGCAAGATCGAGGAGAAAGCGCAAGAGCAGGTCGCCAAGGTGGACGGCGGCGTGGATGAAGAGCAACAAGCGGCAAGCCCGGTGTGAGGGAATGCCAGCGGCCGCTAAGGAGAGCGCCACGGTTCGTCCAAGGCGCCCCAGCCTGAGCGGTTTGAAGGCGTGCGGTGGCGTCGATGTTCAGGTGGTGCATGGCTTCGTCAACTGCAACGCTGCCGGCGCCATGACCGGTCTCAGGAAAAATCGGCAGGATGTTGTGCAGAGAATTCGTTTGAGGTCCTTGGCCTTATTGTCCAGGGTGGCAGGCTGGTAGCTATTTGCCACGCGTGGACGCAGGCGCATGACGATGCCTGCGTAGGGGGACGATGTCGGATCCCTCCTAAAATAAGAGAGGACAAGGAAATGCAATCACACGGTTTGAAGCAAAGCCTCAAGCAGCGGCATATCACCATGATCGCGCTGGGTGGGGTGATCGGTGCAGGGCTGTTCATGGGCTCGGGCTCACTGATCGCATCGGCAGGGCCCGCGGCCATACTGTCGTATTTCATTGGTGGCCTGGTGGTCACCCTGGTCATGTTCATGCTGGGCGAAATGGCCTGCCGCAACCCGGATGCAGGGTCGTTCTCGACCTACGCCAACACCTACCTCGGTGACTGGGCAGGGTTTGCGGTCGGCTGGCTGTACTGGTTCAAGTCGATGATGACCATCACCCTGGAAGCGGTACTGCTGGGCGCCATCCTGCATGACTTCCTGCCCTGGCTACCGATCTGGGCAGGTGCCTTCCTGATGCTGGTGACACTCATGGCCAGCAACGCCTACTCGGTGCGTTCGTTTGCCGAAGTCGAGTATTGGCTCGCCGCGATGAAGGTCGCCACCATCCTCATCTTCATGCTGCTGGGCGTCTCGATCCTGCTCGGCCTGCACAGTGAGATTCCCGCCCCCGGCCTGATCAACCTCACCGCCCATGACGGCTTCATGCCCAACGGCCTGTCACCGGTGATGGCCGGCGTTATCGTGGTGATTTTCTCCCTTGGCGGCAGCGAAATTGCCGCTGTGGCCGCGGGTGAGTCAGAGAACCCGCGACAGAACGTGATCCGTGCGATCAAGAGCGTGATCCTGCGGGTGATGCTGTTCTACGTAGGCTCTGTGTCGATCCTGATCCTTTGCCTGCCCTGGACCGACAAGGCCAACCTGGCCTCGCCCTATGTTTCGCTGTTCAGCCTGGCCGGGTTCGGTGGTGCTGCAGTGGCCATGAAACTGGTGCTGTTCGTCTCGTTCATGTCGGTGATGAACTCGTTCATGTTCTCCAACTCGCGCATGCTGTTCTCGCTGAGCCAGCGCGGTCACGCGCCCAAGCTGTTCTCACGCACCAGTGCCAAGGGCGTACCGATCAATGCACTGCTGCTGAGCCTGTCGATCTGCACGATGATCCTGACCGTGCACTTTGTCAGTGGCGGCGACCTGTTCATGACCTTGGCCAAGAGTACCGGCAGCCTGGTCATGGTCGTATGGATCTTCATCATCATCGCCCACGTGGCGATGCGCAGGAAAACCCGCCACGAAGCGGTCGCCCCAAACGCCTTCCGTGCCTGGCTGTTCCCCTACACCAATATCATTGCGCTGTTCGCCTTGCTGGCAGTCATCGGCACCCAGGCGTTCGACCCGGCATCGCGTTTCCAATTCTGGTTCACGGTGCTGACGGTACTGCTGGTGGTGGCGGGGTACTTCCTGATGCGTCAGCGGCTGGCCCCAAGCGCGGCGTTAGCCCACGGACGTGATGCATGACAGCGCTGGCCAAGCGCAGGTGCTGTCAACAGCAGCACGACGGCGACAAAGGCAACGGAGACAATAATGGGAATGACGAGAATGGCGTCCCAGGCAGGAATTGAACCTGCAACCTTCCCCTTAGGAGGGGGATGCTCTATCCAATTGAGCTACTGAGACGCTACGACCGGCAGCGAGCGCTGCACAGCGGGATGGCCAGCATGTTAACCAGCATGCTGGCGTTTGTCATGCCTGAACTGGGCTTTTTCGCGTAATCCTTTTCTGCCGCTGCTATCCCCGTGGTAGCACGCCCTGATAGCGAAGCAGCGAAACAAATGCGGCGACCGCCGCCTCCAGTGTGGAAGAATTATCCAGCACATGTACCGATGGGTCGGCTGCAGCTTGCAAGCGTGCGCTGCGCGCCAGGCGCTGCTCCACTTCTTCTGCAGTTTCCCGGCCCCGGGCCAGCAAGCGCTGGCGCAGCACCTCAGGCTTGACCTCGACCAACACGGCCAACAAATCCGGGTAGCGCTGACGGGCTTCTGGCAGATAAGCCCGCGAGCCATTCACCAGCACTGCCCTCCCCGCCGCCAACCACTGGTCCACCTGCCGGGGTATGCCATAGTCCAGGCCATTGGCCCGCCAGTGCATGGCAAACGCACCCTGCGCACGCAAGGTATCAAACTGCTCAGGCGTGACCCCTTGGGCAGCTTCGCCTTTGGCTTCGGCCGAACGGGTGATGACCCGGCGGGCAATTTCTACCCCGGCGAGGGCCAGTTGCTCACGCGAAGCGTCGATCAGGGAGTCTTTCCCGGAACCCGACGGCCCAACCAGAAATATCAACCGGCCCGTCCCTGATCGGCGGTCGCTTGCGTCATGTTGCATAGCCACTATGCTCTATGGAGAGAACCGGCGCATTCTAGGGCTTTTCTGGGCATTTTTCTGCGTTTTACCGATTATTGACGGCAAAAGACTGACGGCCAGGCTAGCCAGAGCATGTAAAACTTTTCAAACCAGTGCTCATTTCTGATAATTGGTACTGGCATAAAGCCTTTATCCGGCTCACTATTTGTCACATAATTGACGCCAAGCAAACGGCGACCATGAGGCAAGATGAGCATCCATTTTTCACTGGCGGTTGAACATTTTGTCGTCGCCACGGTCGTACTTCCATCCCGTGCGGCCAATTTGAGAACCGCTTCCCCTGAACCAAACTCTGGTCAATTTATATGCGCCCAATGAAACAGGCTATTTATTCGAGCCGCACTGCTGACAAGTTCGTCGTCCGCCTGCCTGACGGAATGCGTGAGCGCATTGCCGAGGTAGCGCGCAACCACCATCGCAGCATGAACTCCGAGATCATTGCACGCCTGGAGCAGAGCCTTATCCAGGAAGGTGCGCTGGGTGATGAACTGAGCATGCGCCTGGACAGCCCCGAGCTGTCCCTGCATGAGCGCGAGTTGCTGCAGCGTTTCCGCCAACTGTCCCACCGCCAGCAGAACGCCCTGGTCGCCCTCATCGCTCACGATGTGGAAATGGCCGCAGACGCTTCCTGAGGCCTGCAGCGAACACAAAAAAGCCAGCGTAAGCTGGCTTTTTTGTGGATGACTGATTGGCAGCAAAGGCATTTCCCTGTGGGACGCTCCCACAGGGAGGACCGGCTTACAACAGGAACAGCGTCGCCAGCCCAAGGAAGATGAAGAAACCACCGCTGTCGGTCACAGCAGTGATCATCACGCTCGCCCCCATCGCAGGGTCGCGCCCCAGGCGAGCCAATGTCATCGGGATCAGCACGCCCATCAGCGCTGCCAACAACAAGTTCAAGGTCATCGCTGCGGTCATCACCACCCCCAGCGACCAGCTGCCATACAGCCAGAAAGCCACCGCACCAATCACTCCGCCCCAAACCAGGCCGTTGATCAGCGACACCGCCAATTCCTTGCGCATCAAGCGGCTGGTATTGCCTGGTGACACTTGGTCCAGGGCCATGGCGCGGACGATCATGGTGATGGTCTGGTTACCAGAGTTGCCACCAATACCCGCAACGATCGGCATCAACGCAGCCAACGCCACCAGCTTTTCAATCGAACCTTCGAACAACCCGATCACTCGCGAAGCAACGAACGCGGTAATCAGGTTGATTGCCAGCCACGCCCAACGGTTGCGGAACGAACGCCAGACCGAGGCGAAAATATCTTCCTCTTCACGCAGACCCGCCATGTTGAGGACTTCGCTCTCGCTTTCCTCACGGATCAGGTCAACCATTTCGTCGATGGTCAGACGGCCGATCAGGCGTTCGCTCTTGTCCACCACAGGGGCGGATACCAGGTCATAACGCTCGAAAGCCTGCGCTGCATCGTAGGCATCTTCCTCGGGCTGGAAGGAGACAGGGTCGGTCGCCATGACCTCCGCCACCTTCTTCTCCGGGTCGTTGACCAGCAGGCGCTTGATCGGCAATACACCCTTGAGGATGCCGTCGTAATCGACCACGAACAATTTGTCGGTGTGGTTCGGCAATTCTTTCAGGCGGCGCAGGTAGCGCAGCACCACTTCCAGGCTGACGTCTTCGCGGATGGTGACCATCTCGAAGTCCATCAGCGCACCGACCTGCTCCTCGTCGTAGCTCAGCGCCGAACGCACCCGCTCGCGTTGCTGGGCATCGAGGGTTTCCATCAGCTCGTGAACAACGTCACGCGGCAGCTCTGGGGCGAGGTCGGCCAGTTCGTCGGCGTCCATCTCCTTGGCGGCAGCCAGCAGCTCGTGATCGTCCATGTCGGCGATCAGCGATTGGCGAACCGAATCGGAAACTTCCAGCAGGATGTCGCCATCGCGCTCCGAGCGCACCAGCTGCCAGACCGTCAGGCGATCTTCCAGGGGCAAGGCTTCGAGGATGTAGGCGATGTCGGCGGGGTGCAGGTCATCGAGCTTGCGCTGCAGCTCGACGAGGTTCTGGCGGTGGACCAGGTTTTCCACCAGGTCATTGTGCGCGCCTTCCTGGCGATGGGTCAGGTCTTCGACCATGCGCTGACGCTGCAGCAGTTCGACCACCTGGGCCAGGCGATCCTGCAGGCTTTCTTGCGCTTTTTTAACTTCTACTTCGGTCATAGGCGAACTCCACTCCCAGCAGCGGAGCACGCCGAGGGAATCAATCGGTCAGATCTTTCTGTATGAATCGTGTTAGCGAGTAACTACTGGGTAAGTCCATGGTGGTTTTCCACAAGCCCCGGCGGGGCTGACGGGCGCAATCATACACTGCTAAAGCTGTCAGATCGCTTAAATTTTTGGCCAGAACAATCGTTTGCGTGATAAAGCTGGGACAACGCTCGAAGCTATCAGTGCGACGGTTGTTGTGGATGAGAAAGCACATTTGATTTTTGAGGCCGCTCAGCGGCTCAAGACTACACCGCAATCATTACAGAAGAGCGTAGATCGACAGGCTCAAGAATTCATTGGCGCACAAACAAAAAGCCCGCTCTATTGAGCGGGCTTTTTGATGGGGTATGGCGGACTCAGCAGGATTCGAACCTGCGACCGCTCGGTTCGTAGCCGAGTACTCTATCCAGCTGAGCTATGAGTCCGTGATGGTAGTTTTAGACCAGGTTACCACTGGTTGACTGAAGTAGCTTTGCAAGCAGAACCACTTCAAGAAAGTGGCGGACTCAGCAGGATTCGAACCTGCGACCGCTCGGTTCGTAGCCGAGTACTCTATCCAGCTGAGCTATGAGTCCGCGATTGGCAGTTTTAAACCAGATTACCGCTGGTTGACTGAAATGGCTTTGCAAGCAGAACCACTTCAAGAAAGTGGCGGACTCAGCAGGATTCGAACCTGCGACCGCTCGGTTCGTAGCCGAGTACTCTATCCAGCTGAGCTATGAGTCCGCGATTGGCAGTTTTAGACCAGATACCGCTGGTTGATTGAAGCAGCCTTGCAAACAAAGCCACTTCAAAAGTGGCGGACTCAGCAGGATTCGAACCTGCGACCGCTCGGTTCGTAGCCGAGTACTCTATCCAGCTGAGCTATGAGTCCGTGTCTTGCCGCGCATTATAGGTCGCTGAAACATTTTTGCAAGAAGCTTTTCGTTATAAAACAACTACTTAGCGTTCCTACCGTTTACAGCGCCCTACGCAAATAATGGCGGTGAAGGGGGGATTCGAACCCCCGATACCCTTATGAGGTATACTCCCTTAGCAGGGGAGCGCCTTCGGCCACTCGGCCACCTCACCGCAACACGAGGCGAATATTAAAGAACCTCTTTCACCTTTGCAACCCTTTTTTTGAAAAAAACTTCAAAAAAATTAAAGGCTTGGCTCTTCATCCTTCTCCTTCTTGATCCGCAGGTAGATTTCCTCGCGGTGAACTGCCACTTCTTTCGGGGCGCTCACGCCAATACGCACCTGGTTGCCTTTGACGCCAAGCACCGTCACGGTGATCTCGCCGTCTCCAATGATCAGGCTCTCGGCGCACCGACGAGTCAGAATCAACATAGCTTTCTCCTTACGCAAAACATTCAGGGGTAACAGTCTTGGATATCGGGCCGGGTCGCGGACGACGACCATGGCCCCGGTTACTCGCCGCACAGGGCAGGACAGGGCCTGCGCGGCGAGCAGAAACGCGAAGGGCGCGGCAAGCCGCGCCCTTCCAGGCAGCGCCTTACTCGCCCTGTCGGGCAGGAGCATCCAGATCGAACGCGGTATGCAGCGCGCGCACGGCCAGCTCCAGGTACTTCTCTTCGAGCACCACCGAAACCTTGATCTCGGAAGTGGAGATCATCTGGATGTTGATGCTCTCCTTGGCCAGGGCTTCGAACATGCAGCTGGCAACACCGGCGTGCGAACGCATGCCGACACCAACGATCGAGACCTTGGCGATCTTGGTGTCGCCGATCACTTCACGGGCACCGATTTCGCGCGCAGTGTTTTCCAGCACGCTCTGCGCCTTCTCGTACTCGTTGCGGTGCACGGTGAAGGTGAAGTCGGTGGTGTTATCGTGAGCAACGTTCTGCACGATCATGTCGACTTCGATGTTCGAAGCGCTGATCGGGCCGAGGATCTTGAAGGCCACGCCCGGGGTATCCGGCACGCCGCGAATGGTCAGCTTTGCTTCATCACGGTTGAAGGCGATACCGGAAATGATCGGCTGTTCCATGGATTCCTCTTCATCAATGGTAATGAGGGTACCCGGACCCTCCTTGAAGCTGTGCAGCACGCGCAGCGGAACGTTGTACTTGCCGGCGAACTCCACCGAACGGATCTGCAGCACCTTGGAACCAAGGCTGGCCATTTCCAGCATCTCTTCGAAGGTGATCTTCTCCAGGCGACGAGCCTGTGGCACGACGCGCGGGTCGGTGGTGTAGACGCCATCAACATCAGTGTAGATCTGGCACTCATCAGCCTTCAGCGCTGCCGCCAGGGCCACGCCGGTGGTATCAGAGCCACCACGACCCAGGGTAGTGATGCTGCCGTGCTCGTCGACACCCTGGAAGCCTGCAACCACGACCACGCGACCTTCCTTGAGGTCGGCACGAATCTTCTGGTCGTCGATTTGCAGAATGCGCGCCTTGTTGTGCGAGCTGTCGGTGAGAATACGCACCTGGTTGCCGGTGTAGGACACCGCTGGCACACCACGCTTGATCAAGGCCATGGTCAGCAGGGCAATGGTGACCTGCTCACCCGTCGACACGATCACGTCCAGTTCACGAGGAACCGGCTGATCGGTGATCTGCTTGGCCAAGTCGATCAGGCGATTGGTTTCACCGCTCATGGCCGACAGCACAACCACCAGGTCGTCGCCCGCTTCACGGTGTTTCTTGACCTTTTCGGCTACCTGCTCGATCCGCTCGATGGAACCGACAGAGGTGCCGCCAAATTTCTGTACGATCAACGCCATTTCAATGGTGCCTCAGCCCATACAGGGCCCCAAAAAACAATCCAACATGAAGGGGTGGACGGGAGTGGCCTGTGTGGCCACTAGACCCTCCACCCCCTCATCTCAAAGTCCCTGCTCTGCGAATGGCACGGCCAGCGCCAGGGCCTGGTCCAGGGCAGCGACGTCGACGCCACCACCCTGGGCCATGTCCGGACGGCCGCCGCCCTTGCCACCCACCGCCGCAGCGGCTTGTTTCATCAGATCGCCAGCCTTGAGTTGGCTGGAGAGGTCCTTGGTCACGCCGGCCACCAGCACAACCTTGCCCTCATGCTCGCTGCCCAGCAGGATCACTGCGTGGCCGAGCTTGTTCTTCAGCTGATCGACCAGGGCCAGCAGGGCCTTGCCATCCTGCCCATCCAGGCGGGCGGCAAGGACCTTGGCACCCTTGACCTCAACGGCCGCGTTGGAGAGATCGTCCCCGGCGGCGCTGGCGGCCTTGGCCTGCAGCTGTTCCAGCTGCTTCTCCAGCTGGCGGTTGCGCTCAAGCACAGCCGACAGCTTGTCGATCAGGTTGTCGCGGTTACCCTTGACCAGTTGTGCGGCTTCCTTGACCTGCTCTTCGGCAGCGTTCAGGTAAGCCAGCGCAGCGGCACCGGTTACGGCTTCGATACGGCGCACGCCAGAGGCTACGCCGCCTTCGCTGATGATCTTGAACAGGCTGATGTCACCGGTGCGCTTGGCGTGGATACCGCCGCACAATTCCACCGAAAAATCACCGCCCATGCTCAGCACACGCACGGTGTCGCCGTATTTCTCGCCGAACAGCGCCATTGCACCTTTGGCCTTGGCAGTTTCGATGTCGGTCAGTTCGGTTTCAACCGGGGTGTTCTTGCGAATCTCGCGGTTGACGATGTCTTCCAGCTGCTTGATCTGCTCCGGCTTCACCGCTTCGAAGTGGCTGAAGTCGAAACGCAGGCGCTGGCTGTCGACCAGCGAGCCCTTCTGCTGTACATGCTCGCCCAGTACCTGGCGCAATGCTTCGTGCAGCAGGTGGGTGGCGGAGTGATTCAACGAGGTGGCGTGCTGTACGTCGGCATCGACCTTGGCCTCGACGGGCGAACCGATCAGCAGCGCACCGCTGGCCACCACGCCGTGATGCAGGAAGGCGCCGCCGGTCTTGGTGGTATCACGCACGTCGAAGCGTGCAGCACCCGCCTGCAGGAAGCCGCTGTCACCGACCTGGCCACCGGACTCGGCGTAGAACGGCGTGCGGTCGAGCACCACAACGCCCTGCTCGCCTTCACCCAGCTGGTCAACGGATTGGCCGTCCTTGTACAGGGCGATGATCTTGCCCTGGCCCTCGGTGGTGTCGTAACCGAGGAACTCGGTGGCGCTGTCGACCTTGACCAGGCTGTTGTAATCCATGCCGAAGGCGCTGGCGGAACGGGCACGCTCACGCTGGGCGTCCATTTCACGCTCAAAGCCGGCTTCGTCGATAGTCAGTTCACGCTCACGGGCGATGTCGGCAGTCAGGTCCATCGGGAAGCCATAGGTGTCATACAGCTTGAACACCACGTCGCCCGGTACCACGTCGCCTTTCAGCTGGGCCAGGTCTTGCTCGAGGATGCGCAGGCCCTGCTCCAGGGTCTTGGCGAACTGCTCTTCTTCGGCCTTGAGCACGCGCTCGATGTGCGCTTGCTGGCTCTTCAGCTCCGGGAAGGCTTCGCCCATTTCAGCGGCCAGTGCGGCAACGATCTGGTAGAAGAAGCTGCCCTTGGCGCCCAGCTTGTTGCCGTGACGGCAAGCGCGGCGAATGATGCGGCGCAGCACGTAGCCACGGCCTTCGTTGGACGGCAGCACGCCGTCGGCAATCAGGAAGCCGCACGAACGGATGTGGTCGGCGACCACTTTCAGCGAGGCCTGGCCGTCATTGCTGCAACCGATGGCCTGGGCTGCGGCAGCCAGCAGGTTCTGGAACAGGTCGATCTCGTAGTTCGAATGCACGTGCTGCAGCACGGCGCTGACGCGCTCCAGGCCCATGCCGGTGTCCACCGACGGCGCTGGCAGCGGGTGCAACACACCGTCGGCTGTACGGTTGAACTGCATGAAGACGTTGTTCCAGATCTCGATGTAGCGGTCACCGTCTTCTTCTGGCGAGCCAGGTGGGCCACCCCAGATATCCGGGCCGTGATCGTAGAAAATCTCGGTGCATGGGCCGCACGGGCCGGTATCGCCCATGGTCCAGAAGTTGTCGGAGGCGTACGGGGCGCCCTTGTTATCGCCGATGCGCACCATGCGCTCGGCCGGCACGCCGACTTCCTTGGTCCAGATGTCGTAGGCTTCGTCGTCGGTGGCGTAGACGGTGACCCAGAGCTTTTCCTTGGGCAGGTTCAGCCACTGCTCAGACGTCAGGAAGGTCCAGGCGAAGGTAATGGCATCGCGCTTGAAATAGTCGCCGAAGCTGAAGTTGCCCAGCATTTCGAAGAAGGTGTGGTGACGCGCGGTGTAACCGACGTTTTCCAGGTCGTTGTGCTTGCCACCGGCACGCACGCACTTCTGGCTGCTGACAGCACGCGTGTAGGCGCGCTTCTCCGCACCGAGGAAGCAGTCCTTGAACTGGTTCATGCCTGCGTTGGTGAACAGCAGGGTCGGGTCGTTGTTCGGGATCAGCGAACTGGAGGCGACTCGGGTATGTCCCTGCTCTTCGAAGAAGCGAAGGAAGGCTTCACGGATTTCTGCGCTTTTCATAGGTTCTTCCACGGAAACGGCGGCCCTGTTGGGCAAACGCGTCGACGAAACGACGGCAAAGGGCCGCATTATATCGGTCCTGCAGTCTTGATGCAGTGTGTTTATACGATAGAAGCCATCGTTTGGACGGTTTTTCGGGCTATGCAAACGAAAACGACATGACCGGATGCTAAATCCTGTGTTTCGCCACTGGCAAGCCAATTACCGCTTAAGGGAGGGGAAAAGGGAACAGGCGGTGAATTAAAAGGTTTTCATCATGGATAGGATCCGAAACTGTGTCGCCTGGTTCGCGGGTAAACCCGCTCCTACAGGGTATGTGCAAGACCTTAATGTGGCGCCGTGCCCGTAGGAGCGGGCTCACCCGCGAAACAGGCGACACCGCTCTCACCCCAGCCGCTGCCCCGAATCCGGCACGATCAGAATGCCGGCGCGCAGGCCGTTCCTGACCTTGGGATTGGGGAAAATGATGCGCGCACCCTCCTCCTCGACTACCCAGCGCATCTCGGCCAGGTCTTCAGCCAGCAGGTAACCCTTGCTCAGCTCGGAGAAGTTTTCGATGTCCGCCGGCAGGTGCAGGTGGAAGCTGTCGCTGTGCTTGATGATTTCGCGGGAAACACTGAACAGCTGCAGGCCATCCAGCGAACTTTCGTTTTCGGGCTCGGTAGCCTCGATGATGCGGATCAGCCGCTCTTCGAGCTTGTCGAGGTTCACCTGCTCGTTCTGGCCGAACGGGCGGGCCTTGCCCAACTCCAGGGTGAAAGCTTCAGCCTCAAGCTGTTCGTAGGTGAAAGCACTGAAGGTGATGGACGACTTGCTTTGCAGCAGCACCGCCTCCATACCTGCCGCCGCCAGGCGCGCCAGCTCACGACGGGAGTGCTTGCGCCCCTCTTTATAAGGGTACAAGGCGAATTGCTCGATCTTCGAACCGCGGATGGCAGTATGCAGGTCGTAATGCAGGCGGTTGCGCCCCGGCTTGCTGAAGAACACCCGGGCGAACTGTTCAAGCTCGGCAGCACGCAGTGCTTCGAACCCGCTGGACAGCTCATGGCGACCATTGAACAAGCGGTTGATGTCCTGTTCGATAAAGCGCTCGCCCTTGCGGATCGCCGCCGGGTTGCCGAACAGGAACAGCACCCGTGCCCTGGGTTTGATCTTGCCGTTGGCCACGCCGTGCAGCAGCCGTTCGAGCAATTCGATCGGCGCTGTTTCGTTGCCATGAATGCCGGCGGACAACAGCAAGTCCAGCCCGCAATCTTCGCTTTCGGCCGGACGCACTTCGAGCGCGCCCTCCCCCAGCCATCGCAAACGCGCGCCCCCGGGTGTCACTTGGGTCTTCTCAGCCGGTTCGTGAGCGGTGAGGGTCAGCTCAAGCAATTTGCCAAGGGCGAGCATAGGTGCTTCCTTAGTGGTGGTGACCGCAGTCAGGGCCATGAACGTGATCGTCGTCTTCGCCAAGTTCTGCCGGTTCCATTTCCAGCTGCAGGCTGACCAGATTGGTGGCCATCGGGCGCAGCAGCAAGTTGGCATACTCGGTGTCGTCTTCCTCGACATCCACGCCGATCAGCAACTGGCCACGGCCATCCTGCTGAATCCACACTTCCTTGCCTTGCCAGACCACAGCAAAGCGGGTGCAGGAAGTTTCCAGCTGGGTGCCGTCTTCATCTTCAAGGATCAGGCGCAAGGCGTCGGTCATTACAGAGTCTCTCTTCAAGGTTGGCGTTGGAACGGATACACCGAGCCCAACTTCAGGATCTGGGTCAATTCGTCCAGTGCCGTACGGCATTCCACCAGCAGTTGCGGGTCAGCCAGGTCTGCTTCGCCAAGGCGATCGCGGTAGTGCCTGTCGACCCACTGCAGCAGCGTGTCATACAGCGGGGCCGTCATGATAACGCCTTGGTTGACGGCTGCCAGTTCCGCTTCTTTCAAAGCCACGCGCAAACGCAGGCAGGCCGGGCCGCCGCCGTTTTGCATGCTTTGCTTGAGGTCGAATACCTTGACCTCCTTCACCGGGCCTCCCTGGCTGGTCAGCTGGCCCAGATAGGCCCAGACCCGCTCGTTGTTGCGGCACTCTTCCGGCACGACCAGCAGCATGGAACCATCGTCGCGGCTGAGCAGCTGGCTGTTGAACAGGTAGGAACGCACCGCGTCCTCCACCGCCACCGCGGCCCTGGGCACGCAGATGGCCTGGAAGTTGCCACCCTTGCTGGCCAGTTTAGCTCGCAGTTGCCCAAGTACCGCGTCGGTCTCGAGAAACGCGTCCTCGTGGTAGAACAGCACCTCGCCGTTACCGACCGAAATCACATCATTGTGGAACACACCCTGGTCGATCACCGCCGGGTTCTGTTGAGCGTAGACCACACCGTCATCGCTCAGGCCGTGCAGCCGGGCCACAGCTTGCGAGGCCTCCAGGGTTTGTCGGGCCGGGTACTTCTGTGGCGCGGGGTAACGGCTGTCGAAGGCACTGCGGCCGTAGACAAAAAATTCCACGCCAGCCTCGCCATAGGCGCGGCAGAAGCGCGTGTGGTTGGCCGCGCCCTCGTCACCGAACTGTGCCACGGCAGGCAGCGCAGCGTGGTGGGCAAAGTGTTTCTCGTTGTTGAACATGGCGCCCAGCACGCGGCTGGTGGTCGGGTGTTCGATGCTGCGGTGATATTTGCAGTTGAGGTTGGCGGCAGTGAAGTGCACGCGACCGTCAGCAGTGTCGGCACTCGGGCTGACTGTCGCGGCGTTGGCCACCCACATGCTCGAGGCCGAGCAACTGGCCACCAGCAACGGCATGGCCTCGCGGGCGGCGCGCTGGATAACGTCGGCATCGCTACCACTGAACCCCAGGCGGCGCAGCGCCGCCACGTCCGGGCGCTCTTGTGGCGCCAGAACACCCTGCTTGAAGCCCATGTCGGCCAGCGCTTTCATCTTCGCCAGGCCCTGGCGCGCGGCCTCACGCGGGTTGGACGCCTGCTGGCTGTTGCTCTGCGAAGCCACGTTACCGTAAGACAGGCCGCCATAGTTGTGGGTAGGCCCCACCAGGCCATCAAAATTCACTTCATAGGATTTCATCGGCTAGGCTCCGTGACCTGTTGTTATAGGGTGACGCCCGGCGTCAGGGTCGCCGGCAAGGCAAGGCTGGCGGTCTCCAGCGAAGCCACGGGGTAAGCGCAGTAGTCGGCCGCGTAATAGGCGCTGGCGCGATGGTTGCCACTGGCACCCACACCACCGAACGGCGCGCTGCTGGCAGCCCCCGTCAGCTGCTTGTTCCAGTTGACGATGCCAGCGCGACTGCGCAACCAGAAGTACTGGTAGCGGGCCCGCGAATCAGACAGTAAGCCGGCGGCCAGGCCATACTGGGTGTTATTGGCTTCATCGATGGCAGCATCGAAGTCGGCGTAGCGGATCACCTGCAACAGCGGGCCGAAAAACTCTTCATCCGGGCGGTCAGCCACGGCGGTGACATCGACAATGCCCGGGGTCAGCAGTGCGGCATCGGCCTGCGGCTGAGTCATTTCCAGCAGTTTCACGCCACCTTTGGCGGCCAGTTCAACCTGGGCGGCAAGCAGCGCCCGAGCCGCCTGCAGCGAAATCACCGACCCCATGAAAGGCGCCGGCTGTTCATCGAACGCCCCCACCGTGATGGTTTTGCACACTTCGACCAGGCGCGCGATCAGCGCATCGCCCCAGGCGCCTTGCGGCACCAGCAGGCGCCGCGCGCAGGTGCAACGCTGGCCGGCGGAAATGAACGCCGACTGGACAATGGTATACACCGCCGCATCGAGGTCCTTGACCTCGTCCACCACCAGCGGGTTGTTACCCCCCATTTCCAGGGCCAGGATCTTGTCTGGGCGGCCTGCGAACTGTTGATGCAGCAGGTTGCCGGTGCGGCTGGAGCCGGTGAAGAACAGGCCATCGATACCTGGGTTGGCGGCCAGCGCCACACCGGTTTCACGTGCGCCCTGCACCAGGTTCAGCACACCCGCCGGCAGGCCGGCAGCAATCCAGCAGTTGACGGTAAGCTCAGCGACCTTGGGGGTGAGCTCGCTGGGCTTGAACACCACGCAGTTGCCTGCCAGCAGCGCCGGCACGATATGGCCATTGGGCAGGTGCCCGGGGAAGTTGTAAGGGCCGAACACCGCCACGACGCCATGAGGCTTGTGCCGCAGAACAGCCGTGGCATCGGCCAGCGGACCACTCTTTTCGCCGGTGCGCTCGCGGTAGCTCTGTACTGAAATCGCCACCTTGTTGATCATACTGGTGACTTCAGTCGCAGATTCCCACAGCGGCTTCCCGGTTTCCTCGCCAATGCACTGGGCCATGGCTTCGGCATGCACTTTCAGCTGCGCGGCAAACTTCTCCAGCACATCGATACGTGCCTCCAGGCTCAATTGCGCCCAGGCCGGAAAGGCCTGCCGCGCGGCCTGCACGGCAGCGTCGACCTGGCTGGCGTCAGCGCCCTGCCCTTGCCAGATCACGGCCTGGGTCACCGGGTTGAGCGACTGCAGGGTTTCGCCCTGGCCGGCCTGCCAATTGCCTGCGATGTAATGCGTGGTCATTTACTGGGCCTCCCGGCTGGCCGACAGCGGCACCGCGCGGACATTGTCGCCGACGCCCATGCGCAGGCGCTTGGCGGTCAATGGGTCGACCACCAGGGTGCCGGCGGCCAACCGTGCAGGTGCAGCAGTGATGCGGCAATCGTCGCGCTTGCGGTTGTGGATGATGAAAGGGGTCGCGTCATCGCCTGGCGTACCTACCGCCAGCACCAGGGTCTGGCTCTCGCGCACAGCGCGGATCTTGGCAGTGTCACACTCGATGGCCGGGCCGGCATCGAAGATGTCGACGTAGCCCTGGTAGTTGAAGCCTTCCTGCTTGAGCATAGCCAGCGCCGGCTCGGTGTCTTTGTGCACACGGCCGATCACACTGCGCGCCGCTTCGGACAGGAAGCAGGTGTACAGCGGGAACTTGGGCATCAGTTCGGCGATGAACGACTTGTTGCCCACGCCAGTGAGGTAATCGGCCTGGCTGAACTCCATCTTGAAAAAATGCCGGCCCAGGCTTTCCCAGAACGGCGAACGACCCTGCTCGTCAGACATGCCGCGCATTTCGGCAATGATCTTCTTGCCGAACAGCTCGGGGAACTCGGCAATGAACAGCATGCGCGCACGCGACAGCAGGCGGCCATTGAGGCCCGAGCGGTAGTCGCTACGCAGGAACAGCGAGCACAGCTCGGAGTTGCCGGTCAGGTCGTTGGCCAGGAACAGCGTCGGGATTTCGCGGTAGATCTTCAGCTCCTGCGAGGCGCTGACAGTCAGGCCGACCCGGTAGTTGTACCAAGGCTCACGCAGGCCGACGGCGCCGGCGATGGCACTGATGCCCACCACCAGACCTTCGTCGTTTTCCAGCACGAACAGGTAATCGGTGTCGCCACGCTCGGCTTCGCCACGAAAGCTTTTTTCCGCCCAACCAACGCGATGCCCCAGGCGCTCTTCGTTGGCCGGCAGCGTGGTCAGCCCGGTGGTGCCGGTGCTGCGTGCCAATTCGATCAACGCAGGCAAATCGCTGCTGCGTACAGGACGAACGATCATGCTATCTCCTTGTGCGGCGGCATCGGCCGGCGCGAAACTCTGCTAACGCATCAATCCCGAAACGTCTGTTGCCAGACCTCAAACCGCGACCAGGCGCACGCTGGCGCCCTCGCCCACGCCCAGCGCGTCGGCTGCTGCCACGCTCAGGCTGACCGGCTTGCCAGGCACCCAGTCCAGGTCCAGCAACACCGCGCGGTAGTCCTGCAACAGGCCGTTGCACACCAGGTACGGGCGACCGCCTTTGGCCGGGGCCTCTTCGATCTTCACCGGGACCACCCGGCTCTGGGCGATCGAGCGGATGCCAGAGGTGCGCGCATGCAGGGTCGGGCCGCCGTCGAAGATGTCGATGTAGTGCTCGGTCTCGAAGCCTTCGCGCATGAGTATGTCGAAGGTGATCTGCGCTCGCGGATGTACCTGGCCCATGGCTTCCTGCGCCAGGTCTGGCAACAACGGCACGTAGATCGGGTAGTGGGGCATCAGCTCGGCGAGAAAGGTACGGCTCTTCAGGCCGCACAGGCGCTCGGCGTCGGCATAGTTGAGGTCGAAGAAGTTGCGGCCGATGGCATCCCAGAACGGCGATTCACCCTGATCGTCGCTGAAGCCGACGATTTCGGTCACCACCGAATCGGCAAAGCGCTCCGGGTGCGCAGCCATGAACAGCAGTCGGCCGCGCGAGTTGAGCTCGGCCCAGCCACTGTTCACCAACTCCGGCGCCACATAGAAACTGGTCAGCAGGCTGTTGCCGGTCAGATCGTGGCACAGCGACAGCACATGGATCTTGTTGTGTATCTTCAGCTCGCGTGAGGCGTGCACGAATGTTTCGTTACGAAAACTGTAGAACGGCTCGGAGTACCCGGCCGAAGCGACGATGGCCGAGCAGCCGGCCAACTTGCCTGTTTCACTGTCTTCGAGCACGAAAAAGTAACTCTCTTCACCGTTGAAGCTGACCTCGGCGGCGAAGGATGTCTCAGAGGCGGCAATCTTGTCGCCCAGACGAGCAGTGTCGTCCGGCAGCGAGGTGACACCAATGGGGCTGTCTGCAGCCATGCGCTGCACGTCGTTCAGATCAGCCATTTGCGCGGGGCGCATCACCAGCATGGTGTCACTCCTTTGGAATACGGGCCATTCACGTCGGCACGGAAAAACGGCAGGCACCCAGGCACCTGCACTGGAATCGGGTATCGCCGGCCCGGCGTAGCCTCGGGTTGAGGCTGCGCCGGGACCGACGAAAGGACCGCTGGCGGATCAGCCTTTGGTCAGCGTGGCCACAGCGCGTTCGAAGCGGTCCAGGCCTTCGTCGATGTCGGCGTCTTCAACCACCAGGCTTGGCGCGAAGCGGACCACGTCCGGGCCGGCCTGCAGCACCATCACGCCTTCTTTCTCGGCAGCATTGAGCACGTCCTTGGCCTTGCCTTGCCAGGCCTCGGTCAAGACACAGCCCAGCAGCAAGCCAACGCCACGCACCTGGCTGAACAGGTTGTACTGCTGGCCGATCTGTTCCAGGCGGGTTTTGAAGCGCTCGTGCTTAGCCTTGATACCGGCCAGGGTTTCCGGAGTATTGACCACATCCAGCACCGCGCAGGCAACGGCGCAGCCCAGCGGGTTGCCGCCATAGGTGGTGCCGTGGGTGCCAACGGCCAGGTGCTTGGCCAGCTCGGTGGTGGTCAGCATGGCGCCAATCGGGAAGCCGCCGCCCAGGCTCTTGGCACTGGTCAGAATGTCCGGGGTCACGCCGTAGTGCTGGTAGGCATACAGCGAGCCGGTACGGCCCACGCCAGTCTGCACTTCGTCGAAGATCAGCAGCGCATTGTGCTCGTCACACAGCTTGCGCGCGCCTTCCAGGTAGGCCTTGTCGGCCGGCACCACGCCGCTCTCGCCCTGGATCGGCTCGATCACCACGGCGCAGGTCTTGTCGGAAATCTGTGCCTTCAACGCTTCCAGGTCGTTGTACGGCACATGGCTGATACCGGTGATCTTCGGGCCAAAGCCATCGGAGTACTTCGGCTGGCCACCCACGCTGACGGTAAACAGGGTGCGACCGTGGAAGCTGTTCACGGTGGCGATGATTTCGTGCTTTTGCGGACCGAAGCGGTCATGAGCCACACGACGGGCCAGCTTGAAAGCGGCCTCGTTGGACTCGGCGCCGGAGTTGCAGAAGAACGCGCGGTCGGCAAAGGTGGCGTCCACCAGCTTGTGGGCCAGGCGCAGGGCCGGCTCGTTGGTGAACACGTTGGAGACGTGCCAGAGGGTGTTGGCCTGTTCAGTCAGGGCCTTGACCAGTGCCGGGTGGCAGTGGCCCAGGGCATTGACCGCGATGCCGCCGGCAAAGTCGATCAACTCGCGACCCGACTGGTCCCAGACGCGGGAACCCTCGCCTCGCACAGGAATGAAGGCCGCCGGAGAATAGTTGGGGACCATCACCTGGTCGAAATCGGCACGTTGCACCGGGGCTTGCTCAACGGACATCTGAGTCTCCTGAAGAGGAACGCTGGCCTGGAAGTGGCGAGCGATGGGGGGATTGTAAGGACTGATCCGCGCCTGTCCTTGCGGCCAAGCGACAACTTGTTACAGCGCAAAACCCAGTTTTGACAAGGCTTTCGGCAATGCGACAAACACTGTCGCAATCGCGCAGTGTACGGGAGAGAGGGGGCTGGGTGAACGGGTGTTCACACAGGTTTGTGAGGGGGCGGGATGTACGGGTGTTCACACAGGATTGTGAGGGGGCAGGATGTACGGCGATGTTAATGTGTTGACGGGGAGATCGAGCGCCGCCCGCGCGGCGCTTCGCGGGTAAACCCGCTCCTACGTTTGTTTCGGGCCAGTCCCTCCTGTGCCTGGCGCGCGCGACCGCCTTGTTTGTTCGACGGGATATCGAGGTGTGCGCCAAGGCGTTCGCGCGCAAATGCCACAGGCATAACTGGCCCGAAACAAACGTAGGAGCGGGTTTACCCGCGAAGCGCCGCGTGGGCGGCGCTCGATTTGCAACCCAACACCAACCCCAAGGCATACACCCCGAACCCAACCGAAATCTCAGCCCTTTTCAGCCGGCGCCGAGCTCAATTCAAACGGGCTGCTGCTGCGACGCTGGTTCCGGTCTTCCCGCGGCGTTGCACCAAAGAAGTTACGGTAGGCACTGGAAAAATGCGGCCCCGAGGAGAAGCCACAGGACAGCCCGATCTGGATGATCGACTTGCTGGTCTGCATCAGCATCTGCCGCGCCTTGTTCAACCGCAACTCCAGGTAGTACTGGCTGGGCACACGGTTCAGGTACTGCTTGAAGATACGCTCCAACTGCCGACGTGACACGCACACATGCTGGGCGATTTCGTCGGTGGTCAGCGGCTCTTCGATGTTGGCTTCCATCAGCAACACGGCCTGAGTCAGCTTGGGGTGACTCGAGCCCAGGCGGTTCTGCAGCGGAATACGCTGGCGCTCGCCACCCTCGCGGATGCGTTCTACCACCAGCTCTTCCGATACCGCCCCGGCCAGCTCCGCCCCGTGATCGCGCGCCAGCACCGCCAGCAGCAGGTCGGTCACGGCCATACCGCCGCAGGCGGTCAGTCGGTCGCGATCCCAGTCGAACAGGTGGCTGGTGGCAATCACCTTGGGGAAGCGTTCGGCAAAGTCATCCTGCCAGCGCCAGTGCACGGCTGCCCGGTACCCATCGAGCAGGCCCAGCATGGCCAGCGGATACACACCGGCCGACAAGCCACCGATCAGGCAACCACTGCGCGCCAGTTGCTTGAGCGCCGCTGAAAAGGCAGCCCCCATCGCCGCAGGCGGCTCGTCGGCCAGCAGAAAGAGCTTGTGGCAGCCCTCCAGGCGGCCGGTCCACGGCTCGCCCGGCAGCCGCCAGGCGCCTTCCTGCGCAGGCTCGGCCTGCAGGAAGACCAACTCGTAGACCACATCCGGATGCACACGCTGCGCCACCAGCAACACTTCCTCGGCCAACGCCAGGGTCAAAGGCCTGGTGCTGGGCCAGATGAGAAAACCGATTCGCTGGGTGGTCATAGGGTACGGTCCGAAACCTGAGGTCGTTCGAGTCTGTGCGCCGGGTCAGGCTGCGCTCGCCGCGCAGCATGCCCTATTCTGGTGCAAAAATGCAGCTTTTACTTCAGGCTGCCGGAGAGGAACTGCTGCAGGCGCTCCGACTGCGGATTGGCCAGCACTTCACGCGGGCAGCCGGTTTCTTCCACCAGGCCTTTGTGCAGAAACACCAGCTGGTTGGACACCTCGCGGGCAAAGCCCATTTCGTGGGTCACCACCACCATGGTCCGACCTTCCTGGGCCAGCGCCTGCATCACCTTCAGCACATCACCCACCAGCTCAGGGTCGAGCGCCGAGGTCGGCTCGTCGAACAGCATGACCTCCGGCTCCATGGCCAATGCCCGGGCAATTGCCACACGTTGTTGCTCACCCCCCGACATATGCCCGGGGAAGGCATCCTTGCGATGGGCAACCCCCACCTTGGCCAGGTAGTGCTCGGCCTTTTCCAGGGCTTCCTTCTTGTTCACGCCCAGCACGTGCACTGGCGCTTCGATGATGTTCTCAAGCGCTGTCATGTGCGACCACAGGTTGAAGTGCTGGAACACCATCGACAGGCGTGAGCGCATACGCTGCAATTGACGCGGGTCGGCGGCCTTCAACGCACCATCCTTGCCGGCCACCAGCTTCAGCTCTTCGTTGTTGAGCAGGATCTTGCCGGCGTGCGGCTGCTCCAGCAGGTTGATGCAGCGCAGGAAGGTCGACTTGCCCGAACCGCTGGAGCCGATGATGCTGATGACGTCGCCGGCCTTGGCCGCCAGTGACACGCCCTTGAGCACTTCGTGGCTGCCGTAGCGCTTGTGCAGGTCTTGGACTTCGAGTTTGTACATGCTGTCGATTCTCACAAAGCGGTCAGTGCTTGCGCGGCGCCAGGTAGCCGAGCCAGCGGCGTTCGGCCATCTTGAACAGGCGCACCAGGATGAAGGTCAGGCACAGGTAGAACACGCCCGCCGTGATATAGGCCTCGAAAGGCAGGTAGTACTGGGCATTGACCGTGCGCGCAGCACCGGTGATGTCGATCAGGGTGACGATCGACGCCAGGCTGGTGGTCTGCAGCATCATGATCACTTCATTGCTGTACTGCGGCAGTGCCCGACGCAGTGCCGAAGGCAGCAGGATGCGGCGGTACATTTTCATGCGCGACATCCCCATGGCCTTGGCAGCTTCGATCTCGCCATGCGGCGTCGCCTTGAGGCTGCCGGCAATGATTTCGGCCGTGTAGGCACTGGTATTGATGCCGAACGCCAGGCAGGCGCAGAAGGTGGCGCTGGACAGCAGCGGCCAGAAGATACTCTCGCGCACCGCCTCGAACTGGGCCAGGCCGTAGTAGATCAGGAACAGCTGCACCAGCATCGGCGTGCCACGGATGACGTAGGTGTACAGCCATGCAGCAAGGTTGACCACCGGCTGCCTGGATACCCGCATCAGGCCCAGCGGAATGGCTGCCAACAGGCCGAAGAAAAGCGAAATCGCCAGCAATTTCAGGGTGGTCAGCAGGCCGCCGAAGTACATCGGCAGCGCTTCCCAGACGACGTTGTAGTCGAAGATCATAGTTCAGCCACCTTGACGCCCACCGAGTAGCGGCGCTCCAGATACTTCAGGGCCAGCAGCGAAACACTGGTCAGCACCAGGTACAGCGCCGCCACTGCCAGGAAGAAGGTGAAGGGTTCGCGGGTGGCGTCAGCCGCCTGCTTGGCCTTGAACATCATGTCCTGCAGGCCGACGACCGAAATCAGCGCAGTGGCCTTGGTCAGCACCAGCCAATTGTTGGTGAAGCCCGGAATGGCCAGGCGAATCATTTGCGGCACCTGGATGCGGAAGAACACTTGGCGAGGGCTCATGCCATACGCCACGCCCGCCTCGGCCTGGCCTTTGGGAATGCCCAGGAAGGCACCGCGGAAGGTTTCCGAGAGGTAGGCGCCAAAGATGAAGCCCAGGGTACCGATACCCGCAATCAGCGGATTCAGATCGATATAGTCTTCATAGCCGAGCAGCGGCGCCACCCGGTTGATGATGTCTTGCCCGCCGTAGAAGATCAGCAGGATCAGGACCAGGTCCGGAATACCACGGATCACCGTGGAATACAGATCGCCCAGCCAGGCCAGCCAGCGCACTGGCGACAAACGCAGCGCCACACCGATCAGGCCGAGCACGATGGCCAGGGCCATCGACGACAGGGCGAGCTGTAGCGTCAGCCACGCCCCGTCGAGGATGACTGCCCCGTAGCCTTTCAACATGATGAGGTCCTCGACCTAGAGAATGAAAAATGGTGCAAACCTCAGAGCCTCTGCTGTTTGCACCATTGCACAGGTGAAACCCGACGTCTTACTTCGAGTCTGGACCGTAGATGTCGAAATTGAAGTACTTGCTTTCGATTTCTTTGTACTTGCCGTTGGCACGGATGGCGTCGATCGCCGCGTTGATGCGGTCGACATTGGCCTTGTCACCCTTGCGTACGGCAATACCGATACCGTCACCGAAGTACTTGGCGTCGGTGAAGGCCGGGCCTACGAACGCGAAGCCCTTGCCGGCGTCAGTCTTGAGGAAGCCGTCTTCCAGCAGGGTGGCATCAGCCACGGTGCCGTCGAGGCGGCCAGCTGCGACGTCCAGGTAGATTTCGTTCTGGGTGCCATAAGGCACCACGGTGGCACCTTTGGCGCCCAGCACTTCCTTGGCGAAGCGGTCGTGAATGGAGCCGCGCTGCACACCGATCTTCTTGCCTTTCAGTTCGTCCAGGCTGTCGCTGACGGTGGTGCCGTCCTTCATGACCAGGCGCGCCGGAGTCAGGTAGTAGCGCTTGGTGAAGTCGACCGACTTCTTGCGGTCATCGGTGATCGACATGGACGACAGGATGGCGTCGATCTTGCGCACTTTCAGCGCCGGGATCAGGCCGTCGAACTCCTGCTCGACCCAGGTACACTTGGTTTTCATCTCTTCGCACAGCGCGTTGCCGATATCGTAGTCAAAGCCGGCAATGCTGCCGTCAGGTTGCTTGAAGGCGAAGGGTGGGTAGGCCGCTTCGATGCCGATTTTCAGCGGTTTTTCAGCAGCCTGCGACACCAGGGAAAACACAGACAGCGCCAGGGCGCCAAGCAGTGCGAGCTTCTTCATCAGGTAACTCCATCGGTACGGGGCAATACAAGGCAGGTAACGGCTGCCCGATATGCGAATGAGTACAACGCGAGCCGCGCAGGGTTCGACCAAGGCCGCATACCACGAGCGAGTGAGTGGCATTTTAACGACAGCCCGGTAGTCGATATTTCTTCAAAGCGACAACTACTTATAGAAGCGCTTGAAACCGCCGCGGGCGATGTTGACAGCCAGTGCAGAATATGCAATGGCGCAAGAAATAAAACCTATAGACCTAGCAATTCCTGGGCCTATTATTGGCAAACCCTTGTACGACGGCAAGTGCAGCGTGCCTTGATGCACAAAATGCTGACCCCGATGCACCGAAACGGGCCGGAATTGTTTCCTGGCGCCCCGAACCTGTGCGGGGCCGGTGACAGAACAGTAACCGATGATTGTCGGGTAACAATGCAAGAGCGGGCTTGCCCGCGAATGCATGAGGTCAGGAGACAGCTTAGCCTGAACTGACGCATTCGCGGGCAAGCCCGCTCTCATCAAACAAAATGCAACCCATTGTTTTCTAAACACTCAAGCGGCCACCAGTTGATACCCCAGTTTCCGGGCTTTGCGAAGCAAAGCCCGGACCTGCCGGTCTTGGCTTCTGGTTTCAA
>Ga0209389_1000014_pt1 | contig 188621 bp, 159 predicted proteins | sample CowpearedBW_FD_187526 | JGI IMG/M metagenome (GOLD analysis project Ga0209389, IMG submission 187526) | Root nodule microbial communities of legume samples collected from California, USA - Cow pea red BW (SPAdes) (version 2) | ecosystem: Host-associated > Plants > Roots > Nodule | place: USA... | reverse complement strand
GATGGATATTGAACCGCCGGCAGAGCTCCCGCCGGTTCGCTCCCTCCTGCATCGCAAGCCGCACGAACTCCCGCCGCTGATCCATCACCGACACCTCTCGCCAGGGCATGGACTTGGCCTCCTTTACTGCCAAATCCCTGCACTATGATGTGTCGGCTATGTCCCCGAACACCCGTCGGTCATGTCCCCGGGCTGAACATCAAGTCGGGCGATGACAGCGGAGAGTGAGGCGCGGACCTGCCGCTTCCCTACGCCGCCCCATTCAAACAACATTTCAAACGTCCTCGCGATATTCCATCGCATGGCATGGCTTGCGCGCAAAATGCGCGCTCGCACTTTGGCAGCGCTGCGACTATTCTTGCGCCCAGAACGATCTCAGCGTCCCCGGGAGGAACAATGACAAAACACACCTACATTCCCCGCACCACCAATTACACGCTCAATCCCGGCGACGAACTCAACGACCTCAGGATGTCGGACCAGGTCCGGCCGCTCTATGACCACGTCAAGAAGTTCATCCGCGATACCGTCGAGCCGATGTCGATCGAGTTCGCCAAGGCGGGCGAAGGCAAGGAGGATCGCTGGAGTTTTACGCCGAAGCAGCTCGAGGTGCTGGAGAAGGCCAAGAACAAGGCCAAGCAGGAAGGCCTCTGGAACTTCTTCCTGCCCGATGACGAGACCGGCCAGGGCCTGAAGAATCTCGACTACGCCTATATCGCCGCCGAGCTCGGCAAGAGCCCGCTGGCATCGGAGACCATGAACTGCTCGGCGCCCGACACCGGCAACATGGAGGTGCTGGAGCGCGTCGGCACCAAGGAGCAGAAGGAGAAGTGGCTGAAGCCGCTGCTCAACGGCGAAATCCGCTCGGCCTATGTCATGACCGAGCCGAACGTCGCTTCCTCCGACGCCAAGAACATCTCGACCACCGCGAAGCTCGTCGGCGACGAATGGGTCATCAACGGCGAGAAGTACTACATCTCGGGTCTCGGCGATCCCCGCTGCAAGATCCTCATCGTGATGGTGAAGACCAATCCGGACGCGCCGCCGAGCAAGCAGCAGTCGCAGATCCTGGTGCCGCGCGACACGCCCGGCGTCGAGGTGCTCGGCCCCATGTACGTGTTCGGCCAGGATCATGCCCCGCGCGGCCACATGCACATGCGCTTCAACAATGTGCGCGTCCCGAAGGAGAACATCCTGCTCGGCGAAGGCCGCGGCTTCGAGATCTCGCAGCTCCGCCTCGGCCCGGGACGTATCCATCACTGCATGCGCACCATCGGCAAGGCCGAGAAGGCGCTCGACCTCATGGTGCAGCGGGGCCTCACCCGCGAAGCCTTCGGCAAGAAGATCGCCCATCTCGGCGGCAACATGCAGATCATCGCGCAGGCGCGCTGCGAGATCGAGGCGATGCGGCTGATGGTGCTGAAGGCGGCGAAGGCGATGGACGTGCTCGGCAACAAGGAGGCTCGCGTCTGGGTCTCCATGGTCAAGGCCATGGTGCCGGAGCGCGCCTGCAAGATCATCGACCAGGCGATCCAGATGCACGGCGCCACCGGCATCTCGCACTGGACCCCGCTCGCGGAGATGTACCAGGACGTGCGGCACCTGCGCTTCGCCGACGGTCCGGACGAGGTGCACTGGATGGTGGTCGGACGCCACGAGCTGAGCATGGCGTGAGTCACGAGGTGCCGTAGGGTGGGCAAAGGCGCGCTCTTCGCGCCGTGCCCACCACCGTAACCTCGCAAGAAGTGGTGGGCACGCTTTCGCTTTGCCACCTTACACCGTTCGAACTACATCGCGGGCGCGAGCTTGTCCTGCGTCTTGGTCTCGAAATCGGATGCGTCGTGACGCTCATGGAGCTGGCTGGCGGGGTCGCCGGAGATGCGGTTGACCATGCGGCCGCGCTTCACCGCCGGACGCTTGGCGATCTGGTCGGTCCAGCGCTGCACGTTCTTGTAGTCCTGTACCGAGAGGAATTCGCCGGCGCCATAGACCAGCCCCTTGGCGAGCGCGCCATACCAGGGCCACACCGCCATGTCGGCGATGGTGTACTCCTTGCCCGCGAGATATTCGTTGTCGGCAAGGCGCCGGTCGAGCACGTCGAGCTGGCGCTTGGTTTCCATCGCGAAACGGTCGATGGCATATTCGATCTTGGTCGGCGCATAGGCGTAGAAATGGCCGAAACCGCCGCCGAGATAGGGCGCGCTGCCCATCTGCCAGAACAGCCAGGACATCGCTTCGGCGCGGGTCTTGATGTCCTTCGGCAGAAAGGCGCCGAACTTCTCGGCGAGGTAGAAGAGGATCGAGCCGGACTCGAACACACGGATCGGCTCGGGGCCGGAACGATCCATCAGCGCTGGAATCTTGGAATTCGGATTGATGTCGACGAAGCCGCTGCCGAACTGTTCGCCGTTGCCGATCCTGATCAGCCAAGCGTCGTATTCGGCCCCCTTGTGGCCGAGCGCCAGGAGTTCCTCCAGCATCACGGTCACCTTCACCCCGTTCGGCGTCGCCAGCGAATAGAGCTGGAGGGGATGCTTGCCGACCGGCAGCTCCTTGTCATGGGTGGGGCCGGCAATGGGCCGGTTGATGTTGGCGAACTGCCCGCCATTCTCCTTGTTCCAGGTCCAGACTTTGGGCGGCACGTAAGGGGTGTCAGTCATGCAAGGGCTCCGGCGGAAAGATGCGCCTGCATTAATTAGCTCGCGAACGGCCGATGACAAGGGCGCCGAAATGCATTGTCGGATGGGCCAACTCCACGTTTTGTCATGGCACCCCTCCCCATCTCATTTCGGGGCACCCGCAGGGCGAGCCCGGAATGACGGCGCCACCTAGGACGCCGCGGCTTGCGGCTGCTCCTCGTGCTTCATCACAAATCCTTCATATCCCTTCGCGGCGACCTCCTCGCAGATCCGCCGGTACACGCCGACGCCGCCGATATAGGGCATGAAGATGCGCGGCTTGCCGGGGATGTTGGCCCCCATGTACCAGGAATTGGCCTGCGGATAGAGCGTGCCGTGGGCGATCTCGTTGACATGCGCCACCCATCTCTCCTCGGCTTCCCTGCCCGCCTCCATCGTCGCGAGGCCCTGCTTGCGCATGTGGACGAGGCCGTCTGCGATCCAGTCGACATGCTGCTCGATCGACACGATCATGTTCGACAGGACCGAGGGGCTGCCCGGGCCAGTGATGATGAAGAGGTTCGGAAAGCCCGCGCTCATCAGGCCGAGATAGGTCTTTGGACCTCCCGCCCATTTCTGGTTCAGCGTCTGCCCGCCACGACCCAAAATGTCGATCCTGGCGACGGAGCCGGTCATCGCGTCGAACCCCGTCGCAAGCACCAGCGCATCGACCTCGTGGTCCTTCCCCGCGACCCGCACGGCGTTTGCCGTGATCTCTTGAATCGGATTGATCTTGATGTCGACCAGCGAGACGTTGGAACGGTTGAAGGTTGCGAAATAGTCGGTGTCGACGCAGATGCGCTTGGTGCCGATCGGATGGCTGTTCGGCTGAAGCAGCTTTGCGGTCTCAGGGTCCTTCACGATCTCGGCGATCTTGCCGCGCACGAAATCCGCCGCGGTGTCGTTCGCGGCCCGGTCGAGGGCGAGATTGTTATAGGCGTACATGAAGGTGAGCCCGCCGCGCTCCCAGCGCGCCGAATACTTTGCGCGCCTGACATCGTCGTCGTCATCGAGCGCGCCACGATCCGGCTGCTCGGCATAGATGCCATTGCGGGCGACCTCGCGGGCGAAGCGACGGATTTCGGGATAGTTCCTGCGGAACGCGCTGCGCTCCTCAGCGGTCAGCGCGGCGTTGCGGGCCGGAACGGAGAAATTGGCTGTACGCTGGAACACGGTGAGATGCTTCGCCTGCTCGGCGATGACGGGTGCGGACTGGATGCCCGATGATCCCGTGCCGATCAGGCCGACGCGCAGGCCCGTGAAGTCGACCTCTTCATGCGGCCAGTTGCCGGTGTGGTAGACGGGCCCCTTGAAATCTTCGAGCCCCTTGATGTCGGGCTTGCGTGCATTCGAAAGGCAGCCCGTGGCAAGCACGACGAACTGCGCTTGAACGGTCTTTCCGTCGGAGATCGTCACCGACCAGCGCTCCGCGCGCTCGTCGAACACAGCGCGCTCGACCCGGGTGTTGAACTGGATGTCGCGACGCAGATCGAAGCGATCGGCGACGTGATTGGCGTATTTCAGGATCTCCGGTTGCGGCGCGTAGCGTTCGCTCCAGTCCCATTCCTGCTGGAGCTCTTCGGAGAACGAGTAGGAATATTGCATGCTCTCGACGTCGCAGCGCGCGCCGGGATAGCGGTTCCAATACCAGGTGCCGCCGACGCCGCCGCCCTGCTCGTATATGCGTGCGGAGAAGCCGAGCCCGCGCAAGCGATGCAGCATGTACATGCCGGCAAAGCCGGCGCCGACGACGACCACATCGTAGGCCTCGGCGGCGCGGGCGGGGTTCGATTGCGCTGACGACATTGATTGGCGCTCCCTGATTTTTCTGTTGTTGTACGCCAGCATTTGCTTTCGTCCTCGAAAGCGCAAGAGGCAAATCGGCAGGCTCTGGGCTGCTTATTTTGTAGAGCGGAATGGCTCATCCGCTTCGTGGCGCCTGTACGCAAGATGCGCCGCCAAATCCGGATTGGCATCGCGGGCGACGATGGGCTAGCGTCGCGGGGCCTTCGCAAGCAAAGCAACAACAGCAACGCGGAAGGCTGCTGCCGGGAGAGAACCATGAAATCGCCGATCTGCGACATGCTGGGTATCGAATTCCCACTGCTCGCCTTCAGCCATTGCCGCGATGTCGTCGCCGCCGTCAGCCGCGCCGGCGGCTTCGGCGTGCTCGGCGCGACCGTGCACACGCCTGATACGCTCGAGCGCGAGCTGAGGTGGATCGACGATCACGTCGATGGCAAGCCTTATGGCATCGATGTGCTGATCCCCGAAAACATCTCGACCGCGGGTGAGAAGGACGTCACCTGGAAGAGCCTGGAAACGCGCGTGCCGCAAGAGCACCGCGATTACACGCGAAATCTCCTGAAGAAGTACGACATCGAACTGACCACCACCGACGTCGCGGACAACCAGCCGCAACCGTTCGATGCGAAGACCGCGCTTCAGCTGCTGGAGGTCTCCTTCCATCATCCGATCCGGCTGATCGCCAATGCGCTGGGCGTGCCGCCGAAGGCGATGATCGAAATGGGCAAGACGCGCGGCGTCCCCGTCGCGGCGCTGGTCGGCGCCAAGGAGCACGCGCTGCGCCAGGTCGCGGCCGGCGTCGACATCCTCGTGGTGCAGGGCACCGAGGCCGGCGGCCATTGCGGCGAGGTCTCAACCATGGTGCTGGTGCCGGAGGTGATCAAGGCCATCAAGCCCATTCGCGACGTGCCGGTGCTGGCGGCCGGCGGCATCATGACGGGACGGCAGATGGCGGCCTGCATGGCGATGGGCGCGGCCGGCGTCTGGACCGGCTCGGTGTGGCTTGCCACCGTCGAGGCCGAGACCACGGAGATTTTCCGCGAGAAGATGATCGCGGCGTCCTCCCGCGACGCCGTCCGCTCCAAGGGCCGCACCGGCAAGCCGGCACGGCAGCTCCGCTCGGTCTGGACCGATGCCTGGGACCGCGCGCCGGACAGCCCGGGCGCGCTGCCGATGCCGCTGCAGAGCATCATCAGCCGCGACGCCTTCCATTCCATCGACCGAGCCGCCGCGAGCGGCAACGCCAAGGCGCGCGATCTCGTCAGCTATTTCGTCGGCCAGGGCGTCGGCCTGATCGACAGCGTGAAATCGGCGGGTGCCATGGTGCAGGAGTTCAAGGAAGAGTTCGCCGAAGCCGTCGAGCACATGAATGCGCTGGTGGCGCAGTAGTCACTACATCGTCATTGCGAGGGCAGCGAAGCAAATCCAGACTGCCTCCGCGGATCCATTTCTGGATTGCTTCGTCGCCAGCGCAGCATTGCTTCGCAATTTTGTCGCGGGCTCCTCGCAATTGACGAGGCAACTAACGTCGTGAATCGAGATTATGACTGACAAGAACCCCATCTCCGAAGACCGCATCCCCGTCATCGTCGGCATTGGCGAGATCGTCGACCGCCCGAAAGAGATCACCGATGGTCTCGAGCCGCTCGATCTGCTCGAACAGGCACTGCGGCGCGCCGAGGCTGATGCCGGCGCAAAGCTGCTCGGCGAGGTGCAGTCGCTCGACGTCGTCAACTTCCTGAGCTGGCGCTATCGCGATCCGGAGAAGCTCTTGGCGCAGCGCTTCGGCATCTCGCCCGCGCATTGCTATTACGGCCCGGTCGGCGGGGAGAGTCCGGTCCGCTACGTCCACGAAGCGGCCAAGCGCATCGCGCGCGGGGAATGCGGCGTCGCCGCAGTGTGCGGCGCGGAGGCGCAGTCGACCGCGACCAAGGCGGAGCGCGCCGGCGTCAAGCTGCCATGGACGCCGTTCGCCCATGATGTCGAGGAGCCCAAGCGCGGCGCGGCGTTCCAGAAGCCGCTGGCGGTGAAGCTCGGCGTGTTCCGCCCGGTCACGGTCTATCCCTTCTACGAGGCGGCCTCCGCTGCGCATTGGGGCCAGACGCCGCGCGAGGCGATGGCGGAGTCCGGCACGCTGTGGTCGCGCTATTCGGAAGCCGCCGCACAAAATCCCAATGCCTGGCTGAAGCGGCGCTATGTGCCCGAGGAGATCACGACCCCGACCGCCGACAACCGCCTGATCGCGTGGCCCTATAACAAGCTGATGGTCGCCAATCCCAGCGTCAACATGGGTGGTGCTCTGCTGCTCACGAGCCTTGCCAAGGCGCGGGCACTCGGTATCGCGCAAGATAAGCTGGTCTATCCGCTCGGCGGCGCCTCGGCGGAAGAGCCGCGTGATTATCTGTTGCGCGACCAGTTTTACGAGAGCCATCCGCAGAACGCGGTGCTCAGGAGCGTGATGGACCTCGCCGGCGGCGACGGCAGGAAATTCGACGCGATCGAGCTCTACAGCTGCTTTCCGTGCGTACCCAAGATGGCGCGGCGGACGCTGGGCCTTTCTGCCGACGTGCAGCCGACCGTGACCGGCGGCCTCACCTTCTTTGGCGCTCCGCTCAACACCTACATGACGCATGCGGCCTGCGCGATGGTGCGGCGTGTGCGCGGCGGCGCAAGACTCGGCCTGCTCTACGGCCAGGGCGGCTTCGTCACCAAGCATCACGCGCTGGTGGTGTCGAAGACGGCGCCGCGCGAGTCTCTGGCGCAGGAAACGAGCGTGCAAGGCGAAGCCGACCGCAACAAGCACGCGGTGCCGGAGTTCGTCACGGAGGCCTCAGGCAAGGGCAAAGTCGAGAGCTTTACCGTGCTCTACGGCCGCGGCGGCGATGTCGAGCATGGCGTGGTGATGCTGCGCACGACCGATGATCGGCGTACGCTGGCGCGGATTCCGGCGAGCGATAGTGCGACGCTGGCGCATCTGCTCGACATGGATCGCACGCCGGTGGGCTCGCTCGGTGAGATAGCGATGGCTGCGGATGGCGTGCCGGAGTGGCGGGTGGCGTAGCTGACTCAGACAGCAACGTGTACCGCTGGGAGAGAGATGGGTCCCGGCGCAGCAGCGCATCATTTCATGCTGCGCTGCGTCCCGGGCACTGGACTGACCTAAAGCGCGATGAGATTTGGATGAATCGTCATCGCGCTTTAGCTTGTTGTTTACGCATGATCTTTCCGGAAAACCGCTTCGCACTTTTCCGGATCATGCTTTAGCTCCGCGGCGGCTGCTTCTCGGACGCGGTCGCCGGCTTGCCCTTGGCGCCGGCGCCAACGACGCGAACCGGATCGCCATCCGACAAGCCATCCGGCGGAGCGGTGATGACGCGGTCATCCGCGGTAATCCCCGAGGCCAGCTCGATCTCGCGGCCGAGATCGCGGGCGATCGCCACCGTTTTGAACCGCACCTTGTCGTCCGCGCCGACGGTGGCCACACGCAGGCCGCTGCCGTTGAAGATCAGGGCGCTGGCGGGAATGCTGAGCGGCGCGGCGTCACGCTGCAGGTTCAGCTTCACACTGGCATAGCCGCCAGGCATCAGCTCGCCTGAGGAATTGTCGAGCCCGAGCTGCATGCGCGTGGTGCCGGAGGCGACATCGACGGCCTGCGAGGAGGCCTCCACCGTCGCCTGGAAGGTCCGGTTTGGATATTCCGGCAGCGCGATGGTGGCCTTGGCGCCGATCTTGATCGCAGGCACGTAGTTCTGGGGCACGTTGACGTAGACGCGCAGCTTGGTGATATCTGATATCACGAACATCGCCGGCCCCGAACCGCCGCCGGCATTGATCAGCGCGCCGACGTCGGTGTCGCGCGCGGTGACGACACCGTCGAACGGCGCGGTGATCTTCTTGTAGCCGGCGAGCGCTTCCAGCCGCTCGACATTGGCTTGCCCCGAATTGACGGCCGCCTTCTTGTTGGAGAGGTCGGCGGTGCGTTCGTCGATCTCCTGCGCCGAGACGAAGTTGGAGGCGACCAGCGTCTTGCGCCGGTTGAGCGTTGCCTCCGACAACCTGGCGCTGGCCTGCTGGCTGGCGAGGTCGGCGCGCGCCTGCAGCAGCTGCTGATCGAGATCGGGCGCCTCGATCTCGGCAATCACCTGGCCGGCTTTGACGCGGGCACCGATGTCGGCACTCCAGCTCTTCAGATAGCCCGAGACGCGCGCGAAGATCGGCGCGCGGTAGTAGGCTTCCAATCGGCCCGGCAGATCGATGGTGGCGTTGAGGTCCTTGGCGCTGGGCAGCGTCACCGCCACGCTCGGAACGGCCTGGTCGTCAGTCCATTCTTTCAGCTTGATGCCCTGCTCCTCGCGGGCCCTGATGCCGGTGCCGACGACAAGGCCCGCCGCGATCAACGCCATCACGCCGAAGATGCCCAGTTTCCGGTGCGACACCGCCGAGCGGGGTTCAGTGGGCGACATGCGGAGTCTCCAATGCGGCGGCGGCTTTGACGCCTTGTTTCTTGTGGACCATGCTGAACACCACGGGAACGAACATCAGCGTGGCGAAGGTTGCAAAGATCAGGCCGCCGATCACGGCGCGGCCGAGCGGCGCATTCTGCTCGCCGCCTTCGCCGAGCCCCAGCGCCATCGGCGCCATGCCGATGATCATGGCGAGCGCGGTCATCAGGACGGGGCGGAACCGGACGAAGCCGGCTTCGAGCGCGGCGGCGATGGGATCGCCGAGCTCCTCGTAGCGCTCACGCGCGAAGGAGATCACGAGCACGCTATTGGCGGTGGCAACGCCCATGCACATGATCGCGCCGGTGAGCGCCGGAACCGACAGGGTGGTCTGCGTCGTGAACAGCATCCAGACGATGCCGGCGAGCGCGGCCGGCAGCGCGGTGATGATCACGAACGGATCGGACCACGACTGGAAGTTCACGACGATCAGGAGATAGATCAGCACGACGGCCCCGAGCAGGCCGAACAAGAGTCCGGTGAAGGCGCTGTTCATGGTCTGCACCTGACCGAGCAGCACCACGGACGAGCCCTTCGGAACCTCCTTGGCGGTGTCGGCGATCACTTTTCGGATGTCGGCGGCGACCGCGCCGAGGTCGCGGCCCGAGGTCGTGGCAAAGATCTGCACCATCGACTGGATGTCGTATTGCGACACCACCGCGCTCGAGGTCGAACGCTTGATGTCGGCGATGCCGCCGAGGATCGGCGACTGCGCATTGCCCGCAGCCGTGATCGGCAGCGTCTGCAGCGCACTGAGCGAGTCGATCTGGTATTGCGGCGTCTGCATCACGATCGAGTAGGACACGCCGTTGTCAGGATTGAGGTAGTAGGTCGGCGCCACCTGCGAGGAGCCGGCGAGATTGACCACGAGGCTGTTGGTGACGTCGCGCTCGGTCAGGCCGACATATTGCGCGCGGGTGCGATCGACATCGATGTTGAAGGTCGGATTGTTCGGCGACTGCTGGATGCGCGCATCGGCAACGCCCGGAATCTTGCGGACCTTGGCCAGCAGGTTGTTGGCGTAGGCGAAGTTGGCGCTGAGATTGGCGCCGCGGATTTGCAGGTCGATCGGCGCCGGCGCGCCGAAATTCAGGATCTGGCTGACGATGTCGGCCGGCAGGAACGCGAAGCTGACGCCGGGGAACAGCCGCGGCAATTGCTCACGCAGCACCTTGACGTGCTCTTCGGTCGGATTGTGGCCTTCCTTCAGCTTGATCTGGATGTCACCGTCCTGCGGGCCGATCACGCCGGTGTTGTTGTAGGTCATGTTGATGCCGGAGATCGGCATGCCGATATTGTCGGTCATGGTCTCGATCTCGCCGGGGATCAGCTTGCGGACTGCTTTCTGCACGTCGGCGAGCTGATTGGCGGTCTCCTCGACGCGGGTGCCCACTTGCGTGCGGACATGCATCAGGATGTTGCCGGCATCGACCGCGGGAAAGAAATTCCGGCCGAGGAACGGCACCAGCGCGAAGGACGCACCGACCACGCAGACGAAGCCGATCGCGAACACCGCGCGGTGCGCCAGTGCAAGGCCCAGCAGCCCGCGATAGAAGCCGCGGACGCGCTCGAACCGTGCCTCGAAACCGCGCTGGAACCAGACAAAAGGATTGCGCGACTTCGGCGGAGCGCCCTCGTGATGGACATGCGCCTGCAGGAGGTAGTTCGCCATGGTCGGCACCAAAGTGCGCGACAGGATGAACGACCAGATCATCGCGAACATCACCGCTTCAGCCATCGGCACGAACAGGAAGCGCGCGACGCCGGTCAGGAAGAACATCGGCACGAACACGATGCAGATGCAGAGCAGCGACACGAACGCCGGCGTCACGATCTGGTTGGCGCCGTCGAGGATCGACTGCTCGACCGGCTTGCCCTGCTCCAGATGGTAGTTGATGTTCTCGATGGTGACGGTGGCGTCGTCGACGAGGATGCCGACCGCAAGCGCGAGGCCGCCGAGCGTCATGATGTTCAGCGTCTCGCCGATCGCCGACAGCATGATGATGGCGCCCAACACCGAGAGCGGGATCGAGACCGCGATGATGATGGTCGACCGCCAGCTGCCGAGGAACAACAGGATCATGACGCTGGTCAGCAGCGCCGCGATCACGCCCTCGAAGGCGACGCCCTCGATCGCGCCGCGGACGAACACCGACTGGTCGCCGATGAAGCCGATCCTGAGCGCGTCGGGCAGCTGATCCTTGACGTCGATGACCTTCTGCTTGATGCCGGCGATGATATCGAGCGTCGAGGTCGCGCCCGCCTTCAGCACCATCATCAGCACCGAGCGGTTGCCGTCGACATGGACGATGTTGGTCTGCGGCGGATTGCCGTCACGCACGGTGGCGACGTCGCGCACATAGACCATGGCGCCGTTGACGGTCTTGATCGGCAGGTTGCCGAGCTCGTCGATCCGAAGCGGCGAGTTATTGAGCTGGATGTTGTATTCGAACTGGCCGATCTTCTGGGTGCCGACCGGCGTGATCAGGTTTTGCGCGGCAAGCGCATTGGCGACGTCCTGGCCGGACAGGCCGCGGGCCTGGAGCGCGGTCGGATCGAGGTCGATCTGGACCTGGCGCTGCTTGCCGCCGAATGGATAGGGAATCGCAGCGCCAGGCACGGTGACCAGCGGGGTGCGAAGCTGGTTGATGCCGATGTCGGCGAGGTTTTGCTCGGTGAGCCCCTCACCTGACAACGCCACCTGGATGATCGGTACGGTAGAAGCCGAGTAGTTCAGGATCAAGGGCGGCGTCGCACCCGGCGGCATCTGCTTGAGCAACGTCTGCGAAATCGCGGTCACCTGCGCGTTGGCGGTGCGGATGTCGACGTTAGGTTGGAAGAAGATCTTGATGATGCCAAAACCGTTGTAGGAGTTGGCCGTGATGTGCTCGATGTCGTTGACCGTGGTCGTCAGTGCGCGCTGGAAGGGCGTGGTGATGCGGCCTGACATCTGATCCGGCGGCAGCCCGGTATACTGCCAGACCACGCCGATCACGGGAATGCGGATGTCCGGGAAGATGTCGGTCGGGGTCCGCAGCGCCGCGAGCGGTCCGATGATCAGCAGCAGCAGCGCCAGCACGACGAACGTATAAGGCCGGCTCAAGGCAATACGGACCAGAGCAATCATGCGCCAGGAAATTCCAGGTCAGGCAGGGATACGGAATCCGCCCCCACGGGGATCCTCCGTCCCCTTTACCTGAGCACCGCCGGAAACGCTAACCTCCGGCGGCTTTCACGCATTCACTTCCCTGCTACCGCACTGCGGAATCTACATCGCAGCCATGCAGCTGCGCGTCCTACGCCGCACGGACGTTGGCGAGGAACTTGCCGACCTCGGTCTTGAGCCGGTTCGAATCGTTCGACAGCATCTGGGCCGCCGACAGCACCTGCGAGGAGGCTGTGCCGGTCTCGGTCGCACCGCGCTGAACGTCGGTGATGTTGGACGACACCTGCTGGGTGCCCTGCGCGGCCTGCTGCACGTTGCGGGCGATCTCCTGCGTCGCCGCGCCCTGCTCTTCCACCGCCGCCGCGATCGCCGACGAGATCTCCGACAGACGTTCGATGGTCGAGGAAATCTCCCTGATCGCACCGACCGAGTCGTTGGTCGCCGCCTGGATGCCGGAAATCTGCTGGCCGATTTCGCCGGTCGCCTTCGCGGTCTGCTCGGCGAGCGCCTTCACCTCGGAGGCGACGACAGCGAAGCCGCGACCGGCTTCGCCCGCGCGCGCCGCCTCGATGGTGGCATTCAGCGCCAGGAGATTGGTCTGGCCGGCGATGGTGTTGATCAGCTCGACAACATCCCCGATGCGCGAGGCGGCTTTGGAGAGTTCGCTGACGCGCTCGGTGGTGGCACGCGCCTGGCCGACGGCATCGCCCGCCATCCGCGCCGATTCCTGCACCTGACGGCTGATCTCGCCGACCGACGACGCCATCTCCTCCGTGGCCGAGGCCACCGATTGCACGTTGGTCGAGGCTTCCTCCGAAGCACCGGCAACCGTGGTCGCAAGCCGCTGCGAGCGGTCGGCGGTCGCAGTCAGGGTCGAGGCGGAGGCCTCTAACTGGCTCGAGGCCGACGACACGGTCTGGACGATCTCCCCGATCATCGTTTCGAATTCGCGCGTGATGTTGTCGACGCGGCGGCCGCGCTCGATCTTGGCCTCGGCATCGGCCGCGGCGGCTTCGTCCGCGGCCTTCTTGGCGATCAGCGCCTCCTTGAAGATCTGGAGCACGTCGGCCATGGCGCCGATCTCGGTCTTCTCGCCGCGATGCGGGACTTCGGCGGAAAGGTCGCCCTTGCCGAGCGCTTGCATCGGCTGGATGATGGAATTGATGCCGCTGGAGACGTCGCGGACGAGGTAGAAGCCGACACTGATGCCGGAGATGACGGCGGCGCCCAGGATGATCGCAACCAGCATGAAGGCGTAATAGAAGGTATCGGCGGCATCCGCAGCGGCCTGATCACCGCCCTTGGTGTTGAGCTCGATATCCTTGGCCAGGATGGCATCGGCCTCAAGCCCGATCTTGTTGACTGTCTTGCTGTCCAGCTCGTGCGCGTCGTGCGGGATCTTGTTGGCATCCCGGCGCGACAGCGCCATGACTTCCTGGGTGCCATTCTTGTACTCTTCCCACTTTTTCGACCACTCGCTGTAAAGTGCTCTCTCTTCGGGCGAGGCGATCATACCCTCATAAGACTTGCGGAACTTCGTGTTCGCCTCGACCACTGTTGCCAGGGTTTTCTCGGCCGCAAGCTTTTCCTCCAGTGTCTCCGCCAGCATGTGCTCGCGGATCACGTTGCGGTAGGTGATGACGCCGGCACGGAGGTCGCCGATCACGCGGACGCTGGGCATCCAGTTCGTGGTGATATCGACGGTGTTGGCGTTGATCGTCCGCATCTTCATGACGGCGAGCAGCCCCATGCCGGCCATCACGACCAGCAGGAACGCCACGACACTGATAATCTTGGCGCGGATGGAAATGGTGGCGAGCATAATCGGGTCTCTTTGTGCTGACGCGGTGGCGCGTCCGGAAACTTTACGAATCAACTAAAAGGAGCGGCACCGACATCCAACACCAGAGCACCTGCGCAAATGTTAACTGCGACTCCGTACGAGTACGGAGCCCAATGAAATGAACAGGCAGCAAAGAATGCACTGTGCTCAGCGCATGAGCATAAGCGCATCGGAGAAAAACTCTCCGCCGCCGAAATTTCCGGACTTCAGAGCGAGCAGCATGTCGCTTTCGGCGCCGACCGCGCGCAGCACCGGAACGCCTGCCGCAATTTCCACTCCCACGAGAAATCCGGGAATCTTCAACCGATCGACAACGGCTCCGGACGTCTCGCCCCCGGCAACGATCAGTCGCCGCACGCCTGATTTGACGAGGTTTTCTGCGATATCGGCCATGGCCTGCTCGATCGCATGGCCGGCGGCGTCGCGACCGTGGCGCGCTTGCAGCGCGGTGACCTGATCGGGTGTCGAGCTCGATGCGATCAGGACCGGACCCTCGCCCAGTCGTGGTCTTGCCCAGTCCAGCGCGCGCTGCACTTCGCCTGCCCCCATAATGATGCGGTCTGGATCGAGATGAAGCACCGGCATGATGCGCTCGGCGTTGGTGATCTGCTGAAGCGTCGCCTGCGAGCAGCTTCCGGCAAGGCAGGCCGCCAGCCCGCCGACCGCAGCGCCGGTTTCGCCGCTCGGCGACGCCGATTTGACCTTGCACGTCGACACCAACGCGCGCGCGAGCCCAAGGCCGATGCCGGAGGCACCGACCGAGAGCCGATGTCCGGCGGCGACAAGGCCGATGGTCTCGAGGTCGCGATCGAACACGGCGTCGATGATCGCAGCGCCGATGCCCTTGCCCGCCAGCTCGGCCAGTCGCGCCCGCACGGCATCCGCCCCGCGCGTGACGGTGGCGAGATCGACGAGGCCGATCTGCGTCCTGCTCTGACGCGCCAGCACGCGCACCAGATTGGAATCGCGCATCGGGTTGAGCGGATGGTCCTTCAGCGGGCTCTCGTTGAGCGGCACGGCGCCGACGAAGAGGTTGCCCTGGTAGACGGTACGGCCGGTCTCCGGGAAGGCCGGCGTCACCAGAACGGCACCCTCGCCGCAATCGGCGCGCAGCGCGTCCATGACGGGACCGATATTGCCGGCATCGGTGGAATCGAAGGTCGAGCAAATCTTGAACAAGACGTGGCCCGCGCCGCGGCCGCGCAGCCACGCCTCCGCCGCACGCGAGCGCGACACGGCAAGGCCCGCCTCGATCGAGCGGCTCTTCAGCGACACCACGACGGCGTCGACCTCGGGCAGCGCGAGATCGTCCGCAGGCACGCCGATGGTCTGCACGGTACGCAAGCCAGCGCGCGTCAGCGTATTGGCGAGGTCGGAGGCGCCGGTATAGTCGTCGGCGATGCAGCCCAACGCAAGTGTCACGACTTCACTCCAGCATAAGGCTTGAACCAGGCGAGGCCGTCGGTGGTCTTGCCGCGCGGATTGTATTCGCAGCCGACGAAGCCGGCATAGCCGAGCCGGTCGAGCTCTTCGAACAGGAACGGATAGTTCAACTCCTCGCCGTCAGGCTCGTTGCGCGAGGGAACGCTGGCAACCTGGATGTGGCCGATGATCGGCATCATCTCGCGCAGCCGCATGGTGACGTCGCCATGGATGATCTGGCAGTGATAAATGTCGAACTGGAGTTTCAGGTTCGCGAGCCTCAGCTCCTGGATCAGATCACGTGCGAAGCCGAAATCGTTGAGGAAGTAGCCGGGCACGTTGCGCGCATTGATCGGCTCGATCACGACGTCGATGCCGTGCGGCGCGAAGAATTCCGCGGCCCATGCCACCGATTTGTAGAAGGCCTCGATCGCGACGCGCTCGCCGCGGTTGGCGATGCCGGCCATCAGGTGCAGCCGCTTGACGCCGGTCGCCTTGGCATAAGGCAGCGCCGTCTCCAGGCTCGCCTTGAGATCATTGAATCGCGCCGGGAGCGCCGCAAAACCCTTCTCGCCGGCGTTCCAGTCGCCCGGCGGCAAGTTGAACAGCGCCTGCGTCAGGCCGTTGCGCTGCAGCCGCTCGCCGACCGCCTCGGCCGGATGCTCGTAAGGAAAGAGGAACTCGACGGCAGTGAAGCCCGCTTGCGCGGCGGCATCGAAGCGGTCGAGGAACGGCACCTCGGTGAACATCATCGAGAGATTGGCGGCGAAACGCGGCATTGCAGATCCTCTTGCTTACTTGTCGCCGGGCAGCTTGACGCCGGTGACCTGCGCATACATACGCGCGACCGACGCATCGTCGTCGCGGCCCATGCCGGCGGCTGATGTCATCAGGAACATCTGGAGCGCTGCGGCAGAGACCGGCACCGGGAATCTGGCGCTGCGCGCCATGTCCTGAATGATGCCAAGGTCCTTGACGAAGATCTCCACCGCGCTTCGCGGTGTGTAATCGCCGTCCAGCACATGCGGCATGCGGTTCTCGAACATCCAGGAATTGCCGGCGGATGCCGTGATCACCTCATAGACCTTGCGGATGTCGAGGCCCTGCCTGGCCGCAAAGGCCATGGCTTCGCTGGCGGCAGCAATGTGGACGCCCGCGAGAAGCTGGTTGATCATCTTGAACGCCGCGCCCTGTCCGGCGGCATCGCCGAGCTCGTACAGCTTTGCCGCCATGGCATCAAGCGCGGGCCGCGCCTTGGCAAAAGCGGCGGAGCTACCGGAGGCGAGAATCGTCAACTCGCCTTGCGCGGCGCGCTGGGCCCCGCCCGAGATCGGCGCATCCAGATAGTGCCGGCCGGTCGCCTCCAACTGCTTGGCGAGGCGCCGCGCCACGTCGGGATCCATGGTGGCGGAGGATATGAAGACACTGTCCTTCGGCATGGTCTCGGCGGCACCATCCTTGCCGAACAGGATCGCCTCAGTCTGCACCGCATTGACGACGACGCTGACGACGATATCGGCCTCCTTGGCCGCTTCGGCCGGGGTCCTCGCTCCCGCGCCGCCATCCTTCACGAAGCGCGCGATGGCATCCGCCGAGACGTCGCAGCCGGTCACGGCATGGCCGGCGCGCTTCAGCGAGGTCGCCATGCCAAAACCCATCGAGCCGAGCCCGACGACGGCGATACGCTGATTTTGTGACGTGGAGGCGGACATGCAACTGACCCTTGAACGTTTCCCGAATAGCCGCCCTTTGCGGCAGCCTGGCAACCGAATATCACGGCTTGGCCGCGCTGCCAAAGCGTGAGACAAGCAGGCATGACGGCCATGAGCAACGAGACATTGCTGCGCGAGGATATCTGCCGCTTCGGGCGGTCCCTGTTCGAGCGCGGGCTGACGCCGGGCTCCTCCGGCAATATCAGCGTCAGGTTGGACGATGGCGGCTGGCTGGTGACGCCGACCAACGCCTCGCTCGGCTTCCTCGAACCTGCGAAGCTGTCGCGGCTGGATAGCCGAGGTCAGCTGGTCTCGGGCGATGCGCCGACCAAGGAAGTTCCGCTGCACACGGCGCTCTACGACACGCGCGGGAGTGCGCGGGCGATCGTGCATCTGCACTCCACCCATTCGGTCGCGCTTTCGATGCTGCCCGAGATCGACCCGCGTGCCGCGCTGCCGCCGATGACGGCCTATTACCTGATGAAATGCGGCGCCACCGCCCTCGTGCCCTATTACCGCCCGGGCGACCCGGCCGTTGCGGATGCGATCAAGGGTCTCGCCGGGAGATATTCATCCGTGCTGCTCGCCAATCACGGCCCGGTCGTCGCCGGCGACACGCTGGAGGCTGCGGTGTTCGCCACGGAGGAACTGGAGGAGACGGCGAAGCTGTACCTGCTGCTGCGCGGGATGAACCCGCGGTACTTGTCGCCGGAGCAAGTGAAGGATCTGGTGAAGGTGTTCGGGGTAACGCTGCCCGAGCATGGGCACGGGCATTGAGCCCGGCTCCCTGCTCGTGATTGCGAGCCAACGGGTCCGCGCGAAGCGGCGGCCCGATGATAGGCTCCGCGAAGAAATCCAGAGTCTTTCCGCGGAGGGATTCTGGATTGCTTCGCTACGCTCGCAATGACTGAGATTGTGGCGATCATCGTAGCCCGCATGAGCGCAGCGGCATGTGGGACCGCCCGTCCCGGATATCGCTACGCTCATCAGGGCTACGGCAGCGCGCTTGTGGTTACAGCCCCAGATACGCCTTTCTCACATCCGGATTGCCCTTGATCTCCGCGGACGGGCCCTGCATCAGCACGCGGCCGGTCTGCAGGATGTAGGCGCGGTCGGCAATCTCGAGGCATTCGGCCATGCGCTGCTCGACGATCAGCACGGTCATGCCGGCGTCGCGGATGCGCTTCACCGCCTGGAAGATCTCGTCGACCAGCTTCGGCATGATGCCCTGCGACGGCTCGTCCAGCATCAAGAGCCGCGGGCGCGTCATCAGCGCGCGGCCGATGGCGAGCATCTGCTGCTCGCCGCCACTTAGCGTCTCGGCGCGCTGCTCCAGGCGCTCGGAGAGGCGCGGAAACAGGTTGAAGACGAGATCGAGCGGCCCCTCGCGGTCGGCTTCGCTGCGATAGAGGTAGCTGCCGAGGCGAAGATTGTCGCGCACGGACAGGCGCGGGAACAGGCGGCGGTTTTCCGGCACATAGGCGATGCCCGTTGCGGTGATGTGATGCTGTGCCATCCCCTCGAGGCGCTTGCCGTCGAACGTCACCGTGCCAGAACGCGGACGTTCGGCGCCGGCGATGGATTTCAGCAGCGTCGACTTGCCCGCGCCGTTGGCGCCGGCGACGCAGACGATCTCGCCCTTCTCGACCTCGATCGAGACCGCGGAGATCGCGACCAGGCCCTGATAGGCCGTCGTGACTTCACGCACCGACAGCATGACGATCTCCCAGATATGCGCTGATCACTTTGGGATCGCGGACGACGTCGGCAGGCTTGCCCTCGACCAGCACCTTGCCGAGGTCGAGCACGATGGCGCGGTCGACCAAGGGCATCACGATCTCCATCACATGCTCGACCATCAAGACGGTGATGCCGGCATCGCGCACTTTGCGCACCAGCGCGACGCCGGTCTGCGCCTCGGTCGGCGTCAGGCCGGTGAGGACTTCGTCGAGCAGCAGCAGCTTTGGCTCGGTCGCGAGCGCGCGCGCGACTTCGAGGCGGCGCTTCTCGGCCGGCACGAGGTCGCTCGCGAGCACGTCCGCGCGCCCGGCAAGTCCGGTGAACTCGAGCACCTCATGCGCCTTGCGACGGGCTTCGCGCATCACGGTATTGCGCACGAGCGCACCGACGATGACGTTGTCGACGACGGTCATGGTCTCAAAACTCTTGACCACCTGGAAGGTGCGGCCCACTCCGCGCTGGCAGCGCTCGGCCGCCGGCATGTGGGTGACATCCTCGCCGTCGAACCAGATCGAGCCTTGGGTCGGCGGCAGCACGCCGGCGATGAGGTTGAACAGCGTCGACTTGCCGGCACCGTTCGGACCGATCAGGCCGACGATTTCGCCGCGGCCGACCGAGATCGAGACGTCGCTGTTGGCGACCAGGCCGCCGAAGCGCTGCCAGACGCCGCGGGTTTCCAGGAGTGCGGTCATCGCGTGGCTCCCTTCGGTTTTGCACGGGAGAACAGGCTCACCAAGCCTCGCGGCAACGCCAGCGAGATCGCCACGATCAGCGCACCATAGACGATGAGATCGACGCCGCGACCGGAGCCGCCGATATAGGAGCGCGTCAGCTCCGTCATCGGGATCAGGATGGCGGCGCCAAGCACCGGCCCCCAGAGGGTGCCGATGCCGCCGAGCACGGCCGGCAGCGCCATCAGCAGCGAGAACTGGAAGCCCATCACGCTTTCAGGATCGATATAGGCGAGGAACTGCGCATAGAAGGCCCCGCCGATCGCGACCAGGAAGGCGGAAACGGCGGCCGCGCCCATCTTGGAGTTGAACACGACGACGCCGAGGCTCTCGGCCGCCTCCGGATTGTCCTTCACTGCGCGCCACCAGAAGCCCCATTTGGAGTCCTCCAGCCACCAGGTGACGAACCAGGCGAGGCAGCAGAGCGCCAGCGCGAAATAGAAGTATGGCAGCTTGGTGCGCAGGAACTGGAATTTCAGCCAGCTGTCGCCGCGGATCGGAATGGTGATGCCCATCGCGGCTCCCGCCCACTCCCAGTTCTGGAACAGCAGCAGGCCAATTTCGGCAATGACGATGGTCGCGATCACGAAGTAATGGCCGCGCAGGCGGAAGAAGGGATAGCCGAGTCCCATCGCGATGAGTGCGGCGATCACGCCGCCGCCGAGCATGCCGAACCAGGGCAGCACGCCGAACTTGGTGAACAAGAGCTCGGTGGTGTAGGCGCCGATGCCGAAATAGAGCGCGTGACCCAGCGAGATCTGGCCGCAATAGCCGGACAGGATGTTCCAGCTCTGCGACAGCGCCGCATACATCAAGGTCAGGATCAGGATGTTCTGGACGTAGACGTCCTTGATGAACAGCGGCGCCAGCGCCGCGAGCCCGGCCAGAACCGCGGCGATGATGAGGTCGCGGCGGCGCCGCGCAGCGAAATTCTTGTCCATCACATCGATCCGAACAGGCCACGCGGCCGAATGAACACGACCAGGAGATAGACGGCGTAGATGCCGACCGACTTCAGCGATGGCGGCAGCACCAGGGCCGTAACCGCCTCGACGAGGCCGACGATGATGCCACCGGCGAAGGCGCCGAACACGCTGCCGAAGCCGCCGAGCGCCACCGTGACATAGGCGATCAGGGCGAAGGACGCGCCGACGTCGGGATAGATGTAGAAGAACACCGCCATGATCGCGCCGGCGAGACCGACCAGTGCGGCACCCAAGCCCCAGCCGAGCGCGAACACGCGGTTCTTGTCGATGCCGACGAGGGCGACGGCGCCGGGATCCTCACGCGTCGCCTCCAGCGCGCGGCCGAAATCGGTGCGATTGATGAAGAAGTAGAGGCCGGCAAAGGCGAGAATCGAGACCAGCGCGCCGATCAGCTGCGGCTCCGGCAGGAAGATGCCCGCGATCGACACCGTCTTGCCGCCGAGCCAGGACTGCGGAATGCTGCGATAGTCCGGCGTGAAGAAGAATTGCGCGAGGCCCCGCATCACAATGGCGAGGCCGAAGGTGGAGAAGATCTGCACCATGCCGGCATTGGCCTTGGCCCGCATGGCGAAGCGTACAACGAGCAGGTAGACCACTGCCCCGAACACGAAGAGCGCCGCGGCGACCAGCGGCGCCGACAGCAAGGGATCGATGGCAAAGAATGCGAACAGGAAGAAGCTCGCATACATCGCGATCATCAGGAACTCGCCATGGGCGAAGTTCACGACGTCCATCAGGCCGAAGATCAGCGCAAGGCCGACCGCGATCAGTCCATAGAGCAGGCCCATAAGAAGGCCGCTCGCGAGACTTTGGATAATGGCTTGGGCTGTCAAAAGTCGTCCCCCACAAATGACTGGATAAGCGCGGAAACTACCTCCTCCTCATTGCGAGGAGGCCTTGCGACGAAGCAAATCCAGACTGTCTCCGTGGATCCATTTCTGGATTGCTTCGCTTCGCTCGCAATGACGTGCGGTGAGGCAGCTCTATTGGCTAAACTGCCAAATGCTTGCCCCCCAACACCTACTTCATCGGCCAGATCGCCTCGGCGATCGCGGCTTGCGGCGGGAAGATGGTGACGAACTTGCCGCCGACATATTGCAGCAGCACCGGGTCGGCGTCGTTGTTCTGGCCCATCTCGTCGAACTTGACGCGCTTCCAGGGCATGATGGTCTGCTCGCCCGGAATGTCGGTCGCCGCCAGCGCATCGCGGATCTTCTCGCCGTCGGTCGACTTGGCGCGGCTGATGGCGTCGGCGAGAATGATCAGGCCCATGAACTGGCGCGAGGTGAGGTCGTTGAAATCCTTGCCCGAGCGCGCCTTGAACATCTCGTTGATCTTGCCGACCATCGGGCGCTTCTGCGCGAGGTCGAGCGAGAAGGTGCCACGCGAGATCACGCCTTCGAGCTTGTCGCCGACGGCATCATAGAGCGCCTTCTCGGAGAAGCCGGCGTCCTGCGCCACGATTGCATTCGGCTTGTAGCCGAGCTCGGCCATGGTCTTGACCAAGAGGATGCCGTCGGTGGTGTAGCTCGAGGGCATCAGCACGTCCGCATTGGCGGTCTTGAGCTGCTGCACCTCGGCCGAGAGCGAGGGCGAGTTGGTGCGATACTTGATGTCCGTGACGATCTTGTAGCCGCGCTCACCGGCGATCTTGGTCTGGGCATTGCCGGAGTCGGTGCCGAAGATGGTGTCCTCGTGGAACAGCGACAGCGTCTCGATCTTGGCGCCCTTCTTCTTCATGGCGTCGAAGAAGTCGAACATCGCGGCCGAGTACATCTCGTCATGCGGCGCAGCGCGGAAGTAATATTTCAGGCCGCGGCGATGCAGGCTCGGCGAGGAGTTGTCGGCGGAAACGAACGGGACCTGATAGCGTTCGCAGATCTGGCTGACGGTGACGGCCACCGCGCTCTGATAGGTGCCGATGATGGCGCAGACCTTCTCTTGCGTGATCAGGCGCTCGGCCTCGGCGCGGCCCTTCTGCGGATCGGCCTGGTGGTCGGCGAACACGAGACGGATCTTCGCACCGCCGAGACCCGGCAGGCCCTCGCCCTTGGCCAGCGGCAGGTCGAAATCAGTGTCCTTGTTGATGACCTCGAGCGCAGTCTCATAGGCCTTCTGCGCGTCGACGCCCTGCTGCGCGCTGCCGCCGGAGAACGGATAGATCACGCCGATCACGACTTCCGAGGTCTGTGCGCGCGCTGCCAGCGGCACCAGAGCGGCAGTGGCGGTGGCTCCCAACAACACGTCGCGGCGAGTGATCGTCATGGCAATGTCCCCTGTTACTGAATTTCGGCCGATCGAATGAAGCGATTGATGGATTCGGTAAAGCCTGAAGAAGCGGCAAACGCTGCCCACTAAATCACGGCCATGGCCCTGTTCTTGAGATCCGTCACCAGCATCAAGCCGGGCGAATGCGTGATCGCGAATGGGAGCTTCGCGGCGTTGATCACCGATTGCGGCGTCACGCCACAGGCCCAGAACACCGGGATCTCGTCATCCGCGACGGGCACCGGATCGCCGTAGTCGGGCTTCGCAATGTCCTTGATACCGATCAGATGCGGATGGCCGAGATGCACGGGCGCGCCGTGCACGGCGGGATAGCGTGAGGTGATCTGCACCGCGCGGATCGCATCCGCCGGCTTGAAAGGACGCATCGACACCACCATGGGACCGGCGAACGGTCCCGCCTCACCACAGGCGATGTTGGTGCGATACATCGGCACGCGCACGTTCTTCTCGATGTGGCGGATCGGCATGCCCTCCTCCAGCAGCGCCTCCTCGAACGAGAAGGAGCAACCGAGCACGAAGGTCACGAGATCGTCGCGCCAATACTTGGACACATCGGTCGGCTCGTCAACGACTTCGCCGTCACGCCAGACGCGGTAGCGGGGAACGTCGGTGCGGATGTCGAGATCGGCGCCGAGCGACGGGATGAAAGGACTGCCGACGTCGGACATGCCGATGATCGGGCACGGCTTCGGATTGAGCTGGCAGAAGCGGTGAAAGGCGCCGGCATATTCCGCCGGCAGGATCGCCAGATTGCCCTGAACGTATCCGGGGGCGACGCCGGCCGTGGAGGCGACCAGCCCCGCGCGGTAGGCGAGCCGAGCCTTACGGCTCGGAAGGGCGTCGGGCGTTTCAGTTTGCTGCGCTGCCACCAAAACAGTCATGTGATCGACCTGCCTATAAACTCGACAAAGACAAGCCAACACCAAGCGTGCTATAAAGTCTAATCGTCGTTTCTAATCAATCTCGATAAATCTGATTTATCGACTAGGAAAATCCTTCCAATGCTGGACTTCAGGTCGATCGAGACGTTCCTATGGGTTGTGAAGCTCGGCAGCTTTCGTGGCGCCGCGCAAAGGCTCAACACCACCCAGCCGGCGATCTCCCAGCGCATCGCCCAGCTCGAACGCGAGATGGGCGTGAAGCTCCTGAACCGCGATCATCGCATCGCCTCGCCGACGCCGAGCGGCCGGCAAATGATGGTCTATGCGGAGAAGCTGATCGGCCTGCGCGCGCAGATGATGGCGGAGATCGGCGACCGCTCGGCGATGCGCGGGGTGATGCGGCTCGGCGTCGCCGAGACCATCGTGCACACCTGGCTGCCGCGGCTCGTGAAGAGCGTGAACGAGGTCTACCCGAACCTGTCGCTGGAGATCGAAGTCGACATCACGCCGAACCTGACCGCGCGCCTGCTCGCGCAGGAGATCGAGCTCGCTTTCGTGGTGGGGCCGTTGTCCGCCTCCGGTGTGCACAATCGCGTGCTCGCCGATTATCCGATCGGCTTCCTCGCGAGCCCCTCGCTGGGGCTCGGCAAGGGCCCGGTGACGCCGGCGGAGCTTGCGCGGTTTCCGATCATCACGTTCCCGCGCAAGACCAAGCCTTACGAAGTCGTGCGCGAGGTGTTCGACCGCCCGGAGCTGCCGCCGATCCGCCTGCATGCCTCCGCCTCACTGGCGACGGTCATCCATATGGCGGTCGAGGGACTCGGTATCGCCGTAATCCCCGACGCCATCGTCGAGAACGAGCTTGCCGACGGGCGGCTGCAACTGCTCGACACCGATCTCGCGATCGCGCCGCTGACCTTCACCGCGAGCTGGCTCGCCTCGCCCGACGTCGTCGCCGTGGAGCGCGTTGCCGAACTCGCACGGCAGATTGCGCAGAGCAGCCTCGCGGTTGACGCGCCCGCGCTGGCGCGTCATTGAAAAAGCGCCGGACAACCTTCAACGTCATTCCGGGCCGATGCGACAGCATCGAACCCGGAATCTCGAGATTCCGGGTTCGGCTCTTCGAGCCGCTCCCGAACGACAGCCAAAATGGACTGACCGCATGAGCCGAGCCGCCACCAATCTGCAAATCGATTCCGCCCGCCTGTGGGGCTCCATCCACGAGACTGCTCAATTCGGCGCGACCGCCAAGGGCGGTGTGCGGCGGCTGACGCTCAGCAGCGAAGACAAACAGGTGCGCGACTGGTTCCGCAAGGCCTGCGAGGATGCCGGCCTGGAGGTCCACGTCGACGCGCTCGGCTCGATATTCGGCCTGCGCAAGGGACGCGACATGTCGAAGCCGCCGGTCGGTATCGGCTCGCATCTCGACACCCAGCCGACCGGCGGCAAGTATGACGGCATTTTGGGAACGCTCGGCGCGCTGGAGGTAATCCGCACGCTGAACGATGCCGGCATCGAGACCGAGGCGCCGATCTGCGTCGTCAACTGGACCAACGAGGAAGGCTCGCGCTTCGCACCTGCGATGATGGCCTCTGCCGCCTATGTCGGCGACTTCACCACCGACGACATTTTGTCGCGCAAGGACGCCGAAGGCACGACCGTCGGCCAGGCGCTCGACAACATCGGTTATCGCGGCGACAAGCCGGTCGGCTTCCAGAAGCTCGGCTGCTTCGTCGAATTGCACATCGAGCAGGGTCCAATTCTGGAAGCGGAGGGCAAGACCATCGGCGTGGTCGATTCCGGTCAGGGCGTATTGTGGTATGACGGCAAGATCTCCGGCTTCGAGAGCCATGCGGGTTCGACCCCGATGCTGCTGCGGCGCGATGCGCTGGCGACCTTGTCGGAGATCGTACTGGCGATGGAGTCCATCGCGAAGAAGCACGGACCGAACGCAGTCGGCACCATCGGCGAAGCCGTGATCGCAAACCCATCGCGCAACGTCATTCCCGGCGAGATCGCCTTCACCATGGACTGCCGCAGCGCGGATGGCGCCATCATGGACGCGCTCGATCGCGATTTGCGCGCCGCGATTGGAGACATCGCCGCACGCCGCAAGGTCGAGGTCAAGATCGATCTGGTCTGGCGCAAGGCGCCGACGCATTTCGATCCGAAGCTGATTGCGGCAGTCGAGAACGCCGCGAAGACGCTCGGCTATTCCTCCCGCCGCATCACCTCCGGTGCCGGCCACGACGCCTGCAACCTCAACACCGTCATGCCGGCGGCGATGGTGTTCGTGCCCTGCAAGGACGGCATCAGCCACAACGAGCTCGAGGACGCCACGCAGGGCGACTGCGCCGCCGGCACCAACGTCCTCATGCATACCGTGCTGGCGATCGCCGGCGTCGCATCCTGACCGGAGAGAACCATGCGCGGAGTTTTCGTCGACGCCAATGAAACCCTCGCGGCGATCATGGAGCGGCTGAACAAGCCTGATGATCCCAAGGTCCGGATTAACCGGGATCCCGACATCAAGCCCGAGCAATACCCTGAGATCCTCGATGGCGCCGAGATCGCCATCGTCGACCACACCGCGCTGCCAACAGAGGTGGCAAAGAAATGCACCGGCTTGAAGCACGTCGTGTTCCTCGGCACCGGCGCGCGCAGCTACATGAACCCGGAGGAGCTCAGCGAGCTTGGCATCTCCGTCCATCTGATCAAGGGCTATGGCGACACGGCGGTCGCCGAATCCGCGATCGCGCTGATGTGGGCCTCGGCCCGCGTCATCGCGATGATGGACCGCGAGATGCGGGCCGGCAACTGGCTGCGCGAGGACGGCATGCAGCTCACCGGCAAGACCCTCGGCCTGATCGGCTTCGGCGGTATCGCCGCCGAGGTTGCGCGCATTGCTTTGGGGAGCGGCATGAAAGTGATCGCCTGGAATCGCTCGCCCAAGAGCCATCCCGGTGTCGAGTTCACCGATCTCGATACGGTGCTGGCCAGAAGCGACGTCGTGTCGCTGCATCTGCTGCTCAACGACGAGACCCGCGGCATGATCACGCGCGAGAGGATCTTTGCGATGAAGCGCGGTGTCATCCTCGTCAACACCGCCCGCGCCGCGATCGTCGACGAGGCCGCCATGATCGATGCGCTGAAATCCGGCCACATCCGCCATGCCGGCCTCGATGTCTTCAACATCGAGCCGTTGCCCGGCGATCATCCGCTGACGAAGCTGCCGAACGTGACGCTGTCGGCGCATTCCGCGTTCCGCACGCCGGAAGCGAGCGAAAATCTGATTGAAGCGGCCTGGATCCACTGCCGCCGCATCGTGCAAGGATAAGAGCAACAACAATGGCCGACTATCGTACCATCAAGGCAGAGCCGCTCACCAACGCCATCCGCGCCATCGTCAAGGCCGGCGGCTCCTCGGACCGCGAAGCCGAGCTCGTGTCCACCAACCTCGTCGAGGCCAATCTGAAGGGACACGACTCCCACGGCGTCGGCATGATCCCGCGCTATGTCCAAAGCGTCACCAATGGCGGCCTCGCCGTGAACCAGCACGTCAAGATCGTGCTCGACACCGGTCCGCTCCTCACCCTCGACGGCCTCACCGGCTACGGCCAGGTGATCGGCCATGAAGCGATGGAGCTGGCGGCCGAGCGCGCCAAGCGCAACGGCGTGTGTCTCGTCGGCCTCTCCAACTCGCACCACATCGGCCGCATCGGCCACTGGGCCGAGCAGTGCATCGACCACGGGCTGGTGTCGATCCATTTCGTCAACGTGATCTCGCGTCCGATCGTGGCGCCCTGGGGCGGCAGCGATGCGCGCCACGGCACCAACCCGTTCTGCGTCGGCATTCCGCGCAGGGGCAAGAACCCCATCGTGCTCGACTTCGCCACCAGCAGGATCGCGCAGGGCAAGACCCGCGTCGCCCACAACAAGGGCGTCGAATTGGAGCCCGGCACCATCATCGACAATGGAGGCAAGCCCACGGTCAATCCGCGCTACACCGTGATCCCCCCGTACGGCGCCATCCTGCCGTTCGGCGAGCATAAGGGGTCGGGCCTCGCGTTGGTCTGCGAAATCCTCGGTGGCGCCCTCTCCGGCGGACAGGTGGTCAAGGGTCCGTCCGACGGCAAGTACAACGTCCTCAACGGCATGCTCTCGATCGTCATCGACCCGGGCAAGCTCGGCACCGGCGAAAATCTCGCGCGCGAAGTCGAGAGCTTCGTCGCCTGGCACACCGGCTCGCCGCCCGCACCCGGCGTCGACAAGGTCAGGATCGCCGGCGATCCCGAGCGCGAGACCAAGACGAAGCGCCTTGCCGAAGGCATTCCGATCGATCCGACCACTTGGCAGGAGATTCTAGAAGCCGGGAAGAAATTCGGGCTGGATCAGGCGGCGATCGAGAAGATCGTCGGGTGATAAACTGTCGGACGCTGGCGCGTTCCACCTTGGATGCGTGAACGCGCCAGAACAACTTAGTCCACCATATCCGCGACCGCCTTGCCGCAGGCCGTAGTATCAGCATTGCCGCCGAGGTCCTTGGTGCGGAGCGTGCGTTCGGCCAGCGTGCGCTCGATCGCCTCGACGATCGATTTGCCGGCTTCCTTCTCGCCGAGATGCTCGAACATCATCGCGCCGGACCAGATCATGCCGATCGGGTTGGCGATGCCCTGCCCGGCGATATCGGGCGCCGAGCCGTGAACAGGCTCGAACACCGAGGGGAAATCGCCCTCGGGATTGATGTTGCCGGACGGTGCGATGCCGATGGTGCCGGTGCAGGCCGGGCCGAGGTCGGAGAGGATGTCGCCGAACAGATTCGAGCCGACCACGACGTCGAACCAGTCCGGATGCAGCACGAAATTCGCCGTGAGAATGTCGATGTGGTACTTGTCCCACTTCACGCCCGGAAACTTCTTGGCCATCGCTTCCACGCGCTCGTCCCAATAGGGCATGGTGATCGAGATGCCGTTGGACTTGGTCGCCGAGGTCAGGTGCTTCTTCGGCCGCGACTGCGCGAGCTCGAAGGCGAACTTCAGGATACGGTCGACGCCGGTGCGGGTCATGACCGTCTGCTGCGTCACGAACTCGCGGTCGGTATCCGGGAACATGCGGCCGCCGACGGAGGAATATTCGCCTTCCGTGTTCTCGCGCACCACCCAGAAATCGATGTCGCCGGGCTTGCGACCCGCCAGCGGCGACGGCACGCCGGGCATCAGCCGCACCGGACGCAAATTCACGTACTGGTCGAACTCGCGGCGGAACTTGATCAAGGAGCCCCACAGCGAGACGTGATCCGGAATCTTGGCCGGCCAGCCGACCGCACCGAAATAGATCGCATCGTGCTTGCCGATCTTCTCCTTCCAGTCATCAGGCATCATCTGGCCGTGCTTCTCGTAATAGTCGTAGGACGAGAAATCGAAATGGTCGAAATGCACGGAGACGCCGTGCTTCTTGGCGGCCGCCTCCAGAACGCGCAGACCTTCCGGCATCACTTCCTTGCCGATGCCGTCGCCAGGAATGACTGCGATCCGGTATTGCTTCTTGCTCATCGAGAACGTCCTTGGTTGGTCCGGCAGCCGCCGCGTTTTGACCGCACTGCAATGGACCAAACGCGGCGGCAGTGCAACGCTGCACTGCAATCTTGACCATGGCGCGGCCAAGCGCCTACTGATTTGATCCTGTTCCCACGAACGAGTACCCCTCATGGATCTGCATCTGCGTGGCAAGCGCGTCCTGATCACCGGCGCGTCCAAGGGCATCGGCGCAGCCGCCGCCGAGGCGTTCGCCGAGGAAGGCGCGCATCTCCTGCTGGCGGCCCGCAGCGGTGAGGCGCTGAACGCGCTGGCCGACCGCTTGCGCGCAGCGCACCAGATCGACGCCGCGACGAGCATCGTCGATCTGCGCAAGCAAGAGGACGTCGCGCGGCTGGCGAAAGAAGCTGCCGACGTCGACGTGCTCGTCAACAATGCCGGCGATATCCCCGGCGGCTCGATCGACAAGATCGACGAGGCGACCTGGCGGCACGCCTGGGAATTGAAGGTGTTCGGCTACATCAACCTCACGCGGCATATCTATGCGCAGATGAAGGCGAAGGGCGGCGGCGTCATCGTCAACGACATCGGCGCAGCGGGCGAGAAATTCGACGCAAACTACATCTGCGGCAGCGCCGGCAATGCGGCCCTGATGGCGTTCACACGTGCGCTCGGCGGCAAGAGCCTCGCCGACAACATCCGCGTCGTCGGCATCAATCCCGGGCCCGTCGGCACCGACCGCCACGTCACCCTGCTCAAGACACGGGCCAAGCACCAATTCGGAGACGAGAGTCGCTACAAAGAATTCCAGAAGAGCCTGCCGCTCGGCCGCCCCGCGCATGCGCGCGAGATCGGCGACCTCATGGCGTTCCTGGCGTCGGACCGCGCCGGCTACACGTCGGGCGTGATCTACACGGTGGACGGCGGCATCAGCGCGGGGTGGGGTTAACCGCCCCGAAATGATTTAGGCACCGTCGTTCCGGGGCGATGCAAGAGCATCGAACCATGGTGCGCAGTTGCGCACCTGAGAACCCTCGAGATTCCGGGTTCGCCCTTCGGGCGGCCCGGAATGACGATCCAGAGGTAGGAGTAAGATAGTTGTCTCAAGACCTGATCCGCGAAACCGCCTGCACCGTCGTCGACAAGCTGCGCTCCGGCGACGTCTCGCCGCTCGAGCTCCTGGATGTACTGGAGAAGCGCATCGCTGAGGTTGACGGCAAGGTCAACGCGCTGCCGATACTGTGCTTCGATCGCGCGCGCGAGAGTGCGAAGACGCTGATGCAGAAGCCGGCCGGTGCGCGCGGGCTGCTCGCAGGCCTGCCGGTGCCGATCAAGGACCTGACCGACGTCGCGGGCGTACTGAACACGCAGGGCTCGCCGATCTTCAAGGACAACATCCCCGCGAAATCCGACCTCATGGTCGAGAACCTCGAGGCCAACGGCGCCGTCGTCTACGCCAAGTCGAACACGCCGGAATTCGGCGCCGGCGCCAACACCTTCAACGAGGTGTTCGGCGCGACACTCAATCCCTGGAATACGACGAAATCGGCAGCGGGATCGTCCGGCGGCGCGGCGGTGGCGCTTGCGACCGGCATGGCCTGGCTGGCACAGGGCTCCGACATGGGCGGGTCCTTGCGCAGCCCGGCTGGCTTCTGCGGCATCGTCGGCATGCGGCCGAGCATCGGCCGCGTCGCGCATACGCCGAAGGCGGGTATCGATCGCAATCTCGGCGTGCAGGGCCCGATGGCGCGCAACGTCGAGGACCTCGCGCTGCTGCTCGATGCCATGAGCGGCGACTACGCCGACGATCCGCTGTCACTGCCGGCGCCCGCAACCTCGTTCCTGACATCCGCGCGCGCAGGCAAGAAGCCGAAGCGTATCGCCTATTCGCCCGATCTCGGCATCACCCCGGTCGATCCCGAAGTGAAAGCGATTACGCGCAAAGCGGCGGAACGCTTTGCCGAAGCCGGCGCGATCGTCGAGGAGGCGCATCCAGATTGGCGCGAGGCGCATGAATGCTTCCACGTGCTGCGCGCCTTCGATTTCGCGATCAGCAAGGCCAATCTGCTACGCACCAAGCGGGACCTGCTCAAGCCTGAGGTGATCTGGAACATCGAGGAAGGCCTCAAGCTCACGGTCGACCGGCTGGCGCGCGCCGAGGAGCAACGCGTCGGTATGACCGCGCGCGCGGTCGAATTCTTCAAGACCTACGATCTGCTGCTGACACCGACGACGATCGTGCCGCCCTTCCCGATCGAACATCGCTATGTCGCCGAATGCGCCGGCAAGAGGTTCGAGAACTACATCGAGTGGCTCGGCATCGTCTACGCCATCACGCTGGCCTGCTGCCCGTCGCTGTCGCTGCCGTGCGGCTTCACGGCATCAGGCTTGCCCGTCGGCGTGCAGGTGGTCGGCGCCCCCCGCGCCGACGCGCAGGTGATCGCCGGCGCGAAGGTGCTGGAGGATATTCTGGACCTTCGCGCCACGACGCCGATTGATCCAAAGGTGAAGCGGTAACCTCGTGCTCCGGGCGCAGCGCAGCGTCCCGGGCGGTGCGAAGGATCGTCCGGTGCGGTGCGCTGCAGAGCCGGGGCCCATCTCTCCGCGAGCTCCCGTGAATTCCTGGGTCCCGGCTCTCCGGCGCAGCGCTGGCGCGCTGCACCTCGTCCGGGACACGAGACCTCATCTCCCGCTCCTTGCCTCCAGGCTCCGGCTGTAGCGCGACATCGCAAAGCAAAAGACAAAGTAGATCGCGGCGACGAAGACGTAGACCTCGACCGAGAACTGCTGCCAGGCCGGATCGATGATCGCGGTCTTGGCCGTCGTCAGCAGATCGAAGATGCCGATGATCAGCACGAGGCTGGTGTCCTTGAAGAAGGCGATGAAGGTGTTGACCAGCGGCGGGATGACGTGGCGGATCGCTTGCGGCAGGACGATGAGCCGGTGCTTGCGCCAGTAGGACAGGCCCAGCGCGTCGGCGGCTTCATATTGCCCGCGCGGCACCGCCTGAAGCCCGCCGCGGATCACTTCGGCGAGGTAGGCGCCGGCGAACAGGATGATAGCGATCTGTGCGCGCAGCAGTTTGTCGATGTTGAATCCGGCGGGCATGAATAGCGGAAACATCACGCTCGCCATGAACAGCAGGCTCACCAGCGGCACGCCGCGGATCAGCTCGACATAGAGCACGCTGAGCGAGCGGATGGCCGGCAGCTTCGAGCGACGGCCGAGCGCGACCAGGATGCCGAGCGGGAAGCCGAAAGCGAGACCGAACGTCGCCAGGATCAGCGTCACCGGCAGTCCGCCCCAGCGGTCTTGCGAAACGAAGGACAGCCCGAGCACGCCGCCCCACATCAGCACGCTGATCAGCGCCAGCGCACCGATCCAGAGATAGACAAGCTCGCGCCGCCACAGTGCGCGGCGGGTCGAGAGGTAGTACAGCACGATGAACAGCCCGACTGATAGCGCCGGCCGCCACTGCTCGTCGAATGGATAGGTGCCGAACAGGATGAAGCGATATTTCTCGGGGATGATCGCCCAGCAGGCACCGACGCCACGAACTGCGCGGCAGGCGCTGGAATCGTTCGGCGGCGTCAACCAGACCGCGTTCGCCATGCCCCATTGCACGAAGCTGAAGATGCCCTTGGCGAGCAGCGCCAGCAGCACGACCGTGATGATGCCGTTCGGGATCGAGGAGAACAGATTGGTGCGCAGCCAGCGCAGCACCGGATTGCCTATCTGCGGACGGCGGGCGGCGCGCGGGGCGTCCGGAATCTCCGTGATTGCGGTCATGATCAGCGCTCCACCAGCGCGATGCGCGCATTGTACCAGTTCATGAAGAAGCTGATCGAAAGGCTGATGGTCAGGAACACCGCCATGATCAGGGCGATGGCTTCGATCGCCTGCCCGGTCTGGTTCAGCGTGGTGTTGGCAATCGAGACCACGTCCTGGTATCCGATCGCGACCGCGAGCGAGGAGTTCTTGGTCAGATTGAGATACTGGCTCGTCATCGGCGGCACGATGACGCGGAGCGCCTGCGGCAGGATGATCTGCCGCAGCATGAAGCTGCGACGCAGGCCGAGCGCGTTGGCGGCATCCCATTGGCCGCGCGGCACCGACTGGATGCCGCTGCGGACGATCTCGGCGATGAAGGCCGAGGTGTAGGTGACGAGCGCGATCAGCAGCGCGAAATATTCCGGCGCGAGCGTCAGCCCGCCAACGAAGTTGAAGCCGCGCAGCTGCGGCCATTCGATCGACCAGGACACGCCGAGCGCGAGCGAGACCGCCACCGGCATCACGACGATGAGGCCGAGCGCAAACGGCCAGGCCGGCCGCGGCCTTCCGTCGCGCATCTGCTGCGCGACCAGCCATCGCCGAATGACATAGGACACCGCGCAACCCAATACCGCAGCGCCGAGCACCGCGAGTTGCGGCGGACCGAACGGGATCGCCGGCAGGATCAGGCCGCGATTGGAGAGGAACACGCCCTCGACGGGTCGCCAGGCGGCGCGTGCAGCCGGCAAGGCCTGCATCAGCACGTACCAAAACAGGAGCTGAAGCAGCAGCGGGATGTCGCGGAGCGTTTCGACATAGACGGCGGCGAGCCGCGACAGCAGCCAGTTGGCCGACAGCCGCGAGATCCCGATCAACGTGCCCAAGATCGTCGCAAGGACGATGCCGATCACGGCGACGCGCAAAGTGTTGGCGATGCCGACGACGAACGCCCAGAAATAGGTGTCCCTCGGATTGTAGGCGAGCAGGCTGTCGGCAATGGGCATGCCGGCCTCGCGGCCCAGAAAGGCGAAGCCAGTCGTGATGCGCCGGGCCGAGAGATTGGTGACGGTGTTGGACCAGAGGAAGACGATCACTGCGACCGCGATGCCGACCACCAGGACCTGCCAGAACAGGCCCTCCAATTCGTTCCGCCCAAGCGCGAACAGGCGGCGGCGCGGCGGCGGTCTGGGATGATCGGCAGTCACAGCACAAAAATCCTTCTCAAAATGCAGCGATTTCCGGCGGCGCACGTCAAGTGTTGCACCAAACCCCGTTTCATGCAACAAATGTTTCATGGCTGAGCCCGCGAAATCCTCGCCCTTGAGCGAACTGCGCATCGCGTTGCCATCGCTGCCGATGCGGCTGCAGGAGGTCGGGCGCTTCGTCGCGGCCAATGACTATGACGCCACCACCCGCTCAATGCGCGATCTCGCGGCAGAGGCCGGCGCAGATCCAGCCGCGTTCACGCGGCTTGCCAAGGCGATCGGCTATTCTGGCTGGGACGAACTGCGTGCGGCGCTGACCGAGGCACGGCGGCCGTCGCAGACCGCGCCCTTCTCCGGGCGCACAAAAGGCCGTCGCCATGGGCCGAACGCCGATGTCGCACTTGTCATCGACAAGCTCGAGGCCGAGGCCGCCGGCCTTCCGCGCATTCCAGCGCAACTCATTGCAGAAGCGGCGCGCGCGCTGCACGATGCCAAGCGGATCTGGATCGCAGGCTATCGAAGCTGCCGCAGCGTTGCGGAGCTCCTGAATTACGAGCTGCGACTGTTCCGCCCCGAGCAGGTGCAGCTCGTCGGCGCATCCGGTCCCGACGATCTCGATCTCGGCGCCTTCCGTCCCGGCGAGGCCGTCATCGTGATCGGCTTCCTGCCTTACACACATGCGAGCGTCCGCGTCGCGCAAGCCGCTCATCGCAGTGGCGCAACGCTGATCGCGATTGCGGACAGTCTCGCAGCGCCGATGGCCGAGGGCGCCGACCACGTGCTGCTGTTCGAAGCAGCCTCATCGCCCGGCTTCTTCCCGAGCCTCACCGGCGCCATCGCGATCGCCCAGTCGCTCGCTGCGGTGATGTTCTCGCTCGGCGGTACGGCCGCCAAGAAACGTCTGGAGAATACCGAGGCGCGGCTTGCTGCGGCCTCGACTTACGTCTCGGAGAAAGGTTGATCCATGAGTACTCGCACCAGCCGCGTGCTGCATCGCTCGCTACGCGAGACGCCGCCGAAGGCGATTGGCGGCGAAGGCGTTTATCTCTTCGCCGAGGACGGGCGCCGCATCATCGACGCCTCCGGCGGGGCGGCGGTCTCCTGCCTCGGCCACCAGCATCCGCGCGTGGTCGCGGCGATGGCAAAGCAGGCCTCCACTCTCGCCTATGCGCATACTGCTTTCTTCTCCTCCGAGCCGGCAGAAGCACTTGCCGAAACGCTGGTGGGACACGAGCCCGGCGGCCTCGCCTACGCCTATTTCGTCAGCGGCGGATCGGAGGCGATCGAAGCCAGCATCAAGCTGGCGCGGCAATATTTCATCGAGCGCGGCGAGCCGCAGCGGCAGCACTTCATCGCCCGGCGGCAGAGCTATCACGGCAACACGCTCGGCGCGCTCGCCGCCGGCGGCAATGCCTGGCGCCGCGCACCCTATGCGCCGCTGCTCTCGACCGCTTTCAGTCACGTGACGCCGGCCTTCGCCTACCACGAGAAGCGCGAGAGCGAGTCGGATGCGCAGTTCGTCGCACGGCTCGCCGCCGAGCTCGAAGCCGAGTTTCAGCGGCTCGGCCCCGACACCGTGGCGGCATTCCTCGCCGAGCCCGTCGTCGGCGCCACCGCCGGCGCCGTGACCGCACCGGACGGCTACTTCAAAGCCGTGCGCGAGATCTGCGATCGCCACGGCGCTCTGCTGATCCTCGACGAGGTGATGTGCGGCATGGGCCGCACCGGCACGACGCATGCCTGGGAGCAGGAGGGCGTGGCGCCTGATATCCAGGCGATCGCGAAGGGGCTCGGCGGCGGCTATCAGCCGATCGGTGCGATGCTCGCAAGCGGCAAGATCATCGACGCCATCCGTTCGGGCTCGGGCGCATTCCAGCACGGCCACACTTATCTCGCGCACCCCCTCGCCTGCGCGGCCGCGCTCGCGGTGCAGGATGTGATCCGCGAGGACGGTCTGCTCGAGCAAGTCAAGGAGCGCGGCCGGCAGCTCGAGCAGCGCCTGACCGAACGTTTCGGCAATCACCGCCATGTCGGCGACATCAGGGGCCGCGGCCTGTTCTGGGCGATCGAGCTCGTCGCCGATCGCGCGACGCGCGCCTCCTTCGATCCAGCGCTCAAGCTGCACCAGAAGATCAAGGCCGAAGCCTTCGCCGGCGGGCTCGGCTGCTATCCGGGCGGCGGCACCGTTGACGGTGTGCGCGGCGACCACGTGCTGCTGGCGCCGCCCTATATCGCATCAGTCGACGAGATCGACCTGATCGTCGACAAGCTCGGCACCGCCGTCGATAACGTGTTGCGTAGCATCAATCACTGAGGGGAGAGTAGTATGAGGAAAGTGGTTATCGCAGCGAGCGTGCTCGCAGCATCAACGGTGATGGCGTCGGCGGCGACGCTCGACACGGTGAAGAGCCGCGGCACGCTGGTCTGCGGCGTCAGCGCCGGGTTCGCCGGCTTCTCCGCGCCGGACTCGCAAGGCAACTACAAGGGTCTCGACGTCGACTATTGCCGCGCGCTTGCCGCCGGCGTGCTCGGTGACCCCAACAAGGTGCGCTACGTCTCGCTGACGGCCCAGAACCGCTTCACCGCGCTGCAATCAGGCGAGATCGACGTGCTGTACCGCAACTCGACGCAGACCTACTTGCGCGGCGTGACGCTGGGCCTGCGCCAGGGCCCGATCAACTTCTACGACGGCCAGGGTTTTGTCGTGAAGAAGGACCTCGGCGTGAAGGAGCTGAAGGACCTCAAGGGCGCCACCGTCTGCGTCGCGCAAGGCACCACGCACGAGGTCACGCTCGGCGATTACGGCCGAGCCAACGGCATCGACTGGAAGCCGCTGGTGTTCGATCGCGTCGACACCATGTACCAGACCTTTTTCGGCGGCCGCTGCGATGCCATGACCCAGGACGCTTCCGCACTCGCCGGCGCGGTGACGACGGCGGCGCCGAACCCGGCGGACTACGTCGTGCTGCCGCAGACCATCAGCAAGGAGCCGCTCGGCCCCTTCACCCGCAACGGTGACGAAGTCTGGAGCGACATCATCACCTGGTTGCATTACGGCCTGATCGAGGCCGAGGAGCTCGGGGTCACGCAGGCCAATGTCGAGGAGATGACGAAGTCGCAGACGCCGGCGATCCAGCGCCTGCTGGGCACCTCGGGCGACCTCGGCTCGCGACTCGGGCTCGACAACAAATGGCTGGCCACGGCGATCAAGGCCACCGGCAACTACGGCGAGATCTATGAGCGCAACGTCGGCAAGGCGAGCCCGCTCAAGCTCGATCGCGGGCTCAATGGCCTCTGGAGCAAGGGCGGCCTGATGTACGCCATTCCGTTCAAGTAGATATTGATCGTGTCCCGGACGCGCTGCAGTGCAACGCTCCTGCGCAGAGCCGGGACCCAGCAGCCACAATGGACCCCGGCTCCGGAGCGCAGTGCTGCGCATTGCGCTCCGTCCGGGGCGCGGAACCAGTAGACACGTTCAATGGCAACGCCCCCTCGCATCGCCCTGATCCACGCCCTCAAGCATTCCATCGCCCCGATCGAAGCAGCGTTTGCAAGGGCGTGGCCCGAGGCGCGGCTGATGAACCTGCTCGATGACAGCCTGTCGGCGGACCTGGCGCGCGACGGTTCGCTCAGCGACACCATGACCGATCGCTTCCTCGCCCTCGGCGATTACGCAGCGGCGACGGGAGCGGATGGAATCTTGTTCACTTGCTCCGCTTTCGGCCCCTGCATCGAGGCGGTGGCGCGCGCGCATGCATCGATGCCGGTGCTCAAGCCGAACGAGGCCATGATCGAGCGCGCGGTGACGATGGGCCAGCGCATCGGCCTGCTCTCGACTTTTCCGCCGACGCTGGTCTCGATGCCGCCGGAATTTCCGACCTCCGTCCAAATCGTTCCGAAACTCGCCGAGGGCGCGTTGGCTGCGCTCGACCGCGGCGACCGCGCCACACATGACCGGCTGATTGCGGAGGCTTCAAGGGAGCTGCGCGATTGCGACGTCGTCGCACTGGCGCAGTTCAGCATTGCGGCAACGGCGCCGCTGGTCGCGGAGGCAACCGGTCGCCCTGTCGTGACGACGCCGGACAGCGCGGTCGACAAGCTGATGAGACTGCTGAAGGCGAAGGCTTAAGCGCCAGCCCTTTTTCGACGCTGGACGTCCTTGATCGCGACCGCAAGCGCAGCCTTCGTCTCGTGGACGAAATCCTCGACCAGCTCCTCGCGCGTGGCATGCGCCGCCTCGCCGGTGAACAAGCCCTGCTCGGCCAGCATCACCACACCGTGGAGCGCCGCCCAGATCTTGAGCGCCTGCCGTTCACGCAAGTAGCCGACAGCGGGCGCTTCCAAAGCTTCGATCACGAGCGCAAAGGTCTCCCGTGTCGCCTCGTGCAGCTCGCTGCCCTTGGCCGCACAGGACACCGTGCGCGAAGCGAACATCAATCGGTAGATGCCATTTCGGCGCAGACCGAAATCGAGCGTCGCCTGCGCGAGTCGCGAGAGTTTCGACTGCTTCGACGGCTTTGCCATTGCCTCGCGCAGAAGCGCCGAGAGCTGCCGGAATGCCTCCGCGGTGACTGCCGCGAGCAGCGCCTCGCGGTCGGCAAAATGCCGGTATGGCGCCGGCTGCGAGACACCGAGCTTCTTTGCAAGCGCCTTGATGCTGATCGCCTCGGCGCCGCCCTGCTCTGCTTCGTGCAGCGCAGCCTTGATCAACGCATCGCGAAGATCGCCATGGTGGTAGGTCTTCAAGGGCTTGCGGGCGAGTTTTGAGTGCATGTTGAGGCGAAGCCTATATGGTCCGTCAGGCAATTACGGAGAATATCATTGCAGCACTTTCAGACATTTAGTTTCCCCGGTCCAACCTCGATTGCGAAACTTACCAAGCAAAAAGTGCGGGATAAAGCGACAAGTCGAGCAAAACGTGCGAAAGGATTCTCATTCTGTATCCATACGCGGCTCCGATGTGGGATTGCACGTTCAACCCGATCCGGCTCGCCGCGGCGGAAGCTGCCCTGAATGTTCTAATTCTTCGGCACCCGTCAGGATCAGCACGCCATGAGCCAGCGCATGCGCTTCCAGCAGCTGTCGAACACTATCCGTGACCGGTCCGTACTGAACGGCCCAAAGCCGGTCTAGTCTGGGTTCAAAGACCTCCTCGATGTGAGATTGCCGCTGGTCGTCGCGCGCGATCTCGATACGGTGCGGACGACGCTGATGACGGAATACCCGCACGCCACCACTGCCATCTCGTTCCCCAAAATATGTTGAAGCACCCTCGCGCCAACGTAGCTCGATCTAGATCATGGCTGCCCACGGCGGCGCATTATTAGCCAGCACACACCGAACCCGACGAGTTGCCTCGGTGTCTCAAAGCGTATGCTTAACCCAAAACCGGCTCTCCCGCTTTTGTTTGTGAGAGCTTAGTTTTGACGGTGCTCATTCCCCGTTCAAACGACGCGATTTGCAGCAAGCTTCAAACGGCTGCCCAACCAATGACGCTGAGCTCGCCATGAACGACCCAGGGCAGGTTCAATTCGCGAGGGGGAAATGGCTTCTCCTGCAAAATGGGCCCCAAGACGGCGACCCTCGCCTCGGCCGGTATCGCAACAATCAGGTTTGGGTGCCGGCAACGCTTCAGGGACTAGCGGCAGCTGAAGCTAGAAGACTGCGTCGCCGGGCCGTGGCCATCCCACGTCGTCCGCTGGGGATAGACGCAGACTGGATAGCTCACACTGCCATCGCGCGAGGTCAACGTGATCTCGCCCGGCGCGACTCCCTTCTCGACCCAATCGGTCAATGCGGAGAAGAACTGGTCCTTGTCGCGGGTCGGCGTTTGGTTGGCGTTGCCTGGCAGCTTCGGCAGCGGCACGGCGTCCTTCTTGCCGGTCACGGTGTACGAGCGACCCTGCGAGGAATGCGCGACCCCCGGCACCAGATACATCCGCATGAATTTTGAGACCTCGGCATCGCCGCCCATCGCAGCAAGCACGCGCTCGTGATAGTTGACGTTGCCGGCCGGCGGGATCGCATCATCCGCAAGTCCGCTCCACACGATCACCTTGCGGCCGAGATCGCGCAGCTTGGAGAGATCCGTCTTGTCGGTGATCAGATTGCTGAACAGCGTGGGCTGCAGCGCGACGTTCTTGTCGACGCCAGCGGCGAGGTCGGCATAGTCGAGCTCGAGCCAGCGGTTACGCTTGGCGGTCGAGGTGTTGGTGATCGGAATGGCTGACGTCGCGCTGGCATCGGCGGCGTAGCTGACGTCCTGCATGCCCAGCGCAAAATTGTCAGTCGACGCGCTCGTGATCTGCATCGAGATCGACGTGCCCTTGGTAAAAGTCCACCACAGCTGCTTCACGCCGAGCGCCTTGCCGCTACGGGCTTCCGCCGTCTGAGCCGGATCGACGCTGCCATCGCGGGTCGCCCCGTACCAGATCTTGTTGAGCGCACGCGCTTCCTTCGCGCTCATGCAGGCCGCCGTGTCGCCATTGCTGCCGGTTACGCCGTCGCCCGCTTCGCCCGCACAAAGCAGCACCGCGTCACGCGCGGGATTGTAGTCGCAGGCGAAGGGATCAAGCAGGAAGCCGAGGCCGGCCTTGTCGCAGGTCGCAACAGCGCGCTTATTGGCTGCCTCGACCTTGGCGGCGAAAGCGGCGGCCTCTGGCTTGTTGATTGCTGTGAAGCCCAGCTCGGTCTTCATCACGATCTGCGGATAGAGGCTGGTGGTGCCGAACTTCGCGATGTTCAGCGCAGGCTGCGCAATCATGTAGCCGTCATAGAGCTCGGGATACTCCTGCAGGATCTTCAGGCCCTGGCGGCCGCCCTGCGAGTGTCCATCGTAGTAGACGAATTTCGGCACTTTGCCGTAGTAGAGATTGACCAGCGCTTTGGTCTTGACCGCCTGCTCGACCATCGCCCGCACCGCGAAGTCGCGCAGGCCCTCGACGTTGACCTTGCCGTCGGAGAGGAAGGCGAACGAGCCGTCCTGATACCAGGGCTGGCCCGCATCCGTTGTTCCGGAGGCATATCCGATATTGGCATTGACGATCGCCGGCACCTTGCTGCCGATCTTGTCGGGGTAGCGATGGCCGCCGCCGACCCAGCCGCCGCCGCCATAGTTGCGGATGCGCTCATTCCAATTACCCTGCGTTGGCAGCCAGACTTCGATGCCGATACCTTCTGAATAAGACGGCGCGGTCTTGTCTTTCTCAGCCGTGACGCCGGGACCGACCAGCAGCTTCACGAGGCAAAGATCGGCTGCCGCCGTGATCGGCTTCGGCGCATCGGGCGCCAACAACTCCTCACCCTTCTTGACTTGGCGGACCGCGATCACCGTCGTGATCTCGTCGGGATGGAAGGCAGCCTTGATGCCGTCGTCACAAGCCATCGGCTCGGCGGGTGCCGATGTCATCTGGCAAGTCGCAGCCACCAGCAGTATTGCCCATAAACTCCTTCGCGCGATCGGCATCGGTTCTCTCCCCTCCGCTTATTGTTTTCTGTTGGCAGCCCGCGGCCGCCTTAATCCATAGTCGTCAGCGGCCGCGACTCGCGGGTCTGCGCGGCGAGTCGGGCCGGGACATCGGCGGCGCCCAAGCGCCGTCTCGCGCGCCGCCGCGTGCGCGCAGCGCCCCTCTGGTCAAGGCGCGCGCAGATCATCCCTATTCATTCCGTTTTAGAATGATCTTCTGATTAAACATCGTTTGAACTAGCCGAATAGGCAAGGTCTAATCGCCAGGATCATGATGAAACTGCATGATCCCTGGATCTAGCCAACGAGGACGGCCGATCCGCCGTCGATGGAGATTTTGATGCCAGCGCTGCGCGCGGACGCGGACGAGATCCGCACTCTGCTTTCCCGCGCCATGTCGGACATGTACCGGGTCGAAGTGCCGCAATACGGCACCCTGATGGAACTCGTCAACGACACCAATCGCGAAACGTTGCGCCAGCACGAGGAGCTTCGTGCGAGCCTCGAGCGAAGTGATGAACTCGAGCGGTTAAACGTCGAGCGTCACGGCGCCATTCGCCTCGGGCGGGCGGACGAATTGTTCGACATGCGTCGCGTCTTTGAGGTGATGGGCATGCACCCGGTCGGCTATTATGACCTGTCGGTGGCCGGCGTGCCCGTCCATGCCACGGCCTTTCGGCCGATCGACGATGCCGCTCTCCGGCGCAACCCGTTCCGGGTATTCACCTCGGTGCTGCGCCTCGACCTGATCGAGGATGAGACCCTTCGCGCCCAGGCGGAGCGAATCCTTGGTGAGCGCCGCATCTTTACGCCGAGCGCACTCGAGCTCGTGGACATTTTCGAGACGGACGGTCACCTGACGGTCGCGCAGGCGGAGGAGTTCGTGCGCGAAGCGCTCGACACCTTCCGTTGGCATAGCGAAGCGACAGTGAGCCTCGAGGTCTACAAGCGGCTGCATGACGCGCATCGGCTGATCGCCGACGTGGTGAGCTTCAGAGGGCCTCACATCAACCACCTGACACCGCGCACGCTGGACATCGATGCCGTCCAGGCCGGGATGCCACGACGCGGCATTGCGCCCAAGGCCGTCATCGAAGGGCCGCCGCGCCGCGACTGCCCGATCCTGCTGCGCCAGACCAGCTTCAAGGCGCTCGAAGAGCCCATCCTGTTCAGACAGGCAAACGCCACAAAGGTCGCCGGGACGCATACGGCCCGCTTCGGTGAGATCGAGCAGCGCGGTGCCGCTCTCACTCCCAAGGCCGCGAGCTCTACGACCGATTGCTCGCCTCCGTGCGGCAGGCGGGCGCGACCGCGCGCGACTACGATACCGAATTGGCCGATCAATTCAAAGCATTTCCGGACGATTGGTCGAAGCTTCGCGCGCAGGGGCTCGCCTTCTTCCGCTATTTGGCGACGCAAGCAGGCATTGAGGCATGCAGGCGGCACGCTCCGCCATCCAGCCTCGAGGATTTGGTGTCTGCGGGCTTTCTGCACTACGATCCGATCGTCTACGAGGATTTCCTCCCTGTCAGCGCGGCAGGAATCTTCCAGTCGAATCTCGGCGCCGACCAGCAGCAGAACTACGCCGCGCGTTCCAACCGGACTGCGTTCGAAGCCGCCCTCGGTGCCAGGGTTTACGACGAGATGGAGCTTTACGCGCGGGCGGAAAGGGATTCCCTGGAGCAAGCTCTGGTCCAGCTCGGATCACCGCACCTCGCACGCCGCGCGATGGCCTAATCGAACCGCCTTTCAAACGTCCAAGAGAAAAACGCCATGACGACCACGACCCAGACTTCAACTCGCGCCATCAATTCCCTGGCGGGCGAGGCAGACGCGCTCCTGATCTCGCTCGGCGTCAAGCGCAGCCGGTACACCGGCGGCAAGCTGATCGCACGATCGCCGATCACCGGCGAGATCACGGGCCATGTCAACGAGATCGGCGCCGCCGATGCACAGACGGCAATCGACAAGGCGCATGCGGCCTTCCTCGAATGGCGACTGGTGCCAGCGCCGAAGCGCGGCGAGCTCGTCCGCCTGCTCGGCGAGGAGTTGCGCGCCAACAAGCAGGCGCTCGGCAGGCTCGTGTCGATCGAGGCCGGCAAGATTGCCTCCGAGGGCCTCGGCGAGGTCCAGGAGATGATCGATATCTGCGATTTCGCGGTGGGTCTGTCGCGCCAGCTCTATGGCCTGACCATCGCGACGGAGCGCAGCGACCACCGGATGATGGAAAGCTGGCATCCGCTCGGCGTCACCGGGATCATCTCGGCGTTCAACTTCCCCGTTGCCGTATGGTCCTGGAACGCGGCGCTGGCGCTGATTTGCGGCAACAGCATCGTCTGGAAGCCGTCCGAGAAGACGCCGCTGACGGCCCTTGCGACGGAAGCACTGTTCGATCGCGCACTCGCGCGCTTCAAGGCGGAAGGCGGCAAGGCGCCGGACCCTCTGTCCACCGTTCTCTTCGGCGGCCGCGAGATCGGCGAAATTCTTGTCGATCACGCCAAGGTCCCGCTGGTGTCGGCAACCGGCTCGACGGCGATGGGGCGTATCGTCGGACCGCGCCTCGCGAAACGCTTTGCCCGCGCGATTCTCGAACTCGGCGGCAACAACGCCGCAATTGTCGCGCCGACGGCTGACCTCGACCTGACCCTGCGCGGCGTCGCATTTGCCGCCATGGGCACGGCAGGCCAGCGCTGCACGACGCTGCGACGCCTCTTCGTCCACGAAAGCGTCTATGACACGTTCGTGCCGCGACTGAAGCGCGCCTATGAATCCGTCACCATTGGCGACCCGCTCAAGGACGGCACCCTGGTCGGTCCGCTGATCGACGCCGCAGCCTTCGCCTCGATGCAGAAGGCACTGAGCGAGGCGCGCGCCGCGGGCGCCAAGGTGTTCGGCGGCGAGCGCGTTTTCGCCGACGGCGCCGATGAGGCGTATTATGTTCGCCCGGCGCTGGTCGAGATCTCAGAACAGACTGGCCCGGTCGTGCACGAAACCTTCGCGCCCATTCTCTACGTGATCAAATACCGCGACTTCAATGCGGTGCTCGACCTGCACAACGCAGTGCCGCAGGGACTCTCGTCCTCGATCTTCACCAACGACCTTCGCGAGGCCGAAGCGTTCCTGTCGGCGCGCGGATCGGATTGCGGCATTGCCAATGTCAATATCGGCCCATCCGGCGCCGAAATCGGCGGCGCCTTCGGAGGCGAGAAGGAAACCGGCGGTGGACGCGAGTCGGGCTCGGATGCCTGGAAGGCTTACATGCGCCGCGCGACCAATACGATCAATTTCGGCCGCACATTGCCGCTCGCGCAGGGCGTCAAGTTCGACGTGGCGTAAAGAAAAGATAGATGAACGCGCCTCTTCACAGCTCGGCATTATTCCGCCCCTCCCGCCGCCTTTCGTCGATCGGCGTGTCGGAGATCCTGAAGATCAGCGGGCTTGCCGCTGAGATGAAGCGCCGGGGTCGGGACATCATCATCCTCGGTCTCGGCGGATCCGGATCGCTGACGACACCGGCCAACGCGCCGGTGAAATGGGCCATCGCGGACGGACATCCATTCCTTGCTTGGGGGCAACGAGCCGCGATCCTCAAGGAGGCACCTCACACAAGGCTGCTGCCAAGCTGTACATGAATTGGCAGATCTCGGAGAAGAACCAGCGCAAGGCCTATAACGGCTGGTCCGTTCGCACGGACGTGCAGCCGCAAGGCGGCCTGAAGCCGGTTTGGGACTATGCAAACTCCAATTTCGCCGAGTTTCCGCGCTTCATGGAAGATCGAGCCTTGGTCGAAAGGTGGCGCCAAACCTTTGCGATCTTCTTTGGTGAAGTGAGAGGCGAGCCGAGCCCAGGCTGGTTGGGACAGCGGCCCGGCGCCTGAGAGATCTTTAAAGGACAGGTCCGCCAGCTTGCGGCTGCAACTGGCGGACCAAGGGGTGATTGAGCCTGGGAAAGACCATTGGGGAAACCGGGAAACCTGATGCTCGATCCAACGCTTTACTGGCGATTTGAACGTCAGCCGGGATCGGCCCGCGTGCCCGTGAAGATCGCGTTCGATCCCGACTCTGATCGCCCGCGAAAGGCTGCGAGCTCCGTCAGGCTGACGGTACCAAACTCGGGGAAGCCTATGCCAAGATCGCGAAGGGCCCAGGCAACGGTGTGATCGTCCGGGATCAATCTCGGTGAGCAACCAGGTGGCGGCACCGCCGGACTTGAACAGCTTGACGACAGGTTCCAAGTCGATCTCGTCGGGTTTGGAAACTTTCGCGACATTTGGTGACGTTTTCGCACGATTTGCGAGACTGTCCGCTATAAGTTTGCGCTTGACAGGGGAAGTCCATCGCGAATGTAATAGGATATAACTTAAATAGAATTCAGGTGAGGAAACGCGCCGCCTTCGGGCCCTGCGCGCACGACCAAGGGAGCCGCAATGGCAGAGCGATTGAAGGTCCACGTCGATCCCGACAAATGCCAGGGCCATGCCCGCTGCAATGCACTCGCGCCGGAACTTTTCGAGCTGGACGAATATGGCAACGCGCACGAAACCGGCGACGGCACCGTGCCGCCGGGGCTCGAGGACAAGGCCTGGCTGGCGAAATCCAACTGCCCGGAAATCGCGATCAATGTGTTCGAGGAGTAGCGCGGCCGCGACCGCCCCGCGTGCTTTCAGCGAACACGAGCCAAGGGATTGCCTGCCATGTCCGACGTCAACCAGCCCGCCGCCCATCCGCCCGTGACCGACTGGGTCCATGATTTCGACCACACCGACCCACAATGGACGGAGAACCCGTTCCCGATCTGGGACGAGCTGCGCGCCGCGAGTCCGGTCGTGCACACGCAACGCTTCCTCGGCTGCTACCTGCCGACGACCTATGAGGCGGTGCGCGAGATCGCCAACGATACCGAGCATTTCTCCTCCCGCCGCATCATCGTACGTGACGTGCGGCCGGAAATCACCAGCAAGAACGCCGCTCCGCCCATCACCTCCGATCCGCCCGTGCACAAGCCGGCCAAGCAATTGCTGCTGCCGCCGTTCACGCCGGACGCGATGAAGAAGCTCGAGCCGCGGGTCCGCGCCATCTGCAACGAGCTGATCGACGACTTCATTGCCGAGAAGAGCGTGGACGCTGCGGCGCGCTACACGAAGCACATTCCGGTGCGCGCGATCGCGCACATGCTCGGCATTCCCGAGAGCGACAGCGAGCTCTTCATCAACTGGATCCACATGATCCTGGAGCTCGGCATCACGGATGAGAGTAAGCTGCTCCAGGCCGTGCAGGAGATGAGCGCCTATTTCAGCGGCCACATCGAAGCGCGCAAGAACAAGCCCACTGACGACCTGATCTCCTACCTGATGAATGCCAGGGACAAGGACGGCAATCCGCTCGAGGACACTCACGTGCTGGGGTCGTTGCGCCTGCTGCTGATCGCCGGCATCGACACCACCTGGAGCGCGATCGGCTCCTCGCTCTGGCATCTTGCGAAAACGCCCGCCGATCGCGAGCGGCTGATCGCCGAGCCCGGGCTGATCCCGACCGCGGTGGAGGAGCTGCTGCGCGCCTATTCCCCGGTGACGATGGCGCGCGAGGTGGTCAAGGAGACGACGATTTCAGGCTGTCCGGTCAAGCCGGGCAACATGGTGCTGGTGTCCTTCCCGGCCGCGAACCGCGACCCCAAAATGTTTCCGGACGCTGACAAAGTCGTGATCGACCGCCGCGAGAATCGCCACGCGGCCTTCGGCCTCGGCATTCACCGTTGTGTCGGTTCCAACCTGGCGCGCATGGAAATGCAGGTTGCGCTGGAGGAATGGCTGAAGCGGATTCCGGACTTCCGGCTGGATCCGGCAGGCACCGTGACCTGGTCACAGGGCACGGTGAGAGGCCCCCGCCAGTTGCCATTTCTGCTCGGAAAGGCGATGTAGGCCCCTCCAGCAGAGATATGGAGAGGCCGGACGTGACAGTGCAAGCAACCAAGCCGGCCTCTGAGCATTTTGACGTCGCCGACGCCGAGCGGCGGATCAAGGCGATCTTCATCGGCTCCGTCGGCAACCTCGTCGAATGGTACGATTTCTACGCCTATACGGCGTTTGCGCTCTACTTCGCCCCTGCCTTCTTCCCCGGTAACGATCCCGTCGTGCAGCAATTGAACGCCGCCGTGGTGTTCGCGGCGACCTTCCTGATGCGTCCCCTCGGCGGCTGGTTCTTCGGCTATCTCGCCGACCATTTCGGCCGGCGCATCTCCCTGACGCTGTCCGTCGTCTTCATGTGCTTCGGCTCGCTGATCATCGCGCTGACGCCGACCTATGCCACGATCGGCTTTGCCGCGCCTGTCATCCTGGCCCTCGCCCGTGTCATCGAGGGCCTGAGCCTCGGCGGCGAATACGGCGCCAGCGCCACGTATCTCAGCGAGGTCGCCGACCCCAAGCATCGCGGCTTCTATTCCAGCTTCCAGTACGTCACCCTGATCGGCGGCCAGCTCACCGCGATTATCGTGCTGCTGCTCTTGCAAAAGGTCTTCCTGACGCCGGAGGAGCTGAAGGCCTGGGGTTGGCGCATCCCGTTCGCGATCGGCGCGGGGCTCGCGATCTTCGCCGCGGTGATGCGGCGCGGCCTGCACGAGACCGAGGCGTTCGAGGAGGCCAAGAAGGTGGTGAAGCCGACCGGCTCGATCACCAATCTGCTGCGCTATCCGCGCGAGCTCTTGCTGGTCGTCGGCCTCACCGCCGGCGGCACCGCGGCGTTCTACACCTTCACCACCTACATGCAGACCTTCGTCAAGCTCTCGGTCGGGCTGACCGAGGATCAGACCACATTCGTGATCTTCGGCTCGCTGATCTTCGCGACCATCCTGCAGCCGATCTACGGCGCGATCTCCGACAAGATCGGCCGCAAGCCGCTGCTGATCTTCTTCGGTATCGCCGGCACGCTCGCGACCGTTCCGCTGCTGATGACCCTGAAGGAGACCAAGTCGCCCTTCATGGCCTTCATCCTGATCTGCTGCGCCTGGCTGTTCGTCGCCGGCTACACCTCGATCAACGCGGTGGTGAAGGCCGAGCTGTTTCCCACCAATGTCCGCGCGCTCGGCGTCGGCCTGCCCTATGCGATCACGGTCTCGATCTTCGGCGGCACGGCGCCGGCGATCGCGCTCTACTTCAAGAGCATCGGGCACGAGGACTGGTTCTATTTCTATCTTGCCGGCATCATCTGCCTGTCGCTGATCATCTATTCCACCATGCGCGACACGAAACACGCCTCCGCAATGCATCGCCACGAGTAGGCCATGACCGACGAGACGCCATCCGACAGCAAGCTGACGCGCACCAAGGAGAGATGGGCGCGCGAGGGCCGGTTCCTCACCGGCAAGATTACGCGCCCGGACGATCAGCGGCTGCCGCCCGGCCAGCATCTGACCAAAGACTGGCCGGTGCTTGATCTCGGCGTCGTGCCGCCGGTGTCGCGCGAACGTTGGCGGCTGGACGTCTACGGCGCGGTCGAGCGTCCCGTGTTTTGGGCCTTCGACGAATTCACCGCGCAGAAACAGGCCCGCTTCACCTCCGATATCCACTGCGTGACGACCTGGTCGCGCTACGACAATGAGTGGGAGGGGCTCGCGACGCGTGAGCTGCTCGCGGCCTGCCAGCCGCGCGACGATGCGCGCTTCGTCGTGCTGCATTCCTATGACGGTTACACCACCAATCTCGCGCTGGAGGACTTTGCCGCCGAGGACGCGCTGCTCGCCCACAGCTGGTCCGGCCAGCCGCTCACGGAGGAGCATGGCGGCCCCGTGCGGCTGGTCGTGCCGCATCTGTATTTCTGGAAGAGCGCGAAATGGCTGCAGGCCATCGAATTCCTGACCGAGGATGCGCCGGGCTTCTGGGAAGTCCGCGGCTATCATAACCGCGGCGATCCCTGGGCCGAGCAGCGCTACTCGGGGGATTAGGTTCAAGCAAGAACGGGGGAAGCCCATGCCGACGGAGCGCTTTCAATTCACCGGCGAAGGCGGCCATCAGCTCGCGGCCGCGCTGGAGCTGCCCGACGGCGAGCCCGCAGCTTTCGCGCTGTTCGCGCACTGCTTCACATGCGGCAAGGACACGCTGGCGGCCAAGCGGATTTCTGTGGCACTGGCGGCCAGGGGCATCGCGGTGCTGCGCTTCGACTTCACCGGTCTCGGCTCCAGCGAAGGCGATTTCGCCAATTCGACCTTTTCCTCCAATGTCGCCGATCTCGTCCGGGCCGCCGATCATCTGCGCAGTGCCCGCAGGGCGCCGTCTATCCTGATCGGCCACAGCCTCGGCGGCGCAGCGATCCTCGCGGCTGCAGGACGAATTCCCGAAGCCAAGGCGGTCGCGACCATTGCGGCGCCCTCCGATCCCGCCCACGTCACCAATCTGTTCAAAGAGCATATCGACAACATCCGCACGCAGGGCGAGATCGAAGTGTCGCTTGCGGGCCGCCCATTCCGGATCAGGCGTGAATTCCTCGACGACATCGTCGAGCACGAGCTGATGAAGGACGTCACCGGCCTGCACAAGGCGCTCCTGGTGATGCACTCGCCGGTCGACGATACCGTCGGTATCGACAACGCGACGAAGATCTTCGTTGCAGCCAGGCATCCCAAGAGCTTCGTCTCGCTAGATCATGCCGATCATCTGCTGACGAAGCCCACTGACGCGCTCTACGCGGCCGACGTCATCGCCGCCTGGGCGAGCCGCTATATCGAGATCGCAAAGCCCGCCAAGGTGGTCGATCTCCCTGAGGCGCCGCGCCGGGTTGTGGTGCAGGAGACGCGCAAGAGCAAGTTCAACCAGATCATCACCATCGGCCCGCATCATCTGGTGGCGGACGAGCCGGTCGCGGCCGGCGGCGAGGATGCCGGCCCCGGCCCCTATGATTTCCTGCTCGCCGGCCTCGGCGCCTGCACCTCCATGACCATGCGCCTTTATGCCGACCGCAAATCGCTGCCGCTCGACCGCGTCACGGTTACGCTGAAACATTCGAAGATCTACGCCAAGGATTGTGCCGAGTGCGAGACACGCGAGGGCATGCTCGACCAGATCGAACGCGACATCGCGATGGATGGCGCGCTCGATGCCGAGCAGCGCAAGAAACTGATGGAGATCGCCGACAAGTGCCCGGTGCACCGCACGCTGACATCGGAGATCCGCATCGTGACGAAGTCCGCGGACTAGCACGCCATCGCTACAAGCACGACGCCATCGTCCGCACGGCCGCGCTGATCTCGCTTTCGCGCCAGGCCGCGAAGCCGAGCAGCAGGCCGTGATCGCGCGGCTGACCGAGCGCCAGACTCGACAAGGCGCGCGTTTCGACGCCCGCCGCGACCAACCGCTTAACCGCCGACCGATCAGTGCGACCGCGCTGGAGACGGGCAATGAGCTGGATGCCGCCCGGAGGCACTTCGACCGAGAGCATCCCGCCCAGCTGCCGCTCCAGTTCCTCGACAAGGGCCTCAGCAACAATCTGGTCATCCCGGAGCGGCGCGACATTCCTGTCGTCCTGAGCGTGGCGCTGTTGCACATGACGCTGTTCTCGGTCCTGGTTGCGGCTGGTGTGCGCTTCCTGCCCGCGAGCAAGGCCATCGTGCTCGGTTACACCACGCCGCTTTGGGTCGCGATCGCCGCGCCGCTACTGGGGAAGGATACGCTGACCGCGCCAAAGCTCGCCGGCGCCCTGCTCGGGCTGATCGGCCTTGCCGTGATCCTGAACCCTACGTCCATTGACTGGGCCAATGCGAACGTCGTGCTCGGCGCCGGCATGGTCATCCTGGCCGCGATCTCGTGGGCCGCCAACATCATCTATATCCGCGCGCACCGCTGGATCGCGTCGCCGCTCCAGCTCCTGATCTGGCAGGTGCTGGTCGCGACGATCGTGCTGACAGGATCGGCGCTGGTCACGGATGGCCTGCCGCACGTGGAATGGTCGTGGAGGCTCGCCCTGCTGTTCCTGTATTCCGGCCTGATCGGGACGGCGCTGGCCTATTGGGCGATGTCAATGGTCAACAAGAGCATCTCGGCGCTGACGACGGCGCTGGGCACCACAGGAACGCCGCTGGTCGGCATCGCCGTGCCGCGATCCTCCTGAGTGAGCCGATCGACGCGAGCCTTGCGGTCGCGGCCGGACTGATCGTCACCGGCATCGGTCTTGCGACGCTAGGCGATCGGTTGTTGCGCAGTCAGGGCACTGCGAGCGGCTGAACGCGCAAGCTTCCGCGCAGGCCCGCCGCGGTGCCGAGCAGGATGCCGGCAACCGCGACGAAGGAGCCAAGAGCGAGCGTCGAGACGCCCGTGAGCCCCTGACCGATCGAGCAGCCGAACGCCATCACGCCGCCGATCCCCATCAGCGCAGCCCCGGTGCCCGAGCGCAGCATGTGACGTGGTGAGGAGTAGCCTTCGAGCTTGAAGCGACCGGTAGCGAGCGCCGTCACCAGACTACCGGCGAAGACGCCGGCAACCGTCGCAACGCCAAAGTTCGGCGTCAGCCCGGTCGAGAGCATGGCGTATTGCAGGCTATCAGCGATCGGCGCGACGAAGGTGAGCGAGGTCACTGGGACCGGATTGAAGTCGTCGGCGCCGAGATAGCCGGTGACGTACCAGCCGGCGGCAACGAGCAGGCCCACAATGACACCTGCCGCGATCTGCCCCGGCGAACGTCGGAACGCCGGGTGCGCGAAGGCGAACAGGACGAGCGCGATGACGGTCGCGGCGGCGGCAAGCGCGCGCGACAGCGATTCCGTGACACCGATCATCCTCAGCAAGGACGGCAGCGAATTTGCGCTGACGGTCATTTGCGAAGCCTGGACCAGCGCGATACGCGCCGGCGCGATCAGGCCCTTGAGCGTCATCTGCGCGGCAATCGCAAGAACGATCACGACGACGAAGGAGCGGAGATTGCCGCGGCCGAGCAGCACCAGGGCCCGCGAGCCGCAGCCATTCGACAGCACCATGCCGTAGCCGAACAGCAGGCCACCAAGGAAGAGCACTGGGGCGGAAAAGGATTGCTGCAAATAGATCGACTTACCGAGATCGACCAAGCCGTTGCCGGCGAGGAACTGGCTCGCGACGATCGCGACAGCGATCGCCAGCGCGTAGGTCCGCACCAGCCGCCCGTCGCCATCCGTCAGAAAGCCGCGCATACTGCTCATCAGGCAGAAGCCGCTGAGCAGGCCGGCGACACCGTAGACGAGGCCGATGACGAGGCCGGCGAGGATGACGAGCTGGGCAGCTTCCATCGATTGTTCTCAGATCTCTCGACGTTCTCCGTCATTGCGAGCGCAGCGAAGCAATCCAGCCTGTCTCCGCGGGTGCATTTCTGGATTGCTTCGGTACGCTCGCAATGACGGTGTGTTATGGCTTCAGGATCACGCGATCTCGCGACGAGCCGGTGACCGCAACATACGCTTCTTTCGCGCGCTCCAGTGGATAGACCGCATTCGTCTTGATCGGGAACGGTTTCAGATGGCCGCTCGCAAAGCCGGGCCCGAGGTCGCGCAGCACCGCGCCCGTGGCGGCGGAGGACAGGCCGAGCGTGTCGATGCCGACATAAGTGTGCTGTCCCCGGTAGAATTCGAGGATGTTGAACTGCACGATGCGGTCGATCGCGGCGATCAGGATCTGGCGGCCGCGCAAGGCGAGTGACTTGTGCGCCGCTTGGAAATAGGGATCGCCGACCGTATTGAAGACGATGTCGGCGCCCTTGCCGCCGGTCAATTCGCGCACGCGCGCGGCGACGTCGGAGGCGGAGGCGTCAATCACCTCGATGGGCGCACGGGCGTGACCTTCATAGGGTTCCGCCTTGCGCACCACTCCGATGACGCGCGCGCCCTGCCAGGTCGCGATCTGCACCGCGGCCTGGCCGACCTTGCCGTTGACGCCGAACACCAGCACGGTCTCGCCGCTCTTCGGCACACCTGCGCGGCGAAAACCTTCCATCGCGGTGACGAAGGGCACGCCGACGCCGGCGGCCTCTTCCCACGACACCGCCCTGGGTTTCTCCACGACCGCATCGGCCTCGACCACGAGATGGCTGGCGTGGGTGCCGTCGCGGCGGATGCCGAGATCGCCGGAAGAGCCGAACACCTCGCGGCCGATCGTCCCGGCGGGCCCGTCGATCACCACGCCGGCATAGTCACGGCCGGGGGTCCGGGGGAACACGGCATAGGGCATCAGCCCGGTCGCAGCCTTGACGTCGGACGGATTGACCGCAGCGGCCTTCACCTCGACCAGAAGATCGTTCGGCCCGCGCGCAAGCGTCTGACGCTCGACCACAGGGGCAAGCACAGCGGCGCTTTCAGCTTTGGCGTTGAGGCGCACGCAGCGCGCTTCGACCGTCTTGGCATCGGCTGGTGACATGAAAAGACCCGCGATTTCTCGCGGGCCTTGTCGCCTCTGGCGCCGGTCAAGTCAATCCGTCAGTCCTTGGGCCGCTTGTCGTAGAGCCGTTTGGCCTTGCCCAGCGAGCGCTCCAGCGTGGCCGGCGCGACCACCTGGACCCTCGAACTGATGCCGATGGTGTTCTTGATATGGGTCGAGATCCGATCCGCTTGATCGACGAGACCCCTTCCGTCCCAGCTTTCGGGCCGCGCCTCGGCGATGATGGTGAGCTCGTCCATGCGGCCTTCGCGGGTGAGCTCGAGGATGAAGTGGCCGCAGCACCAGTCGGTCGCGAGCAGCACTTCCTCGATCTGGGTCGGGAACAGGTTGACGCCGCGCAGGATGATCATGTCGTCCGAGCGGCCCGTCACCTTCTCCATCCGCCGCATGCCCGGCCGCGCCGTCCCCGGTAGCAGCCGCGTCAGATCGCGCGTGCGATAGCGGATCACAGGAAAGGCTTCCTTGGTGAGCGAGGTGAACACGAGCTCGCCCTTCTCGCCGTCCGGCAGCACCGCACCGGTCTGGGGATCGATCACTTCGGGATAGAAATGATCCTCCCAGATGTGCAGGCCGTCCTTGGTCTCGATGCACTCCTGTGCGACGCCGGGGCCGATCACCTCTGAGAGGCCGTAGATGTCGGTCGCATCCATGTCGAAGGCATCCTCGATCTCGGCGCGCATCGCGTTGGTCCAGGGCTCGGCGCCAAAGATGCCGATCTTGAGCGAGCACTGGCGGGGATCGAGCTTCTGGCGTTTGAACTCGTCGAGAATCGCCAGCATGTAGCTCGGCGTCACCGTGATGATATCGGGCCTGAAATCGTTGATGAGCTGCACCTGCCGCTCGGTCATGCCGCCGGAGATCGGCACCACCGTGCAGCCGAGCCTTTCCGCGCCGTAGTGCACCCCTAACCCGCCGGTGAAGAGGCCATAGCCATAGGCGTTGTGGATGATCATGCCGGTGCGGCCGCCCGCCGCACGGATCGAGCGCGCCATCACCTCGGACCAGGTGTCGATGTCGCGTTGGGTATAGCCGACCACGATCGGCTTGCCCGTGGTGCCGGAGGAGGCATGCACACGCACCAGCTTTTCGCGCGGCACGGCGAACATGTTGAAGGGATAGTTGTCGCGCAGGTCCGTCTTCACCGTGAACGGAAATTTTGCGAGATCGGACAGCTCGCGAAAATCGGCCGGATGCACGCCGGCCTTGTCGAAGGCTTTGCGATAATGCGCGACATTGTCGTAGGCGTGCTTCAGCGACCAGGCCAGTCGCTGCGTCTGCAACGCCATGGTCTCGTCGCGCGAGGCACGCTCCTGCGCGTCCATCTCGGCACTATAAGTGCTGGCACCTTCCTTGAGTTTCGTCAGAGCCATCCTCGTTTCCCCACATTGGTTTGTTCATTTTACTTGTCTTGCTGCGGCAGCCACGTGCCGGGAATGACACGCGAATGCCCGCGGAATTCCGCGATAACGGTGTCGCCCACGGTGACACGCACGTCGTAGATGCCGGAGCGGCCGCCGCGGGTGATCTCCCGCGCCTTAGCGACGAGTCGGTCGCCAAGCCTGCCGGGCTTGATGAAGGTGATCTGGCCTTGCGCGGCCACCACGCGCTCATTGTGCGAGTTGCAGGCAAACGCAAAGGCGGAATCGGCCAGCGTGAAGATGAAGCCGCCATGCGCGATGCGCTGGCCGTTGACCATGTCCGGCCGCACCGTCATGGCGAGCGTCGCAAAGCCCGGGCCGATTTCGACGATCTCCATGCCGAGGCCCTTGGAGGCATCGTCCTCGGCCCACATCGCCTCGGCACAGGCGCGGGCAATATCCTCAGGCGACAGGGCGGCTTTGACGTTCACGCGCTTCTCCCGGGGCCAGACGTTTGCTCATGATGTTCTGCTGGTTGCCGCAAGCTGTCAAATAATGCGACGCATTTGCATTCATCGGGTCTGATCTGCCGATCAGACATGATCATAATCGACCACGACCCGCTCCGACGATGGCTTGGCTTGGCAAGTCAGGACGAAGCCGGCCTTGAGCTCCCACGGTTCCAGCGAATAGTTGATGTCCATCGACGCCTCGCCCTCGGCCAGCTTGGCGCGGCAGGTCGAGCACATGCCGCCCTTGCAGGCGAAGGGCAGATCGACACCGGCGCGCAGCGCGGCATCGAGGATCGCCTCATCCTCGGCGACCGGCACGTCGCGACGCTTGCCGTCGATGATCAGCGAGGCGATCGCCTTCGGCGGCGCGTCTGGCGCAAGCACCTTCTTCGGCCGCGGCTTGCCGCCGAATTCGGAGACGAAGCGCTCGACGTGGATGCGCTCGTCCGCGACGCCGAGATCGCGGCAGGTCGCCTCGATCTCCTCGCTCATGCCAAGTGGACCGCAGATGAAGACATGATCGACGCTTTCCGCCGGCACCAGCGAGCGGAGCAGCACCCTCACCTTGTCGCCATCGAGCCGGCCATGCAGGATCGGAATGTCCTGCTCCTCGCCGGAGATGACGTGGAAGATCGAGAGACGATCGATGAACCGATCCTTCAGCTCCTCGAGCGCCTCGAGAAACATGATGTTGTCGGTGGTGCGGTTGCCGTAGAACAGGAAGAAGCGGCTGTCGGGCTCGCGTGCGAGCACGCCCTTCACGATCGACAGGATCGGCGTGATGCCGGAGCCGGCGGCGAAGCCGACATGGATGCGCGCGCGATCTGCAGGCGGGACCACACCAAAACGCCCGGTCGGCGTCATCACGTCGAGCTCATCGCCGCACTTCAATTCGTCCGCGGCCCAGCTCGAAAACGCGCCGCCATCGATCTTCTTCACGGCGATGCGGATCTCCCCGTCGTCAGGGCCGGAGCAGATGGAATAGGAGCGGCGCACTTCTTCGCCGTCGAGCGTGGTGCGAAGCGTGAGGTACTGGCCGGGCGTGAACGCGTAGTCGCCGGCGAGCTCGCCGGGAATGGCAAACGTCATCGAGATGGCGTCGGACGCCTCGCGGCGGAGATCGTTGACGGTCAGGCGGTGGAAGCGCGGTGCGGCTGATGGCATCAGAAATACCCTGGCTTGGTGTCACCGCCGCCATTGCGAGGAGCCCTTGCGACGAAGCAATCCAGACTGCTTCCGCAGGGGTAGTCTGGATTTGCTTCGCTGCGCTCGCAATGACGATGGGACTGGCATCGTGCGCCTCAATGACACTTGAAGTAATCGAACGGTTCGCGGCAGGACATGCAGCGCCACAGCGCCTTGCAGGAGGTCGAGCCGAACTCGGACAGCAGCTCGGTTTTATCGGAGCCGCATTGCGGACACGCGACCGCCTGCTCGCCGAATAGCGCACGGCGTGAGCTCGAGGCTTGTGGCGGCGCGATGCCGTAGGCGCGCAGCTTGCGGCGGCCTTCCTCGCTCATCCAGTCCGTGGTCCAGGCCGGGGACAACACGGTGCGCACCTTGGGCTGATGGAAGCCGGCGCGCTCCAGCGCAAGCTCGATTTCGAGCGCGATCATGTTCATCGCCGGGCAACCCGAATAGGTCGGCGTGATCGCGACCTCCACTTGGTCACCGTCGAGAACGACATCACGCAGCACGCCGAGATCGGCGATGGTCAACACCGGGATTTCGGGATCGACCACGCTCGCGACGGCGTCCCAGGCGCGCTGGCGCAGCTCGCTGTCGCGGTCGAGCACCGTCACCATGTCAGCCCCGGGAAGGTGCGCTGCATTGATTGCAGCTCGGACAAGAGATGGCCCAGATGCTCACTGTGGCGGCCGGAGCGGCCACCTTGCTGCATCCAGTCGTTCTGCGGCAGTGCAAGCGTGGCCTCATTGGCGACATCGGACAGCGTCTTCAACCAGCGACCGCGCAAGGTCGCGGGATCGACGGCGATGCCGGCATCAATCAGGCTGCGCTCGCCGTCGTCGACGGCGAACATCTCGCCGGTGAAGGCCCAGAGGTGTTCGATCGCTCCTTGCGCGCGGGCGTGGCTCTCGGCCGTGCCGTCGCCGAGCCGGATGATCCATTCGGAGGCATGGCGCAAATGATAGGCGCTCTCCTTTTCCGATTTGGCGGCAATCGCCGCCAGCGTTGCATCACGCGAATTCATCATCGCGCGCCAGTAGAGATCGGCGAAGGCGGAATAGAAGAATTGGCGCACAAGGGTTTGGGCAAAGTCTCCATTGGGCTGCTCGACCAGCAGCAGGTTCCGATACTGCCGTACGTCGCGCAAATAGGCGAGCTTGTCCTCGTCGTTGTCCTTGCCCTCGACCTTCGCGGCATAGCCGTAGAGCTCCCGCGCCTGGCCGATGAGGTCGAGCGCAATGTTGGACAGCGCCATGTCCTCTTCCAGCATCGGCGCGTGTCCGCACCATTCCGACAGCCTGTGGCCGAGGATCAGCGCATCGTCGGCGCGGCGCAGTGCGTAGAGCACAAGTGGCGTTTCGGAGACCTGGATGTTGGCGACTGCCATCACATGTGCCCCACTTCTTCCGGCACCTCATAGAACGTCGGATGCCGGTAGATCTTGGACTCCGCCGGCTCAAACATCATGCCCTTCTCGGCCGGATCGCTCGCGGTGATCGCGGTCGAGGGCACGACCCAGATCGACAGGCCCTCGCCGCGCCGGGTGTAGATGTCGCGAGCGGCTTGCAGCGCCATGGTGGCATCGCTCGCATGGAGCGAGCCGACATGCTTGTGCGCGAGCCCGTTGCGGCTGCGAATGAAGACTTCCCACAGCGGCGTGTTCGGCGTGGCCATATTGATCTCCCTACTCCGCGGCTTGCGCGGTCTGACGCTGCGCGCGCTTGGCGGCATAGCTGGCTGCCGCCTCGCGCACCCAGGCACCCTCCTCATGCGCCTTGCGGCGTGCGGCCATGCGGTCGCGGTTGCAAGGGCCGTTGCCCGCAAGCACCTGCTTGAATTCGGTCCAGTCGATCTCGCTGTAGCGCCAGTGCCCGTTGGCATCCTGCGTCAGCCCGGCGTCGGGAATGGTGAGGCCGAGATACTGCGCCTGCGGCACGGTCGCATCGACGAATTTCTGGCGCAGCTCGTCGTTGGAGAAGCGTTTGATCTTCCATTTCGTCGAGGCGTCGCTGTGCTGGCTCGTGGCATCGGGCGGACCGAACATCATCAGCACCGGCCACCACCAGCGATTCAGCGCATCCTGCGCCATCACCTTCTGCTCGTCGGAGCCGCGGCAGAGCGTCAGCATGATCTCGTAGCCCTGGCGCTGGTGGAACGACTCCTCCTTGCAGACGCGTATCATCGCGCGCGCATAGGGGCCGTAGGAACAGCGGCACAGCGGAATCTGGTTCATGATCGCGGCGCCGTCGACCAGCCAGCCGATCGTGCCGATGTCCGCCCAGGTCAGCGTCGGATAGTTGAAGATCGAGGAATATTTGGCTTTTCCTGCGAGCATCGCGTCGACCAGCTCTTCACGCGAGGAGCCGAGCGTTTCGGCGGCGGCGTAGAGATAGAGCCCGTGCCCACACTCGTCCTGCACCTTGGCGAGCAGCGCGGCCTTGCGGCGCAGCGTCGGCGCGCGGGTGATCCAGTTGCCCTCGGGCAGCATACCCACGATTTCCGAGTGCGCGTGCTGAGAAATCTGGCGCGTCAGCGTCTTGCGATAGGCCGCCGGCATCCAGTCGTTCGGCTCGATGCGCTCCTCGGCATCGATGCGTGCCTGGAACTGCGCAGCCCTGACGGCGTCCTCAAGACCGCGATCGTCGGTCTCGGCCGTGTTCAGCGCCTGAGTATACATGCGCATCCTCCCGTTTGTTGGGGAAGAATATATAACAGAAGTTAGTTCATGCAAGATATTTTTGTAACATAAAAATCAGGTGCCGAACCTCCGTTCCAGCGCCTTTCTCGCGGGTGGTAATGCCCCCCTCTCGTTGGTTCCATGGCCGTCGAGCCATTGTTCCGATGGAACGAGGAGCGCACGATAAATCTCGCCGCAGAGTTTGCGAGCCGCCCGGCCGGGCCAATCCGGCGGCAGCAGGCTTTCGGGCAATAGCGGGTCGCGCAGCACGACGCGGCGGTAGTAGTGGATCAGCAGGATCCGTGCGGTGAAAGCGTCGGCCTCGGACAGAACCGTACCGCGCGTGATCTGGGCGCGCAGCGGCTCGAACGTCTTAATGAATTTCAGGTAGGCATCCGCGGTACGATCGAGCGGCCAGCTCGCGCTCAGCAGGCGACGTCCGCTGTCGTCCTCCGCCGAGACTTCGAGACGGATGGCGCCCCCAGCCTCATCCGGCACCGGCACGCCCGACGGTGCGACCCATACACCCGGCAGCGGACTGCCGAAGCCGGCATTGCGTAGTGCCTCGCGCGAGGCGTCGCGGTCCTCGCCATTGCCGATCAGCAGCAGCTCGAAGCGCCCGGTCCAGTCGGACGGCGGCGGATCGTAGATGTGGCGCGTGGCCGCTTCAAACGTCTGCCGGCCCTTGTCGGCCAAGCGATAAAAACTGTTGCGGCCGACCTTCTCGCGCGTCAGCCAGCCGTCGGCCGCGAGGCGCGACACCGCCGTGCGGACGACGCCGCTATCGATGTCCAGGCCTTCGAAGAATTCGAGCAGCGTACCGAGCCATACGGAGCCGCCGCGTGGCACGATGGCATCGCCGAACACGGTGATGACGATGGAGCCGGTGCGCGACGGCTCGCGCTTGAGCTGGTCGATGATGCGGGAGAGCGGATGCGCCATGCGCGAGGCATAGCGCGTTTGGTGCGGGTGCGACAATGCCGCGCGAGGCGCGCCGGTTCTCCGTCTCCCCGTGCGCGGCCGTGCGCGGGGAGAGGCGAAGAAGCTACCTGTGCGGATCGGGATAGGCGAGGCTGCGCCAGCCGCTGCGGTCGAAGGGGCGCCACTGGCCTTCTTTCTGCGCGAGGCGATCGGCCACGGCATAGACGGCGGCGGGATGATGGCCCATGCCGCAATGGCTGCTCTCGACCTCGATGCTCTCTGTCTGCGCGCCAGTCTTTTCCATGCAGCCCTGCCAGGCGCAGACGCCGTCGGTGCGGCTGAAGATGGCGGTGGTCGGCACCGGCGGCGGGACTGCGAGCTCGCCTCCGAACTGCGGATCGACCTCGTCGGCCTTGCGGCCGCTCGCCCATTCATAGACGCGCCAAGCGTTGGTCGAGCGCGGATCGCCCGCGAAGGGGCTGCCGAGCGTGATCACCTGGCGCACGCGCTCCGGCATCATCTTGGCGAGCTGGCGCGCATAGAGGCCGCCGAGGCTCCAGCCCACCAGGCTGATCTTGCGGCCGTGCTTGTCGCTGAGCTCCTGGACCAGATCCACCATCGCGTGCTGAACGCCCGGACGCAGGCCGTAATTGCGGCCCTGACGCCAGCCGCTCACCGCATAGCCCTTGCTCGCCAGAAACGCGCGCAGCGCGCGCGTCGACGCATCGGAAGCCACGAGGCCAGGCAGCACCAGCACCGGATGTCCGTCGCCGCGCGGCGCGAGGCTCAGGAGCGGCAGCGCGCCGAGGAATGCGCCGAACTCGTGGATCGCCCGCCCCTCCAGAAACATCAGGGTGCGGGATGGCGGGCGCAGCGTCTGGGCAGTTGCGGTCATCAATGTTTCCCCTGGGAGACTCGAGAGCCGCCGGCCGCGATGCCGGCAAATGGGCACGAATTCCAATACGCCGGCTTCTTGAACGTTCCGCAGCGCAACATGAATCAGCTAGGCGGCCGGTTCCCGACATTCAAGCGGGAGAGATGCGAGGCGACAATAGGCCCGCACGCTAATGCTAACGGCCGTGACGCAAAAGTCACAACAATCGAAGCAGAAATTCCAGGGAGTAAAGCGCAAGCCCGGCGAGCCCACCGATCAGCGAACCATTGAACCGGATGTATTGCAGGTCGCGGCCGATGTTGATTTCGATCAGCGAAATCAGCTGCGACATGTTCCACGCCTTGACCTGGTCGGAGATGAAGGTGGACACGCCGCTCTTCTGGTCGGCGACGAAGCTGCGCAGCACCGTCACCAGGCCCTGGTTGATCTCGCCGCGCAGCTCGGCATCGCCGGCGAGCGCCTCGCCCGCGGCGACGAACATGCCGGCGAGATGATGCTGCAACACCTGCGTCTCACCGCTCGCACTGCGCTCGATGAAGGCGCGCGTGTTGGCCCAGACGGTGCGGGCGAGATCGGCAAGCTCGGGACGCGCGAGCAGATCGCGCTTCAGCCCGGCGACACGGTCGATATAGGCCTGGTCGGTGCCGAGGCGGTCGACGAAGCTCAGCACCATGCGGTCGAACTCGCCGCGGAACGGATGCTTGGGATCGCTGCGCACCTCATTGAAGAAGGCGGTGGCGGAAGCCACGATCTTGTTCACCAGAAACTTGTCGGCGCGATAGAGCCGCAGCAGGGTCGGCAGCTCCGCCCGGACCTTCTCGCGGATCATCGCCATCATCTCTTTCTGATTCAGCGTCTCGTGCATCACGCGCAAGAGATCGTCGAACAGGATCTGGTGCCGGCCCTCCGCGACGAAGCCGCGCAAAGTGCCGGCCGCAAGTGGCGCAAGGTCGATCGCCTGGAGCTGCGAGGACAGGCGGCGGATGATGAACGTCATCAGCCCCGAGGTCTCGGTCGCGGAGACGGCCTCAGGCAGGAGGCGCAGCGCGAAGCGCGCGAGGTCGTCACTGCGCTTGCGGTCACGCAGCCAGTCGGCAACGAAGGAGCCGAAATCGATCTCCCTCAGCTTGGCCTCGACGGGACCGGCCTCCAGGAAATGCACCTGGATGAATTCGCCGAGCTTGTCGGCAATGCGGGCCTGATTGCTCTGAATGATGGCGGTGTGCGGGATCGGCAGGCCGAGCGGCCGCTTGAACAGGGCGACCACGGCGTACCAGTCTGCGAGTCCGCCGATGGTGGCGGCCTCCGCGAAGGCCGCGATGAACCCGAACACGGGATGCACCGGCAGCAGCCATTTCGCGACGATGAAGAGCAGAAGCGTCGAGGCGAGCACCAGCGTCGCCAGCGCTTTCACGCGGCGCAGCTCGGCCGCGCGTTCGGCATCGCCGGGGGTGTCGAAGGAGAAGGCGGATTGAATCTTCATGACGCAAACTTAGCGTCCCGATCTCCGCGTGTCCCGGACGAGGTGCAGCGCGAAGCGATGCGCCGCAAGCCGGGACCCAGCAAGACGATGGACCCCGATCAGCAGTGCACCACGCCGGTCTGGACGATGCTTCGCATCGCCAGGGCGCGCTGCACAGCGTCCGGGAAACGCAAACCAAAACAAAAACAAAGGCCCGCCGAAGCGGGCCTCAAATTTCAGTTTGTACTCACAGTGCCGGATCAGGCGGTCTTGCTGTAGACCTTGGCAAAGTTGTCCTGAGCGGACTTCGCACCGTTGGCGGCGAGCTTGCCGAGATAGTCGGCGGTCGCCTTGGCGCGCGAGACGAACACTTCACCGCGGGCGCGGAGCAGGCTCGACTGGATCTCGACGGCCTCGCTGATCGACTTGGCGGACGCGAGCTTGTCGATGCCCGAGAAGAACGCCTCGGCATCCTCATAGATCGCCTGCTGGATGTTGCGGCTGATCTTGCCGGCTTCAGTGACGGTCTCGGTCACGGCATTCTCGACGGCGGCGGTCACGCGCTCGGAGCCAGCGAACACTTCGGCGGCACGGTCCTTGGCGGTGTTGGCAGTCTTCTTGACGAATTCGCGGGCGGCCTCGGGAACTTCCAGGTTCTGGATGTTCTTGAAAGCGTCCTTGAAGCCCTCGAAAGCGGTATTGGTTTCAGTGGTCATGGGGTTCTCTCCATCCTCATTGGTCTGAGCTATGGGCTCACCCCGTCCGCATTGGCCCGGGGCACGGCTTATATGGCAGAGTTAATTGTGCGATGCAATATTCATGTTGCAGCGCGATATCACGAAATCGTGAATAGCCTTAACTTGAGGCATCATGATGCCTCCCTCACCAGCTGGGTTCCCAAGGATTTCCCCGAGGCCTTCGTGCTGGACGGCCCTCTCAGTGCTGGACAGCGCCTGGCAGCCCGTAGGCCTCCATCTGGGCCTGGACCTGCGCGACGTTGTGGCCGAGCACGACGATGTCGTGGGTCTTGCCGTCGACATCCCGGACATGATCCCGCAGCAGTGCCTCCGCCTTGAACCCGAGGCTCTCGAACAGGGCAATCGCCGCCTGCTGGTCGACCGTCATCTGAACCGAGAGCTTTTCCAGGCCCGCCCCGAGCGCGAGGGCAAAGGTCTCCTGCGACAGCGCCTTGCCAACACCCTTGCCGCGGACCTCGGGCGAAATCACCATGCGGATCTCACCGACATGGGGTGACCAAGAGTGCGGGTCGCGCACCAGCGTGCCGCAGCCGACAACCCTGCCCTCTCTCACCGCGAGCAGGCTCTGGATCGCACCGCGCTCGATCTCCTTGACCCAAGCGGCCAATACCTTGGGCTCGCTGATGTTGCGCGGCAGGAACAGCAGGTCGTGGGTGGGCAGGCCCCTGCCGAAGGCCAGTACCGCGGCTTCGTCCGCGGACGACATCAGACGGATCTCGATATCGCCGGCGTCGGTCTTGACGTGACGCGGATAGGAACGCTGCTCACTCATGTCGATCTCTTCCCAAGCCAGGAATCCAATTTCGGCCACAGCCGCTTCACCGCGTTGGCGCCGGCGACGAGCGAGACGTGACCGCCCTTCAGGATCACCTCTTCCTTGTCCGCCGAGCCGACCTTGGCGATCAGATGCTTGGCGGCGTCATAGGGCACGATGTGATCGTGCTCGGCGACCGCATGCAGGATCGGCACCGTGATATTGTCGAGCTTCGCGGCACGACCGCCCACCGACATGGTGTCGTTGAACAGCTTGTTGTCCCACATGAAGTCCTTGGTGATGGCGCGGAAGTACTCGCCGGCGAGCGGCAGCGTATCGGTCGCCCAGCGGTCGAACATGCGGTAAGACTTCACGAACTCGTCGTCCCAGATGTTCTCCCAGAGCTGGATCTGGCTCACCGTGCGCGAGGCCGGCCGCAGCATCTCGAACGAGGACAGGATCATCTCCGGCGGCACGTTGCCGACGCTGTCGACGAGATGGTCGACGTCGAAATAGCGGCGGTCGGAGAAATTCGAGAACAGCTTCATCTCGCGGAAGTCGATCGGCGTGGTGAAGCAGATCAGGTTCTTCATCGGCCCGTCCTGGTGGATCGAGCCGTAGAGCAAGGACAGCACACCGCCGAAGCAATAGCCGATGACGGAAACGTCCTGCTCGCCGGAATCAGCTTGCACGCGGCGGATGCAGTCCGGGATGAAATCGAGGACATAGTCCTCCATGCGCAGGCTCTTCTCCTCTGGCCGCGGCGCGCTCCAGTCCAGCATGTAGACGTCGTAGCCACGCCTGAGCAGGAACTCGATGAAGCTCTGACCGGGCACGAGATCGAGGATGTAGCCGCGGTTGGTCGTCGCCATCACGATCAGCACCGGCACGCGGTAGATCTCGTCCGACATCGGACGGTAGTGATAAAGGCTCATCGTGCCGCGCGAATGCAGCACGTCCTTGGGCGTCGAGCCGAGCGACGGGCCCGAGGTCGAGAAATATTCGACGCCCTTGATGCTCCGCATGATAGCGCGCTGCACTTCGGATTGGATCCGCTCCGGTATCGCAGCGAAATCAAGTCCCGCCGGCGCGTTCATTTTTGGTCTCCGCCTTCGGGCGGCGGACGTTTCGTACGCGGCGGTCGCGGAGCGGCGCCGACCTGCTGCGCACCCGAGTTGGCCGACATCTGGCTCAACATCGACTTGATCTCGCCGAGTTGGCCTTCGATCGACTGGAGCCGCTCCGCGATACCGGTCATCTGCTCGCGGCTCGGCAGGTTCATGGAGAGCAGGTATTTCTCCATGAGATCGCCGAATTGCTTCTGAGCACCTGCAGCAACTCCGCCGGCGCGGTTCATGGCTTGCGAGAATTCGGGCGTCTCCATCGCCTTGGTCGCGAAGGAGTTGAAACCCTTCTCCATCTCGCCAACCATCTTCTGCCACAAGGCGACCGGATCGGTGATCTTGTCGGTCATCAGCGTCCTCCCAATGTGGAGGGCTTTGCGCCCCTCTTTTCCCGCCATACCACACCGTTGCGAGGTGCCGGTCAACCGGCAAGCAGTGGGCGCAGCGTCGCGCACCCGGCTTCTTCGCGGAACGAAACCGTGCGATACAGCATCGATCAGCAGGAGGGACCCGTGACCGCCCATCATCCGCCCCAGACCGTCCGCGCCAACGGCATCGACATCTGCTATGAGATCTTCGGCCACGACAATGCCGAGCCGCTGCTGCTGATCATGGGCCTTGGGGCGCAGATGATCCATTGGGACGATGCGTTCTGCGAGCAGCTCGCCGCGCGCGGCTTCCGCGTGATCCGCTTCGACAATCGCGACATCGGCAAGTCGAGCCATCTCACCGGCGGCAAGCGCCTGACGCCGTTCGAGCTGCTGAAGTTGCGCTTCTTGCGGATTCCCGTGGCCGCCACCTACAAGCTGATCGATATGGCCAAGGACACGGTCGGCCTGATGGATGCGCTCGGCATCAAGTCGGCGCATCTGGTCGGGGCATCCATGGGCGGCATGATCGCGCAAGAGGTGGCGCTGTCGTTTCCGCACCGCGTGCGCTCACTGACCTCGATCATGTCGACCACGGGCAATCCGCGCATTCCGCCGCCGACACGCGAGGCCGCGGCCATGCTGATGGCGCCGCCGCCGCGCAGCAAGGAAGAGTTCATCGTCCGCTTCGGTCAGACCTGGAAGCTGCTGCGCGCCGGGTCTTTCCCGGAAGAGGAAGCGCTCGATCCTGGCCGCGCCGAGCGCGTGTTCGCGCGCGGGCTCAATCCGGCCGGCGTCGGCCGCCAGCTTCGCGCCGTGCTTGCCTCCGGCAGCCGCAAGGAGCGGCTGCACGCCGTGAAGACCCCGACGCTCGTCATTCACGGCACCGTCGATCCGCTGGTCCATCCCGAAGGCGGCAAGGACACGGCGGCTTCAATCCCGAACGCGAAGCTGTTGATGATCGAGGGTATGGGCCATGCTTTGCCGATGCGCTTCTGGCCGGAGATAATCGACGCCATCGACAAGCACGCGCATGGCGCAGCGGCGCAGGCGGCTTAGATCTTCCGTGCGATCCAGATCACATGGCGTGCGCCGCCGCCCCTTCCGGTGGCGCGGACATTGACCTCGCTGACGTCGAAATCGGCGCTGCGAAGGCGCTTGGTGAACGCCGGATTGGGTCCCGACGACCAGACGGCGAGCACACCGCCTCGCCGCAGCGCTGCCCTGGCCGCCGCCAATCCGCTCACATCATAGAGCGCGTCATTGCCCTTCCGGGTCAGCCCCTCGGGTCCGTTGTCGACGTCGAGGAGAATGGCGTCGAAGGCCGACCGCTGCGCCCAAATGATCTCGACCACGTCGATTTCCCGGACAGTCACCCGGACGTCATCGAGGCTGTCGCCGAAGACCTCCGCCATCGGACCTCGCGCCCAGGCGACCACCGCCGGCACGAGTTCGGAGACGATGATCGTCGCCTTGGGTCCGAGCACGGCGAGCGCCGCGCGCAGCGTAAAGCCCATGCCGAGGCCGCCGATCAGGATGACGGGCTTTGCGACCTTCTCGATCTGCTTCGCCGCGAGCGTTGCCAGCGCCGCTTCCGAGCCCGAAAGACGGCTGTTCATCAGCTCGTTGCTGCCGAGCTTGATGGAGAACTCTTTGCCCCGCCGCATCAGGCGGAGCTCCTCGTCGGAGCCGGGGATTTTGGCGGTGTCGAGTTTTTCCCAGGGAATCATGCGCGAGCTTTAGCACGATTTGCGCCCCGGATTTCGCTGCGCTCCGTCCGGGCTACAAGAACGCGCCTCGGGCTACCCGCCCGCCCACACGTCGAGCACATAGCGGTCCTTCGTGCCCATCTCCTCGATCCACCGGGCACCGGCAGCGGCATCGCTGCCGCTCTTCTCGCGGTGGATCGCGACCAGCGCCGCCTTCACGTCGGGCTCCATCTTGCCGCCATCGCCGCAGACATAGATGATCGCGCCCTGCTCGATCAGCGGCCAGACCTTGTCCTTCTGCGCGGCGAGCATGTGTTGCACATAAGTCTTCGGTCCGTCCGCGCGCGAGAACGCCGTGAACAGCTCGGTGATACCGCTCGCCGCCAATGCCTTCAGCTCCTCGGCGTAGAGAAAATCCTGGTCGGGGTGGCGGCAGCCGAAGAACAGCATGGCCGGGCCGAGCGTGGCGCCCCTGGCCTTGCGCGCCGCGCGCTCCTGCAGGAAGCCACGGAACGGTGCGAGTCCGGTGCCGGGGCCGATCATGATGATCGGCACGGATGGATCATCGGGCAGCCGGAAGCCTGCCTTGGTCTCGCGCACGGTGGCGTAGATCGTATCGCCGGCGCGGCGGTTGGCCAGATAGTTCGAGCAGATGCCCTTGTAGACACCGCGCCCGGAGGCGGCCGGTCCCTCGACCACGCCGACCGTGACGCTGCATCGCGCCGGGTCGACCGAGGGGGACGACGAGATCGAGTAATAGCGCGGCGCCAGCAGCGAGAGCATTTCCAGATAGGCGTGAAACGGCAATTCGCAGGCGGGATATTCGAGGAGCAGGTCGAATACCGATTTGCGCCTGGACAGGATCTCGGTGCGATAGCGCTCGAGCGGCTCGGATTCCTCGCCGACGAAGCCCAGCAGCTTCGGCTTGGTGACCGGGCAGCGGGTGTGCTCGGCCATGATCTGGATCTGCTTGCGGGTCGCCACCTGCTGAAGCTCCACGAATTCGCTGAGCAGGCGGCCGACCGACACGGCCTCGCCGACCGGCAACTGCGGGCGCCGGCCTTCGGCGACCCGAAGCCTGATCTGGTCGGCCGGCAGGAAGCCGAAGCGGCGGGCAACGGAATCCACCAGCGTCGGATCGTTGCGCGGGACCACGCTCAAATGATCTCCGACGCGATAGCTGATGTTGGACGGCAGCTGCACCTCGATGTGGCGCGTCGAGCGCTCCGACGGATTGGGCCCGCTCTTGTTCTGCAGCTCGTCATTGGCCAGCACCTTCATCGCCACCGCGCCGCCCTGGGCGACGATGGTGTTGACGGCGGTCACCGCCACGGGCTCGATCGCGTAAAGCGGATCGTCCTCCGCCGTGCGGGTGAAATTCCAGTCGATGCCGAATTCCTTGGTCGCGACTTGCGCGGCCGCGGGGAACCATTTCTGGAACTGGCCGTCGAGATCGCTGCGCGCATCGCCTTCGCCGCGCGGATAGACCGCGCGTGCACCATGCGCCGACAATTGCTCGTCGATATAGCGCGGCACCGACTGATAGGTCGCTGCCCAGTCGCTGTTACCGCAACCGAACACGGCGTAGCGCACGCCGGCGAACGCATCCTTCGGCAGGTCGTCACCGAGCCATTTGACGAACTGCGTCGCATTGTCGGGCGGCGCGCCATTATAGGAGGCGCAAATGATGAGCACACCGCCCTCCTGCGGCAACTTACCGACGTAATCGTCGAGCGCGCCGAGATGCACGGCAAAACCGTTGATCTCGGCAAGATCGGCCATGCGCGTCGCAAGCTCCTCGGCGGTACCGAGATTGGAGCCGTAGAGCACCAGCATCGGCGTGTTGTGGCCGGGCCGCGTGGTGGGCTTGCGCTGCGTCTTGGGCGCTGAGGATGAAGCAGCAATGGGCCCGCCAAAGGCGCCGCGCTCGCGATCCGCGCGCGGACGCACCTTGATCTTGAAGCCCTCCGGCTTCATGGTCAGGGTTTCCTTCAGATGCATCTGGTAGCGCTGGTGGTCGATCAGCTTGAAGCGCTGCAGGATCATGCCGAGCGCCAGCGCCGCCTCGTGCATGGCGAACCCACGGCCAATGCAGGCGCGCTGCCCGTTGCCGAACGGCTTCCAGGCATTGATCGGCCGCTTCGCTTCGGCCTCGCGGCTGAAGTTCTCGGGATCGAAGGCATCCGGGGTCGGCCCCCAAACCGAGGGATCACGGTGCAGCGCCGTCACCAGGATAGTGACGAACGTGCCCTTCCGGAGCTTGTACTTGCCGCCGCCAATGGTCTCGTCCGCAAGCGGCGAGATGCCATAGGCAGGCGCCGGCGGCCACAGCCGCAACGCCTCCTTGAGGATCTGGGTGATGTAGGTGAGCTGCGTCACCTGCTGGTAGGTGGGCTTCGCGTTGACATCGGGGCCGAAGACGCGGTCGACTTCGTCATAGGCCTTCTTGAGAATGTCCGGATGCTTGAGCAGTGCATAGAGCGTGTAGGACAACAGGCCGCTGGTCGTCTCGTGACCCGCGATCAAAAACGTGTTGATCTGGTAGCGAATGTTGACGTCGTCGAGCTGTTCGCCGGTGGAGCGGTCGACGCCGGTCATCATTGCGGCGAGCATGTCCTTCTTGTCGTCGGCGCCTTCCGAGTTCTTGCGGCGCTCGGCGATGATCTCGTCGACCATCTTGTTCATGAAGGCGACGTCCTCGGCCAGCGTCTTGCGCCGCTTCTGCATCCAGAACTGCTCGAACGGCAGGCCGCGCGTCATCATGATGGTTTCGAGCGAACGCACCAGCGACTCGACGAAAGGATGGTAGTCGCGCCGGTAGAACGAATTGAAGCGGTAGTCGAAGCCGCACAGCCCGATCGTATCCAGCGTCAGCGCCGTCATGTCATGAACGACGTCGATCTCGTCGTCGGCATTGAGCCGCTCCCATTTCTGGACGAGCTGCTCGGCGATGTCGACCATGCTTCCGTGATAGGACTGCATGGCCCGGTTGCCGAACGGCTGGAGCAGGATGTTGTGCGCCTTGCTCCAGTTCGGCTCACGCGTGTCGGCCGTGAACAGGCCGTCACCGCCAACCGCACGCACGCGCCGCAGCGCGCCGCGTACCGTCTTGTCGAAGCGCTTCTCGTCCGACAGTTCGTCGACGAGATCGTGGCCGGAGACGATGACGATCGGCGAACCCATCATGTCGAGCCAGAAGATCGGTCCGAGCTCCTTGGCGAGCCGCGTCAGGTGCTGCACCGGAGCCGTCGAGTCCAGCGACAGCATGTTGCCGACCACCGGCTTGGTCGGCGGCTGCGGGATCGGGTCCAGACGGTTCTTGGATGACATGAAAAGCGCTTCCCCCTCAATAACCCTCGTCATTGCGAGGAGCTCTTGCGACGAAGCAAATCCAGAGTGTCTCCGCCGACACATTCCTGGATTGCTTCGCTTCCGCCTTCGCTCTTCGAGCTACGGCGGACGAGTCGCTCGCAATGACGAGCTAACCAAACCGCCTTCTACGCCATTCGATCAGCTTGGCGCTGACCTCTTCCGGCTTCTCCTGCTGCGTCCAATGGCCGCTGTCTTTCACCAGATATTTCTCGAGGTCGGGAATCAGCTTCTCCATGCCATCAGCGGAGGACGGCGGCAACACCGCGTCATTCTCGGCCATGATCATCAGCGACGGTACGCGGACCGTATGATCGAGCCCTTCGGCACGCCTCCAGTTGCGCGACATGTTGCGGTACCAGTTGATGCCTCCGGTGAAGCCGGTTCTGGTGAAAGTATCGACGAAGACTTTCTTCTCTTCCGGCGACAGAATCGGCGCACGCGGATCATGCTTCGCGTCATAACCGGCAATCATCTGGGGAAATGCCAGATTGAGCCGCGGCGAAGCGCCGACACCCGCAACCACCTCCTCCGGCGGAGCGTCGGCCGGCCGCGGCACCGGCTTACGCATGAATGCATCGAAGGTCTGTTCGACGCGGCTGCCGAAGATCCTGTCCGGCTCCCGCGCGGGATCCTGGAATTGCACGATGTACATCTTGTCGCCGAAGCGCGCGCGCAGCAGCTCGATCGGATCGGCCCAGGCACGATTGGTGTGGGGCGTGTTGATGCCGACCACGCCGGCGACCCGGTCGATGTGCCGCAACGGCATTTGCCAGACGACGAAGCCGCCCCAATCGTGACCGACGAAGATCGCCTTGTCGATTTTCAGATGGTCCAGCAGGCCGACCAGGTCACCCGTCAGATGTTCGATGTCGTAGGCCTCGACCGGCTCGGGCCGGTCTGACGCGCCATAGCCGCGCTGGTCGGGCGCGATCACGCGGATGCCGGCTTCGCTCAGCGCCTTGATCTGGTGGCGCCAGGAGAAGGCAAGCTCGGGCCAGCCATGGCACAGCACCATCGGCGGCTTGTCGCTCTGCGGGCCGGCCTCGTAATAGCCCATACGGATTCCGTTCGTCTGCACGAACTTCAGCGGCGGCATCTCGATCATGGCGAATTTCCTATTCCGCGGCGCCTTTGACGTCAGTTGCCGGTGGCGCAAAGGCGGCCTCCAGTGCGGCGAACTCCTCCGGCAACATGTCGCACATCACCTGCACATGCGGGATGATGTTGGCACCGACGATGAAGCCGAAATCAAGCTGGTCGCGATAGCTCTGCACGGTGATGTTGAGCGCCTGCCCATGCGTCGCGATCGACACCGGGAAGATGTGCAGTAGCTCGGCACCCGCGGCATAGAGCGTCTGCCGCGGCCCGGGCACGTTGGACACGGTGATGTTGGCGGCCGGCGGCAGCACGTCGGAGAGATTCGAGCGGCTGTAGAGCAGCGCCAGGATCTGCACCATGATCGGCGCGCCCAGCATCGAGATGTTGGAGACCTGCGGCATCAAGGCGCGCAACGGATGCGACATCTCCTTGGACTTGGTCGATTGCGCTATGATCGCCTCCAGCCGCGCCTTGGGATCGGCGATGTTGGTCGCGATCGAACAGATCATGCCGAACACCTGGTTGTTGGCCTCGGTGTTGCCTTCCTCGCGCAGCGAGATCGGCACGGCGGCGGTCAGGGATTTCGCCGGAAGCGTGCCATATTGCAGGAGGTAGCGGCGGACCACGCCGGAGGCGAGCGCCAGCACCACATCGTTGAGCTTGCCGCCGGCCTGCTTGGCCAGCGCCTTCGCCCGCGACAGCGAGATCGACACGCCGGCAAAGCTGCGCTCGGACGAGATGGTCCTGTTGAGCATGGTCGGCGGTGACACCATGCTGACGAGACTCTCGCGCGACTTCGGATCGGCGATCTTGCCGAGCACGTCTGACACGCTCTTGAGCACGGTCGGGATGTTGCCGGCGAAACGAACGGCGCTCTCGATCTGGTACATCGCATTATCGAACAGGATCGAGCCGATGTCGCTCTTGCCCGTGCGGGGCAGTTGCAGGTTCTTCGCCGCTTGCGAAGCCTCGAGCGGCTGGCTGAACAGCTGCTGATAGGAATCGAGCAGGTTGGCGGCGATGTCGCGCGGCTCCTGCCCGGGCTTGGCTCCGCCCGTCGGCGGCTCGACCTTTCGTGGGATCGGCGAGATGTCGTAGATCATGTTGGTCAGCGCTGCGCCGGCACCGCCATCGATCGCGGCGTGGTGCATCTTGGAATAGAGGCCGACCTCGTTGTCCTTCATGCCCTCGAACACGTAGAACTCCCAGAGCGGACGGGCGCGGTTGAGGAGCTTGGCATGCATCCAACCGACGATGCGCTCGAGCGTGGCGCGGTCGCGCGGCTGCGGCAGGCTGGCACGGAAGATGTGACGGTCGATGTCGAACTGATCGTCCTCCACCCAGGAGGGATGGTCGATGTCGAGCGGCGCCTTCTCCAGCCGCGCCTTGAGGATCGGCGCGATGTGCAGGCGAGAGACGATCATCGCCTTGAAGTCTTCGAAGAAGTCGCCCTTGTAGTCGTCGGGCAGGCGAAAGATCGCCATGCTCCCGACATGCATCGGCATCTCAGGCGTTTCCAGATAGAGAAACGATGCGTCCAGCGACGACAACTTCTTACCGTCAGCCATAATTCCCTCCCACGAGATGTGACGGGCGCCTTGGCGGCGCTTCTCGTCAGGCCGATACTGCCCGGTCCGGAGGGGCATATGCAATGGCAAACGGCCCTGCCCGGTCAAATGGCCAGAACTCTCCCTCCGGTTGCGCCAGGCGGTCCGCCACGGCCCACAGCACCGCGGGGTTCACGCCGAGCCCGACATGGCTCGCCAGATGCACCTCGATGTTCTCGGCTCGCTCGGATGGGCCGAGCAGACAGGTCCGCCAGTTCACGACGCCGTCGGCCCGCGAAAAGATGGATGTCGCCGGCACCGGCAGATCGCCGGCAATCGCCTCACGCGCTTCCGCAAAATCCTCCACCCTCTCGCCGGACAGCGCCTCGTAGAGCCGCGTGGCGTTGGTCGCCCGCACATCGTTGGCAAAGGGGCTGCCGAGCGTGATGACGTAGCGGACCTTATCGGGCGCCCAAAGCGCGAGATCGCGGGCATAGACGCCCCCGAGGCTCCATCCGATCAGGCTGACCTTGCGTCCCGAGGCGGCATGGATTTCGGTCAAGCGGGCGCGCAGCGAATCCCGCATCCGTCCGAGCCCGCCGAGATTGCGGCCCATCCGCCAGGCATGTGCCTCATAACCGAGCTCGCTGAGATAACGCCGCAGCGGCACCATCGAGAGATCGCTGGCGAGGAAGCCGGGCAGCGCCAGCACCGGATGGCCGTCGCCCCTCGGTGCGCGCATCAGGAGCGGCGAGAGCAGCAGGCTCGCGTTGAACTCGAAACAGTCCACGGGCTTCGGCCAGCAGGAGGCCGAGAGCTGGCGGCCGAAGCCGGCCTGGATCCTGCTCCCCGTTCCGTCCGGCTCGCACTATTTCTTCTTGTCGCCGCTGCGCGTGCTACCGAGGCCGGCCATCGCAACGAACATGTCCTGAAACCGCTCTGCGATTTTGGGATCGAAGGTGAACCAGCTCTGGATCAGCGATTCCGGCGAGACCTTGTCGATATTGCTCAAGACCTGCTGCTGCAGCTTGTCCATGACGGCAATCTGCATCGGCGAGACATCCGGCAATCCGAAGAACTGGCGGGCCTCGAGGGGAGTGCAGTCTATTTCGATGTTAACTTTCATGTCCCCTCCTGATGAGATTCGAGCGGCCTGCCCAAGTATCACCGCGACGCGGCGTGCAACGCAAGCGACCTGAGGGGAAGCCGCGGGGGGCCCGCTTCGGCAATCGACCGATATGGTCAATCAAATCGCCCGGTCGAGGCCGCAGGCGGACGGCCGAAACGCAGAGGGCCGGCAAGGCCAGTCTCCCTTCTTCCCGAGACTTCACAGGTCAAAGATGTCGTTGGCGGCGGCGGCCTCCCTGGATTGCCGGGCAGCATTGCTGCACAGCGGTGCAAGTTGGCGCGTTCCTTGCTGGAATGGCGCTTGCACGGGTCGAGAACTCTGGGCAACATGGATCGATCGGCCCCGCCGAACAATCAAAAATCACGGTGCGGGCAAGTGGAGAGGGTCAAGAATGTCAGTCGGACGAAGTCTTTTTGCGGCGGCGCTCGCCGGTGTGCTTGCGTTGGCAGTTTCGCCAGCGTCGAGCCAGACGCTGCGCTACGCCAATCAGGGTGAGCTCAAGTCGCTCGATCCCTACACGCTGAACGAATCCACCACCAGTGCCCATCTCGGCCATGTCTATGAGGGCCTGGTTGCCCGCGGCAAGGACCTGAAGATCATCCCAGCGCTCGCCGAAAGCTGGGAGACGCCAGAGCCGACGCGCTGGCGCTTTCACCTGCGCAAAGGTGTGAAGTTCCACAACGGCGACCCCTTCACCGCTGACGACGTGGTGTTCTCGGCCGAGCGCGTCCGGGCAAAGGGCTCGAATTTCCAGAGCCGCATTCCCGCCGATGCCAAGGTCGTCAAGATCGACGATTACACCGTCGATTTCATCTTGACCTCGCCCAATCCCATCCTGACGGCGCTGTGGGCGACCTGGTACATCATGGACAAGAAATGGGCAGAGGCGAACGATGCGGTGGCACCGACGCCCGCCGCCGCAACGACCCCGAGCTACGCCTCGCTTCATGAAAACGGCACCGGCCCCTTCATCATCGAGAGCCATCAGCCGGGCGTGAAGACCGTCTTCAAGGTCAACCCGAACTGGTGGCGCAAGCCGGAGCATAATCTGAAGGAGATCATCTTCACGCCGATTGCAAACCCGGCCACGCGTGTCGCAGCCCTACTGTCGGGTGAGGTCGACGTGATCGAGCCGGTTCCAGTCCAAGACATCGAGCGCGTTAAAGCGAGCCCCAACGCCACTGCGCTGACGGGACCTGAGCTCCGCACCATCTTCGTTGGCATGGATCAGGCGCGCGACGAGCTCCTGTACTCCAACGTCAAGGGCAAGAACCCGTTCAAGGACGTTCGCGTCCGCGAAGCCGTCTACCGGGCAATCGACGTCGACCTGATCAAGAATCGCGTCATGCGCGGGCTCTCCACGCCGTCCGCATTGATGGTCGCACCAGAGATCTTTCCCTCGAAGGATTTCGCCCGGCCGAAGTTCGATCCCGACGCCGCCAAGAAGCTTCTGGCAGACGCCGGTTATGCGGACGGTTTCGAAGTGACGATGGACTGCCCGAACGATCGCTACGTCAATGACGCCGCGATCTGTCAGGCCATCGTCGGAATGCTCGCCCGCATCAACATCAAGGTGGACCTGCTGGCGCAACCCAAGGCCCAGTATTTCGCCAAGGTGCTGAAGCCCGGCGGCTACAAGACCTCGCTGTTCATGCTGGGTTGGACTCCGGATACGCTCGATTCCCAGAACGTGCTGCACGACATCATGGGCTGCCGGGACGATCCGAAGGATCCGAACCGCGGCGAAGCCAATCTCGCCGGCTATTGCAACAAGCAGTTCGACGAGCTCGCCGACAAGGTCCTCGTTGAATCCGACCCGACCAAGCGCGATCTCCTGATCAAGCAGGCCTTCGAACTCTCGATGAAGGATTGGGCCTATATCCCGCTGCACCAGCAGGCGCTCGCCTGGGGGGTGTCGAAGAAAGTGAAGCTGACCCAGCGTGCGGACAACATGGTCATGCTCTACTGGGCGACCAAGCAGGAAGAGTAGGTGTCGACAAGTTGTGAAGTCCCGGAAGCCATTACGGGATTTGGCTTCCGGGACTTGCCGTTTCGGGCTAACGCGATGATGCGTGCTGCTGAAGACATGTGAAAGGAACAGATGCTCGCTTTCACACTGCGCCGGGCCATTCAGGCCATAGGCGTCATGATCGCCGTCGGGATCATCGCGTTCTCGATGTTCCGCTTTGCCGGCGATCCCGTGAACCAGATGGTCGGAATGGATACGTCGGGCGCCGAACGCGCCGCGATCCGCAAGTCTCTCGGGCTCGACGATCCCGTGATCGTGCAGTTCGGCCGCTATGTCGGCAACGCCGCACAGTTCAAGTTCGGCGTATCCTACCAATTCCGTCTGCCGGTCACCAATCTGTTGATGGAGCGGATGCCTGCAACGCTGGAACTCGCGATCTGCGCTACCATTTTCGCGATGATCAGCGGCATCATGATGGGAGTTTATTCGGCACTGCGCCGCGACAGTTGGCTCGCGCACGTATTCCAGGCCGTCTCACTGATCGGCATCTCGTTACCGACCTTCCTGATCGGCATCCTGATGATCTATCTCTTCTCGGTGACACTCGGCTGGCTGCCCTCGTTCGGTCGCGGCGATGTCGTGCATATCGGCTGGTGGACGACGGGCCTGCTGACACTCTCCGGGTTGAAAGCCCTGATCATGCCCTCGATCACGCTGGGACTATTCCAGATGACGCTGATCATGCGGCTGGTGCGCGCCGAGATGCTGGAAGTGATGCGGACCGACTACATCCGATTCGCCCGCGCCCGCGGGCTGACCACGCGCGCGATCCATTTCGGCCACGCGCTGCGCAACACGCTGGTTCCCGTGATCACCGTGGCCGGCCTGCAGTTTGGATCGGTCATTGCTTTCGCGATCATCACCGAGACCGTTTTCCAGTGGCCGGGCATGGGGCTCCTGTTCGTGCAGGCCGTTCAGAACGTCGATATCCCGATCATGGCGGCTTATCTGATGATGGTGTCCCTGATCTTCGTCACCATCAATCTCGTGGTTGATATTCTCTACACCATCGTCGATCCGCGGCTGCGCTCGACGGTTAGCCGGGCGCACTGACATGAGCGAAGCCGTCGTTTCACATACGACTGAGAAGCGCGCTGCGGCCGCGCCTGGCCGGTTCAGGCGTGCGCTCGACAGCGACCTGTTCTATTCGTTCCGCCGCTCCAAGGTCACCATGATCGCGGCCGGCGTGACGCTGCTGTTCTTTCTGCTCGCGATCTTCGCCTCGGTGCTGTCGGCGCAAAATCCATTCGACCCGGCGCAGCTTCAGTTGATGAATTCTCGCATCTCCCCGCTCTGGACCGCCGACGGTCAGAGCCCCTTCCTGCTCGGCACCGACGAGCAGGGCCGTGACGTCCTGTCCGCAATCCTTTACGGCTTGCGCATCTCGCTTCTCGTCGGCGTGCTCGGCGTCGTGCTCTCCGGTGCGATCGGCATCCTGCTTGGACTGACGGCCGGCTATTTCGGCGGAGCCGTTGATGGATTGATCATGCGCATCGCCGACGTGCAGCTCTCCTTCCCGGCTATCCTAATTGCGCTTTTGATCAACGGCATCGCCAAGTCGGTCTTTGGCAACAAGCTCGACGAGATGAGCATGCTGGCGGTCCTGGTCTTTGCGATCGGTCTGAGCTTTTGGGTGCAGTATGCGCGCACAGTGCGTGGCTCGGTCCTGGTCGAGAAGAACAAAGATTACGTCGCCGCCGCCCAATTGATTGGCCTGCCCGCACCCGTGATCATGCTGCGCCACGTGCTGCCGAACACCACGGGCCCAATCCTCGTGATCGCCACCATCAACCTCGCGCTTGCCATCATCACCGAGGCAACGCTGTCGTTCCTCGGCTCCGGCATGCCCGAGACCATGCCCTCGCTCGGCACGCTGATCCGCATCGGCAACGGCTATCTTTTCGCAGGCGAATGGTGGATCGTCGCCTTTCCAGGGCTCGCGCTCGCGGCGCTGATCCTGTCGATCAATCTGCTCGGCGACTGGCTGCGCGACGCGCTCAACCCGAAGCTTCGATGAGTATGCCTCGCCCATGACCGAACCCGTCCTTTCCGTGCGCAATCTCCAGGTTGAGTTCGCCTCCCGCCGCGGCACGCTGCGCGCCATCAACGACGTCTCCTTCGATATCGCCAAGGGCGAGGTGCTCGGCGTGGTCGGCGAATCCGGGGCGGGCAAATCCGTGACCGGCCTCTCGGTCATCGGCCTTATCGATCCACCCGGGCGTATCGCCGGCGGCGAGGTTCGTCTGGCGGGCCTGCGTATCGACAATCTGCCGCCCGAGGAGATGCGCCGCGTCAGGGGCAAGCGGATCGGAATGATCTTCCAGGATCCCCTGACCTCGCTCAATCCGCTGTACAAGGTCGGCGACCAGATCGTGGAGACGATCCGGACCCATCTCAATCTATCCGAAGCGGCCGCGCGGCGCCGCGCCATCGACCTCTTGGCCGAGGTTGGAATTCCCGCGCCGGAAAAGCGCATCGACGGCTATCCCCACGAGTTTTCCGGCGGCATGCGCCAGCGCGTGGTGATCGCGCTCGCGATCTGCGCCGAGCCCGAGCTGATCATCGCGGACGAGCCGACCACTGCACTCGACGTCTCCGTGCAGGCGCAGATCATCTCCCTGATCAAGCGTCTCGGCCGCGACCACGGCACTGCCGTGATGCTGGTGACCCACGACATGGGCGTGATCGCGGAGACGTCGGATCGGGTGGCGGTGATGTACGCCGGCCGCGTCGCCGAGATTGGCCCGGTGCAGGACGTCGTGAAGAACCCGCTGCATCCCTACGCCAAAGGTTTGATGGGCGCGATCCCGACGCTCGCCGGAGACGACAAGCGCCTCGTGCAGATTCCCGGCTCCATGCCGCGGCTGTCGGCCATCCCGCGCGGCTGCTCGTTCAATCCGCGCTGCGCCTTCGCTTTCGATCGTTGCCGTGTCGAACGGCCGGAGCCGCTGCCGCGCGGCGCGCAATCGGTCGCCTGTCATCTCTATGACACCATGCCGGCGGAGAGCGCGGCATGAGCGTTCCCTTCGTCCATGCCAAGAATCTGCGCCGTGTCTTCGATGTCTCGAAACCGTGGCTCAACCGTGTGCTGGAAGGCGGGCAGCTCGAATATCTGAAGGCGGTCGATCACGTCACCTTCGATATCCGGAAGGGCGAGACGTTTGCTCTGGTCGGCGAGTCCGGCTCCGGCAAGACCACGGTGGCGCGTATGGTCGTCGGCCTGTTGCCGCCGAGCTCCGGCGACGTCCTGATCGACGGCATCTCCATGACCGATCCGCGGCAGGCCCCAGCGCGGCGAAAGCTGCGCCGTCGCATCCAGATGATCTTTCAGGACCCCTATGCGAGCCTGAACCCGCGCTTCCGTGTGGACGCCATCATCTCCGAGCCGATCCGCGCCTTCGACCTGATCCAGGGCGAGCGCGACATCCAGGCCCGCGTCGGCGAGCTGCTCAGCCTCGTCGGCCTGCACCCCGACGACCGGCTGAAATATCCGCACGAATTCTCCGGCGGTCAGCGCCAACGCATCGCGATCGCACGCGCGCTCGCATCGGATGCCGAGTTCATCGTCTGTGACGAGCCGACTTCGGCCCTCGACGTCTCCGTGCAGGCGCAGATCCTGAATCTGATGCGCGACCTCCAGGACAAGTTCGGCCTGACTTACATGTTCATCAGCCACAACCTCGCCGTAGTCCGCCACATGGCGAGCCGCGTCGGCGTGATGTATCTCGGCCGCATCGTCGAGATCGCGGAGGGACGCGAGCTGTTTTCCCGCCCGCGCATGCCCTACACCAAGATGCTGCTGGGAGCCGTGCCTGACCTCGCGATGTCTGGCCGCCAGCGCATTCCGGTCAAGGGCGAGATTCCGAACCCGATCAATCCGCCCTCCGGCTGTGCCTTCAATCCGCGCTGTCCGCTGGCGTTCGATCTCTGTCGCAAGGAGACGCCGGAACTGATCGACGGCGTTGCCTGCCACGCGGTCAACACCGCGCCGGTCACGGCGTGACGCGCGCGTGCCATGCAACCTGCGCATTGGCGGCGACGCATCGGCTGTGATCAATTGCGCGCGCCGAAAATAAGGTGGTGAAAGTCCCATGGGCAGCAATATCAATCCCGATCCGTTCACGACGAGGCCCGAGATCGAGGGCACGTTCGGGGTCGTCGCCACCACGCACTGGATCGCGACGGCCGTCGGCATGGGCATTCTGGAAAAGGGCGGCAACGCCTTCGATGCCGGTGTCGCGACCGCCTTCACGCTTCAGGTGGTCGAGCCGCATCTGAACGGCCCCGGCGGCGATGTGCCTATCATCGTGCACGACGTGAAGCGTGGCCGCACCGAGGTGATCTGCGGCCAGGGCCCCGCACCGGCACGCGCCACCATCGCGCATTACAAGAGCGAGGGTCTCGACATGGTGCCGGGCACCGGCCTGCTCGCCGCCTGCGTCCCCGGCACGTTCGAATCCTGGATGATGCTGCTGCGCGACTACGGCACGATGCGCGTGCGCGACGTGCTGGAGCCCGCGATCTCCTATGCGCGCGATGGCTATCCGCTGGTCGAGCGCGCCTGCGCCACGATCCAGACCGTCGAGCAGCTGTTCCGCAAGCACTGGCCGACCTCGGCTGCGGTGTACCTTCCGAACGGCGAGGTGCCGAAGCCCGGCACTCTCTTCACCAACAAGACGCTGGCTGCGACCTACGCCCGCATCCTCAGCGAAGCCGAGAGCGGCGGCGGTGGCCGCGACGCCGAGATCGAGCGCGCGCGAAAAGCCTGGTCGCAAGGTTTTGTCGCAGAAGCCATCGACAAGTTCTGCCGCACCCAGGAGGTGATGGACGTCAGTGGCTCCCCGCATCGCGGCGTGCTTTCCGCCGACGACATGGCACGCTGGCAGCCGACGATCGAGGCCCCGCTCACCTACGACTATGGCCGCTACACCGTCTGCAAGGCCGGCGTCTGGAGCCAGGGGCCGGTGACCCTGCAGCAGCTCGCGCTGCTCAAGGGCTTTGCCCTCGACGGGCTCGATCCGACCGGACCGGAGTTCATCCACCTCCAGATCGAATGCGCCAAGCTCGCCTTCGCCGACCGCGAAAAGTTCTACGGCGATCCCAAGTTCACCGAGATTCCGATCGGAACGCTGTTGTCTGATGCCTATAACGACGAGCGGCGCAAGCTCGTCACCGACAAGGCTTCGCTCGATTTCCGGCCCGGCTCTGTCGAGGGCTTTGGCGGCGAGATCAAGCTGCGCCGTGCCGAAGGCCAACGCGAGGCCGTCGGCGCGCTCGGTGCCGGCGAGCCCACCGTGGGACGTTTTGGCGAGGTGCGCGGCGACACCGTGCATTTCGACATCATCGACAAGGCCGGCAATATGGTCTCGTCAACACCGTCCGGCGGGTGGCTGCAATCCTCGCCGATCATTCCCGAGCTCGGCTTTTGCCTGGGCAGCCGCGCCCAGATGTTCTGGCTGGAGGAAGGCCATCCCGCCGCGCTCGCGCCGGGCAAGCGGCCGCGCACGACACTGTCGCCGAGCATGGCGCTACGCGACGGCGAGCCCTATCTCGCCTGGGGTTCGCCCGGCGGCGATCAGCAGGACCAGTGGATCACGCAGTTCTTCCTGCGCCACGTCCATTGCAACCTCAATCTTCAGGAAGCCATCGACGCACCGGCCTGGCATTCCGAGCATTTCCCGATCTCGTTCTGGCCGCGCACCGCGCGTCCCGGCGTGCTCGTGGTCGAGAATCGCGTGCCGAAGGCGACGATCGAGAATCTGCGCGAGCGCGGGCATATCGTCGAGGTCGGCCCCGATTGGTCGGAAGGCCGCCTCACCGCGGCCTCGCGCGTCGGGGTCCGCCGCCGCGCTGCCGCCAATCCGCGCGGCATGCAGGGCTACGCCGCGGGACGCTGAAGGCAGCACATGACCTGGTCGATCATCGCGCGCGATCCTGCCACCGGCCAGTTCGGCATCGCCGTTGCGACCCGGTTCTTCGCGGTCGGCGCGCGTGTGCCCTACATCGCCGCCGGCCTCGGCGCGATCGCGACGCAGGCCTTCGTCAATCCCTATTACGGCATTGATGGCGTCAAGCTCTTGCGCGAGGGCCTCAACGCACACGACGTGCTCGCCACGCTCCTGGCGACCGACGACGGCCGCGAAAGCCGCCAAATCCACATCATGGATGCGAGCGGCGAGATCGCGGCTCACACCGGGCGCGACTGCGTCGACTGGTGCGGCCATATCGCCGGCAGCGGCTTTTCGATCGCCGGCAACATGCTCGCCGGCGCCGATGTCCTGGACGAGACCGCGAAGACCTATATCGCCAATGACAGCCTGCCCTTCCCGCGCCGCCTGCTCGCGGCGATGCGCGCGGGCGAATCCGCCGGCGGCGACAAGCGCGGCAAGCAATCGGCCGCGCTCGTGATCCATGGCGAGGAGGAATGGCCGGCCCTCGACATTCGCGCCGACGACCATCCCGATCCGCTCGGCGAGCTCGAACGGCTCGAGCGCGTCAGCCACGAGCTCTGGGTGCATTTTCGGGACTCGCTGCCGACGCGCCGGAATCCCGCGGGCAACACCGATCGCAGTGTCATCGACGCCAGCATCGCTGCGGCGCGCGCGAGAGGATCATGAGCGCCAGCCCTCTCATCGAGATCAGCGATCTGCGCATTCGCTTTCATGGCGACGACGGCCGCGTCACTCACGCGGTGGACGGCGTCGATCTCAGCGTCGCCAATGGCGCGACGCTCGGTCTCGTCGGCGAATCCGGCTGCGGCAAGAGCGTGACGTCGCTCGCGATCATGGGCCTGCTGCCGAAACAGAGCGCCGAGATATCAGGCGCGATCCGCTTTGACGGCTTCGACCTGCTGACGACGCCCGACGAGACGCTGCGCGACCTGCGCGGCAATCGGCTGGCGATGATCTTCCAGGAGCCGATGACCTCGCTCAATCCGAGCTTCACGATCGGCGACCAGATCATCGAGACCATTTTGCGTCATCGTGGCGGGTCGCGGAAGAGCGCACGCGAGCGGGCAATCGAGCTGCTGCGCCGGGTCCACATCCCTTCGCCCGAGCGGCGCATCGACGAATATCCGCACAAGCTCTCCGGCGGCATGCGCCAACGCGTGATGATCGCGATGGCACTCGCCTGCGACCCTCGCCTCCTCATCGCCGACGAGCCCACCACCGCGCTCGACGTCACCCTGCAGGCCCAGATCCTGGAGCTGATGCGCGAGCTGAAGGCGGCAAGCGGTGCTGCGATCATCCTGATCACCCACGATCTCGGCGTCGTCGCCGAGGTCTGCGACGAGGTCGCGGTGATGTATGCCGGCGAGATCGTCGAACGCGCACCGGTGGATGAATTGTTCGCCGCGCCGCAGCATCCCTACACGGTCGGCCTGCTCGGCTCGATCCCGCGGCTCGACCATCGCGCCGAGCAGCTGGCAACGATCGAGGGCATGGTGCCGAACATGGCCCAGCCGCCCGCCGGTTGCCGCTTCGCCGCGCGTTGTCCCTTCATGCTGGACGCCTGCATCAAGGCGCCGCCGCCGCTCGTGGAGATCAGCCCGGGCCACCTCTCGCGCTGCATCCGCGCGCCGCTCGAACTGTTGGTGTCGTGATGGCGCGGCTCTCTCCTCTCGTGCGCCGGGCGCAGCGCAGCACAAGCGAAGCGCCGTGGTGCGCTGCTGAACCGGGGCCCACGTCGCGGCAGGCTGGATCCCGGTTCAGCGTCGCAACACACTGGACGATGCTTCGCATCTCCGGGCGTGTTGCGCCGCGCCTGGGACACGAGACCTGGGTCCGCAAGGAGCAGACGCGATGACCGCGCTGCTCGAGGTCGAGAGCCTGGTCAAGCATTTCGTCGCCGAGCGCTCGCTGTTCGGCCGGGCACTGGCGCATGTCAAAGCGGTCGATGGCCTATCCTTCTCGCTGGAAGCCGGCAAGACGCTGGCGCTCGTCGGCGAATCCGGTTGCGGCAAGTCGACCGTCAGCCGGCTGGTGCTGCGGCTGATCGAGCCGGATGCCGGCAAGATTCGCTTCGGCGGCCGCGATCTGCTCTCGCTCGACGCGGGCGGCTTGCGCGCCTTCCGCCGCGAAGCGCAGATCATCTTCCAGGATCCTTACGCCTCGCTCAATCCACGCATGACCGTCGGCCAGATCCTGACCGAGCCGCTGGTGCTGCACGATCTCGTTCCAGCGGCGCGGCGGGCCGCGCGGGTCGCCGAGCTGCTGCGGCTGGTCGGGCTGGAGCCGCGGCTGGCGCGGCGCTATCCGCATGAATTCTCCGGCGGTCAACGGCAGCGCATCGCGATTGCCCGCGCCCTCGCCGTTGAACCCAAGCTCATTATCTGCGACGAGCCGGTCTCGGCACTCGACGTCTCGATCCGCTCGCAGATTCTCAACCTGCTGCGCACGCTGCAGAGCCGGCTTGGTCTCGCCTACATCTTCGTCTCGCATGATCTCGCCGTGGTCAAGCACATCGCCGACCACGTCGCGGTGATGAATCTCGGTCAGATCGTCGAGACCGCGGAGGCGGACGCATTGTTCGCCGCGCCGCGCCATCCCTACAGCCGCGCACTGCTGTCCGCGATCCCCGTGCCCAAACCGCGGGCAAAGAGCAGCCGGATTGTGCTGCAGGGGGAGATTCCCAGCGCGCTCAATCCGCCGACGGGATGCCGCTTTCACACCCGCTGCCCCTATGTGATCGAGCGTTGCCGCACTCAAATGCCGCAGCTCGTACCGGATGGCACCGGACATGCAACGGCCTGCCACCGAACGTCGGAACTGCCGTCTTCCGCGGCGATCGTCCCGTCCGACGGCGGCTTCTCGCCGGTTCTGGAAAAATTGGTCGCCGCGTTCAGCAGCGACCCGGAAGCAGCACGCAGCGGCGGGGTTAGTTCGTAGAGGACGAGACCCGGCAGCCATAGAACAGAGGTTGAGAGCGATGAGCTTCATGCGTTTGACAATCCTGGCGTCGGCTTTGCTGACGTCGCTCGTGGGCACGGCCCAGGCGCAGACAACGCTTCGCATCGGCATCGCCGAGGACCCCGACATCCTCGATCCGAGTGTCGGCCGCACCTATGTCGGTCGCATCGTGTTCTCCGCGGTCTGCGACAAGCTGTTCGACATCGACGAGAAGCTGAACATCGTGCCGCAGCTCGCGCTCTCCCATGAGACCTCGGCCGACGGCAAGGAGATGACGATCAAGCTCCGCCCGGGGGTCAAATTCCACGACGGCGAGCCGCTGGATGCGGAGGCCGCAAAATTCTCGCTCGAGCGGCACATGACGCTGCCGACCTCGTTCCGCAAGTCGGAGCTTGCCAGCGTCGACCATGTCGAGGTGGTCGATCCCCTCACGATCAAGCTGGTGCTCAAGACTCCCTACTCGCCCCTGATCGCCCAGCTCACCGATCGGTCCGGCATGATGGTGTCGCCCAAAGCGGCGAAGGAAGCCGGCGACAAGTTCGGCCTGCATCCGGTCTGCGCGGGCCCGTACAAATTCGTCGAGCGCGTCCAGCAGGACCGCATGGTCTTCGAGAAATTCGCCGACTACTGGAACAAGGACAACATTCATATCGACCGCGTCGTCTTCCTGCCGATCGTCGACGCGACGGTGCGCCTCGCCAATCTGAAATCCGGTGCGCTTGATCTGATCGAGCGCGTGCTCGCCACCGACATCAAGGACGTGCGCGCCGATTCCCGGCTCGTGCTGTCGACCGCGCCCGAGCTCGGCTATTACGGCCTCACCGTCAACATCGGCAACGACAAGAGCAAGGGACCGCTGAGCCAGTCGGCCAAGGTCCGCCAGGCACTCGATCTGTCGATCGACCGCGAAGCGCTCAATCAGGTGGTCTTCAACGGCGAATTCACGCCCGGCAATCAATGGGTCAGCCCAACGCATCCATATTATCAGAAGGCATTTCCGGTCCACGGTCGCGACATCGCGAAGGCAAAGGCACTGTTGAAGGAAGCCGGCGTGACCACGCCTGTGACGGTGGACTACATGATTCCCAAGGGGGCGGAGAACGAGGCCGTCGCACAGGTCATCCAGTCGATGGCCGCGGAAGCGGGCTTCGACATCAAGATCCGCGCCGTCGAGTTCGCGACCACGTTCAAGCAGGCGCAGGCCGGTGAGTTCCAGATATTCCAGATCAACTGGAGCGGCCGCATCGATCCCGACGGCAATTCCTACATCTTCATGCGCAGCAAGGCGCCGCAGAACGACGGCGTGTATTCGAATCCGGACGCCGACAAGCTCATGGAAGACGGACGCATGACGTCCAATGTCGAGGAGCGGAAGGCGATCTACGAGAAGCTGGCGAAAATCCTGCTCGACGACTTGCCGATCATCTACATCTATCACCGCAAACTCCTGATCGCACACACGAAGAAGCTCGAGGGCTACCGGCAGATGCCCGACGGGCTGGTGCGCGTGGTCGGGCTGAAGTTCAAGTGATGGAGCTGGCGATGTGCGCGTGTCCCGGACGCGGCGCAGCGCACAAGCGCTGCACCGGTGAGCCAGGGCCTACCGCGACGGCGAACCGCGGCCGCTGGGTCCCGGTTCAGCGGCGCAATATGGCATGTTGCGCGGCGCCCGGCACACGTGGGGCATCATGCTGAACTTCCTCGCTCGCCGGATTGCGCAGATCGTGCCGACACTGTTCTTCGTGTCGGTGCTGATCTTCTCGCTGCAACAATTGCTGCCCGGCGACCCCGCTTTGGTGATGGCCGGCGAGGAGCGCGATCCCGCCGTGATCGAGCAAATCCGCCGGCAACACCGGCTGGACCAGCCAATTCCCGTGCAGTACGTCTACTGGCTCAAGGGCGTTCTGTCGGGCGATTTCGGCGAGTCGCTGCGCAACAAGATGCCGGTGCGCGAGCTGATCGCGCAGAAGCTGCCGGTGACGCTGCAGCTCGGCTCGATGGCGATCCTGATCGCGTTCTTCATCGGCATTCCCGCCGGCATCGTCTCCGCCGTGAAGAAGGGAACGGCATGGGATTATGGTGCCAATCTGTTCGCCCTCTGGGGCATCTCGACGCCGAATTTCTGGCTGGGAATCCTCCTGATCTTCCTGTTCTCGATCAAGCTCGGTTGGCTTCCGGCGTCGGGCTATGTGCCGCTCACCGAGGACTGGCGCGCGAGTCTCGCCGCCACCATCATGCCGGCCTTCGTGCTCGGCAACGCGATCTCCGCGATCCTGATGCGACATACCCGCAGCGCGATGCTCCAGGTGCTGGAAAGCGACTACGTCCGCACGGCTCGCGCGAAAGGGCTTTCCGAGCGCGTGGTGATCCTCAAGCACGCCATGCGCAACGCGCTCACGCCCATCATCACGCTCGGCGCGCTCGAGCTCGGCACCTTGTTGTCCGGCGCGGTGCTGACCGAGCAGATCTTCTCCATTCCCGGCTTCGGCAAGCTGATCGTGGATGCCGTCTTCAACCGTGACTACGCCGTGGTCCAGGGCGTGGTGCTGGTGACCGCCACCGTCTACATCACGCTGAACCTCGTCGCCGACGTCGCCTATATCCTCGTCAACCCGCGGCTGAGGGGCTAGGCGATGACGGACACAACGCTCCCAGCCAGCCCCGCCACGCCAGTCTATGAGCTGGACAGCCCGGCGCGCAGCGCGCGGCGGCGGCTGTTCAAGCGCAAGGCAGCCGTGTTCGGGCTTGTCGTGATCGCGATGTTCATCGCGCTTGCCGTCTTTGCGCCCATCGTTGTGCCCTACGATCCCATCGCGACGAGCTGGAGCCTGGTACGCAAGCCGCCGACCGCGGCGCACTGGTTCGGCACCGACGAGCTCGGCCGCGACATCCTGAGCCGCGTCGTCTACGGCGCGCGCGCCTCGCTGCTCGCGGGTCTCATCTCGGTCGCGATCGCGCTCGGCATCGGCGTGCCGCTGGGCCTGCTCGCCGGCTATCGCGGCGGCTTCACCGACGCGCTGATCAGCCGCATCACCGATGCCATGCTGGCCTGCCCGTTCCTGATTTTGGCGATCGCGCTCGCCGCCTTCCTCGGCCCGAGCCTCGGCAATGCCATGATTGCGATCGGCATCTCCGCAACTCCGATCTTCATCCGGCTGACCCGTGGCCAGGTGCTGAGTGTCAAGGCGGAAGACTATGTCGAGGCCGCGCGAGCGCTTGGCAACCCGCCCTGGCGGATCGCGTTCTCGCACATCCTGCCGAACATCCTGCCGTCCCTGCTGGTGCAGGCGACGCTCTCGATCGCCGCCGCCATCATTGCCGAAGCCGCCCTCTCCTTCCTCGGCCTCGGCCAGCAGCCGCCGGCGCCGTCGTGGGGCAGCATGCTCAACGCGGCACAACGCTTCCTGACGCAGGCGCCCTGGATGGCAATCTGGCCAGGCCTTGCGATCTTCCTTGTCGTGCTGTCGCTGAACCTGCTCGGCGACGGCCTGCGCGACGCGCTCGACCCGAGGCAGCGCTAGATCACCAACTCGCGCATCACGCGGCGGCAATCCATCTCGTATTCGAGATCGACCACCGGCGGCCGCGCAAAGTGCCAGGTCAGGCCGGAGCGGAGCGCGCCGCGGCGGACCAGTTCGTCCACCAGCGCATGGTGGAAGTCGTGCACGGAATAGGCCTGCACGCCGGTCGTATCCTTCCAGCCGAAGCCGAAGGCCGCCATCCGGTTTTCCATCTGCGATGTGGTGGTGAAGCGCACCTTCTCGCGCAGCCCATCCGGGCTGAGGTCGCGGTAGCGCACCGTGCGCTCGACATAGGTGCCGCCGCCCTCGCGCGCCTCGGCGCCCCCGGCGACGACGAAGCTCGGCAAGTTTGACCGCGTCGGACGTGTGAAGCAGAACGCATAGAACGACGGCTCGGACGGCGGATCGATCTCCGGACAGACATTGCTGCGCGCAACCGGATTGCTGGTACCATCGAAGATACCCCATTCCGACAGCGTCTTCACATAGTGCAGGTTGAACGCGCGGAAGCCTTCCTCGCTGAAGGCCGCCGGTGAGCGCAGCTCGCAGGCGCAGAACGCCGTCAGCGGACGCCCCGCCTCCTGGATGAATTTTGCGGCCAGCGCAAAACCTTCCGCGAGCGGCACCAGGCGATCGAAGCGGACGCGCTCGATCTCGTAGCCCTCATCCGCGGCGGCGCCCGCGGAATACTGGAACACGGAAGGAATGAAACGGTAGTTGCCGGCGGAGAATTCGCGCGTCATGACGGACTCCTATTCCAATTGCATGCGAGTGCCCTTGGCGCCGTTGAGCAGGCGCTTCAGGTGAAAACCGGCCAGCGGATCGTCGGCGTGCATGCCGACCAGTGCGGCAAAGGCCGGCATGGCACCGGCATCGCCCGCCTCCATCTTGGCGAAAGCCTCGGAATAAACCGCGGTTTCCGGCGCTTCGAACTTGGCCTGCGGTAGCGGTTCGAACGCGCGCAGCGGTTCGCTGCGGCCACGGAGTATCAGGTCGCCCACGGGACGCCCTTGAAAATTCTCGGCGGCTTCGGCCACGCTGGCGCTGACGCAAATGCGGGTGCCCAGATGTTTGTTGGCTGCTTCGAGACGCGCCGCGATGTTGATGGAGTCCCCATAGGCCGTGTAGTCGAAGAAGCGGTTGCCGCCGAAATTGCCGACCAGCGCCGGCCCGGCGTGGATGCCGATGCGCGTCGTGCCGATGTTCACACTCTTGGCCTTCTGCCGCGCGCAAAAATCCTGTGCCCAGGCGTCGAGATCATGGGCGCAGGCAACCGCACGCGTCGCATAGTCCGGCTGATCGCCGGGCGCATTGAACAGCACCTGGATCGCATCGCCGATGATCTTGGCAACGGTCCCCTCGTGCGCGAAGACGATCTCGGTCATCCCGCCGACATACTCGTTGAGAAGCACGCCCAGCGTCTCGGGCGGCGCGCTTTCGACCAGCGAGGTGAAGCCGGTGATATCCGTGAAGATGGTCGCGACGTTGCGCCACTGCACTTCGATCCCCTCACCCTCGCCACCGGCCGCCAGGCGCTTGGCGAGCTCAGGCGAAAAATGACGCGACAGCGCAGCATGGGCGCGCTCTGCCGCCACCTGGCGGCGCCGCACCTCTCGCAGCATCTCCACGTGGCGAATGGTTTTATCGATCGTCGCTTCCAGATCGGCGAAATCGATGGGCTTGGTCAGGAAGTCGAACGCGCCGCGGTTCATGGCTGTGCGGATGTTGCTCATGTCGCCATAGGCGGAGACGATGACGGTCGATTTCTTGTCCTCGGTCTCCTGGAGCTTTGCCAGCAGCGACAGCCCGTCCATCCGCGGCATGTTGATGTCGGAGACCACCATGTCGACATGCGGGTTCTCCTCGAGCGATTCCAGCGCCTCCAGGCCGTCGCGCGCGAAGATGAGCGCGAGCTGCCCATCGCGAATCTGCCTGCGGAATTTCTGCAGGATCAGCGCCTCGAGGTCCGGCTCGTCGTCGACGAAAAGGATGGTCGCAGTCATGCGGCTTGCTCGAGCCTCGTGTCGATCTCCTGTCGCAGCAGCGCGAAGTCGATCGGCTTGGTAAGAAGGCCGACGGCGCCGCGCTCGATCGCCTTTCGGCGCGTCTCGGCGTCGCCATAGGCCGTAATCATGATGACGGGTACGTCCGGATGCGCGGCGCGCACCTTCGGCAGCATGTCGAGCCCGCTCATGCCGGGCATGTTGACGTCCGACAGGATCAGGATCAGCGAGGGATCGCGGACCTCGGCGGCGCGCTTGAGCGCGTCGGGGGCCGAGAGCGCGAACTCCATCTGGAAGCGGCCGGCGCGCAGGTCGCGCCGGAACTGCTGCCGGAACAGCGCTTCGACGTCCGGCTCGTCGTCGACGACCAGGATGTAAACGTTCAAGTCTTGCCTCCAGTAGTTCGGCCCGCCGCGATCATGCGCGGCAGCGTCATGATTTGGAAACTACACCTGCCTTGGTGTTCACGTCCGCGGTGAGCCTAGAGCATGCCCCCGAAAAGTGCGCAGCGGTTCTCCGAAAAGACCATGTCCAAGACAATAACCTAAAGCGCGAATGACGACTCACCCTAATCTCGCGCTTCAGCAAGAAGAACCGCTCCCTCTCGCAAGCGGGCTAAGGAACCGTCCCGCGGCTGAGGCTGCAGCCGCATGCCGCCCATACAGGGACACGACGAAAAGGGCGGCAGCGGATGACCGCTGCCGCCCTCGGGACCGGTTTGCGTTGCGCCTCAGGTCGGCCGCAACACCTTTGTGCCAAGGTCGAGTTCGTTGACCTGTTTGTTCCGCTCGGAATCGGCCGCCGCGCGATGGTCGGTCGCCAGCACCACGTAGACTGCCGGCAGCACGAACAGCGTGAACAGCGTGCCGATCGACATGCCGGCGACAACCACGAGGCCGATCGAGAATCGGCTGGCGGCGCCCGCGCCGGTTGCAGTCAGGAGCGGGATCAGGCCGGTCACCATCGCGGCCGTGGTCATCAGGATCGGCCGCAGGCGGATGCGGGCCGACATCTCGATGGCCGAGCGGCGGTCGAGCCGTTCATTGACCTGGAGCTCGTTGGCGAACTCCACCATCAGGATGCCGTGCTTGGTGATCAGGCCGACCAGAGTGAGCAGACCGACCTGGGTGTAGATGTTCATGGTCGCCACGCCGAAGAACAGCGGGATCAGCGCGCCGACGATCGCCATCGGCACCGAGATCATGATGACCAGCGGATCGCGCAAACTCTCGAACTGCGCGGCCAGCACCAGGAAGATGATGATCAGGGCGAAACCGAAGGTGATCGCGAGCTGGTTGCCTTCCTGCACGTATTGACGGCTGTCCGCCAGATAGTCGTGGCTGAAGCCCTGCGGCAGCTTCCTGGCCTCGCCTTCGAGGAAGTCCACCGCGGCGCCGACGGTCACACCGGGCATCGGCACGGCCGAGAACGTCGCCGAATTGAGCTGGTTGAAGTGGGTCAGCGAATTCGGGTCGGTCTTGGTCTCGATGGACACCACGGTCGACAGCGGAAGCTGCTGACCGGTATTGGTCGTCACGTAGTAGCCGCCGAGCGATTCCGGCGACAGCCGCTTGGCGCGCGGCACCTGCGGGATCACCTGGTAGGACCGGCCCTCGAGATTGAAGCGGTTGATGTAATTGCCGCCGAGCAGCACCGCGAGCGTCGAGCCGAGGTTCTGCATGTTGACGCCGAGGTCCTGCGCCTTGGTGCGGTCGATCGTCACCTTCACGTTCGGCTGGTTGAAGTTGAGATCGCTGTCGGAGACGATGAACATGCCGCTCTTGCGCGCGGCGTCCTTCAGCTTCTCCATCTGTTCATAGACCGTCTGGAACCCGGCCGTGGAGTTGATCACCATCTGGATCGGCAGGCCGCCCGGTCCGCCCGGCAGCGGCGGCAGGTTGAACGCGAAGGCCTGCACGCCCTCGATCTTGGAGAGCTCGGCCTGAACCAGCGGCTTCAGCTGGATCGACGAGCGCTTGCGCTCGTCCCACGGTTTGAGCAGCATGCCGGCGATACCGCCCTGCGGACCGTTGATGCCGTTCAGCACGAAGCGCAGATCGGTCTCGGGGAACTTCGCGAATTCCTTGTCGAGCTTCTCGCCATAGAAATCGAGATAGTCGATGTTGGCGTATTTCGGCGCCTTGGTCACCGCGAACACGATGCCCTGGTCTTCCTCAGGCGCCAGCTCCTTCGATGTGTGCATGTAGAGGAAGCCGACGAGGCCGAGGATCGTGATCGCGAACAGGCCGGTGATGGCCTTGTAGTCGAGCGAGCGATCGAGCTTGCGCCCGTACCAGCGCGTCATCGCGCCGAACACCCGGTTCACGAGCTTGGCGAAGCGCCCCTCTTCGGTGTTCTTCAGCAGCACCGAGCACATCATCGGCGACAGCGTCAGCGCGATCACGCCCGACACGATCACCGAGCCCGCGAGCGTGAAAGCGAATTCGCGGAAGAGCGAACCGGTGAGGCCGCCGAGGAACCCGATCGGTGCGTACACCGCCGCGAGCGTGATGGTCATCGAGATGACCGGTCCCACGATTTCGCGCGCGCCTTGCAGCGAGGCCTGGACCGGCGACTTGCCCTCCTCCAGATGGCGGTGGATGTTCTCCACCACCACGATGGCGTCGTCGACCACGAGGCCGATCGCGAGCACCATCGCGAGCAGCGTCAACAGGTTGAAGCTGAAGCCCAGCGCCAGCATGAGCGTGCAGACGCCGATCATCGACAGCGGGATGGTGACGACGGGAATGATGACCGAGCGAAGCGAGGCCAGGAACAGGAAGATGACCACGATCACGATGATCACGGCTTCGCCAAGCGTCTTCTCCACCTCGTCGATCGAGGACTGGATGAATTTGGTCGAGTCATAAGCGACCTTCATCTTCATCGAGGGCGGCAGGTTGCGCTCGAGCTCCGGGAACAGCGCGCGAACGCCCTTGACCAGCGTCAGCGGGTTGCCCTGCGGCGTTGCCTGCACGCCGATGAAGATCGCGTGCTCGCCGTTGAAGGCGACGCTGGCATCCGTGCTCTGGGCCGCGAGCTCGACGGTGGCGATGTCTTCCATCCGCACGAAGCCGCCGTCCTTGGCCTTCACGATCATCTTCTTGAACTGATCGACATTGGTCAGGCCCGTATTGGTCGAGACGTTCGAGACGATCAGATAACCCTTGGTCTGACCCGCCGCAGACTGGAAGTTGTTGGCCTGAATGGCAGCGGCAACGTCGGCCGGCGACACGTTGCGGCCGGCCATCTTCACGGGATCGAGCCACAGCCGCATCGCAAACGTCTGGCCGCCCAAAATGTCGGCCGAGGCGACGCCGTCGACGGTCGACAGCACCGGCTGCACCACGCGCGTCAGATAGTCGGAAATGGCCGAGCCCGACAGCTCCTCGGACGAAAAGCCGAGATACATCACGGCCGTGGTCTGACCCGTTGTCTTGGTGACGATCGGATCGTTCGACTCCTTCGGGATCAGGTACTTCACCGAATTCGTCTTTGCCAGCACCTCGGTGAGCGCCTGGTTCGGATCGAAATTCAGCTTGATGTAGACCTGAATCGTCGAGGTGCCGAGCACCGAGGACGAGGTGATGTAGTCGACGCCCTCGGCAGAGGCGACCGCCTGCTCGATCGGCGTGGTGATGAAGCCCTGGATCAGGTCCGCGGACGCGCCGGGATAGACGGTCGTGATGTTGATGACCGTGTTCGACAGTTTCGGATATTGCCGGATCGGCAGCACCATGGCCGCGCGCAGTCCGATCAGCAGGATCAGCAGGCTGACGACGACCGACAGGACCGGGCGCTTGATGAAAATATCGGTAAAGGCCATCGCGGCGATCTCGATTTCTATGTCTCAAGAAGCGTGATCCGGCTCGGCCGGATCACGCGAATGTTAGGTGTCAGTAGCGCGGCGCCTGCGCCGGGATTGCCGGCGTCGGGTCAGTCGAGATCGACACCGGCGCGCCCGATTGCAGCTTGAGCTGACCGACGGCGACGACCTTGTCGCCCGCCTTCAAGCCCTTGACGATTTCGACGCGGCCTTCGACCCGGTTGCCGGTCTGCACGAAGGTGCGTACCGCCGAGAGGCTGGTCTTGCCGTCCGCTTCCTTCTTCTCGGTGATCACGAACACGGAGTCGCCGTAGAGCGTGTAGTCGACCGCGGTTTCAGGCACGGTGATCACCGCCGGCTTGTCCGGCAGCACCACCGTGGTGGTCACGAACATGCCGGGCTTCAGGATCTTCTCCGGATTGGCGATCGTCGCCTGCACGCGGATGTTGCGGGTGTCGGCTGCGATCTGCGGCTCGATCGTGGTGATCTTGCCCTCGAAGGTGCGACCAGGATAGGCGTCGACCTTGAGCCGCACGGTCTGGCCGACCTTGAGACTGCCGGAATCCTTTTCGGTCACCGTGAAGTTGGCCCACAGCTCCGACAGGTCGGTCAACGAGACGATCGCCGTGCCGGCCGTCAGATACTGGCCGACCTCGACCTTGCGCATGCCGAGATCGCCGGAGAACGGCGCGCGCACCAACTTCTGCGAGATCAGCGCCTCGGTCTTGGCAATGCCCGCCTGCGCCTGGTCGTAAGCGGCCTGCGCCTGGTCGACGGTCGCCTGCGGGCCGAACTGGCGCGAGGCCAGCTGCTTGGCACGGTCGAGCGAGAGCTGCGCGACGGTCGCCTGCGCCTTGTAACTGGCAAGGTCGCCCTGCTCGGGCGTGTCGAACAGCTGCACCAGCGGCGTGCCGGCCTCGACATGCGTGCCCGGCTCGAACTTGATCTCGGTGACGCGACCGTTGACGTCGGCGCTGACGTCGACCTGGTGCACCGCGACAAGGCTGCCGACCGCAGTGAGCAGGTTCGGCACCACCTCGGACTTCGCCTCGGCTGCGCTGACGGCCGTCGGCGGCGGCTTGTTGTTGGCGAAGAACTGCTTGATCATCTGGCCGCGGAAGTAATTGAACCAGACGAGGCCACCGACGAGCACGGCCAGCAGCGTGCCGACGATGATGAACCAGCGCACCGGCCGGACCGGACGCTTGGGAGCCTTGTTGTCGATCGGTTCGCCCGAAATCTTGTGTTCGGCTACGATGTTCATGTCATGCACTTTCTGCAATCGCGGCCTTGCCAGCACCTGCGGCCTGATTGCGGCCCAGATGCGAAGCAATTGCGGCGTCGTTAAGTCCGATACCCCTCAGGAGAAACTCACAGAGCTGCCGCTCGAGGTCGCCAGCCTTGCCGTACGCGAGGCAAGGCGTGGCCGGCAGCCTGGTCAGCGCAGCCGTCATCACCGTGTGATGTGCAAACCAGAACAGGTTGAGCGGATCGCCGCTGAATGGCCGCGCGTCACCGCTGGCGACCGCACGCTCGAGCGAGGCGACGAAGACAGCCCCGATCAGCTTCTCGATCTTGGCATATAGCAGACGGGCGAATTCGCCATCATCCAAATGACTCGTGGCCATCAGTCGCAGGCGCTGCGCCTCTTCCTGGTCCGGCCCCTCGACGATCTCGAGGAAATGCTCGACCATGCCACGGATCACTTCGACGAGGGTGGCGGTCGACGGCTCCCGCTCGAGCAGCTCGATCAAAGCCGGATCCGCCTCGCATTCGTCGCTGAGGATTTCGGCGTAGAGCGCCGCCTTGGACGGGAAATGCTTGAACAGCAACGCCTCGGAAATGGCAGCGGCGGCCGCCACGCTCTTCGTCGTGGTGCCGTTGTAGCCGTGTCGGGCAAAGCAGCGCTTTGCGGCGCCGAGGATCAATTGACGCCTCAGGTCGCTCGTCATACGCAATGAGCTCATGCTGGGTGAGTAAGCACTCACCCACGCAGAAGTCAAGCACTATGTTGCATCGCAACCTATATGCGGTGTGAAACTAGTGGAGAATATCCAGCCTGCACGGCACGCGTGCAGGACAGATGCCAAAGGATGCAGAGGATGCAAAGGATGGGGCGGACCGCCTAAATCGGCTGGAAGCCCAGGTCGGCGCGGATCCGGTTGACGACGTAGGTCCCGTCCCGGGTCGGCAGAATTCGCTCCAGATTGGCGCTATCGATCTTCACATTGGCAAATCGCGGGCCCGCCGACACCTCATGGATGGCTTTGGCGAAGGCCTCGACCTCCACCATGGTCGTGACGGCCCGGCTGTCGTCGATGCCGCAGGCCCGGGCGACGCCGACGAGGTCGGCGGCAGCCGAGGTGTGGCTGGTCTGGCCGCCGGTCTCGCCATAGGCCTCGTTGTCGAGCACGGCGATCGAGAGATTGGCGGGCTTTTGCAGCCCGATGGTGGCGAGGCTGCCCAAGCCCATCAGCATCTCGCCGTCGCCGGTGATGACCAGCACCGGCAGTTTCGGCTGCGCTAGCGCCAGACCCAGCCCGATCATCGCCGCACCGCCCATGCCGCCCCAGAGATAGAAGTTGCGGGCATGGTCGCCGGCCGCGCACATGTCGTTGGTAGAGGCACCGAGGCCGCCGATCGCAACGACGTCTTTGCGGTTCGCAAGCAGGGTGGAGACCACCTGTCGGCGGTCGAGGAGATTGGCCTTGCTCATTTGGTGAAAACCTTGGCGCCGATCAGGCGCTGCGACAGAAGGACGGCGGTGGGCGTGAGCGCGTTGTAGGCCTGGGCTGCGGCGGCCTCTAACACCGCCGGCACCTCGGCTGCGTGCGAGGCACGCAATACCTGGACGCCGGAGAGCTCGAACACGCCTTGCGTGGTCGAACCCATGGGCACCTGCCAGGGATTGAACTCGCCCCACTCGCCACGCATGGTCACCAGCGTGAGGAACGGAAAGCGCAGGATCGGGATCAGCGAAAGCATGTTGATGCAATTGCCGACGCCGCTCGATTGCATCAGCAGCACGCCACGCTGTCCGCCGGCCCACGCCCCGGCGAGCAGCGCCACGCCTTCCTCCTCGGTCGTCAGCGGAATGCCGCGCATGGTGGAGGAATCCAGCACGCGCTGGATCAGCTTCGAATGACCGGCGTCAGGCACGTAAGGCACCTGTCGCACGTCGAAGCGTTGCAAGGTCGCGAAGATATCGTCGGGCCAGTTCGGCGCCGTGTCGGCAGCGTCAGCGCGTGCGTGCATTTTCCCGTCCGGTCGGCTAGCAAGGTGCGAAGACTGTAGGCGCATGCGCGCGCCGACCAGAACAACAAAAACGGCATAACGGCTTTAACCGGCGAGTATAACGGGATGAACGCAGATGCGAAGGCGCTGGCGGCAAGCTTCGACCTCGAGAAGCTGACGCCGGAATTCTACGACAACCCCTATCCGACTTATCGTGCACTGCGGGAGAACGAGCCGGTCAAGCGCCTGCCGAACGGCACGGTGTTCCTGACCCGCTATGACGATCTCGTCACAACCTACAAGAACACGAAGTCGTTCAGCTCGGACAAGAAGCGCGAGTTCGCGCCGAAATACGGCGACACCCCGCTCTACGAGCACCACACCACCAGCCTGGTCTTCAACGACCCGCCCGCTCATACCCGGGTGCGCCGCCTGATCATGGGCGCACTGTCGCCACGCGCGATCGCGGGGATGGAGAGCGATCTTATCAAGCTCGTCGACAGTCTGCTCGATGCCATCGCGGCCAAGGGCGATTGCGAGTTGATCGAGGATTTCGCTGCTTCGATTCCGATCGAGGTGATTGGCAATCTGCTCGACGTTCCCCATGGCGAACGCGGGCCGCTGCGCGATTGGTCGCTGGCGATCCTCGGCGCGCTCGAACCCGTGGTGTCGCCTGACCTGGCTGCGCGCGGCAACAAGGCGGTGACGGACTTCCTTGCCTATCTCGAAACGCTGGTGGCGCGGCGGCGTGCAAAGCCAGGCAATCCCGAGCGCGACGTGCTGACGCGGCTCATTCAGGGGGAGGAGAACGGCGAGCGGCTGACCGAGAAGGAGCTGCTGCACAATTGCATCTTCCTGCTCAATGCCGGCCACGAGACCACCACCAATCTGATCGGCAATGGCCTCGTCGCGCTGGACCGCCATCCCGACCAGAAGCAGCGGCTGATCGAGAACCCCGACCTGATCAAGACCGCGGTCGAGGAGATGCTGCGCTACGAGAGCTCGAACCAGCTCGGCAACCGCATGACCACGGAGAAGGTCGAGCTCGGCGGCGTCATGCTCGAGGCAGGCACATCGGTGACGCTGTGCATCGGGGCGGCCAACCGGGATCCCGCGCAGTTTCCCGATCCTGAACGTTTCGACATCGCGCGCACGCCGAACCGGCACCTCGCCTTCGCCACGGGCGCACATCAATGCGCCGGCATGGCGCTGGCGCGGCTGGAAGGGGCGATTGCGATCTGGCGCTTCCTGGCGCGCTTCCCGAACTATGCCGTCAGCGGCCAGCCGGTGCGGGGCGGACGGGTGCGGTTTCGTGGGTTCTCGAGCGTGCCCTGCTCGATCGGATGAAGCCTCAAAACAAAAATTGCGAAAACAACCCCATGCACAGTAGAGGCCGGGTCGACGGACGAGGCCCTGCGGTTCGGCAGAACTATCTGACATCAAGGATAAATCGGGCCGCACCACGCCATTGGTGCATGCAGGCTTCCAAGGCGGCAGGTTGATACCCAAATCAAGCTGAAGGCCGCTGGTGCCGTCGGTTGACGCCCCGTGCGCGGCAATGGAGTGACGACAAATGAGCTCGTCGGTCATTGATTTCATCGCAACGGAAGCACGCTTTGGGGCCCGCAATTACGAGCCGATCGGGGTCGTCCTGTCGCGCGGCGAAGGAGTCTGGGTCTGGGATACCGAAGGCAACCGTTATCTCGATTGCCTGTCGGCCTATTCGGCGGTCAGCCAGGGCCACTGCCACCCCAAGATCCTGGCCGCCATGGTCGAACAGGCGCGCCGGCTGACGCTCACCTCGCGGGCCTTCCACAACGACCAGCTCGCCCTGTTCTACGAGGAGATCGCGGCACTCACCGGATCCCACAAGGTGCTGCCGATGAACAGCGGCGCGGAGGCAGTCGAAAGCGCGATCAAGTCGGTGCGCAAATGGGGCTATGAGGTCAAGGGCGTGCCGGACGGCCAGGCCGAGATCATCGTCTGCGCCAACAATTTTCACGGGCGCACGCTGGCCATTGTCGGCTTTTCGACCGATCCCGAGACCCGCGCACATTTCGGGCCGTTCGCGCCGGGCTTCAAGATCATCCCGTTCGGCGACGCCGCGGCGCTGGAGCAGGCAATCACGCCAAATACGGTCGCCTTCCTGGTCGAGCCGATCCAGGGCGAAGCCGGTGTCATCATTCCTCCCGCCGGCTATTTCACGAAGGTGCGCCAGCTCTGCACCGCCAATAACGTGATGCTGGTGCTCGACGAGATCCAGACCGGGCTCGGCCGCACCGGCAAGCTGCTCGCTGAACAGCACGAGGGCATAGAGGCGGACGTGACGCTGCTCGGCAAGGCGCTGTCCGGCGGCTTCTACCCGGTCTCGGCCGTGCTCTCGAACAACGACGTGCTCGGGACCTTGAGACCCGGGCAGCATGGCTCGACGTTCGGCGGCAACCCGCTTGCCTGCGCAGTGGCGCGCGCGGCGCTGCGCGTGCTGGTCGAGGAAGGCATGGTCGAGAACGCGGCCAAGCAGGGCGCGCGCTTTCTCGAAGGCCTGAAAGACATTCGTGCCAATACGATTCGCGAGGTGCGCGGGCGCGGCCTGATGCTGGCGGTCGAGCTGCATCCCGAGGCCGGCCGCGCCCGCCGCTACTGCGAGGCGCTTCAGAGCAAAGGCATCCTCGCCAAGGATACCCATGAGCAAACGATCCGCATCGCTCCGCCGCTGGTGATCACAAGCGACCAAGTCGATTGGGCTCTGGAACGGCTCGCCTCTACCCTGACGCAGGATTTCTCTTGAACCTGCCTGCGTCGGAAGATCACAGGGCGGCGGCGGCCGATAGCGGTAGGCTTGCCCAATGTCCGTTACGCCCTGGTAGCGATTGAATCCCGCACAGAGGCGGAACGACGCGATGGCTAGGAGCGGATTCTTCGCCTCGTCCTCTTTCTCTCAATCGAGGGGGCAAACTCTGATGCATTCGAAACTTTGATCTAGATCAATCCAGCCTCCGTTTGGCGCACGAATTTGCACCGGGGTCGGCTCCTCACGCGCTCGGGCGCCTTGAGATGCTCCGGAAAGCTCTCGAACATAACAAGCGGCAGGGAGATGATGTCGCAATCGAGGACCTGGCGTGGGTTCCCGGCGGCACGTTCCGCATGGGCTCGGATCATCATTATCCGGAGGAGGCGCCCAGCCATCTCGTCTCGGTCGACGGCTTCTGGATCGACCGCACGCCGGTGACAAATCGACAGTTCAAGGAATTCGTCAACGCGACCGGTTACGTGACCACGGCCCAGACGGTGCCCGATCCGAAGGATTATCCCGGCGCGCTCAAGAAGATGCTTTACGCGGGCTCGCTGGTCTTCTCGCCGCCGGCCCGAGCGGTCGATCTGAAGGACTGGAGCCGATGGTGGACCTTCATGGCCGGCGCCAATTGGCGTCACCCTTACGGCCCGAAAAGCAACATCAAGGATCTCGACGATCATCCGGTCGTGCACGTTTCACATGCCGATGCGCTCGCCTATGCGCGTTGGGCCGGTAAGGATCTGCCGACGGAAGCGGAGTGGGAGTTCGCCGCCCGCGGTGGGATCGAGGGTGCCGAGTTCGCCTGGGCGACGGACTTATGCCCCAAGGTCGGCACATGGCGAACATCTGGCAGGGCGACTTTCCGCATCGGAATTCGGCCGAGGACGGCTTTGAGCGCACATCGCCGGTGAAGTCGTTTCCGCCGAATGGCTACGGCCTCTACGACATGATCGGCAACGTGTGGGAATGGAGTCGGACCGTCATCCAGCCGACGCGCAGAAGGCCTGCTGCATCCCGCAGAATCCACGCGGCGGGCGCGAGGACCAGAGCTTCGACGCTTGCCAACCCGAAATCCGCATACCGCGCAAGGTGCTCAAGGGCGGCTCGCATCTGTGCGCTCCAAGCTACTGCCGTCGTTACCGGCCCGCTGCGAGGCATGCGGAGCCCGTCGATACGTCGACGAGCCACGTCGGATTTCGCTGCGTGCGGAGAAACAAGCCGGAGACATAGCCAAGGAAGGAGAGGAATGATGAGCGACGACTCCGCCAACAACGCAAACGGCCACACTCCTGATGCAGCGGCCGATCAGAAGAAGAACGATAGCAGCAACGGGCGAGCGGGATTTTCGCGACGTGGTGTTCTGCTCGGAACCACCGCGCTTGGCGCCGCCTCAGCTCTTGGCGGGAATCTTGGAGGCCTGGTGTCTCCTGCAGCTGCCCAAGATGCATCAGTACCGGGACCGGTGACCAAATCTTTTCTAGCGAAGAAAAGCTTCAAGGGCGTCATCAAGACCGACATCCGAGAGTCCACACCCGATTGGGAGCCGTTTACGCCGCATCGTGCGCCCGAGGGCTCGCCGAACATTCTCGTCGTGCTCTACGACGACACGGGGCTCGCGGCCTGGTCACCGTTCGGCGGCGCGGTCAACATGCCGACGCTCCAGAAGCTGGCCGATAACGGCCTGATGTATTCGCAGTGGCATATGACCGCGCTTTGCTCGCCGACGCGCTCGACGTTCCTGACGGGACGCAACCACCATCTCAATGGATGCTCTTCGATCACCGAAACCGCGCAGGGCTTCCCCGGCGCCAACGGGCGCATTCCCGACGAGTGCGCGACCATCGGCCAAGTTCTGCAGGATGGCGGCTGGAGCACGTTCTGGGTCGGCAAGAACCACAATGTGCCTGAAAACGACGTTGCACCCGGCGCCACGCGCGCGCAATGGCCACTGAACAAGGGCTTCGACCGCTACTACGGCTTCCTCGGCGGCGAGACCAACCAGTGGTACCCGGATCTCGTCGAGGACAACAGGTTCATCGATCAGCCCTATCAGCCGGAAGAGGGCTATCATTTGTCGAGGGACCTCGCCGATCAGGCGTTGCAGATGATCCGCGACCAGAAGGCAAGCAATCCGTCGAAGCCCTGGTTCATGTGGTTCTGCCCAGGGGCGAACCACGCGCCGCATCACGCGCCCAAGGACTACATCGCAAAGTACAAGGGCAAATTCGACGACGGCTATGAAGCCTATCGCGAATGGGTCCTGCCGCGCATGATCGCCAAGGGCCTGTTGAAGGACACCAAGCTCACGCCGATCAATCCCATGCCCAAGGAGATTGCCGAACCCAATGACGCGGTACGGCCCTGGGCTTCGCTGAACGCGGACGAGAAGAGGCTGTTCTCGCACATGGCAGAGGTCTGGGCCGGCTTCTCGGAGTACACCGATGCGCAGGTCGGCCGCATCATCGACTACCTGGAGCAGAGCAAGCAGCTCGAGAACACGATCGTGTTCTATTGCGCGACAACGGAACCTCGGGCGAAGGCAGCCCGAGCGGTTCGGTGAACGAGAACAAGCTCTTCAACAACTATCCCGACGAGTTGTCGGAGAACATGAAATATCTGGACGTCCTGGGCAGCCCCGAAACCTACAATCATTTCCCGACCGGCTGGGCAGTGGCGTTCTCGACGCCGTTCCAGATGTTCAAGCGCTATTCCCAGTTCGCTGGCGGCACGTGCTGTCCGCTTGTCATTTCCTGGCCGAAGGGCATCAAGGCGAGAGGCGAAGTGCGCACCCAGTACCATCACTCGACCGACATCGTGCCGACCATCCTCGATTGCTGCGGGCTGGAGATGCCCAAGGTGTACCGCGGCGTCGAGCAGTACCCTCTCTCGGGCGTCTCCATGCGCTACACCTTCGAGGGCAAGAACGCCCCGACGCAGAAGAAGCGGCAATACTATGCCATGTTCGGCACGCGCGGGATCTGGGAGGACGGCTGGAAGGCGTCGGCCCTGCACGTCACCTACTACGGGCATGGAAAGTTCGACCAGGACCAGTGGGAGCTCTTTCACGTCGATGCCGACCGTTCCGAATCCACCGACTTGTCCAAGCAGTATCCGGACAAGCTCCAGGCCCTGATCAAGACGTGGTTCGAAGAGGCCGACAAGAACTTCGTGCTGCCGCTCGACGATCGAAGCCCCGCGGAAATCCTCGGAGCAGAGAGGCCGAGCGAGGAGAAGCCGCGTCTGCGCTACGTCTACTATCCCGGAACCTCGGCAGTGCCGGAGGGCGTTGCGGTCAACATCCGCGGCCGATCGTACAAGATCATTGCCGATGTCGAGATCATGGATCCCGATGCGTCGGGAGTCATCTTTGCACACGGCTCCCGGTTTGGCGGGCACTCGCTGTTCCTGAAGGACCGCAAGCTCAACTACGTCTACAACTTCCTCGGCATCAAGCCGGAGCAGAGACTTGTGTCGGACGAGCTCAAGCCGGGCAAGTACACGCTCGGCATGGAGTTCGCCCGCGAAAAGGCCGGTCCGAAGGGAGAGTCCCTCGGCAAGACGACCCTATACGTCAACGATAAAGCCGTCGCACAGGGAGACATGCGTGTGCAGACCGGCAAATTCACTCTTTCAGGCGACGGGTTGTGTATCGGACGGGACAGCGGCGATGCCGTGAGCCAGGAGTACAAGACGCCCGGTACGTTCAAGGGCGGCACAATCCTGGGTGTGGCCGTGGACGTGAGCCCGGAGGTCTATCATGATCTCCAGAAGGAGGCGGCTCGAGTGTTGGCGCGCGATTGAGGGCCTGCGTCATGCGCCGCCGGGAAGGTGACCCCGGCGGCGCGCGATCCAAATTGACAGACGGCTCTGACCAGCGCTCGATAAGCTGCCTCAGGAAGGAAGCTCGCCTTGAGCTCGACCATCGATAGGCGCTCGCTTCTGCATCTGTCAGGTGCTGCCGCCGTGCTGGGCCTGACAGGCGTCTGTGCTCGCGCCCAGGCGCAACCCGCTTGGAATGCGGGCCAGGTCGCCCACATCATCCCGACTGCAAGCCACCAGCGCTTTCTGATCAAGACCTCGCTGAGATCGGCGTTGGAGCGGCCGCCACTGCTGAGGGTCGACAGCAGCCGCATCGAGGGAACCAGAACGGACACCGCCGGACGCTTCTGGATGTTCGACGTGCCTGGGCGGACCCCGGACACGAAATACGACCTGCAGATCGAGACGGCGGATCGACAGGCGCTTTGCGATCCGTGGCCCTTGAAGACTTTTCCCGCCCCCGGCTCGCGGCCCGACCGTCTCCGGATCCTCGCCTACACGTGCGGCGGCGGCTACGACGGCCCGCCGCTCGATAGCAAGACCTTCTGGCTCGATATGACCGCGCGCCGGAAGCTCCTCGACCATGCGCTATCGTTCGATCCGGACGTGGTCATCGCCAACGGCGATCACATCTACTGGGACCAGGACACGACCTTCAACAAGCCGTTCGGCAAGCACATCGTCCGGCACTGGTGGGGCAGGTTCGGCAAGCTCGATCGCTCGCAGCCGTTCTTTGGCACAGCGAACGAAGAAATCCTGAAGTCCATCGCCGACTACCAGATCGCGGGCCTCTACGACACGAAGCTCAGGTCTACGCCGTCGTTCTTCCTGACCGACGATCACGACCAGTTCGACAACGACGAGTTCACCGACGAACTCGCTACGATGCCGGGTTCGGAATTCGGGCTGGACGGCGAGGACGCGACCCAGCTCATGTACTATCCGGAATTTTTGCCGGATGCGAACCGGCCGGGTTATCTGCTCGGAACGAACAAGATCGGCCGCGCGGCTGGCGTGAATCAGTTCTTCGGAACGCTGCGCTACGGCGATCTCCTTGAGGCGGTCCTCTACGACTGCCGCAGATATTCCGACTATAGGGGCATTCATGCCCGCCTTGTCCCGCAGCGGACCGAAGACTGGATCATCGGGCGAACGCTGGCTCAGGACACCGCGCACTTCGTCCATGTCCCCTCGCTCCCGTTCGCCTACACGTCGGGCAAGCTCGGCGACTGGTATCCGGACCTGCTCGGCCCCGAGGGGCACGTCGTCCTGTACCGACCCAAGCCCGGGTGGCAGGACGGATGGTTGGCGCAGCATCAGCGATTGATCTCCGCCCTCGGAAAGCAGACGCAGCGCTGTCCGGTCATCGTCGAGGGCGACTTTCATTCGTCGGCGGCCGGCAAGATGCAGCGCGTCGGAGACGTCAGCTTGGCGGCCAACCCCGTGCACGTCGTCCTGGGCGGGACGCTGGGGACGGGCGACTACACATTTCCTTCTCAAGTGCGCGCGGTCGAGAGCAGCCCCTCCGAGCTCGTCACGATGGACCAGGCGCTCAAGATCACGGAGAAGAACGGCTTCTCCATCGTCGACGTGACGCCCGACAAGATGACGTTCCGCCTGTTCATGTGGCGGCCGCCTGAACCGGTCACGGCAATCGATAGTCTACAGCCCGCTCTCGTCTACGAAGCAAAGCGGCCGTCTTGACGGAGAGAGATTTCACGTACTGAGGGGACGAGCATGAGAAACGCCAAGCACGGAAAGACTTTTGCGCTCGGATACCTGGGCCTTCTCGCGTTGCTTGCCAGTTCCGAGCCCCTCAGGGCCGACGAAAGCGGCATTGGCTTTTGGGTTCCCGGTTTCTTTGGCAGCCTCGCGGCCGTTCCGCAGCAAGCACCTGGTTGGCCCGTGGCATCGATCTACTATCATACGTCGGTCTCGGCAGGTGGCGACGTAGCGCGGGCACGCGAGATTCAGATCGGTCAAATCCCGGCGAATTTGACCGCAACCCTTGACGCCAACGTCAAGGCGAAAGTCCATCTTGGCATGGTGGCCGGCACTTACGTGTTCGCAACGCCGGTGTTCGGCGGGCAGGCATCCGCCAGCCTGCTGGGACTCTACGGTGCCAATACAACCTCGCTTGCGGGCTCGCTCACGGGGACGTTGACGACGCCGCTCGGTGCCATTCCCTTCTCACGCTTCGACAGTATCGATAGCTCGATCGTCGCCTTTGGCGATCTCGTCCCGCAGTTCGCGTTGCGCTGGAACGCCGGCGTTCACAACTACATGACCTACGTCACCGGCGATATTCCGCTCGGAGCCTACGATTCAACCCGTCTCGCCAATCTCGGACTTGGCCACGGAGCGATCGATGCAGGCGGTGGCTATACCTACCTCAATCCGCAGACCGGGCACGAGTTTTCGGCCGTTCTCGGCTTCACCTACAACTTCAAGAACACCGCCACGCAATACCAGAGTGGGGTCGACGCGCACCTCGATTGGGGCGCCTCGCAATTCGTGACCGAGCAGGTCCAGTTGGGACTGGTCGGCTACCTCTATCAGCAGATCGGCTGCGATACCGGTTCAGGCGATCGCGTCGGATGTTTCCAATCCCGTGTGGCCGGCATCGGGCCGCAGTTCGGTTACATCTTTCCGCTCAAGGAGGGGCTTCAGGGATACCTCAACCTGAAAGGCTATTGGGAATTCGCGGCCTAGAACAGACCGCAGGGCTGGAACACCTGGCTGACGTTCGCGATCTCGCCGACGCCGGACACGACGTCGGCCAAGCCGATCGTCCGGAAATACTAGTGGGAGAGCAACAGCAAGGCACCTTCAATGAGCGCAAGCGTCTCCAACGGTGAGCGTTCCCTTCGCGTCGGCTTCCGGACGTCGATCATCACCGTGTTCATTGCGGTCGTGCTGCTGGTCGGCCTGACGCTCGTCTATTTGAGCTTCGCGCGCGTCACCGACATCACCCGGAGCGCAGCCGGCACCTTCATCGATAAGGTCGCACAGCTCGGGGCGGACCGGATCGACTCGCAGTTCAAGAATGTTCGCGATTGCCTCGATATCCTGGGCGGACTTCCCTCAGTCCAGTCCGCGGACATCGACGACAACACGAAGCTCTATGGCCTGATGGCGGCAATGCTGCGCAACAACGAGCCGCTGTTCAACCTCTATGTCGGCTACGAAGACGGCTCGTTCCTCGAGATGGACATGATCGATCGCGCTGGCCCCGCCTTCCGGTCGAGCCTGAACGCCCCGGAGGACGCGACATTCCGCCTCGTTGCGATTTCCCGGACCGGCCCGGCGGCTCACCCTGCCACCACGATGCTCCTGTCGGACAACCTCATCCCACTCGAAGAGAAGCCGGGGCCAGGCGATTACGATCCGCGGCAGCGGCGTTGGTATACCGACGCTTTCAGGAGGGAAGGCACTCTTCTCACCGGCCCTTACGTGTTTTTCGCGACAGGGCTTCCCGGCTACACGCTGCGCATTCCGCTGAAGGAGGGACGGCGCGGTGTTGTCGCGGGCGACATCCTGCTCAGCCAGTCCGAGGCGCTCCTCCGGCGGCAGCAGCTCGGCTCCGGAACGGCCTTCCTGTTCAACGATGACGGACGGATCGTGGGCCCATCCGGAGATGAGCAAGCTGATGACGGATTTCCGAGGTCGCCGAGACGAGCTGCCGAAGATCGAGGCGACAAATCTTGGGGGCCTCTCCCAGGCGGTGCGGGCGGCAGAGGCAGGTGGGCACGCTCACCAGTTCCTGTCGGACAAGGCGGGACGGACCTACGTTGCGGCGTTCCAGAAGCTCGAGAGCGCGGGTGCAGCCAATGTCAGGCTCGCCGTGGTCGCCCCGCTGGACGAGTTCTTCGCCGAGATCATCGCCGAACGTCGCACCCTGTTCGTCACGGCGCTTGGGTTCGTCGCCGCCATGGTGCCGCTGGCATTCTGGATCGGTTCGCTGCTGGCGCGATCGTTGCGCGACCTCGCCCGGCAGACCGACGAGATCCAGCATTTCCAGCTCACGGAGCGCCCGAAGCTTCGCTCGATGATCCAGGAGATCGACGACCTGGCCCGTTCGGTCTTCACCATGCGCACCGTGATCCGCAATTTTTCGAGCTTCGTACCAAAGCAGATCGTGCGCCAACTGATCGAATCCGGCGCATCGCTCGCGCTCGGCGGCACGCGGCGCGAGATCACCGTCTTGTTCACCGACGTGGCCGATTTCACTGCGAAGACCGAGAAGGCGGATCCGTCGCAGGTCATGATCTATACCTCGCGATATTTTGCGGCCCTGTCGGAAGTCATCATGGCCAACCAGGGCACGGTCGACAAATTCATTGGCGACGCCGTCATGGCATTTTGGAATGCACCGGCTGAGTTCTGCCGGCGATGGGATGCCGTCTACGCCATTGTCGAACGCCGCGATGACGCGGCCGCTCTCGGTATGGTGTCGGAGTTTCTGTCGAACCATCCCGAAGATCGCGTCGCTCAGCTTCATGCGGAGCGTCTCCGCTCGGCTGATGTCATTCCGCTGCCCCGTCAGGCGGGGAGGCATCACACATGAGCGCTGCCCTGTCACAACGCCTCGATCGGCGGCAGGTTCTGAAGCGCGCGGCAGGTGTCGCGATCGGCTCGATGCTCGCTGCGCCATCGGTGGCGCAAGCCAGAACGAAGTTGCGGCTGGGCTACCTTCACGTGGTCGCGGTCGACGGGCATATCTGGACCGGGCTGGATCGTGGCTCCTTCGACAAGCAAGGCCTCGATTTCGAGCTGCATGAGTTCAACACGGGGCCGGAGGTCTTCGAGACCATGGCTGACGGTCGGTTGGACGTGCTGTCCGCCGGCGGCGTGATCTCCAATTATCTCGCACTCGGGCGGGGACGCGCCTTCGTCATGAACGATATCGAGGTCGCAACGGCTCAGCTCTGGGTGAGGCCAGCCCTCGGCGTCAGCACGTTCGCCGATCTCAAGGGAAAGCGGATCGCGACGACGACCAGGACCACGGCGCACATCTTCCTGGACCGGGCGCTCCGCGCCAACAACGTGGATCCGTCGCAAGTCGAGATCGTCGATCGCAACATGTCCGGCGCGGTGCGGGCCTTCATGTCCGGCGAGGTGCCGGCCGTAGCGCTCTGGGTGCCATTCAACATCACGGTCCGCGAGGAAATACCGGACGCCATCAAGCTGGTAGACGCCTCCGCCTTCTATCCCCAATCCGCCGTCCTCGGCGGATGGGTAGCGAGACCAGACTATTACGCGGACAACAAGGAGGTGCTGGTCCGGATCATCCGCGCCTGGGCGGAAGCCAACGACTACATGGTGCGCAATCCCGGGCCGGCGGCTCAGACGCTGCATGACAATCACTACAGCCAGGCGAAGCTCTCGGACGTCAGCGAGGCTTTCAAGGCCGAGAAGATGTTCACGTCGAGAGAATGGAAACGGCTCTACACGGATGGGACCGTGGTCAAATGGCTCCAGCAAGTCAGCGACTTCTTCATTGCAGAGGGCCGTATCCCCAATCCAGTCCCCGCGGCCGACTATTTCGACCCCAGCCTTTATCTGGCCGAGATAAAATGAGCCTCATCCGCCAGTCCAGCCGGCCGTCTCGCTGTTGCGGCAGGAGGCGCCGGTGATCGCCAGCGATCAAATCGACTGGGCGCTGGAGCGGCTCGCCGCCACCCTGACGAAGGATTTCTCTTGAGGCTGTGTCGGACGATCGCATGCCGGCGGTGGCCAACCACGAGTTAGCGGTCCGGCCAGAACCGGACTCGTGCAGCGCAGCAATAGTGACGCATGGTCCTAAGGCAAGACTGTGCGTGATCCCGGCAACCGGACGAACGGGGTGCGTGGAACCTATCGGAGCGACGGACGTTTTTGTCCGCGAATGAGCAGCGCCGTGCCCGGCGCAGCAAGCGCCGAGGCCGGAGGCGCAGAGCTGCGCGGATCGGAGTAATGCTCATGAGACTCACTCTTTCAGTCATCAAAGCTGACGTTGGCTCCATTGGCGGGCACACGAAACCGTCTTCACGCATGATCGCGACTGTCGAGGGCGAGGTTGCCAAGGCGATCTGCAATGGTCTGCTGATCGACGGGTTCATCTGCCACACCGGCGATGACATTGCGATCATCATGACGCACACACGGGGGGAAGGAAGCTCCGAGATCCATCAACTCGCCTGGAAGACGTTCCTGGCGGCCACCTCGGTCGCGAAGACCTCCGGGCTCTATGGTGCTGGCCAGGATCTTCTCGCCGACGCGCCTTCCGGGAACATTCGCGGCGCCGGCCCAGGCGTCGCCGAGCTCAGCTTCGACCACAGCCTCTCCGGCCTGCGACCCGCTGAATCCTTTATGGTGTTCGCGGCCGACAAATGCGGCCCCGGCGCCTACAACCTGCCGCTCTATCTCGCCTTTGCCGACCCCATGTACAGCGCTGGGCTGATGCTGCCTCCGATGATCCAGGGATTCCGTTTCCATATCATCGACATGGACAACACAGCCGGCGACAGCCTGCTCGAGCTCGACGCACCCGCCGACAGCTACCACATTGCCGCCCTGCTTCGCGACAACGAGCGCTTTGGCATCGATCGCATCGTTTCTCGAACCCATGGCGAGGTCGCCGCGGCCGTTTCGGCACAGCGCCTCCACGCGATCGCAGGCAAGTACACCGGCAAGGATGATCCAGTCGCGATCGTCAGGAACCAGGGGATTTTTCCAGCTCCGGAGGAGATAATCTCGCCGTTCGCCAAAGCGCACTTCGTGGGCGGCGATGCACGCGGCTCGCATGTGATGCCGCTCATGCCGGTGCCACTCAACACCCCCGTTACCGGCATGTACTGCCTGCCGATCGTTTCTTGCGTCGGCTTTTCGATCGACAGGGAAGGCCGGTTTGCCGAGTCCTACACCGATTTCTTCGACAACCCGGCGTGGGATGAGGTCCGCCGGCGCGCCCAGCGCAAGGCTGTCGAGATGCGCAGCCAAGGTTGGTCTGGCGCCGCCATGCTGCCCTATTCCGAACTGGAATATGGCGGCTTCCGCGACACCGTATCCGGACTGCTGAAGCGTTTTCGATTGCGCGACGACCGCAAGCCGGAAGCGGCCGAGTAGCGACCGCCTTCAATCAGAAGCTGGAGCGACGTTCACCGTTCAATCGACAGATGCAGTCGCTATGACGACATGCCGATCCGGGAGGTGGATATGGCCAAAAAACGCATCGGCATTCTCACGGGCGGCGGCGACGTCGCCGGCCTCAATGCAGTCATCAAGAGCGTAACTTATCGCGGCAGTGAGGACGACATCGAGGTTGTCGGTCTGCGCCGTGGTTGGGAGGCGCTCACGCACCTGAACCTCGACGATCCAAACAGCAGGTCCCACTACGTCATCCCGCTGAACCGTGAAAACACTCGAACCATCGACCGGCGCGGCGGCACCGTGCTGCACTCGAGCCGCGTCAATCCCTCCAAAATACAAAAGCTGCCCAATCATCTCGTCGGCAATGATGTTCCGGTCTCGCTGAGCACCAACGGCGGCATCGCGACAAAGACGTGGGACCTCACCAGCCGGGTGCTCGCCAACCTCTCGGGACTCGGCATCGAACACCTGATCGCCATCGGCGGCGACGACACACTCAGTTATGCGGCCAAGCTCAACGAACTCGGCGTCAAGATCATCGCCATCCCGAAGACGATGGATAATGACGTCCGCAACACCGAGTACTGCATCGGCTTCTCGACCGCGATCACCCGCGCCAGCGATGCCATCCAGCGGCAGCGCACGACAGTCGGCTCGCATGAGCGAATTGGCATTTTCCGCGTCTTTGGCCGCGATGCCGGATTTACGGCACTCTACACCGCGTATGCGACCTCGATACGATGCGTCATACCGGAGTATAAGGTCGACCTCGACAAGCTGATCCGGTTGCTCATCGAGGACAAGCGCGCCAATCCAAGCAACTACGCGCTGATCGTGCTCAGCGAGGGAGCTCAGTGGGAAGGCTACAAGCTGCGGGAATACGGCGAGCCTGACGCCTACGGTCACCGCAAGAAGGCCAACGTGGCGGAATCGCTTGCCGACGAGATCAAGCAGCGCACCGGCGAGGAGACGATCATCTCCGATCTCACCTACGATTTGCGATCGGGCGATCCGGACTTCATCGACAAGCTTGTGGCCCTGACTTTCGGTAACATGGCCTACGATGCCATGCTGGAAAGCAAGACCGGCCTCATGTCGGCGCTGGTCGAGGGCCGCTACGACCTCGTGCCCATCCCTGACGCCAAGCTCGGTCCGCGCAAATTGGACGTTGCGAGCAGCTACAACACGGAGCGCTACCGCCCCATCTACGCCAACAAGCAGGGGCTGCCGATCTTTCTCAACCGCGCGTCCTAGCGCGTCGACTGGGCGCTGGAGTGGCTCGCCACCACCTGACGCAGAATCTTGAGAGCCTGCGTCGGAAGATCGCAATGCCGGTCGTGGCCGAGAACGAACGATTCCGCCGGCTGTGCGTTGAACGTCGTGGGCGATTACGAAGTGGGAGCGACAATCATGCTTCCGCGTGGCGTTTGCCTGACGGCTGCTTTAGTTAGTGTCTCGATGCTGACGGCGGGCATCAGTGCGCTCGCCCAAGGACCCGGCCAGGGACATGGAAGGGGCGGGCCACCCGGCCCAGCCGCAGCGCGGCCAGCAGCACCACCGGCCATGTCACGTCCGGCGGCGCCGCCAGCCATGGCACGTCCCGCCGCGCCGTCATTCCATCCGCCGGCCATGGCGCCACGTCCGGCGCCGCATATGGCCTCACCGCCACCTCGCCCGGCCCCGCACTTCGCTGCACCGCCATCGCGTCCGAGCCCACATTTCGCTGCGCCGCCGCGAGCGGCCCCGCGTGTGGCAGCGCCGCGGCCTGAATTCCATCGGGCGCCGGCCGCACCGCAACGCCCGGCCATGGCACCACGGCCGTCACCGCACATCGCCGCCCCGTCGCGGCCCAGCGCACCGCCCGCCGCGAGCGAGCGGCTGTCGCGGCACGATCAGATCGAACAGCGCGCGCAACAGCGCCAGCAGCAAATCCAGCAGCGCCAGCAAATGGTGCAGCAGCGGCAGCGCGAGATGCTGTCGCGCCAGACGACGGAGCGTCAGGCCCGCATCGATCGCCTCCAGCAGCGCGTGCAGCAACTCCAGTCGCAGAAGCCGGAAGGGGCGCGGGCGCTGCGCGAGCAGCAACGGACACTCCAGACGCAGAACCGCTTGCTTGAACGTGAGCAGCGCGCCCAGCAGAGTGACCTGGCGCGCCAGCAGCGGCTTGGGCTCCAGGCTCCGGCCGGGCGGACGCCGGCGGCTGCGGCCGCCGTGGAGGCCGCCCAGCGCGGGCGGTTCGCGGAGCGGTTCCGCGGGCAGGCAACTGCGCAGACTCAAGCGGCGCTCGTGACCCGCGAGAGCGGCTGGGCTCCCCGGCAGGCCTGGCGTCACCGCCATCCCGCGGTGTTCGTGGCGTGGCTCGGCCCGGTGTTCTGGCCATACGCTTACTCCGACATTTTTGATTACACGTTCTGGTCCTATGCTTACGAGCCCGGCTATTGGGCCTACGCCTATGACGACTTCGTCGATACCGTATTCTGGGGCAGTGGCAGCCCCTATTCCGCCTATGCCAGCACCAATCCGTATGACTATCCGCAAGCCGGCGGCGGCTACCGCGCACGGTCGCGCGCCAGCGCGAGTCCGCAAACGCTCCAGCAATTGTGCAGCACGCCGGACAGGGGCGTCACCGCCTGGCCGCTCGCCGATATCGCGCGAGCCGTGCAGCCGACGCCGGAGCAACGCGCGCTGCTCGACGAGTTGAAGACCGCAGCGGCCAAGGCTGCCGATGTATTCAAGGATACCTGCGCGGAGACCTATGCACTTACTCCGCCCGGCCGCCTGCGCGCGATGATGAACCGCATCAGCGCGACGCTGGAAGCCGTCAAGATCGTGCGACCGGCCCTGGAGAATTTCTACAACTCGCTCAGCGACGAACAGCAGGCGCGCTTCAACGCGCTCGGCCCCAATGTAGGCGACCGCTCGTCCCAGCAGCAGGAAGCGAGTAGCGAGACCTGCGGTGATCCCAAGTCCAGCCTGACCCAATTGCCGATCCAGAGGATCGAGGCCGTACTTCACCCCGCAGGCAAGCAGAAGGACGCGCTCGACCGCCTCAGCGAAGCGACCGCGAAGGGAGTTGAAGGCCTGCAGGCTGCCTGTCCGAACGATGTGCCCCTGACGCCGGTCGGACGGCTCGAGGCGATGCAGAGCCGGCTCGAGGCCATGCTGACGGCCGCCAAGCTGGTCGAACCGGCGCTGGACGAGTTCTACGCCACGCTGAGCAGCGAGCAGAAGGCGCGCTTCAACACGCTGCAGCAGGTCGCAGGCCCGTAGGACAGCGTCGCGCTCTGATCTCATGCGGAAATCGTCTACCGCCCAGCATCATTCGTGCTTGTGATCGCTTGAGGCTGCTCGATCTCATTCGAGCCAATGGCGTTGCATTGTTGGTAGTGAGAAGACAGCTCGAGATCAGCCAGATGATCCCAGTATTCTGCTTTTGCGAGCAGCTTCCACTTGTTCATGCTGTTGTACGCGGCCTGTTGGCGGCACAGTGAGCTCATCGCACGCAAGCGTCGCACTTTCTCCACTGCGAACCTCCCTTCGCGCCTGCTTGTTCACAAGCGCATTTGTGTGCTCAGAGCTTCGCAGATCGAATTGACGAGTGATAGTCCGGGATTCGCCGGTGAATCGATGATAGCGCAATCGTCTGACTTTTCACCGATCGGTCGCGCCAGCGAATTTAATCGCAACACTGGCTTGGCCCAGCGCATTGAATCGTAGGATCGTCCCTGGCGGCTTTCGCCGCAATAAATCACGCCGGTGCCCTCGGCAAAGCTTGCCGGCCTTGTCACGCCGACTACAACAATGGCCCCGACGGTTGCACGTCGGGGCCATTCAAGATCGACAGGCATGGGTACATCCGCCGTGCCTGCTGATCGTTGATGCCACTGATTACCGCATCCGATCTGGCACAGACTGTGGCGCGGCTGCGGCATCGGGATGATGTTATTCTGCCTGAAAGCTGATGGTCCGCATCATCATCGGTGGTACTCCGACCAGCTCGCTGCTTCGCCTGTGTTCTGGCTCGCGATGGGGCATTCGCGACCGGGTCGAGCGGGCAGCAAGTCCAACCAATGTCCGTTCTACCGTTCGATGCAGGTGCGCAGCACCTCGTTCATCGGCTTGCCCCACCAGTCGTTGGAGAAGATCTCGATCTCCGAATAGACGCATGCGCGTAGTCGATTTGCGATAGCCATCGCGCTGCGCTTGATCTATCTTTTCATGAGGGGCGGAGAACGTTCGAGGAGCCCTGCGAGCAACCTCCGACCCAATGACCGATCATGGGTGGAATAGGAGGACATCATGCAGAGCATGGCCACCGAAACCTTCATCGGCAATATGCGCGGCCCGGTTATCAGGCGAATGGATGCCGACTATGACGCCGTGCGGAGCCTCTACAACGGAATGATCGACAAGAGTCCAATGATGATCGCACGATGCGCCGACATTGCTGATGTCGTCGCAGCGGTCAATTTTGCAAGGGACAATGATCTTCAGGTCGCGATCCGCGGAGGCGGCCACAATGGGCCGGGCCTCAGCAGTGTCGAAGACGGACTGATGATCGACATGTCGATGATGAAAGGCGTGCGGGTCGATCCCGGCGCTCGTACCGTCCGCGTCGGTCCCGGCTGCTCGCAAGGCGATGTCGACCACGCGACGCACATCTACGGGCTTGCCGTGCCGGCCGGCATTGTATCGACCACTGGGATCGCCGGCCTTACGCTCGGCGGCGGCACAGGATACCTCACCCGCAAGCATGGCCTCACCATAGACAATCTCCTTGAGGCTGATGTCGTGCTCGCCGATGGACGCATCGTCACCGCCAACAAGTCGGAGAACGCCGACCTTTATTGGGGCCTGCGCGGGGGCGGCGGCAATTTCGGCATCGTGACGAGCTTCCTGTTCCAGGCTCATCCTGTGAATGTGGTATATGCCGGTCCGATCTTCTGGAATCTCGAAAATGCCCGGACCGTGATGCAGAAGTACAGGGATTTCCTCCGCAGCGCTCCCGAGGAACTCGGGGCCTTTGTCGGCTTGAAGACCGTTCCGCCGATGGACCCATTCCCGCCGGATCATCAGGGCAAGCGCGCCTGCGCCATCATTGCCTGCTATAATGGTCCGGCAGAAGACGGCAAGGCGATCATAGCGGGGTTGCTCGGTGAGCTGCCCCCGCCGCTCTTCAATTGGATGGGCGAGATGCCCTATCCGGCGCTCCAGTCCATGTTCGATCCGTTCTTCCCGAAAGGTCTGCAGTGGTACTGGCGCGGCGATTTCGTGAAAGAACTGACCGACGAAGCAATTGACGCCCATATCGAGCAGGCCCGGAAAGCACCGAGCCCGCTGTCGCTCATGCATCTCTATCCGATCGATGGCGCCGTCCACCGCGTCGGCAAGAGCGACACCGCCTGGAACACGCGCGACGCGACCTGGTCGATGGTCATCGCCGGCATCGATCCCAATCCGCAAAAAGCAGGCGAAATCACGCGCTGGACCAAGGGCTATTGGGAGGCCGTGCATCCTTACTCGGCCGACGGCGGCTATGTGAATTTCATGATGGAGGATGGAGACGACAGCAGACTTAGGGCTACTTACGGTGACAACTACGACCGCCTCGTCGCCTTGAAGACCAAGTACGATCCGACGAACTTCTTCCACATGAACCAGAACATCAGACCGCTGCACTCGTAGACGATCACACCTGCTACACGGATCGGTCGCGCCTAATGACGTGTTGGAGCGCTCTGTCGCATCGAAAATCGAGGGAGCGCTCCCCTGAGTCACCGAGATCGTAATCTAAACCACCGTCTTGTGCCGCGAAATGCAGGTCCGGAGCACCTCGTCCATCGGCTTGCTCCACCAGTCGTTGGAGAAGATCTCGATCTCCGAAAAGCCGGCATAGCCCTGCGCCTCGACTGCCTGACGCACCGCTTTGATGTCGATGACGCCGTCGCCCATCATGCCGCGGTCGTTGAGGATGTCTTTGGTCGGCACCAGCCAGTCGCAGACGTGGAAGGCGAGCAATCGATCCCGGCCGGCGCGCGCGATCTGGCCCATCAGCTCCGGGTCCCACCAGATGTGATAGACGTCGAGCGCGACCCCGAGCATGCCGCTGCGGCCGGGATCGAGCCGGTCGCAGATGTCGAGCGCCTGTTTCGTGGTGTTCACGCAAGCACGGTCGGCCGCATAGGCAGGGTGCAAGGGCTCGATCGCCAGCGGCAGCTTTGCCTGTCTCGCGTAGTCGAGCATCTCGGCGAGCGCTTCCTCGACCTGCCCGCGCGCCGCGGCGATGTCCTTCGACGCCTCGCTGCCCGGCCGCGAATATTGCGGCAGGCCGCCGACGACGAGGACGATGCAGGAGGCGCCCAGCGCCTTGGCCTCGTCGACGCAGCGGCGATTGTCGTCGCGCACCTCGCCCCGGCGCGAGGCGTCCGAGGTGAACATGCCGCCGCGGCAATAGCCTGAGAGATCAAGGCCGGCATCGCGCAACGCGCGCGCGGCACGGTCGAGCCCGATGGTCGCGACCTGGTCGCGCCAGGGATCGATGGCGCGGATGCCATGCTTCGCACAGGCATCGATGATCTCGACGAGATCTCCCTGCTTGCGGACTGTCGCCGTGTTCAGCGACAGCCAGCGATGGTCGGACGAAAAGTCGCGCATCAGGGTTCGATACCGTGGGTGGCGAGCACGGTCTTCATCCGCTGCGTCGCGAGTTCGGGATTGGCGAGCAAGCCGGCCCTGTCGGCGAGACGGAACAGCTCGGCCAGATGCAACGTGGAGCGCGTGCTCTCCTGTCCCCCGACCATGGTGAAATGATCCTGATGGCCGTTGAGATACGCCATGAACACCACGCCGGTCTTGTAAAAGCGCGTCGGCGCCTTGAAGATGTGACGCGACAGCGGCACCGTCGGTCCCAGCACATCGTGGAAGCCAGCCTCGTCCCCGGCCGCCAGCCGTGACAATGCATAGGACGCCGCCGGCGCGATGGCATCGAAGATGCCGAGCAGCGCGTGCGAAAAGCCTTGGCTATCGCCGGCAATCAGCTCCGCGTAATTGAAATCGTCGCCGGTGTACATCTTGATGCGCTCGTCGAGGCGACGGCGCATGTCGATCTCGCGCTGCTTGTCGAGCAGCGAGACCTTGACGCCGTCGACCTTGGCGGCATTGCCGTTGATGATGGCGACCGCCGTGTCCATCGCCTTGTCGATATCCTTGGTGCCCCAGTATCCCGTCAGCGCCGGATCGAACATGTCGCCGAGCCAGTGGATGATGACGGGCTCACGGACTTGCGAGAGCACGCGGTCATAGACCCTGGCGTAGTCCTCGGCGTTGCGCCCCAGTTTGGCCAGCGCGCGCGAGGCCATCAGGATGATGCGGCCACCGACCTTCTCGACCGCCGAGATCTGCTCCTCATAGGCGCGGATGACGTCGTCGAGACTCCTGGCATCCTCCACGGCGAGATGATCCGTGCCTGCACCGGAGAACACCAGCGCATTGCGCCGCTTGGCGGCGCCGACCGAGCGCGTGATCAGCTCCAGCGAGGTTGGCCAGTCCAGCCCCATGCCACGCTGCGCGGTGTCCATGGCTTCGGCAACGCCGAGACCGAGGTCCCAGACATGCTCGCGGAAGGCAATGGTCTTGTCCCAGTCGACGGCAACCGACAGCCAGGGATCATTGTCGGCGAAGGGATCGGCCACCGTGTGCACGGCCGAGAAGGCGATGCGGTTGAGCGGCCCCTCGAGCTTTTTGGGGAACGTGCGCGAGGCCGCGAGCCGGTAGGTCTCAAGCGAGCGATCGGCCTTCGGCAGCTTCAGCGACAATGACGACATCGGCTGGACGGGCTTGTTCATGATTTCTGACCTCTCCCCGTCATCGCGAGGAACGAAGCGACGAAGCAAATCCAGACTGACTCTGCAGAAAGATCCTGGATTGCTTCGCTCCGCTCGCAATGACGGCTTAGCAGATTTCGGGGACTATCCGACTGACCTCACACCTTGATCGGGGCAACATCGATCCAGCGCCGCTCCTTCCAGCTCTTCAGCGCGCATTCGGCGAGCTGCACGCCCTTGGCGCCTTCGAGCAGCGTGAACTTGTAAGGAGCGTCCTCGTAGACGTGGCGGATGAACATTTCCCACTGTTCCTTGAAGCCGTTATCGTAGGTGACGTTGTCGGGCATCTTCTGCCAGTCGCCATAGAAATCGTGCAGCCGCTTCTCGTCGGGATTCCACACCGGACGAGGCGTCGCCTGCCGCGCCTGGATCATGCAGTCGGTGAGCCCCGCGACGGCCGAGCCCAGCGTGCCGTCGACCTGAAAGGTGACGAGGTCGTCGCGGTAGACCCGCGTCACCCAGGACATGTTGATGTGAGCGATGATGCCGCCCTCGAGCTGGAACGTCGCGTAAGCGGAATCATCCGCAGTCGCCTTGTACTTCTTGCCCTGCTCGTCGAAGCGTTCGAGGATATCGGTGTTGCCGATGCAGCTGACGCTCTGAACATTGCCGAAGAGGTTGTCGAGCACGTAGCGCCAGTGGCAGACCATATCGAGGATGATGCCGCCGCCGTCCTCGCTGCGATAATTCCAGGACGGCCGCTGCGCCTCCTGCCAGCCGCCTTCGAATACCCAATAGCCGAACTCGCCGCGTACCGACAGGATACGGCCGAAGAAGCCGGAGTCGCGCAGGAAGGCGATCTTCTTCAGGCCGGGCAGGAACAGCTTGTCCTGCACCGTGCCGTGCTTGACGCCCTTGGCGTTGGCGAGCTTCACGACCTCGACGGCTTCCTCGAAATTGGTCGCGATCGGCTTCTCGCAATAGACGTGCTTGCCGGCATTGATGGCCTGGGTCAGGAGGCCCGGCCGGGCCTGCGTGGTCGCGGCGTCGAAGAACATGGTGTCGTTCTTGTCGGCAAGCGCGGCATCGAGGTCGGTGGTCCAGCGCGTGATGTTGTAGCGCTTCGCAAGCGCCTCGACCTTCTCGGCGTTGCGGCCGACCAGGATCGGATCGGGCATGACGCGGTCGCCGTTCTTCAGGCGGACGCCGCCCTGGTCGCGGATCGCCACGATCGAGCGGATCAGATGCTGGTTGAGCCCCATTCGGCCGGTGACGCCGTTCATGATGAGGCCGAGGCGTTGGGTGGTCATGCCAGATACTCCTGAAGTGATTTTGGCTGTTCGAGCGGACGGAGCGCCGACCACTCCGGATGGACCGAGGACGCAAAGCCCGTTGCGTGAAGCGATCCCGTCAGGAGATCGCCGTCGTGAATTTTGAGCCTGATGCCCTGCCCGGCGTCGGCATAGAGATCGGGATGCGCGGCCGCGAAGGCTTGCGCTTCCGCGGCCGGCGTGTCGCCGAAGCCATCGACATAGTGGTGGCCGTTGCGTTCGGCATGGGTGGCGCCGATGAAGGCGGCGAGCGCGAGATCCTGTTGCACGGCAAGGCCGGCCTGGCAGGTTAGATCTTCACCAGTCACGAAGAACCGCACGCCGTCCGCGCTCCATTTCGCCGCGCGTGTCGCGTTGACCACCGACTTGTAGAGTCCCTTGCAGGATTTTGACGAAATGCCGCAATAGCCCAGTGCACGCGCGGCGGGGAAGGCATCGTAGGAATCGTCGGCCTCGTCGATGATGAAGCCGTGCGAGGCCAGCGGTCCCAGCGGCGATTGTCGCGTGATATCGCGCGGCATCGGCTGCTCGACATAGAGCAGGCGCGCGGCGATCGGGCGTAACGCGGCGTCATGATCGAGCCGGTCCATCAGCGCCTCCAACGCAGCGAGATCCGCATACTGCTCGTTGGCGTCGAGCGTCACCTTGGAGTCGCGCCCGAGCGTGTCGAGCTCCTTGCCGATACGCGCCAGTCGCGCGGCATCGGCTGCAGGATCGCCCGACAGCTTGAGCTTGAAGTAGCGAGCACCGGCGTTCTCGCGTGGATCGGCAACACCGCCCTCACCTTCCACCGCATCATCGAGGCCGACGGTGTGCCTGACGGCAACACGCTCCAGCGGCACACGGCCGGAGAGAAACGTCCTGATGTCCCTCTCGCTCAGATCAGGAGACAGCCGCGTATCAATGCCGGCGATATTGCCGGCCATGCCATCAAAGAAGTTGGTCGCGAGGGCGCGGAGCAGCGCATCGAGAATGGCCTTGTCGATCTCGGCGGGGCCATAAGCGGCAGCAAGCGCCGGAATGTTCTTATTCGCACACGTCGCGATCTGCGCGCCGATGCACGAGGCATGCAGATCGAAGGCGGTCTGATACAGGCTGCGCGCCAGATAGAGCCCGCGCGCAATCTCGAGCGACCGTCGCAGCCCATCTACCGTCTGTGCCGGCGACAGCTCCGGCCGCTTGTCGAACCATTTCGGCACCAGCAGCTCGGCACTGGCGCCGACCGCGCTCCCCCTGCCCTCGACCTCGATCTCGACCCGGACGAACAGCTGCGGTGTCCCGTTGATGGTGACGGCGCCGAAGCGGAACGGCCGCGCGAAATGCACGGGGCGTTCGAAAAAGGCGATGTCTCGCAGCTTCACGCGGGGTGACATGATCGTCAGTCCAGTGCACCTTGCGAGAAGAAATGCTTGCGGATGCGTTGCACGAGCTCGGTGAAAACAGGATCGGCCATCACATCGAGCGAGCGCGGGCGCGGCAGCGGCACGTCGTAGATCGCGGCGACCGCGCCGGGACGTTCGGTCATGACCAGCACGCGGTCGGCGAGAAACACGGCCTCGGGAATCGAGTGCGTGATCAGCAGCACCGTCTTCTTCGTCTCGCGCTGGATCCGCATCAGCTCGACGTTCATGCGCTCGCGCGTCAGCGCATCGAGCGCGCCGAACGGCTCGTCCATCAGCATGATTTTGGGATCGTGTACCAGCGCACGGCAGATCGAGGCGCGTTGCTGCATCCCGCCGGAGAGTTGCCACGGCAGCTTCTTCTCGAAGCCTTCGAGGCCGACCAGCTTCAAGAGCTCCTTGGCGCGGGCGAGGTATTTGTCCCGGGCCAGGCGCTTCATGTCGATCGGCAGCATCACGTTGTTGAGGATGTTGCGCCAAGGCAAGAGCAGCGCGTTCTGGAACACGATGCCGACATTGCCGTGCGGCGTCGCGACCTTCTCACCTTCGACCAGGATCTCGCCCGTGGTCGGCGGCAGCAGGCCCGAGATCAGCTTGAGCAGCGTGGACTTGCCGCAGCCGGAGGGGCCGACCACGACGAAGAACTCGCCGTCATTGATGTGGAAGTCGAGCGGCCGCAGCGACGGCACATCGCCGTCGCGCGTCCGGTAGGTTTTGGACACGCCTGATAGATTGATACCAGACGCATCGCCGGCCCGGTCGCTCACCAATCTCAGATGCGCGGCCGGCTGCACGGCTTCGTTCATGACTGTCGCAGGTTTCACGAGCCACTCTTGGGCAGGTAATCGTTGGTGTAGAATGCCTTGGGGTTCTCCTTGGCCTTGGCATCGAGACCGCCATATTCGACCAGCAGATTGACGGTCTCGGTCATGTTCTGGTCGGTGACCTGGAACGGCCGCTTGCTCTCTGTTTCCGCGGTCCGGTAGAGCGGGATGGTCAGCTCGAATCCCTCAGTCAGCGTATCGATCTTGCCGCCCTTCGGATTGGCATCGAGGATCGATTGCGCCGCGGCCTTCGGCTCCTTCTCGGAGGCTTCGACCGCCTTGGTCGTCGCCGACATGAAGCGGCGGACGAGATCGGCATTGGCTTTCACATAGTCGGAATTGGCGATGATGCCGGAGGAAACCATGTTGATGCCGTAGTCGGCGAACTTGATCGGATAGACCTCCTTGCCGGTGGCGTCCTTGATCTTCATCGACTGGTCCATGACGTAGCCGAGCAGGAGATCGGCCTGGCCGTTGATGACGGCGTTGAGCTTGGTCTGGCCGTCACCGGCGACGGTCTTGAAGTCGCTCTCCTTCAGGCCGGTCTTCTTCAGGAACAGTGGCCAGATCTGCGTCATGGAGTCGGCCGGCGTGATCGCCACCGTCTTACCCTTGATGTCTTCGGGCTTTTTGATGTTCTTGTCGACGAAGCCCATCGCGGACATCGGGCTGGTCTGCAGCAGCACGCCGGTCGCGACCACAGGCGCGCCCTTGATCGCCGCGCGCATCATGGTGGGCACGTCGACATAGCCGAAGTCCGCAGTCTTGGCGGCGACGGCCTGCGTGGTCGCCGCGGAGCCGCGGCCTTCCTGGATCTCGAGGTCGATGCCTTCGGCGGCATAGATGCCCTTGGCCTTGCCGTAGTAGAACGGCGCGTGCTCGCCATAGACGTACCAGTTCAGCATCAGCACGACCTTGTCGGCCGCCTGCGCCGGCACGGCTGCAAACGCCAGCAGCGCCACTGATGCAGCCCCAATCCACCGCTTCATCGTCACTCTCCCTCGTCGTTATGTTTCGGCCGTTGGTGACCGTTGCTTGAATTATGACGCGAAAATCACGTCCTCGCGCTGGCTGACATGCCAGGGAATGACCAGCTTCTCGATCCGGTCGACCACCCAGAACAGGATCACGCCGAGCAGCGCCAGGATCACCAGCGCCGCGAACATCGTCGGCAGGTCGAACGTGCCGATCGAACGCTGCATGACGTAGCCGATGCCGGAATTGGAGCCTACGAACTCGCCGACGACGGCGCCGACCACGGCGAGCGTCACCGACACCTTGAGGCCGGAGAAGATCGCCGGCAGCGCATGCGGCAGGTTCACCGCGCGGAACACCTGGAAGCGGCTGCCCTGCATCGCGCGGGCGAGATCGACCATGTCGGGATCGACTGATTTGAAGCCCTGCACGGCCGAAACCACCACGGGGAAGAAGCCGAGCAGGAAGGCCGAGATCACCTTGGGAATGATGCCGAAGCCGAACCACACCACGAATAGCGGCGCGATCGCGATCTTCGGCACGGATTGCGAGAATACCAGTAACGGATAAACGTAGCTCTCCACCGTCTTCGAGCCCGCGATCAGCATCGCGACGGGAATGCCGAACAGCGCCGACAGCAGGAAGCCGCAGACGGTCGCATAGGTGGTCGGCCAGGACTGGCGCAGCAGCTCCGGCCATTCAGTGCGCAGCACCGCGACGACGTCGGCCGGCGACGGGATCTGGTAGGCCGGGATCTTGAACAGGCGGATCGAAAGATCCCAGGCCACGACGATGAAGACCAGGAACAAGAACGGCCGAACCCAGGCCGCATTCAGCATCTTGGACACCGCACCTTGCGGCTTTGGCTCGGCCAATTTTCACTCCCGGCATTTTCTTCGTTGCGGGGAGAAATTAACCCGTTGGATAAATACTGTCCAGAGGATTCCCTGTGACGTTTGCGGCGGGTTCCGGGTGTTTGGGGTGAGTGGCGCCGGCGCTCTCCTGTCCCGGACGCGCTGCAACGCTCTTTGGCGTTGCCCCGCAAAGCCGGGATCCAGAGGCCCCGCGCTCCGCAGTTGCGTGGGCCCCGGCTCTGCAGCGCATCACTTGCGTGCTGCGCTGCGTCCGGGGCACGAGACCGCCCCACCCTCGGTGTCATTCCCCGCGAAAGCGAGGAATCCAGTACGCCGCGGCCTTTCGATTCAATTACTGCGGTCTCTCGAGTACTGGATCGCCTTGGGCGATGACAGCGGAGGATTTGGCTACACCGTCTGCACCACGGCCGTGCGCGGCTTCGGCGCCTTCGCAATCTCGAACAGTTCTGCCGAGCGTCCCGTCAGCGCCGCGAGCACGAGGCCGACCATATGGGCCAGCCGCTCATCCTTGGCCTTCTTGTCCAAGAGATCGCGGCCGAAGATCACGCTGAGCGTCGCCGAGTTGGAGAGATAGAAGAAGCTCAGCGCCGCGATCGAAATGTAGAGCTGCACCGGGTCGACCGCGACCTGGAAGTCGCCAGACTCGACGCCGCGGCGCACCACGGTGCGGATCATCTCGACGAAGGGCGAGTGCATCGACTTGACCTTGGTCGATTTCTTCAGGTGCTTTGCGCGGGCAAGGTTCTCTGTCTGGAGCAACGACAGGAATTCCGGATTGCGCAGGAAGTAATTCCAGGTGAACTCGATCAGGCGGCGGATCGCCTCGGGCGGATCGAGATGTTCGAGATCGAGCCCGCGCTCCTCGCTGCGGATCTTGTCATAGGCGCCCTCGAGCACGGCGAGATACAGCTCGTCCTTGTTGCCGACGTGATAGTACAGCATGCGCTTGTTGGCGCCGGCCTTGGCCGCGATACGGTCGACGCGCGCGCCGGCGAGCCCATGGGCGGAAAACTCCTGCTTGGCGGCTTCGAGAATGCGCAGCCGCATCCCCTCGGGGTCGCGCTGCCATTTCAGGGGTCGCTTTGCCTTTGCTGTCGCCAAACCGGGTGCTCGCTGGGTGGTCCAGGTACGCGTGTAACACGCGCCCAGCCCGCCGCATAGAAGTGAAGCGGGCATCTGCCTCAACACCGTCATTGCGAGCGAAGCGAGGCAATCCATGCCGCCGCGGCAACAGTCTGGATTTGCTTCGTCGCAAGGGCTCCTCGCAATGACGGAGGAGAGACCGCCCTAATCCACCGGCTTCGGCGACCGTTCCAGCAGCACCGTCTGGATCCCGCACGTCCCGCTCCGCACCGTCATGATCCGCGTGCCCGGCTTGCGGCCGTTGCGCACCTCGGAGACATCGAGTCCGCTCGCAATCAGGCGGGCGCGGGTGGCGTCGATGTCGGCGACGCGCCAGCTCAGGCCCCAGAGACGGTCATGCGCGGCATCGCCGCCCGCCACGGGGCGGCGGACCACCTCGACGATGAGGTCGCCGCAGCGGAAGAACATCAGCTGTCCCCAATCCTGGTGCGAACGGTCGAGCGCGAGATCGAGCCCGAGCCGCGCGCCGTAGAGCGCGGCGGCGCGCTCGGAATCCTCGGTGGTGATGACGACGTGGTCGAGCCCGTCGATCGGCGCGATGTCGGTCGCGACCGACTTGGGACGCTCGTCGGCGAGTTCGAGGAAGAACATGCGCACGCCGCGCGTCAGCTCGGTGGCGGCGCGGGTGCGCTTCCAGCGCAGCACGGCTTCGGTGACGGCATCGCTGCTTTCGACCTCGGCGACCGGGTCCGGCCGCAAGGCCACCCGCTCCAGCCGGCGGTGCATCCTGCCGATGTCTGCGACACGAAAGCACAGGCTGGCGAGCACGCCCTCCTGGCCGTCGAGCAATGCGCGCATACGGTCGGCGGTGACGCTGAAGCCGCTCGGCGCCATCAGCTCGATGGTCATGTTGTCGAGGGTGAACAGCACCCGGTCAGCGCCCTCGCCCGAGTTCTGCCAGGCCGGCGCGCGTGCGAGCAGCGTCTGATACGCCGTCTTGGCCGCACCGATATCGCTCACGAGAACGACGATGTGATCGAGACCGGCGATCATCCTGTACCCTTCTGATCGACTTGGAACCCACAGACCGAAAGACGGCGTTTGCCCGGGCTTGGCATTGGCCCGTGATGGTCGTATTCCCCCACCATGCTGACCTCAAGCGCTTCGGGGCGGTTTTGCGAATAATTTCAGCGTCCCTCCGGAGCGGAACCGGTGTTAGAGTAATTCCGCCGGCCGGGACCACAAGCGCATCACGGACAAGCAATGCAGGCTCTCTTCATCGGACAGACTTATATCGACGTCGTCTTCATCACCGACCACATGCCGACGGGCGACGAGAAGCACGTGGCCTCGGACTACGCGGTCTCCTTCGGCGGCAACGCGGTGACGGCGGCATTCTGCTGCGCCAAGCTCGGCATCGTGCCGGATCTGATCGCCACGGCAGCCAATGACTGGCTCGGGCGCATGTTCCAGGACATGTGCGCGAAGTACGGCATCTCGCTGCACGGGCGCAAGGTCAACCAGTCCTCGCTCTCCTTCATCATGCCCAAGGACGGCAAGCGCGCCATCGTCCGCTGCCGCGATGACTCGCACATCCATCCGTTTCCGATGCTCAATCTCGGCGGCTGCCGCGCGCTGCATGTCGACGGTCACCAGCCCGATGCTGCAATCCATTACGCCAAAGTGTGTCGCGAAGCCGGCATCCTGACTTCGCTCGATGGCGGCGGGCTGCGCACCAACACGCATGAACTGCTCGAATTCATCGACGTCGCGATCGTCGCCGAGCGGTTGTGCGAGCAGATGGACCTGACGCCGGAGAAGATGCTCGACTACCTCAAAGGCCGCGGCTGCAAGATCGGCGGCGTCACCATGGGCGAGAAGGGCCTGCTTTGGTACGACGAAACAGGGACGGTGCAGGTGATGCCGGCGATGCCGATCCCGCGCGAGCGCGTGATCGACACCAACGGCGCCGGCGACGTGTTCCACGGCGCCTATGTCTATTCCTACCTCGCCCATCCCGGCAAAAGCTGGCGCGAGCATTTCGATTTCGCCCGCGCCGCGTCGACCTTCAAGATCCAGCGCCTCGGCAATGAGGCCGGCCTGCCGACGCTCGTCGACATCGCCAAGGTCAGGCACGAGTTCGAGGTCAGGGTTTAGACGTCGGAAGGGTGTGTCATGGGGCGCGTCTTCGTCGCCGGCAGCATCAACATGGATGTGGTGGCGACCGCCGATCGCCATCCCAGGGTCGGCGAGACCGTCGCCGGCCGCCAGGTGCTGTATTTTCCGGGCGGCAAGGGCGCCAACCAGGCGGTCGCGGCGTCACGGCTTGGGGCGCGGACTACGCTGATCGGACGGCTGGGGACGGATTCGTTTGGACGCGAGCTGAAGGCCTTTCTCGGCGGGCAGGGCATCGATCTCGGCTATGTCGTGGAAACGGCGGAGGCGCACACCGGCACGGCCATCATCACCGTGGCCGAGGCCGACAACACCATCGTCGTCATTCCCGGGGCGAACGGGCTGGTCGGCGCTGACGACGTCGAGGTCGTGCCGCTGCTGGCCGGCGACGTCGCCGTCAGCCAGTTCGAGATTCCACTGCCGGCCATCGCCGCGTTCTTCCGGCGTGCCCGTGCCGCCGCGGCCACGACGCTGCTCAACCCCGCACCGGCGCAGGCAATGCCCCGCGAGCTGCTTGCACTCGTCGACATCCTCGTGCTGAACGAGACGGAGCTCGGCTTCCTCGCCGGCCACGAGCTCTCCGAGAGCGACGAGGCCGCACAGATCATCGCTGTGGCGCGGCAGGTCCAAGCGCGGGAGGACCAGACCATCTGCGTCACGCTCGGCAAGCGCGGCGTGCTCGCGCTGGCGGGGCGCGAGGAGATTGCCGTGCCGGGGCGCGCGGTGAAGGCGCTCGACACCACAGGCGCCGGCGATTGTTTCGTCGGCGCGCTGGCCGCGCAATTGGCCGACGATGTGTCCTTGCGCGCCGCCCTCGCCTTCGCCAACACCGCCGCCTCCATCAGCGTGCAGCGCATGGGCGCGGGGCCGTCGATGCCGACGGCGAAGGAAGTGGCGGCGGTGTTGTAGCGCTAAGCACTTATGCCAACGCGCCCTTCAGATCAAAGCTCTCGTCTGCGGCCTGCTCCGGCGTGATGGTGCGATCCATGGCCTGCAAGCGGCGGCCGAACATGTGATCGCCGGCGCGGTTGATGGATTCGATGCCGAGCAGCTTATCGCCCTTGTAGCAGAATGCGGAAAACGCCTTCTTCGCGGGATTGCCGCGCAGCACAACGCGATCGTAGCCGGTCGTCAGCCCTGCGATCTGGAGCTTGTCGTCGCCCTGGTCGCTCCAGAACCAGGGATGGCTGTCATAAGGCTTCCTGTCACCGGTCAGCCGCGCCGCGAGGCAGCGGGCGTGATCGGTGGCATTCTGCACCGATTCCAGCCGCAGCGAGCCGCCGAAGCGCGGGCTTGCGAACAGCGCGCAATCGCCGATCGCCGAAATATCAGGATCAGCCGTCGCGAGATATTCGTCGACGATGATGCCGGCCGCGACCGGAAGCCCGGCCTCGGCTGCGAGCTCGATGTTCGGCAGCACGCCGACGCCGACCACGACGAGGTCGGCCGGCAGATGCCGTCCGTCGCTCAAGGAGACGCCGGTGACCTTGCCGCCCTCGGCCTCAATCGAGGTGGCCTGCACGCCGAGATGGATGCGGATGCCGGCCTCGCGGTGGCGCTCCTGAAAATACTCGGAGACCTCGGCCGTCACGGCGCGCGCCATCACGCGCGGAGCGAGCTCGAGCACGTCGACCTCGAGGCCCTTGATCCGGGCGGTGGCGGCGAATTCGAGGCCGATGAAACCGGCGCCGATGATCACGGCGCGCTTCTTCGACGGCATGACCAGCCGCAGCGCCTCGCTGTCGTCGAGGATACGCAAATATTTCACGTCGGGCAGGTTGGCATTGGGCAGATCGAGCAGGCGGTTGCGCGCGCCGGTTGCCAGCACGAGGTGGCCGTAAGGCAGCGTTTCGCCCGACGCGAGATGCAGCTTGCGCCCCGCGCGGTCGATTGAGGCGGCGCGGCCGGCGATCAGCTCGATCGTCTGGTCCTGGTAGAACTTCTCGGGGCGGAACATCAGGCTCTCCGGCCCGGCCGAACCCTTGATGTAGGCCTTGGACAAGGGCGGCCGCTGATAGGGCAGATGCGCCTCGTCGTTGATCAGGCAGATGCGCTCGGAAAAGCCCGCCTGACGCAGGGATGCCGCGACCTGATAGCCGCCATGGCCGGCCCCGACGATGATCACCGGACCGCCGGTCATCGGACAGCCCATTTCCGGAAGACACGAGCGTGACCCATGCCGTCTCCTCTCTCGCTGATTTTGGTTGCGGGCCTTACGAGGAGCCGGCGCTCGTGTCCGTCCCTTGGCGAAGGCGGGCTCATTTGAGCCTATCGGTCCGCCCGGCGCAAGAGCACCACGCGGGGATTGTCTCCCCTCGCCTTCTGCGATTTAGTTGCAGCTACGAACCTCTTGCCGGGGATTTCAAGATGCCAGCTCCCGTCTCAAAGCCCGATGATCCCGCCCTGCTGCGGATCGACGGCCCGATCGCGACCATCACGCTCAACCGGCCCGCCGCGTTCAACGCGATCAATCTTGCGATCGCGCAGAAGCTCGAACAGCTCGCGGCCTACATCGAAGGCGCGGACGACATCCGCGTCCTCGTCCTTGAAGGCGAAGGCCGCGCGTTCTGCGCCGGCGGCGATTTGCAGACGATCGGAGCTGCCGCCGAAGGGGGCACGGTGACGCCGGTGGTCGGCGAACTGCTCAAGCACTATCACGCTTTCATCGAGATCCTCCGGCGGATGCCGAAGATATCGCTGTCCAGCGTGCACGGCTCCGCCGCCGGCGCCGGCATGGGCCTCGCCTTCGTCACCGACCTCTGCATCGCCGCTGACGATGCCAAGTTCACGCCGGCCTATGCCAAGATCGGGGTGTCGCCGGACGGCGGCTCGACCGTCGGCATCGTCGGCACGGTCGGATCGCGCCGGGCGCTGCAGATCTTTCTCGCCGAGGATAATTTTACCGCGCAGCAGGCCTATGAATGGGGCCTCGTCGCCAAGACCGTTCCGGCGACCGAGCTGAAGGCGGCCACCCGACAGCTGGCCGAGCGTCTGGCGCAGAACCCGCCGGCGGCGATCGCCGGCACCAAGCAGCTGGTCTACCAGGCCGCCACCACGCCGGTGAAACAGCAGCTCGATGCCGAGGAGCACAAGATCATCATGGCCATGAATTCGGAGGCGTTCCGCACTGCGGTGAAGAAGTTCACCAGCAAGGGGAAATAGCCGCCACGCGGCCGCTGGCTCACCCCTTCACCGGGCCATTCCTCTGCATGAAATCGAAATCGCAGCCCTCGTCGGCCTGCAAGATGGTCTCGTTGAACAGCCAGGCGTAGCCGCGCCGTGCCTCCTCGGGCGCAGCCGCCGGCTTCAAGCCAGCGCGACGCCGCTCCAGTTCGGCAGCGTCGACCAGCAGCTCGATGCTGCGCTTGGCCACATCGAGGCGGATCATGTCGCCGTTCTGCACCAGCGCGAGCGGCCCGCCGACGGCGGATTCCGGGGTGATGTGCAGCACGATGGTGCCGAACGCGGTGCCGCTCATGCGCGCGTCCGAGATGCGCACCATGTCCTTGGTGCCGCCGCGCGCGAGCTTCTTCGGAATCGGCAGATAGCCGGCTTCCGGCATGCCCGGCGCACCTTTGGGGCCGGCATTGCGCAGCACCAGCACGTCGTCGGCGGTGACGTCGAGATCGGGATCGTCGACTCGCAAGGTCATGTCCTCGACGGATTCGAACACCACCGCGCGCCCGGTATGCTGCAACAATTTCAGGCTCGCAGCCGATTGCTTGATCACTGCGCCGCGCGGCGCGAGATTGCCGTGCAGGATGGCGAGGCCGCCCTCTTTCTTGATCGGATTATTGCGCGGGCGGATCGCATCCTGGCCTGGCACGTCCTCCGCATTCGCCGCGACATCGCGCAGCGTCTGGCCGGTGATGGTCTTGGCATCGAGATCGACGAGGTCGCCGAGCTGCGCGAGCAATTTCGGCACGCCGCCGGCGTGGTGGAAGTGCTCCATGTAGTGCTCGCCGGACGGCTTGAGATCGACCAGCACCGGCACCTCGCGGCCGATCTGGTCGAACGCTTCGAGATCGAGCCGGTGCGGAGAGCGGTGCGCCATCGCGGTCAGATGGATCAGGCCGTTGGTCGAGCCGCCGATCGCCTGGAGCACGACCTGTGCGTTCTTGAACGATGCCGGCGTCAAGATTTCGCTCGGCTTCGGCCCCTTGGCCTTGGCCATCTGCGCGGCAACCTTGCCGCTGGCCTCCGCCAGGCGGAAGCGCTCGGCATGCGGCGCGGGAATCGTCGCGCTCATCGGCAGCGACAGGCCCATCGCCTCGATCATGCAGGCCATGGTCGAGGCCGTTCCCATCACCATGCACGTGCCGACCGATGGCGCGAGGCGGCCGTTCACCGCCTCGATCTCGGCATCGTCCATGTCGCCGGCGCGATATTTCGCCCAGAGACGGCGACAATCGGTGCAGGCGCCCAGCACCTCGCCCTTGTGATGGCCGACCACCATGGGACCGACCGGAATGACCACCGTCGGCAGGTCGGCGCTGATCGCCGCCATCACCTGCGCCGGCAGCGTCTTGTCGCAGCCGCCGATCACGATCACCGCATCCATTGGCTGGGCCCGGATCATCTCCTCGGTGTCCATCGCCATCAGGTTGCGCAGGTACATCGAGGTCGGATGCGCAAAGCTCTCGGCGATCGAGATGGTCGGGAACACGAACGGCATCGCGCCCGACAGCATCACGCCGCGCTTGGCGGCTTCGATGATCTGCGGGACGTTGCCGTGGCAGGGATTGTAGTCGCTATAGGTGTTGGTGATGCCGACGATCGGGCGCTGCAGCGCGTCGTCGGAATAGCCCATCGCCTTGATGAACGCCTTACGCAGGAACAGCGAGAAGCCGGCATCGCCATAGCTCGTCAGACCCTTGCGCAAGCCACTCGTCATCATGCCACTCCTTCTAGATCACCATCGTGGTACAGCGTGCCCCTCGATTGTCAATAAGGCCGGCCGATAGAGTTGCACCTTCCAGCTCCGGGCACCGGCTGGCACAGGAATGGATCGCGGGCGAGGCCGGCGCTAGTCCGCAAACTTCTGCTGCAGGCGTCCATCACGGAACGCCACTGCCCCGGCCGCGTTGGAAGACCAAGCATTAGCCTCGGTCTCACCTCGGACGCGGCAGGTGACAGTCTCTCGGAACATGTCACCTCGCACGGCTGACCGAGCGGCTTGAACAATGAGGGTCTGCGGAGCGATGCGGGCCGGTTTGTTCATCGCATTGATTGCAGCGGCCTACTTTGGCGGGCAGGTCCAGGATTCTTTCGCGCAAAAGCGACTGCCGGCTTCTCCGAGCGAATCCACGAAAGTGTCTCCAAGAAAGGAAGGCACTCCCAGAAAGGAGACGGCGCGATCTGCGGACCCGTATACGGTGGGCTTCGTAACGGGCACGCCACAATGCACTGAATTCGCGCTCGCTCAGGACATTGCGACCACGCTCGCCGGCGGCCAAGAGAGCGGTCCTCAGGGCCAGGTCGCATTGCGGGTTCTGCCAATGGTGGGAAACGGCGGTGTCCGCAACGTCCTCGATGTGCTCACTCTCGCAGGCGCCGACGTGGCGATCGCGCCCGTCGCTCTGGTCGAGCGGCTCCGGCAGACAAGGACCTTCGGGGATATTTCAGACAGGCTGACCTACATTGCGCCGCTCCATATCGAAGAGTTCCATCTTCTCGCGCGGCCGGAGATCGGAAGCCTGACGGAGCTTTCGGGAAAGAGGGTCGATCTCGGGGACGACGGCAGTGCCGGCGCTATCCTCGGCCGCGAAGTGTTGAACCGTCTGGGCATCAAGATCAGTGAGACGAACTTGGGTCCGGAGGCCGCGCTGGATGGTCTGAGGAAGGGAGATCTCTCCGCCGCTCTGATCGTCTCAGGAAAACCGGTCAACTTCCTGACGCAGGTCTCGCAGCTCGACAATATTCACCTCCTGCCAATCCCCTACTTCAAGGAGCTGCTGCAACAAGATTATCTGCCATCGACGCTCCGCCATAAGGACTACCCGAATATGATCGCCGCCGAAGCAAGCGTCGACACGATCGCGATCAAATCCGCTCTCTTCGCCTACAACTGGCTGAGCGGCAGCGAGCGGTTTCGGTTGCTGGAATTCTTCGTCCAGACATTGTTCACGCGCTTTCCTGAATTTCTAACGGGCGCACATCACCCCAAATGGCGCGAGGTGAACCTGGCCGCGGAGCTCCCCGGATGGCGACGATTCCGGCCGGCAGAGCGCTGGCTCCAGCAACAATCCGGCGGCGAGGCCGCGCTTCGCAAGGCGTTCGGCCGGTTCCTCGAAGGAAAGCCGAGCGACAATCCGCCAGACCGGGAAGAATTATTCCGGGACTTCCTGCGCTGGCGAGAACGCAATCCGGATAAGTGACCAAGATTTGGCAGGCAAATGTGGGAGGTGTCGATGCGCAACGCGCTTGTGAGCGCAGCCTTGGCTGCGTTGCTCGCCTTGATCGCCGATGTGAGGCATTCTGCCGCCCAATTTGCTCCCTTCTTTCCGCCGACGCCGCAGACACTCGCACCGTCCAACGCGCCACCGGCCGACAAGGCCGAGCGCATCAGGACAGCCCCTCACCGAAGCACCAAGGCGCACAGGAAGCACGAAACCGTTCGTCCGCCACCCAATAAGCGGAAGGTCGCCGAAAAAAACGGATACAAGCGGGTCAGCGATCTCGTGAATTTCCCAAAGTTCTTTCCGGGCCTCGGCATCATTTTCGTGAAGCCCGACACGTTGCCGCTGGGGCCGTTCCTGTGCTTCGATCGCAGGGATCGTCTGGTGGCGACCGTGTACATGGTCCCCAACAAGGACATCGACGATCACAAATCATTGGAGGGAGCGGGATCCGCAGCACCGGTTGACCACGTCAGCCTCTACTTCAACGCGGGTCACCCCGGGGTGGACGTGCCGCATTACCATGTGGTGCTCTGGCATGTGACCAAGAACCAGGAATCGCGCGTTGCAAAATGACGCGCAACTCGCGCGGTGGATCATCCGGCCGGCGACTACCGCTTAGTCCAATCGATGATCCGGCTCGGATCGGCGTCGTACTCCATGCTGCAGAACGCGCCGCCCTGGAAATAATCGCCGACCGGATCCGGCTTCAGCTTGGCCTGCTCGGCCATCGCGTGCTCGCGAAAATCCTCCGCGCGTCCCGTGGGGCGGTAGCCAAGTTCGTAGGCGCGACTGTTGTCCCACCAGGCGCGCTCGTTGAGGGAGGCGCCGTAGAAGATTTCGAAATGGATGTCGGGATGTTCGAGCCCGATGCGGCAGAGCTGCACCAAATCGTCGGGCTTGAGCCAGATCGAGAGCCGGCGCTGGTCGAGCGGCATGTCGCCGAAATTGCCGATGCGCAGGCACGTGACTTTCAGCCCGTGCTTGTCGGCGTAGAGCGCACCGACCGCCTCGCCGAACACCTTGCTGACGCCGTAGCGGCCGTCGGGGCGCGGCGTGACGTCGGTGCCGATCTTGTGGTGGCGCGGATAGAAGCCGACCGCGTGGTTCGACGAGGCGAACACCACGCGCTTGACGCCCTTGCGGTAGGCCGCCTCGAACAGATTGTAGCCGCCGATGATGTTGGCCTGGAGGATTTGATCCCAGGTGCCTTCGACCGAATAGCCGCCGAAATGGATGATGCCCTCGACGCCCTCGCAGATCGCCTCGCACTGCGCCAAATCGGCGAGATCCGCCGCCTTGAACTGCTCGTTCGCTCCGAGATCGGCCGGCGGCTTGATGTCGGAGAGCAGGAGGTCCGGATAGATCGGCGGCAGCAATTTGCGCAGGCGCGTTCCGATCCCGCCCGAAGCTCCCGTCATCAAGATGCGCATGTCGTTCCCCGTCGTTGCAACCGATTTGCGGCCGTAGATATCTGATGCTAGCAGACTTGGACAGAGGGAACGCAACAACGAGAACCGCACATGAACGATGCATCGTCCCATAACCAAGGCTGGCGCCCGGCGACCTATTACCCTGACCCCGCGATAAGAGCACTCGATCCCCGCTTCGAAAAATACTGGCTGAAGCTTTCGGCGGTGGAGCGGCTGGCGACCGGCCTGCGCTGGGCCGAAGGGCCAGTGTGGTTCGGCGACGGGCGTTATCTGCTCTGCAGCGATATTCCAAACCAGCGTATCCTCAAATGGGAGGAAGAAACTGGCGCGGTCAGCGTGTTCCGCAAACCTTCCAACTTCGCCAACGGCAACACCAGGGATCGCCAGGGCCGGCTGATCACCTGTGAGCATGGCGGCCGTCGCGTGGTGCGCACCGAATATGACGGCAGCATCACCGTGCTGATGGATCAATTCAACGGCAAGCGGTTGAACTCGCCGAACGATGTCGTCGTTAAATCGGACGGCTCGATCTGGTTCACCGACCCGACCTTCGGCCTGCTCGGCAATTACGAGGGCTACAAGGCCGAGCCCGAGATCGAGCCGAACGTCTATCGGCTCGATCCCGCGACCGGCAAGGCGACCATCGTCGCCGAGGGTGTGCTGGGGCCGAACGGGCTGTGCTTCTCGCCCGACGAGAAGATCCTCTATGTCGTGGAATCGCGTGGGGTGCCGAACCGAAAGATCCTCGCCTATGACGTCTCGCCTGAAGGCACCACGATCTCGAACAAGCGGGTTCACATCGACGCAGGTCCCGGCACGCCCGACGGCATGCGCTGCGACATCGACGGCAATCTCTGGTGCGGCTGGGGCATGGGCGATCCCGAGCTCGACGGCGTCGTCGTGTTCGCGCCCGACGGCGTCATGATCGGCCGCATCGCCCTGCCCGAACGCTGCGCCAATCTCTGCTTCGGCGGCGTCAAGCGCAACCGCCTGTTCATGGCGGCGAGCCAGTCGATCTATGCGCTGTATGTGAACACGCAGGGCGCGGTGGGGGGATAGGCTCTCCACCGTGACGGTCTCGTAGGGGGCAAGACGAAAAGCGTGCCCACCTTTCTTACTCGTCGCAAGAAAGATGGTGGGCACGTCACGCGAAGAGCGCGCCTTTGCCCATCTTACGAGATCCCTCTTCCGTCATTGCGAGCGAAGCGAAGCAATCCAGACTGTCTCCGCGGAAGGATTCTGGATTGCTTCGCTTCGCTCGCAATGACGAAACGAAAACGCCGGAGCGGTTTCCCGCTCCGGCGCTTTGTTCGTTCGGTCGCTGAAACTTACGCCGCGTTGAAGCCGGCGATCGCCTTCACTTCGAGGAAGTCCTCGAGGCCGTACTTGCCCCACTCGCGGCCGTTGCCGGACTGCTTGTAGCCGCCGAACGGCGCGGTGCGGTCGTTGGGTACGCCCTGGAGGTTGACGTTGCCGGCGCGGATCTGGCGCGCGACGCGCTTGGCATCATCGACCGTCGGGCCCGAGACGTAGCCGGCGAGACCATAGGGCGTGTCGTTGGCGATGCGCACGGCGTCGGCTTCGTCCTTGGCGCCGATGATGGTCAGCACCGGTCCGAAGATTTCTTCGCGGGCGATCGTCATCTCGTTGGTGACGTCGGCGAAGATGGTCGGACGGACGTAGAAGCCCTTGTTGACGCCCTCGGGCAGGCCCGGGCCGCCGGCGACGAGCGTTGCGCCCTCGTCGATGCCCTTCTTGATCAAGGCCTGGATCTTGTCCCACTGGCCGCGATTGACGACCGGACCGATGGTGGTGCCTTCGCCGCGCGGATCGCCGGCCTTGGTCTTGTCGGCGACGGCCTTCGCGATCGCGGCGACTTCCTTCATCTTCGACAGCGGCACGATCATGCGCGAGGGCGCGTTGCAGGACTGGCCGGAGTTGTTGAACATGTGCATCACGCCGCCGGTCACTGCCTTCTGCAGGTCCGCGCCTTCGAGGATGACGTTCGGCGACTTGCCGCCGAGTTCCTGACTGACGCGCTTCACGGTGGGAGCCGCGCGCTTTGCCACGTCGATGCCGGCGCGGGTCGAGCCGGTGAAGGAGATCATGTCGATATCGGGGTGCTCGCTCATGGCGGCGCCGACCTCGGGCCCGAGACCATTGATGAGATTGAACACGCCCTTCGGCACGCCGGCCTCATGCAGGATTTCCGCGAAGATCAGCGCCGAGGTCGGGGTGAACTCCGACGGCTTCAGGATCATCGTGCAGCCGGCGGCGAGCGCAGGCGCGACCTTGCAGGCGATCTGGTTGAGCGGCCAGTTCCAGGGAGTGATCATGCCGACCACCCCGATCGGCTCGCGCAGCACCATGGCGGTGCCGACCGGCTCCTCGAAATGATAGTTCTTGAGCACGTCGAGCGTGGTCATCAGATGGCCAAGGCCAGCGCCGGCCTGCAGCTTCTCGGCCATTGGCAGCGGCGCACCCATCTCGTCGGAGACGGCGGCACCGATTTCCTTCAGACGGCCCTTGTAGATCTCGATGATTTTAGACAGCAGCGCGACGCGCTCCTCGCGGCTGGTCTGGGAGAACGTCGCAAAAGCGCGCTTGGCGGCCGCGACCGCCTTGTCGACATCTGCCTTGGAGCCCAGCGCAACCTCGTACATCGCCTCTTCCGTCGCCGGATTGATCACGGCGGTGGACTTCTTGACGGCGGGATCGACCCAGGCGCCGTCGATGTAGAATTGCATGCGATTGACCATCGTTAACCTCTTCTTGGGGGCTTGGAGGGGGCGTTTCGGCAGGCATCCTTGCACGAAAGCGCCGGCAGTTGAACCCGCCATATGCGGGGCCAGCGTTGCGGCGAGCGGAGGTTATATGAGCCGATGGCGGGAGCGAGGCAAGCGCGGCTCGGCTCAGCGTCGCGACATTTCATGTCGCGCCTTGTCCGGGACACGAGATCAGAGCGCGTGCAAACACGCGCTTTGCCCCGGACGCAGCGCAGCACTTCCCTTGCGATGCGAAGCATCGTCCAGTTCAGTGATGCGCTGCAGAGCCGGGGCCCATGCAGGCCGTTACCTCGACTACACCGCCATCTTCCGATGCAGCACCGGCGCGCCGGTGGTGAGGCTCTCGGCCGCATCGATGATGGCATTGGCATCGATACCGTAATGCCGATACAGGTCAGCGATGGTGCCGGTCTGGCCGAACTGCTCGATGCCGAGCGCCTCGACGCGATGGCCGCGGACGCTGCCGAGCCAGCCGAGCGCGGCAGGATGGCCATCGATCACGGTCACGATGCCGCAGTCGCGCGGCAGTGGCGCCAGCAGTTTCTCGATGTGGCTGAGATGCTGCAGACCGCGACGGTCGCGGCGCAATTTCCGTGCGGCGGTCCAACCGGCATGCAGCCGGTCGGCCGAGGTGATCGCGAGCAGGCCGACGTCGCGGCGGCTCTCGCCGATGAAGCCGGTCGCCTCGATGGCCTCGGGCGCGACTGCGCCGGTATAGGCGATCACGACCTCGGCATTCGGGCCCGGCTTGCGCAGCCAATAGGCGCCATCCGTGATGCCCTGCCTCAGCTCCGGCGTCATGATCCGCTGCGCCTGCTCGATGCTGCGCGTGGAGAGGCGCAAGTAAACCGAGCCGCCCTCGCCTGGATCGCGCTGCATGTGATCAAAGCCGAAAGCCATGATCACGGCGAGTTCGTCGACGAAGGCCGGCTCGAACGAGGCGAGCCCATCCTGCGCCATGCCGATCAAGGGCGTTGCGATCGACTGATGCGCGCCGCCCTCGGGCGCGAGCGTGATGCCGGACGGCGTCGCCGCCGCCATGAAGCGTGCATCCTGGTAGCAGGCATAGTTCAGCGCATCGAGACCCCGCTCGATGAAGGGATCGTAGAGCGTGCCGACCGGCAGCAGGCGCTCGCCATTGATCTGGTGCGACAGGCCGAGCGCCGAGAGCATGATGAAGAGGTTCATTTCGGCAATGCCGAGCTCGAGATGCTGGCCCTTGGGCGAAGCATCCCAGTTATAGGTCGATGGAATTTTCTCGCTGCGGAATAAGTCCGCTTTCTCCGCGCGGGCGAACAGGCCGCGCCGGTTCACCCACGGGCCGAGATTGGTGGAGACGGTGACGTCGGGCGAGGTCGTGACGATACGCTTTGCCAATTCGCTGTCGCTGCGCGCGATCTCGTTCAGCACGAGGCCAAAGCCCTGCTGGGTCGACATCTGCGGCGATGGCTTGAACGTGAGTTGAGGCACCTCGACGACGGGAGCCGTCAGCCGGCGGCCGTCCTGATTGAACGGCACCCGCGCGAGGAAAGCTTCCAGTTCGGCCGCATCCTGCGTCAGCCCTTCGAACTTGTCCCATTCATGGCCGGGCCGGATGTTCTGGCTGTCGCGATACTTCTCCATCTGCGCGACGGTCATCAGGCCGGCGTGGTTGTCCTTGTGGCCCTGGAATGGCAGGCCGACGCCCTTGATGGTGTAGGCAATGAAGCAGACGGGGCGATCGTGGTCGATGGAGTCGAAAGCCTCCAGCATGCTCGCCATATCGTGGCCGCCGAGATTCGACATCAGCGCCAGCAGCTCCTCGTCGCTGCGCTGGTCGATCAGTTTGGTGATCGGGCCCTGGTCGCCGATCTCGTCATGCAGATGCTTTCGGAAGGCAGCACCGCCCTGGAAGCACAGCGCCGCATAGAGTGCGTTCGGGCAATTGTCGATCCAGCGCTTGAGCGCCTCGCCGCCTGGTTCCGCAAATGCCTCGCGCATCAGGCGGCCGTATTTCACGATCACCACGTCCCAGCCGAAATTGCGGAACATGGTCTCGAACTTTTCCCAGAGCCCCTCGCGCACGACGGCGTCGAGCGACTGGCGGTTGTAGTCGACCACCCACCAGGTGTTGCGCAGGCCGTGCTTCCAGCCCTCGGCAAGCGCTTCGAAGATGTTGCCCTCGTCCATCTCGGCATCGCCGACGAGGGCAATCATCCGCCCCTCGCGGCGATCCTTCATCCAGCCGTGTGCCTTGACGTAGTCCTGCACCAGCGAAGAGAACAGCGTCTGCGCCACGCCGAGGCCGACCGAGCCGGTGGAGAAATCGACGTCGTCGACGTCCTTGGTGCGCGAGGGATAGGACTGCGCGCCCTTGAAGCCGCGAAAGTTCTCCAGTTTCTCGCGGGTCTGGCGGCCGAACAGATACTGGATGGCGTGGAACACCGGGCTCGCATGCGGCTTCACCGCGACGCGATCCTCAGGGCGCAGCACATGGAAATACAGCGCCGACATGATGGTCGCGAGCGAGGCGGACGAGGCCTGGTGGCCCCCGACCTTGAGGCCATCCGCATTGGGACGAACATGGTTGGCGTGGTGGATGGTCCAGGAGGACAGCCACAGCGTCTTGCGGGCGAGCGCGGTCAACGTGTCGAGACGGGCGGAATCAACGGGCATGGCGATGCTCCGGGAAATATGCACCGATCATACGCCTGCGAGCCGCGTCAAACTTCTCAATTTTTCGCGCCATACCAATCGATTTTGGGATATTTTACCAATGCAACGCCGCAAGATGCAGGTTCCATCCCAATGCCAGGGCTCGACGCCATCGACCGTAAGATCCTCAGCCACCTCCAGAACGACAGCCGCCTGACCATGCAGGAGCTCGCCGACAAGGTCGGGCTCTCGGTCTCGCCCTGCCACCGCCGGGTCAAGCTGCTGGAGGAGCGCGGCGTCATCTCGCGCTACGTCGCGACCGTGGATCAGAAGGCGCTGGGGCTGCATGTCAGCGTCTTCATCTCGATCAAGCTGGCGCGGCAGAAGGAGGAGGACCTCAACCGCTTCGCCCGTGCCATCTCCAAATGGGACGAGGTCTTGGAGTGCTATCTGATGACCGGCAATCGCGACTATCTGCTGCGCGTCGTCGCTGCCGACCTCGCCTCCTACGAGACATTCCTGAAGACCAAGCTGACCCGGCTCGACGGCATCGCCTCGATCGAATCGAGCTTTGCGCTGAGCCAGGTGAAGTATTCGATCGCACTGCCGGTGTGATGGCCGTTGGTCACTGCTCTTGTCCGCCGAAGCCTTGGCGAAGACGGATGCGGGGGAGGGAGCGCACTGCCGCTGCGGCTACACCATCACCGCCACGGCTGCACGATGATCTTGGTGTGGGCTTCAGGGTTGGCGAGATCCGTGAAGGCTTTCGCGACGCCGTCGATGCCGACCTTCGCCGTCACCATCGCCGCCGCATCCACCTGCCCCTCGGCAATCAGCCGAAGTGACGCCGCGAATTCCTCCGGCGTGTAGCCGAGCACGTATTGCACATTGAGCTCCTTCATGATGCCGAGCATCGGCTCGCTTCTGTCGGTCTCCATGCAGACGCCGACCACGACGATGCGCGCATCGCGCGGGGCACCTTCGAACACCTGTTGGAGCAGGCCGGGCACGCCGACACATTCGAAGATGATCGCGGGCTTGAGCGCCGGCTGCATGGCCTGGAACGGGGGCCGCGCCGCCTTCTCGGCTTCCGACATCTGCGCGTGCTCCGCCCAGGTCGCGTAGGGCTGCGAAACTCTGGGATCGACGACGATGTCGGCACCCAGCTTTGCCGCCAGCGCGCGACGCGCCGGGGAATAATCGGCAGCGACGATCGGATGCAGGCCCCTGATCTTCAGTGCGGCGATCACCGCGAGCCCGACCGGGCCGCAGCCGATCACGAGCGGCACCTCGCCGCCGCTTATATTGGCTTTGGCGACGGCGTGGACGCCGACCGCCAGCGGCTCGGTGAGCGCGGCGTGCTCCGGCGCAAGTCCGTTGGGCACCTCGAGCAGCAGCGCTTCACTGAGCAGCATCGCCTCCGCATAGCCACCGACGTTGTCGTTGGAATAGCCGATGCCTTCGACACCGCCAGGTGTCACCAGCGCCGGCAGCGAGCAGACGTGTGTGCCCCGCTTGAGCCTGCGTGCCGTGCCGGGACCGTAATCGACGATCTCGCAGCAGAACTCGTGCCCGAACACGACCTCACGGCTAAGGTCCATCGGCTTGCGCCCGACCTTCCGCGCCATCTCGACCATGCGGGGGGCGTGCTGACGTGCATGCAAATCGGAGCCGCAGATGCCGCAGGCGAGCGTCTTGACCAGGACCTGACCATTGCCGGGTTTCGGCTCAGCCATCCGATCGACGACAATCTCTCCGTTCCTGAAAATCGCGGCGCGCATCGGGCTCCTCCCTCATCGTTGGAGCCTTTGATAGCACGAAGTGGAAACCGCGATATTGCGTCAGGCGTTCGGGGAGCGCTCTTCCAGAACCAGGAGCTGGGCGCGGCGGACGCGCTCGCGATGGGCGATGTAGAGACCGCTCGCGACGATGAAGGCCGCGCCGACGATGGTCCAGATGCTCGGCACCTCGCCGAAGATGAAGAAACCGAGAATGCTGACCCACAACAATTGCGAGTAGGAAAACGGCGCCAGCACCGAAGCATCGCCATAGCGATAGGCCAGCACGACGATCCACTGACCGGCGGTCGAGGCAACCCCGATGAAGATGCCGAGTGCGATCGCGGTCCAGGATGGCGTCACCCAGACGAACGGCACGATTGCGGTGAGGATCGCAAGGCCGGTCAGCGAGGAATAGGCCATGGTGGTGACGACGGCTTCCCGCCCGCTCATCATCCGCGTCAGGATCAGCGTGCCGGCCCAGCAGGCCGCGGAGACGACGGGGAAGAACGCCGCTGGATGAAACGCGCTGGTGCCCGGGCGCAGGATGATCAGCACGCCGACGAGGCCGAGCGCGGTCGCGAACCAGCGGCGCATGCCGACCTTCTCGCCGAGGAAGACGATCGAGAGCGCAGTGACGAACAGCGGCGCGACGAAGCCGGTGGCGGACGCCTCCGCGATCGGCAGGAAGCCGAGGCCCGTAATGAAGAACAGCGAGGAGCCGAGCAGCACCGCGCCGCGCATCACGTGCAATCCGGGACGCTCGGTGCGCATCGCGTAGTACGGCGAGGACCGCAGCATCACCGGCGTGAAGATCAGCGCGAAGGTGAGGAAGCGGATCCAGGTGATCTCGATCGAAGGCAGGCTGGTCGAGAGATATTTCGCGGCGGTGTCGGAGCAGCCGAGAAACACGGTCGAAAGCAGGATCAGTGCGATGCCCTTGAAGGGATGGTCGACGCGCGCAGGCGCGCGGCGAGCCTGCTGCTTCTTCTCCGGCACAGGCATGGGAATACTGTCGAGCCTTGCGGCTGCGGCGGGCGGCGGTGTCACGATGGGAACCCGGCAGAAATGCGAATCGAGAACAGCCGTAAAAAACGACAAATGCCCCGCCTTCACAACTTCCGAAAACAGGATGCCGATATGCGCGAGCCGCCGCGCGCGTCAATGCTCCGTTAATTTTGCCCGTTGTGCACTACAGCATAGGCAGGCCGCGCGGCTTCGGCCCGCGCAGAAACGCCGCATCGAGCGCGGCCACCTCGTCCTTCGTCAGCACCAGATCGCCTGCCGCCGCATTTTCACCCGCATGTTCCGCGGATGACGCCTTCGGGATCGCAAACACCGTAGTCGCACGGGTGAGGAAGCTCAGCGCGACCTGACGCGGCGTCGCACGACGCGCCTCCGCGATGCGCGCGAGCACCGCGCCGCCCCTGGTGTTGCTCGCCGGAAAATCGTCGTGACCGAATGGCGAATAGGCGACGACGGCCACGCCATGCTGCACGCACCACGGGATCACGGCATGCTCGATGGCGCGTTCCTTCAGATGATAGAGCACCTGATTGCAGGCGATCCGCCCTTCGCCGGAGACAGCGAGAATCTCGTCCAGATCGTCGGCATCGAAATTTGAGACGCCCCAGGATTTGACTTTGCCTGATTTCACCAGTTCCTCGAATGCCGCGACGGTGTCTTCCAGCGGATAGGAACCGCGCCAGTGCAGCAGGTAGCAATCGAGACGATCGGTCTTGAGCCGCTTCAGCGAGCGCTCGCACGCCGTGATGGTTCCCCGGCGCGAGGCGTTGCTCGGCAGCACTTTTGAAACGAGGAACACCTCATCGCGCCGGCCTGCAATCGCATCCGCGATGACGAGCTCGGCATCGCCATACATTTCGGCAGTGTCAATATGAGTCATGCCGAGATCGAGCCCGCGCTGAAGCGCCGCGATCGCGCGCTTGCGGTCGCCGTGGTCGAGATACCAGGTGCCCTGCCCGATGACGGAAACGTTGGCGCCGGTCTTGCCGAAAGGGTTTGTGTTCATGTTTATTCCTTCAGGTGCTCTAGAGACCGCTGATATCCGCGACCAGCACGCTGCCGGTCGAGGACTCCGTGATATAGAGCCGATCCTTGTTTTCGCCACCAATCGCCACATTGGTGCAATTCGGTCCCGCGCAGGACTTGATCCGCGCGATCAGTTCGCCGTTGGGCGCGAATACGAAGACGTGGCCGAGCGAAGCGTGGCCGACGAACAGCCGGCCCTTGGCATCCATGGTCATGCCATTGGGGCCGCTGGTGCCGAACAGCGAGCAGAAGCGACCGACCTTCGACACGCTGCCATCCTTCATGAACGGCATCCGCCACACCGCGTTGTCGCGCGTCATGGCGACGAACAGCACGGTCTCGGTCGGGTCGAGCACGAGGCCGTTCGGGCTGATGCCGGTGTCGATCAGGCAATCGAGCCGTCCATTCGATGCGAGCCGATAGACCCGGCCGCTGGGATCATGCAGGCCGGTCTGGCCCTGGTCGGTGAAATAAATGTCGCCATTGGACGCAAGGTGCAGGTCGTTGCAGCCGCGGAACGATTCCGAATTGCGCGCGGTCAGGATGGGCTTGACGCGCCCGGCTCTGGCATCGAACTCCATGATGCCGTGCATGTAGTCGGCCACCAGGATGCGGCTGCCGGCTGCGATCTTCAGCCCGTTCGGCCAGCCCTCGTATTCAATCACGAGCGACCATTCACCGTCAGGCGCGATGCGGAAGATGCGGCCGAACGGAATGTCGACGATGTAGAGATTGCCGTCCCTGTCGAATGACGGCCCCTCGATGAAACTATCGGTCGGGATGTTCGGCCGGTTGGCATCGGCCCAATCGGTTCGCACGCCCTTGCGGCGAAACTTGTCCGGCATTGCGGAGAACAGCCTGGTCTCGATCAGGCGCGGCGGCGTTTCCAGGTACATGATTGTTGTTATGGATGTTGAGGCGGAGCGCGGCAGCATAGGGCACAATCGGGGGCGCGTCGATTGGGGCGGGGCATGGCCGCCCCGCCCTCACTGTCATTCCCCGCGAAGGCGGGGAATCCAGTACGCCGCAGCTTCTCGATGACCCACTGCCGTCTCGGAGTACTGGATCGCCCGGTCAAGCCGGGCGATGACAGCAGAGTCTGCGGCGACGACCGGGAACGACGCCCCTACCCCGCCGCTCCCGCCACCTTCGCCGGCTTCACCGGCACGTCCGTCGCCGCAATCAAACGCTTCAGCTCGGGGATGCAGGAGCCGCAATTGGTGCCGGCCTTGAGCTTGGCGCCGATCTCGGGGGCGGTGCGTGCGCCGCCAGCGATGGTGTCGCAGATGGTGCCGCGGCCGACGCCGAAGCAGGCGCAGACGATCGGGCCGGTCGAGGCGGCGCCTTCGCTGGACTTGCCCGATAGCAGCATGCGGCGTTGATCGTCGGTGACTTGATCGGCGACGAACAGGCTCTTGACCACCTCCCAATCGCCGGCGTCGTGCGCGGGACCGACGAACAGGCAGGTGTCGATGCGGTCGCCCGCGAACGAGGCGGCGCGATAGACCCCGCCGCCGAAGTCGCGATATTCGGCAACGTCTTCGCCCGCGACGTTCTCGAGCCAGGCGGGCCAGCGCGAAAGATCTGCGTTGTCGGCGAACAGATAGCCGAAGCCGCCGGCGACCGTGACGCGGGTCCACAACAGGTTTGGCGGCAGGTCGAGCTGCTTGCGCGACAGCGCAAACCCGCGGAACACGAATTCATAGGGCGCGATCGCAGCGGGCGTCGCTTTGGATTCCGGCTGCCCGGAGAACGGGTCGGTGAAGGACTGCACCAGCGCACCAACCCGGCCATGCGAGGTGTTCATCGCGCTCCAGTGGATCGGCACGAACAGCGTGCCGCGCTGCTGCCCTTCGCTGACGACAGCCTTCAGGATGCACTGGCCGTAATCGGTGGTGATCCGGGCATAGCTGTCATGAGCGATGCCGTATTTGCTGGCGTCGTCGGGATGGATCTCGACAAACGGCTCGGGCAGATGCGCGCCCAGCCGCTGGCTGAGACCCGTGCGCGTCATGGTGTGCCATTGGTCGCGGATGCGCCCGGTGTTGAGCCGCAAGGGGCGCGCCGGCCCCGTCTCGCCGCGCAGCGCCGGCACCTCCGGCGCGACGAAGCGGCCCTTGCCGTCATTGTTGAAGAAGCCGCCTTGCGCGAAGAACCGCTCGCCAGGCAGCCCGCCTTCCCGCACCGGCCACTGCACCGGCCTCAACGCATCGAACGCTTCGTCCGACAGCGAGGTCAGCGCGCCGATGTCGAAATCGCGGCTGCCGTCGTTCTCGAAGGCCGAGAGCGCGGCATGCTCGCGGAAGATGTCCGCGGCGGATTTGTAGTTGAAACTGTCGCCGAAGCCGAGGCGCTTTGCGGTCTCGCTCAAGATCCACCAATCGGGGCGCGCCTCGCCCGGCGCCGGCAGGAACGAGCGCTGGCGCGAGATGCGCCGCTCGGAATTCGTCACCGTGCCGGATTTCTCGCCCCAGGCCAGCGCCGGCAGCAGCACGTGCGGGCCGGCCTCGACGGTGTCGTTGGAGAGCACGTTCTCGGAGATGACGAACAGTTCGAGCTTCTTCAGCGCATCGCGAACCATGTCGGCATCTGGCAGCGACACCGCCGGGTTGGTGCCCATCACCCACAGCGCCTTGACCTCGCCGCGGTTGATCGCCTCGAACAGCTGCACCGCCTTCAATCCCTCATGCGTCGCAATGCGCGGCGCCTTCCAGAACCGCCTGACACGATCGATGTCGGGCGGCGTGAAACCCATGTGAGCGGCGAGCATGTTGGCGAGGCCGCCGACCTCGCGGCCGCCCATCGCGTTGGGCTGGCCCGTGAGCGAGAACGGCGACGCACCAGGCTTGCCGATGCGGCCCGTGGCAAGATGGCAGTTCAGGATCGCGTTGACCTTGTCGGTGCCCTGCGCCGACTGGTTGACCCCCTGCGAATAGAGCGTGACGACCTTCGCGGTCTCGCGAAACATCTTGAAGAAGTTGGCGACGTCCTGCTCGGACAGGCCCGTGGCAAGCGCCGTCGCGGTGACGCTGCCGGCAATGCCCCGCGCACGCGCCAGTGCATCGTCGAATCCGCTCGTGTTCTGCGCGATGTAATCCTGATCGAGCGCGCCGTTGTCGGCGAGATGGACGAACAGGCCGGAGAACAGCGCGGTGTCGGTGCCGGGCTTGAGGCCGAGGAAGAGATCGACATCGCTCGCGGTGTCGGTGCGGCGCGGATCGATCACGATCATGCGCGCGCCGCGCTCCCCACGGTTCTTCAGCATGCGCTGGAACAGCACCGGATGGCACCAGGCCGCATTCGAGCCGACGAAGACGAGCAAGTCGGCCTGGTCGAGATCCTCGTAGCAGCCGGGCACGGTGTCGGCGCCGAAGGCGCGGCGATGGCCGGCAACCGAGGACGACATGCACAGCCGCGAGTTGGTATCTACGTTCGCCGTGCCGACAAAGCCCTTCATCAGCTTGTTGGCAACGTAATAGTCCTCGGTGAGGAGCTGGCCGGAGAGATAGAAGGCGACCGCATCGGCGCCGTCGCGCGCCACGATGTGCTGCATGCGGTGGGCGACATGGTCGAGCGCATCGCTCCAGGCGACCCGCTCCAGCACGCCCTTGCAGCGGATCATCGGGTAGAGCAGCCGGCTTTCGAGCCCGACGGTCTCGCCGAGCGCAGAGCCCTTGGAGCACAGCCGGCCGAAATTGGCGGGATGATCAGGATCGCCCGCGATCGCCGCGCCGCCCCTGCCGTCCGGCGTCGCCAGCACGCCGCAGCCGACTCCGCAATAGGGACAGGTCGTCTTGGTGGTGCGGAGATTTGGATCGATCGCCGTCATATCAAGCCGCTTTCGAAGGCAGCGCCAGCGCGCGGCCGAACATCATGTCGGTGCGGATCGCCGCCACCTTGTCGCGATTGCGGATCAGCTCGAGGTACCAGAGCGCATCGACGGTATCGCCGATCAGCACCGCGCCGGTGAGCCGGCCGTCGGCGATGACGAGCTTCTTGTAGGTGCCGCGCCTGCGGTCCGACAGCACGAGGCTCTCGCTGCCCTCCCCGCCCATGAAGTCACCGGCGGAGAACACGCTGACGCCGGAGACCTTGAGGTTGGTCGAGACCACGCTGCCCTGATAGGCGGCGGGCCGGCCGGCGAGATGCCGTGCCAGCACGCGCGCCTGCTCATAGGCGGGCTCGACCAGGCCGTAGCAGGTGCCGCGATGCTCGGCGCATTCGCCGAGCGCGAAGATGTCGGACGAGGATGTCTGCATCACGTCGTTGACGACGACGCCGCGATTGACCGCGATCCCCGCCTCTTTCGCCAGCGCGACGTTCGGCTTGATGCCGGCGGCGAAGATCACCGCATCGGCCTCGATGCGGCTGCCGTCGGCGAGCTCGACAGCCTGGACATGACCGTCGCCGTGGATGCACTTCGTGCTGGCGTTGAGCAGGATGCGGATGCCCTTGCGCTCGACCAACATCTTGAGCAGGTCGGCCGCGGGCGCATCGAGCTGGCGCTCCATCAGCCGGTCCATCAGATGCAGCAGCGTCACGGGGGCACCGGCCTTGGCGAGACCGTAGGCAGCCTCGAGTCCGAGCAGTCCGCCACCGATGACGACGACGCGCTTCTTCGCCGCAGCCAGCGTCAACAGCAGGTCGACGTCGCGCGTATCCCGAAAGGTGTGCACGCCGGCGAGATCGGCGCCCGGCACGTTGAGCCGCAGCGGCGTCGATCCCGTGGCGAGCACCAGCTTGGAATATTCCATGCTCTCTTCGCCGGCAATCTTGAGCTCGCGGCGGCCGACATCGATCTCGGTCACGCGATAGCCGTAGCGCACCGTGACGCCGCGATGACGCCACCAGTCCGCCGGCCTGAGCTCGATCTCGTGCGAGCCGGTCTCGCCGGCCAGCACGGAGGAGAGCAGCACGCGGTTGTAAGCGAGCCGCGGTTCGTCACCGATCACGGCGACCGCGTAGCGGCCGAGCGCGGTCTTGGCGAGCTCGTCGACCAGACGCGCGGCCGCCATACCGTTACCGACGATGACAAGCGGTTCACTCACAAGACATCTCCTATTCGGCGGCCTGCGCTTGTGCGCCGTAGGCCTCGGAAATCATGTAACCGGACAACACGCCATAGGCGTCGGTCCAGGCAGTGGCGAGTTCGGGCGTCCAGGCTTGGCCAAGCCCCTTCTCCAGGGTCCACAGCAAGGTGGCGCCGACCACGGGGTAGTGCTCGGCTTTGGCGCCATAGGCGACGTGACGCTTGGCGAGCGCCGAGGCCGCGGGAAGAATCGTCTCGAGGTTCGACAGGCCGCCGACGACGGCGGCGAGCATGCCCATCAGCTTCTTGCGCTGTTCGGTCATGTCCTCGGGAAACATCGCGCGCACGGACGGAGCCACCTCGAACAGACGATCGTAGAACAGAACCGCGGCCTGCTCCGACATCGGCGCAACCTTGGAAAAGCTCTGCTGAATGAGAGTGATCTGTTCTGGCGTCATGATGTTCTCCTGTCCGTTTCGGTCTGCCTTCGTCCGCGCCATTGCGGAAAAAGTTCATGGGTCAAACGTCACCAGAGGGACTCCTCCCCGCGTACGGGGAGAAGCGACATTCGTGCCAAGTGTCTATCTTCTGAGCATGATCTGGTCGGAAAACCGCTTCACACTTTTCCGGATCATGCTCTACACACGCGCTTCGGCGAGGCTTGGCGCGCCTTCCCCCTGCGGGCCGCGACGCAGGTAGAACCACCAGGTCAGAGCGAGGCAGGAGCCGTAGAAGGCGAGATAGATTGCGAGCGCGAGCTGCGGCCCGCCGGTCATGGCGATCGACTTGCCGAAACCGCTCGGGATCAGATAGCCGCCGACGGCACCAATCGCGCCGATGAAGCCGACCGCCGCGCCGCTCTCGATGCCCGCGGCCTTCAGGGCAGCCGCACGCGCGACATCGCCCTTACCGCGCACCTTGAACAGGTTCTCCTCGCGGAAGATCGAGGGGATCATGCGGTAGGTGGAGCCGTTGCCGATGCCCGTCGTCACAAACAGGATCAGGAACATCGACAGGAAGCCGATGAAATCCTTCTGCCCGACGAAGTAGAGCACGCCGATGGTGGCGCCCGCCATCACGATGAAATTCCAGAAGGTGATGATCGAACCGCCGATCCTGTCGGCAAGCCAGCCGCCGAGCGGACGCGACAGCGAGCCGACCAGCGGGCCGAGGAAGGCGATCGCGATCGTCACCGTCGGAAACTGCGTCTTGATCAGCAGCGGAAATGCCGCGGAGTAGCCGATGAAGGACCCGAACGTACCGATGTAGAGATACGCCATGATCCAGGTGTGCTTGCGCTTGACGATGGCGAGCTGGTTCTTCACCGAAGACTTGGCCGTGGTGAGGTTGTTCATGAAAAACACCGCACCGAACACCGCGATCGCGATCGGCAGCACCCACATCAGGCCGGCATTCTGGAGGAAGATGCCGTCAACGGGAGTGGCTTGGAACAGATTGAAGACGGCGAGCGTCATCAGGATCGGGGTCAAGAGCTGCACGCTGGAAACGCCGATATTGCCGCCGGCGGCGTTGAGGCCCAGCGCCCATCCCTTCATCCGGTCGGGGAAGAAGAAGGAGATGTTGGTCATGCTGGAGGCGAAGTTGCCGCCACCAAGGCCGGCGGTCGACGCGATCAGCAACATCAGCCAGAACGGCGTGTCGGGCTGGCTGACGAAATAGGCGAGCGACAGCGTCGGGATGAACAGGACCGCCGCGCTGAAGATGGTCCAGTTACGGCCGCCGAACGTCGTCACCGCGAAGGTGTAGGGAAAGCGCATCAAGGCGCCGATCAGGCCCGGCACCGCGACGAGCTGGAACAGCTGGTCCGTGGTGTAGTGGAAGCCCGCCAGCGGAAGTTTGGTGGTCACGATGCTCCAGATCAGCCAGACCGAGAAGCCGATATGCTCGGCCACAATCGACCAGATCAGGTTGCGTCGCGCGATGGTCTTGCCAGTCGCATTCCAGAACGCCTCATCTTCGGGGCGCCAGTCTGAAATCCAAGTAGGATTCTTCGTCATTGAGTATCCCTTCTAGGCTCACCGCTGCGTCGTTGCAGGCTTAGCCTCCGGGCCACGGAGGCACGCTCCGAGGCTTCACCTCGGTGGCGAGTTCACGATGCTGATTGATGATGTTGAGGGACGTCTTCGTTGGCGTCGCGCAAAGACGGTTCAATTTCCGTGCCAATTGCGCGCACGCTGGAAATACAGGGATTTCAGGATGTTATTCGTATTGCCCGAAATTCTTGCAGGGCTTTTTCGCTCGCAAAATTTGCGATTCGCTCAATCCTTGTGCGGCGCACAAGGATTGAGCGAGCTGTCGATTATTTAGGCGCGGACGTTTCGCGCATTAAACCTTGGCTTACGCGGCCTCTACGAAGCGGTGACGCTCGTAGAGGAATTCGAGCACGCGCTGCCGGCACTTCAAATACGTGGTGTTGGTCGCGAGCTCGAGCCGCTTGCGGGGGCGCGCCAGCGGCACCTCCAACACCTCGCCGATGCGCGCGCTCGGCCCGTTCGTCATCATCACGATGCGGTCGGACAGGAGCACGGCCTCGTCGACGTCGTGGGTGATCATCAGAATGGTGTTGCCGAGCTTCTGATGCAGCGCCATCACCGAGTCCTGCAGATGGGCGCGGGTCAGCGCGTCGAGCGCGCCGAACGGCTCGTCCAGCAGCAGCACCTTCGGCTCCATGGCCAGCGCCCGCGCGATGCCGACGCGCTGCTTCATGCCGCCGGAGATTTCCGAAGGACGCTTGTCCCTGGCATGGGCCATCTGCACGAGGTTGAGATTGTGCATCACCCAGGCGTCGCGCTCGGCGCGCGACTTGGTCTTGGCGAAGACCTTGTCGACGCCGAGCTTGACGTTCTCGTAGACGGTCAGCCACGGCAGCAGGCTGTGGTTCTGAAACACCACGGCGCGATCAGGCCCCGGCGAGTTCACCTCGCGGTTTTCCAGCAGCACGCCGCCCGTGGTGGCGCCGGTCAGCCCTGCGATGATGTTGAGCAGGGTCGACTTGCCGCAGCCGGAATGGCCGATGATCGAGACGTATTCGCCCTTTTCAATCGTGAGATTGATGTCCTTCAGCACCTCCGTGGAGGCGACGCCGCGGGTGAAGACCTTGTCGATGTGGTCGAGCTTCAGATAGGCGGTCATGTACCTTCTCCTCAGTTCTGCGCGGTGCCGCGGGTTACGAACTTGCCGAGGCCCGCGATCAGGCGGTCCAGCACGAAGCCGACGATGCCGACATAGAACAGCGCCAGGATGATCTCGCTGATATGCGAGGAGTTCCACGCGTCCCAGATGAAGAAGCCGATGCCGACGCCGCCGATCAGCATTTCGGCTGCGACGATCGCAAGCCACGACAGGCCGATGCCGATGCGAAGGCCGGTGAAGATGTAGGGCGCCGCCGCCGGGATCATGATCTTTGCGAAAAACTCGAGCGGGTTGAGCTGCACCACCGCGGCGACGTTGCGGTAATCCTGAGGAATGTTTCGGATGCCGACCGCGGTGTTGATGATGATCGGCCAGATCGAGGTGATGAAGATGACGAAGATCGCCGAGGGCTGGCCGTCGCGGAATGCCGCGAGCGAGAGCGGCAGCCAGGCCAGCGGCGGAATGGTGCGGAGCACCTGGAACAACGGATCGAGCCCGCGCATCGCCCAGACCGACTGCCCGACCAGCACGCCGAGCGCGATGCCTGCGACCGCCGAGAGCGAGTAGCCGAAAGCGACGCGCTGAAGACTGGCGGACAGATGCCAGAACAAGCCCTTGTCGATGCCGCCATGATCGAAGAACGGATCGAAGATCAGCTCCCTGGTGTCCGCAAACACTTTTGACGGCGGCGGCAGTGCCGAGCCGGCTCTCCGGCAGACCAGCTCCCACACCAGGGTGAGCAGCGCGATCACGACCAGCGGCGGGATCACGCGCACGGCCGTCTCGCGTGCCATGCGTGCGTAAGCCTCAGTGCGCGGGCGACGCTTCGGCGTCAGCGCGACGACTGGCGCGACGGTTGCGGCAGACGTCGCGGTCTCACCCTCGATCTTCGTGGCAGTCATGTTCATCGCTATCTCTCTCCGGCTTAGCAAGGACGCGGCCGCCCAATGGGCGGCCGCTGGCTCCATCAGACTTCGACGCGCTTGATCGCGAGCGACTTCAGATAGGCAGCCGGATTTTCGGGATCGAACACCTTGCCGTCGAAGAAGGTCTCCTTGCCGCGCGAGGTGGAGGTGGGAATGTCGGCAGCGGCGACGCCGAGGGTCTTGGCCGCATCGCGCCACATGTCCTCGCGGTTGACCTTGGCGATCAGTGCCTTGGTGTCGAAGTTCGCCTCGTACTTGCCCCAGCGGATGTCCTCGGTGAGGAACCAGAGATCGTGGCTCTGGAACGGATAGGAGGCATGATCGCGCCAGTACTTCATGATGTGCGGAGAGTTCTCGACCACCTTGCCGTTGCCGTAGTCGAACTTGCCGGCGGTACGGTCGTAGACGTCCTCGACCGGGCAGTTGATCCACTGCCGCTTGGCCATGATGGTGGCGAGCTCCTGCTTGTTCTCGGCCTTGTCAGCCCATTGCTGGGCCTCCAGTACCGCCATCAGGATCGCCTTGGTCGCCTTCGGATATTTGTCGACGAAGGCGGCGCGCATGCCGAACGATTTCTCCGGATGCTTGTTCCAGATCTCGCCGGTATTGACCGCGGTGTAGCCGATGTCCTGGTGGACGAGCTGGAGATTCCACGGCTCGCCGACGCAGAAGCAGTCCATGGTACCGACCTTCATGTTGGCCACCATCTGCGGCGGCGGCACCACAATGGTCTCGATGTCCTTGTCGGGGTCGATACCGCCGGCGGCGAGCCAATACCGGATCCAGAGGTCGTGCGTGCCGCCGGGGAAGGTCATCGCGGCCTTCACGGCCTTGCCGGAGGCCTTCTTCTTCTCCAGCGCCGCTTTGAACGGCGCAGCATCGGTGCCGAGCTTGAGATCGGCATATTCCTTGGCGACCGAGATGCATTGGGCGTCGAGATTGAGCCGCGCCAGGATGTACATCGGCGTCGGCTGGTTGTTCTGCGTCACCTTGCCGGCCGAGATCAGATACGGCATCGGTGTGAGGATATGCGCGCCGTCGATGCCGTTGCCCTCGGAGCCGAGCACGAGGTTGTCGCGCGTGGTGCCCCAGGAGGCCTGCTTCTGCACGTCGACATCAGGCATACCGTATTTGGCGAAGAGACCCTTGTCCTTGGCGACAAACAGCGGGCCGGCATCGGAGAGCGCAATGAAGCCGAGCTTGGCGCCCTTGACCTCCGGGCCCGCATCCTGCGCGAAGGCGCCGGCGGGGAAATTGAACTTGGCGGCGGCGAGAAGGGCGGCGGTAGAGCCGGCGGCTTTCAACAATTGACGGCGGCTGAGGCCAGTCTCGGAGGGCCGGCGAATGCGCTTGGTCATCGGTGGTGTCGTCCTTTGCGTCGTTGCGAATGATTGCGTCAGTGCGCACGAGCAGCCCGTCCGTCCGTGACGCCAGAAAAAGGCGCATGCGAACGCATGACGGGGGAGTCCCCCGTTCGGGTGGCGTCAGCAAAATCGGATGAGAAGTCTCGCGGGACGGCTTCAATGGCGTCGGCCTGGAACTATTCAAGCTTCGTGCCAAGCTCAGCGCTGCCAAAATATCAAGAAATTTAGTAACTTAGATACACGGCGCCAGACTGTCGCAGGCTGGTCCCGCTTGCGAAATTTGCGCACTGCTCAATCCTTGTGCGACGCACAAAGCTTGTGCAGTCGCTTAAGCAGGAGGCTGCCGAGCGCCTCCGACCGAAGTCGGCGAGAGACGCATCACTTTGATATGACTTTATTTTTCCTGCGCGTCTCGGCGGCACGCAACTTGCTTCTTCATTGGCGTCAACGAAGACTGCGGCTTGCCGCATTGTTGCAGCCTCTGGCGGCTGCATCCCGGAAGCTCAACTGCTTCGCGGCCCTCCCGGCTCAGTCCTCGTGACGCGATTCCCAAGGCTTCCAGACATTCCATAATCCTCGTGCGCGGCAGGCCAGCCCGCACGGCCGATGACGTTCAGCCGCGCTCTCGCCAGGGGCGTGTCGATCTCACTTACGAAGCAAAGGAACCATTGATGTCGTATCTCGCGCCTTCGGAATTCGTCACCAAGATGGTGGATGCAGGCGAGTCCAAGATCTTCATGTCCACCCGGGATACCGTCATCCGGGCCTATATGGCCGGCGCCATCCTCGCGCTCGCCGCCTGGTTCGCCGTGACCATCAACGTGAACACGGGCCAGCCGCTGGTCGGCGCGCTGCTGTTTCCGGTCGGCTTCGTCATGCTCTATCTGCTGGGCTTCGATCTCCTGACCGGCGTGTTCGTGCTCTCTCCGCTCGCCTTGATCGACAAGCGCCCGGGCGTCACGCTCGGCGGCGTGCTGCGCAACTGGGGCCTCGTCTTCGTCGGCAACTTCGCCGGCGCCTTCACCGTGGCCTTCATGATGGCCTTCGTCACGACCTTCGGCTTCACACAGGCGCCCGACAAGATCGGCACCGCCATCGGCAATATCGGCGAAGGCCGAACGCTGGGCTATGCCGCGCATGGTGCGGCCGGCATGGCGACGCTGTTCATGCGCGGCATGCTCTGCAACTGGATGGTCTCCACCGGCGTCGTCGGCGCCATGATCTCGACCTCGGTCTCCGGCAAGGTCATCGCGATGTGGATGCCGATCCTGGTGTTCTTCTACATGGTGTTCGAGCATTCCGTGGTGAACATGTTCCTGTTCCCGTCGGGCCTGATGCTGCACGCCAAGTTCTCGATCATGGACTATCTGATCTGGAACGAGATCCCGACCGTGCTCGGCAACCTCGTCGGCGGCCTCGCCTTCACCGGCATGACCCTCTACGCCACCCACGTCCTGACCCTGCCGAAGCGCCAGGCCGACAAGGCTGCGAAGCCCCGCGTTGCGGCCTGATCGAAGACGTCTCGACAGGGCAGCCTCGCCCGATCAGGGTGAGGCTCCCCTTTGCCGGTGATGACGATGCCCCGCGGACTCCTGATTTCGGTCGGCCAACATTCCGACAAGGGTCGCAAGCCCCTCAATCAGGATTTTCACGGCGTCCTGATTCCGGAGGAGCCGCTGCTCAGCCTGAAGGGCATCGCAGCTGTCCTCGCCGACGGCATCTCCAGCAGCAGCGTGAGCCAGATCGCCAGCGAGTCGGCGGTCAAGAGCTTCCTGATGGACTATTACTGCACGTCGGAATCCTGGACGGTGAAGACCTCCGCCCGGCGTGTGCTGGAGGCGACCAATTCCTGGCTGCATGCGCAGACGCGCAAGAGCCAATATGCCTATGACCGCGACAAGGGCTATGTCTGCACGCTCAGCGCCATGGTCATCAAGGCGGCCACCGCGCACATCTTCCACGTCGGCGACTGCCGCATCTACCGCGTCGCCGGCAGGGCGCTCGAGCAGCTGACCGACGATCACCGCATCATCGTGTCGTCGGAGCAGACCTATCTCGGCCGTGCGCTCGGCATCAATCCGCAGCTCGAGATCGACTACCAGACCCTCGAGATCCAGGCCGGCGACACCTTCCTCCTGGCGACCGACGGCGCCTACGAATTCGTCGATCAGCGCTTCGTGACCGGCGTCATCGCCGAACTTGCCGGCGACCTCGATCGTGCTGCAAAAGCCATCGTCGAGGAAGCTTACCGGCGCGGCAGCGACGACAACATCACTGTCCAGATCCTACGGATCGATGCGGTGCCGGAGGAAACGGGGGTCTTCGATCGGACCTCGACGCTGCCCCTGCCGCCTCTATTGGAGCCCCGGGCTGTGTTCGATGGCTACCGGATCATCCGGGAGATCCACGGCAGCAGCCGCAGCCACATCTATCTCGCGGTCGATACGGAGACCGAGGAAACGGTCGCGCTCAAGATTCCGTCGATCGACCTGCGCGACAACCAGGCCTATCTGAAACGTTTCCTCATGGAGGAATGGATCGCGCGGCGGATCGACAGTCCGTACGTGCTCAAACCGCGGTCGAAATCGACGCGGCGCAACTATCTCTACGTCGCGACCGAGTTCGTCGAGGGGCAGACGCTGCGGCAGTGGATGCTCGACAACCCGCGCCCCGATCTGGAGACGGTGCGCAGGATCGTCGAGCAGATCGCCACCGGGCTTCGCGCCTTCCATCGCATGGAGATGCTGCATCAGGATCTCAGGCCGGACAACGTCCTGATCGACAAGACCGGCACCGCGAAGATCATCGACTTCGGATCGGTCAGGGTCGCAGGGGTTGCCGAAGCGGCGCCGAGATCGGCCGACACGGAAATTCTCGGCACCGTTCAATATACGGCGCCGGAGTATTTCCTCGGCGAAGGCGGATCGCCCCGATCCGACATGTTCTCGCTGGCCGCCATCTGTTACCAGATGCTCACCGGACATCTGCCCTACGGCGCCCAGATCGCCAAGATCCGGGGACGATCGGACGCGTGGAAATTGAGATACCGCCCCGCGGTCGATGCCGAGCGGGGCATCCCGGGCTGGATCGATGGCGCACTCAGGAAGGCGCTGCATCCCGATCCCTACAAGCGCCACGAGGATCTCTCCGAGTTCATCTTCGAGCTCCGAAAGCCCAATCCGGCCTATCTCGCCACGCGGACCACGCCACTTCTGGAGCGCAATCCGCTGCTGTTCTGGAAGCTGACCACGGCGATCCTGGCCTGCGCCGTCATCGTGCTGCTCGCAGCGCTCCGACTGCGATAGCCGAATAAAACCGGATCACGCCGGCTCTGCCGCCTTCACGCCCAGTGGCTTCGGCGCCATGCCGCCACCCGGCTTGAGGTGGAATTCGTAGCTCATCAGGTGCCATCGCCCGCTCGTCTTGGTGCCGTCGGGCATCTCGGGATCGTTGCGCGGCTCGACCTTGGCGATGAGATCGTCCTTGACCCCGAACACCACGTCGGAATCCAGATATTTGTCGCCACCGATGAAGACGTGGGTGATCAGCGGCTCATAGCCCTTCGCATTGACCAGGAAGTGCACATGCGCCGGGCGCATCTGCACGATCATCTCGCCAACCGGACCGTCGGTCGGGATCGGGTAACTGCACGGCAGGATGGTGCGGAAGAAGAAGCGTCCATCATCATCGGTGATGAAGCGCGCCCGTGCCGAGGCGCCGACCTCGTCATAGTTCGGCTTCTGAGAATCATAGAAGCCGTCATCATCGGCATGCCAGACATCGACGGGAACGCCGGCAAGCGGATTGCCCTTGAGGTCGGCGACGCGGCTCTGCACGAACATCCGCTCGCCCGTCTGATTGTTCGACGAAATGTCGGTGCCGTGCGCGGTCACCTTGTGCTCGCCGACATAGAACGGGCCAAGCACGGTGGTCTCTGTCGCGCCCTCGCGGTCGCGATGATTGACCGCGTCGACCAGCATGGAGACGCCGAGCACGTCGGACAAGAGGATGAACTCCTGGCGAGTGTCGGTGCATTTCTGCCCCGTCCGGGTCAGGAAATCGATGGCATATTCCCATTCCGCGAAGGTGAGACCGGTCTTGCTCACGTAATCGTGCAGCGACTTGATCAGCTCCTGGAGCAGGAATTTCGCGCGTGGGTTCGGCGTGTCGTCGAAGCTCCGGATCACGGCTTCGGTGAGCTCGCTCTCGTTGAACTGGGTCATGATGCTGTGCTTCCCGTTTTTCTGCTTTCGGATTCTCGGTTTCCTTGGGGCGTTCAGCCAGAGGCTACACCAACACGCCAGCTGGAGTTAAGCGCAACCGGCTTGGAAGAGGGGGGCGATTTCGGCTATCAGGCTTACGACAAGAACCGTCCGAGGAACGTTCCCATGCTAGCCCCCACTCCAGCCTCCCCCGAATCCGTCGGCATGTCCCAAGCTGCGCTCGACCGCATCGATGCGCACCTGAAGAACCGTTACATCGATGCCGGCCGTTTCCCCGGAACCCAGCTTTTGGTCTATCGTCGAGGCAAAGTGGTTCATAGTTCGGTGCAGGGCTTTGCCGATGTCGAGCGCAAGGTGCCGGTGAAGGACGACACCATCTACCGCATCTATTCCATGACCAAGCCGCTCACCAGCGTCGCCTTCATGATGCTGGTGGAGGAAGGCCTCGTCGCGATCGACGAGCCGGTCGCCAAATACATTCCGGAATGGAAGGACCTCGGCGTGTTCGTCGCCGGCACGTACCCGGCCTTCCTGACGCGGCCGCCGTCGCGGCCCATGCTTATCGTCGACCTGCTGCGCCACACGTCCGGGCTGACCTACGGCTTCCAGCAGCGCTCCAATGTCGATGCCGCTTATCGCGCTGAAAAGATCGGCGAGGTCGAGAAATCAGGCACGCTGCAGACCATGATCGAGGGCCTCGCAAAGATCCCGCTGGAGTTCTCGCCGGGCGAGGCCTGGAATTACTCGGTTGCGACCGACGTGATCGGCTACCTCGTCGGCAAGATCTCGGGCGTGCCGTTCGAGCAGTTCCTTAAATCACGCATCCTCGATCCGCTCGGCATGATCGACACCGACTTCCACGTGCCGGCCTCGAAGGTTCATCGCTTCGCAGCCTGCTACTCGGCGGACCCAGGCGGGGGCATGACCTTCCACGCGGGCCAGCGCCGCGAGGGCCTGACGCTCCAGGACGATCCGACCACGAGCTCGTTCCTGTCACCGCCCTCCTTCATCTCCGGCGGCGGCGGCCTGTGTTCGACGGTCGCCGACTATCTGACCTTCTGCCGCGCGCTGCTCAATGGCGGCGAGCTCGGCGGCGTCAGGCTGATCGGGCCGAAGACGCTGGCGCTGATGACGACCAACCATATTCCGGGCGGCGGGGCGCTGCCCGAGGTGTCGCGCTCGCTGTTCTCCGAAGCCACCTACAACGGCATCGGCTTCGGCCTCGGCTTCGCCGTGACCATGCGCCCGGCCGAGACGCTGATCGCCGGCAGCCCCGGCGAATACAATTGGGGCGGCGCGGCCACGACCTCGTTCTGGATCGACCCGGCCGAGGAGCTGATCACCATCTTCATGACGCAGGTGCTGCCGTCGAGCGCCTACCCGATCCGGCGCGAGCTGCGCAGCATGGTCTACGCCGCAATCACGGAGAGCAATCTGTAACCGATCGCGCGATCCCGCGGCCAACGGCTGCGGGATCGCGCTCATTTGAGCAAGGCGGAAAACTTGCGGGCCTGTGCACTGCACGCACACGCCCGCTCGGCTTCGAAAAAGGAGCTAGTGCATATGACCAATCAGATAGATGCCGCCGCCGATCACGATGATCGCGGGCACGGCCCAGAGAATAAATACCGGCATCACAGCTCTCCCTAATTGGACGTGCAGACCTTGACGGTTTTCATGCTGCTTTCAGCCTCGGTGCGTGTCTTGTAGACCGTGCCCGAAGGGCTGACGACGGTCATCGAGGCGTCTGTCGGCTTCTTATCGACGACAGTGCACTTCTTGGTCTTGACGTCCTGGACCACGTAGAACTCGTCGGCCGCGAACGCCGGCAAGGACAATGCAGCAACGATCAGCGCTGCACTCGCTATTCTCAGCGTCATTCTCTCCTCCTCAGATTCCCGGGCTTCGGCCCGGTCGATTCAGTAACGGGAAAAAATAGCAATTTGTTCCTACGCCGGGGGAACACCGCGCATGGCGAGGGTGTTGTTGCCGCGCTTATTCCCGTGAGGAGGACAAGATGAAAAAGCTGTTCCTGCTGTCCGCGACGGCCGTCCTGATTTCGACCGGCGCATTCGCGCAATCCACCGTGACGACCACCGGAACCGGTCACGCGGCGGTAGTTCAGATCGAGCCGCAATACCGAACCAAGATCAAATCCTACGTCACCGAGCACCGCATCCGTCCGGTGACGACGAAGGAAAAGATCGTTGTCGGCGCGACGGTGCCGAGCGACGTCGAGCTCGAGGCCGTTCCGGCGGACTGGGGCCCGTCGCTGACGAAGTATCGCTACGTCTATTCCGGGGATCGCGTGATGCTGGTGGATCCCGGCTCACGCACTGTCGTGCAGGAAATCGATTGATCAGGACGAAACGGACGGCCGTCGCGACGGCGGCCGTCCTCGCGGAGTTGAGCGCATGACATCGCATCGCGAGGCGCGGATCGCCGGACTTAGCCTGGCGGCCATCTATGCCGTGTGTCTGCTACTGACCGCGGCCGGCATGAGCTGAGGCGCAAGAGTCGCCGACAGCGCTGCCAAAATCCCATCTCCGGACTGTTCGGGACTGTTCGCCGAGTCGCGAAAATCGTGGCGCAGCGTAACTGGCGACCGTATGGTCTGCCAAAGTCATGATCCGGCGCCGCCGCGCTCGCACCGGGACGTCTGCGTTTGTCGAAGCTCACCCTGCCGGTCCGGCTCGCTCTCCTCGTCGCGGGAACGATGTTGCCGCTGATCGTCTTTGCCGTCGGCCTTGCCTATTCCAACTATCGCCAGGATCGCAGCGAGGCGACGCGCAGGGTGCTGGAGACGGTGCGCAGCATGCGCATCGCGCTCGATTCCGAAGTGCAGCGGATAACCGGCGGCTTGCAGGTGCTCGCCCTCAGCGAATCCCTGCAAGTCGGTGATTTCGACGGCTTCCGCCGGCTCGCAGTCGGGTTCAACAGCCAATATGGCGGAGACAGCGTTCTTCTGCTGGCCGACAGATCCGGCCGCCAGCTGTTTTCGACCGTCACGACGGAAACGGCGAATCTTCCACTGCGCAACAATCGGGAGATCGTCGAGCGGGTGTTTGCAAGCAAGGCGCCGCAATATTCCGACCTACCCGATCGTCTGCAGCGCCGGAAACGTCTCCAGCAGCCAGATGCTCACATTGGAGACAGCGCCGGTGAGAAAGCCGATGCCGGTGATCACCATCAAGACGCCCATGGCGCGCTCGACGTTGACGAGGTGCCCCTTCATGCGCGCGAACAGCGCGGAGAACTTTTCGATCATCAGCGCGGCGATCAGAAAGGGAATGCCGAGGCCCGCGGAGTAGACCGCGAGCAGGCCGGCGCCCTTCGTCACCGTGGCTTCCGCCGCGGCGATCGAGAGGATCGCGGCGAGGATCGGACCGATGCAAGGCGTCCAGCCGAAGGCGAAAGCGAGGCCCATGACATAGGCGCCCCAGAGGCCGACTGGCTTGGGGATCGGCAGCCGTCCCTCGCGCATCAAAAGGCCGATGCGCGTCAGGCCCAGGAAGTGCAGGCCCATGATGATGATGACGATGCCGGCGAGGACCGACAGCTCCGCCGACCAGGTACGGATCAGCCCGCCGATCAGCGAGGCGCTGGCGCCGAGCGCCACGAACACCGTGGAAAAGCCGAGCACGAACAGGAGCGCCGACATCATGATCGCGCGCTTGGAGGCAGCGGCCGACTGGTCGCTCTCGACATGCTCGATCGTGGCGCCCGTGAGGTAGATCAGATAGGGCGGAACCAGAGGCAGGACGCAAGGCGAGAGGAAGCTGACGAGGCCGGCAATCAGCGCCGCCGGGATCGAAACATTTTGCATGATGCAGTCGGAGCCATCTCAGGTGCCGGTACGGCGCGCAAGGGATGCGCCCGGCCCGGAGCCGAACCGGCTCTGGTGTAGCCTATGCCGGAGATTGCGCAACAGAGGCGCACAGAACCAAGGCTCCTCCCGATGCCCTCCGTGATCACAGATGCGGCATCGGGACGCGCACAAACCTCGCCAAAAAGCGAGATTCGGCGGCGCGGCTACTTCACCACGCGGAGCAGCGGACGCCGGGGCTGGTCCTGCGTCTGCTTGGAAGGGGGCGGCGGCTCACTCGCAGCGCTCCGCAGCATCTCGTCGCACAGTGCCTTGAGATCGGCACTGTCAATTCCTTTCAGTTTCATCCGCACGTCGAGGATGACAATGGACAGCATCTCGGCCGACTCACGGCTGTTGCACGCGTTGAGAGCCCTGCGGCACTCCTCAAGCGTTTCCAGCACCGACTGCAACTGTTCGTCTGAATGCGACACCGGCGTTCTTTCCGTTAATTCGGCCTGCGAGACGTATTTGTCACGCCCCCTTCGGCCCCCATGGAAGACCAAAGATAGCACGAGGCTACTGCGCCTCCGAACCTGATTTCTGTGTGCTTCTGCCCTGGAACTGCGGTACCGGCCACCATCGCCATGCAGCGCCGTTGAAGGTCACCGGAGTGGTCCGGGAGCAAACGCCCAACGCGGTGTGATCGATCCATCGAGGGAGACGGCATCGGCTTTCGCGCAAGAATTTCCGTTGCGGACAGCGCCGGCAATCCCGCAGCCACTCCAAGGCTCGCAACGGAACTCACGCCAAAACCCCTCAGTCAGGCCGACCATCTGCCCAATTCTCAGCCCGTGGCAGCATCCAAATACCACCCGTACGGCAGTAAGGATGACGTTCAAAACTCGTCATTCCCCAACCCGTCGTGGTTGTGGTTTGCGCCAGATTCTGCCAGTTTAGCTTTCCGAAGGGACTTGTATGCACTCCTTGGCGGAAAGGGGCGTTCCGTCGGCGGAACGCCCAAAGACAAATCTCAGCGGCCTCTCGGATTGGGATGCCGCCCGCATATTTTTGGAAGTCGTTCGATGCGGAAGTTTTCGCTCGGCGGCCGAGCGCTTGTCGCTTTCGATCAATGCCGTGCGCCGACGGATCGACGATTTCGAGCGCCAGACTGGTACCACACTGTTCACCCGCGACGTTCACGGCACGCATCTGACCGATGAGGGCGCGCTGGTGGTCTCCGCCGTCGAGCGCATGGAGGCCGCCACCTTCGACGTGCTGCGCGCCAGCGATTCGATGGCCAACGCCTTGTCCGGCGAGGTCCGCGTTGCCGTCACCGAGGGGCTCGGCACATTCTGGCTGGCCCCGCGGCTCGTCGAATTCCAGCAGGCCTATCCGAAGATCCTGGTGGACCTGCATTGCGCGATGCGCTCGGCCGACGTCTCGCGCCACGAGGCCGACGTCGCCATCCATCTGTCGCGTCCCTCGGCGCTCGACATCAAGCTGGTGCGGCTCGGCCGCATGCATCTGATGTTCTGGGCCTCCGAGAAATACATCGCAAAGCATGGCGCGCCGCGCTCGGCGGCGGAATTGATCAAGCATCGCCTGGTGCTGCAATTCGCCGACCAGCTCGCCGCCAAGGAATCTTTCGAGAGCTTCTTCCCGGGCGTTTCGGAACGTGACCTTCTGGTCATGAAGACCAACGTCTCAAGCGCCAACTACTGGGCGGTCGCGAATGGCGCCGGCATCGGCGTATTCCCGAGCTACGCCATTGCGCTTGGCGGGAAGTTGATTCCACTGGAGGTCGAGCTGAACCGACCGCTGGATATCTGGCTGTCCTACCATCCTGGTAGCGGCCGTATCCCGCGCGTGCGGCACATGATTGACTGGCTGATCGAGGCTTTCAATCCGGCTCGCTTCCCGTGGTTTAAGGAAGAGTTCGTGCATCCGCATGAATTCAAGGACTCGTATATGGGCGAACCCCTGACCCAGCTCTTCGGGGGATTTTCAACCGAAGAACAAAGGTGAAAACAGAGATGAAAGCAGCGGCGAAAAGAATGAAGCAGCGCAGCGCCGGCAAGCCGGACATCGAGCTCGGCAAGCGGATCCGTCTGCGGCGCGTCGAGATGAAGATCTCGCAGGCCGAGCTCGGCGAGAAGCTCGGCGTCAGCTTCCAGCAGGTTCAGAAATACGAGAAGGGCGTCAATCGGGTCGGCGCGGCTCGGCTTCAGCAGATCGCCTCCGCCCTCGACGTGCCCGTGACCTTCTTCTACGACGGCGACAACAAGGCCCGCGAAGTCGAGAGCCTGCTCTTCCTCGACTCGGCCTTCAGCCTCCGCCTGCTGCGCGCCTACAGCAAGATCAAGGACCAGACGGTGCAGCGTCAGCTCGTCTCGCTGATGGAATCGATCGCGGCGAACGAGAGCTGAGGCCGATCGACGCCTGGCCTTTAGGGCCGATGTTCAATCCGTCGCGTCGCGGGGGCGCGGCCGGATTGAACGAGATCGGAGGAGCTATGTCTGCGCCTGCGCGCTTGCGCGCGGTTTTGCCTCGGGGCGGCCTCGCCGCCCCTTCTTCTTGGTAATTTGCCGCCGCGCTTCGCGCGCGCCATGCAATCCCAGCACAGGCGGATGCGGCCTCTCCTACCCTGCCCCGGTTGACCACGGCGGCGCCTGCGCCGCACATTGCGCATCGCCTACGACGAGCGAGCGCGCGATGTCCGACATTTTCAGCACGACCGGAACACCTTACGCCGATGGCAAGATCCTCAAGCACACGGCGGGTGGCGTCGGCGTGATCAGCTTCAACAATCCCGACAAGCGCAATGCGATGTCGCTGGAGATGTGGGAGGGATTTGGCGAGGCGCTGACGGCCTTGCGCGACGATGACACCGTACGCGTGGTGATCCTGCGCGGCGCCGGCGGCAAGGCGTTCGTCTCGGGCGCCGACATCAGCCAGTTCGAGAAGGTCAGGCACAATGCGGCGGCGTCCGAGGAGTACGCCAAGCGCAGCGCCGCCCAGCGTGCGCTGCTCGCCGACTACCCCAAGCCGACCATCGCCTGCATCGAGGGCTTCTGTCTCGGCGGAGGCATGCAGGTCGCGATGCTCGCCGACATCCGCATCGCAGCGCATGGCAGCCAGTTCGGCATTCCCGCAGCGAAGCTCGGGATTGCCTACGGCTATGACGGCTTGCGACATCTGGTGTCGCTGGTCGGTCCGTCCTGGGCTCGGCTCCTGATGTACACGGGCATGCGCATCGATGCGGCCGAAGCACTGCGCATCGGCCTCGTCGAGCGCCTGTTTCCGGTCGATCAACTCTGGGGAGAGACGATGGCGATCGCGCAGACCATCTCCGAAAACGCCCCGCTCGCGATCAAGGCCGCCAAGATCACCATCGCACAAGTACTGAAGGACGAAAGCGCGCGCGACATGAACGCGATCAAGGCCATCGGCACCGCCTGCATGGATAGCGCCGATTTCCGGGAGGGCCGGCAGGCCTTCATGGAGAAGCGCAAGCCGCAGTTCCGGGGCTGCTGAAGCTGAACCGACGTTCACGAAGATTAAATTCCTCGTGCAGATCAATGCGGCAGCAACCAGTTGATCTGGCGAAAGTTCTCCCGCCACCAACGAGGGAGAATGCGATGAAACTCAAGTTTGCTGTTCTTGGTCTGGCCGCCATAGGTGGTGTGGCGCTCGCGTCGGGACCGGCCCTTGCGGCAATGCCGAACGGCATCCCGCAGGCGGACAAGATTGCAGGCGGTCCCGCCGCCAACGTCGATCAGGTGCGCTGGGTGTGTAACCCCTGGGGGCGCTGCTGGTGGCGCCCGAACTATTATCGCGCCTACGGCTATTACGGCGGCCCGCGCTTCTACGGCCCACGTCCGTGGGGCTGGCGTCACCATTACTGGCGCCGCTGGTAACGGCAAAGGGGCCCGAGGGCCCCTTTTTTCTTGTGACATGAACTCTTCGATTGCTTCTCAAAGCGCCGCGAGCACCGCTTTCGTGATGTCGGCCGTGCCGTTGCTGCCGCCGAACTCCATTGGCTTGATGCCGCCGGCATAGGCCTGGTCCACCGCCCGCTCGATGGTCTGACCCGCCTCAGCCGCACTTTCCACACCGTACTTGTCGGCGAGCCAATCCAGCATCATCGCCGCCGACAGGATCATGCCGGTCGGATTGGCCTTGCCCTGCCCCATGATATCGGGCGCGGTGCCGTGGCACGGCTGGAACACTGCATACTTGTCGCCGATGTCGGCCGATGGCGCCATGCCGAGGCCGCCGATCAGGCTCGCGGTGATGTCGGAGACGATGTCACCAAACATGTTCTCCATCACCATCACGTCGAAATCCCAGGGACGCTTCACCAGCATCGCCGAACAGGCATCGACATAGAGCCGGTCGGTCTTCACGCTTGGATGCTTCTTCTCGATCTCGTCGAAAATGCCGCGGAAGAACGCAAAGGCCTTGAATACGTTCGCCTTGTCGACGCAGGTGAGCATCCCCGGCTTGCCGCGCGCCTTGCGCCGCTCGGCGAGGCGGAACGAGAACTCGAACAGGCGCTCGGATGTCTTGCGCGTGATCACCATGGTCTCGCGCGCGTCCTCATGGGTGACGACGCCCTTGCCCATCGAGGCGAACAGGCCCTCGGTGGATTCGCGGATCACGACGAGATCGATACCGCGCGCATCAGCGCCGACGATCGGGCTCGGCACGCCCGGAATGAGCCGCGCCGGACGGACGCCGGCATAGAGATCGAAGATGAAGCGCAGCTCGATCTGCGGTGCAATCTCGGTGTTGTCGGGGTAGCGCACCGACGGCAGACCGCAGGCGCCGAGCAGGATCGCATCCGCCTCCTCGCACAGCTTGATCGTCGTATCAGGCATCGACTTGCCGGTGGCGAGGTAATTGTTGGCGCCGGCGGGCGCTTCGGTGAAACGGAAGCCAAGGCCGGATTTATCGCCGACCTTGCGCAGCACCTCGAGCGCCGGCGCCATGACTTCAGGACCTATGCCGTCGCCGGCGAGCACGGCAACGTGGAAGGCGTTGTTTGCGGACATGGGGGTTCCTGCTTGAACGAAGGTGGCATCGTCATTGCGAGGAGCTCTTGCGACGAAGCAAATCCAGACTGTTTCCGCGCAGGGATTTCTGGATTGCTTCGCTGCGCAATGACGGCGGAGAGAATCGCTGTTACGGCGTCAGCACGGTGCGTCCGACTACCGCGCCCTGCTGCAATTGCAACAGCGCGTCATTGGCCTTGGCGAGCGGCTGCCGCGTCACCGGGATCGGCGGCACCTTCTTAGTTCGCACGAGATCGAGCAGTTCCTGCGTCTCGCGCAAATTGCCGACATAGCTGCCCTGGATCGTGATGGCCTTGATCGGGATCAGCGGCAGTGCCCAGGTCGCACCGCCGCCGAACAGGCCGACGATGACGAGCTTGCCGCCCTTGGTGAGGCAATCAAAGCCGAGCTGCGTCGTGGCGGAGTTGCCGACCAGGTCGATCACGGCGCGGATCGGGCCGCCCGCCTTCTTGGCAAGCTGCTCCAGCGCATCCGGCGCCTTGGGATCGACGGTCGCCAGCGCGCCTGCTTTCTCAGCGGCTTCGCGCTTCTTCGCGTCGATGTCGACCATGATCGCGCCCTTGCCGCCCATCGCCTTCAGCAGCGACAGCGCCATCAGGCCGAGGCCACCGGCGCCGAACATCACGATCGGCGTGTCGAAATGCTGCTCGACCTTCTTCAGCGCGCTGTAGGTGGTGACGCCCGAGCAGGCATAGGGCGCGGTCGTCGCGGGATCGAGGCCTTTCAGATTGAGCAGATAACGCGGATGCGGCACCAGCATGTGGTCGGCATAACCGCCGTCACAATAGACGCCGAGCGAGCGCGGTGTCAGACACATGTTCTCGTCACCGCCAAGGCAGGTCGCGCACTTGCCGCAGCCGATCCAGGGATAGACCAGGCCGATATCGCCAACCCTGAGATCGCCCTGGTCGGTGGGCTTCACGTCGGGACCGAAGGCCAGGACTTCGCCGACCGTTTCATGACCCATCGTCAGCGGCAGGTTGATGCCGCGGTCCTTCAGCGACAGCGGCTTGCGGCCATGGCCGAGATCGTAACCGCCTTCCCAGATGTGGAGATCGCTGTGGCAGACGCCGGCCGCCTTCACCTTGATCAACACCTGCGTGCCCGACGGCTGCGGCGTGGCCTCGTCGACCTCCTGCAGCGGCGCCTTGAAATCGGCGACCTTGAAACTCTTCATTGGCATCCTCCCGGCATATTTCTTGTTGTCACGCCCACCATGCCATGGCCGGCGGAGCGAGACAAACTCGCTCCTGTCTAGTTTACGGCGATCGAGGATGGCAACCCGACGGCACGCAACGCCGCATTGCTTGCGGCACGAAGCCGTTCAGCCTGTCGCGGCCGTTTTGCCTGTCGGAATGGACGCGTCGCTGGAGAGCCCAACCTCTTCGCGCAATGCATCCGTGTGCGCGCCGAGCACGGCCACCGTCTTGGCCGGCGTCGTGTCGGCCCCCGACATCCGGAACGGCAGATTGAGCACCTGGAACGAGCCGCCCTCGTCCCGCACTTCGGAAAGCGCCTGCCGATGCGCAAGCTGCGGATCGGCCAACGCCTCTGACACGGTGCGATAGGCCGAGGCCGGGACGCCGGCAGCGCCAAGCGCGAGCAGGCATGCATCGGTCGAAAGCTGCCGCGACCAGACCTCGACGCCATCCATCAGCGCCGCCCAGTTCTCGCGGCGCGGAGCATAGGTGGCAAAGCGTGGATCGGAGATCCATTCGGAGCGGCCGATCACTCCCATCAGAGCTCGGAACGTCTTCTCGCTGGCGACCGTGATCATGACATAGCCGTTTGCCGTCTCGGTCGGGCCGAACATCGGGCGCGGCGGCGGCTTCACCGCGAATTGCGAGCTCTGCAACTCCGTCAGGGTCAAGGTCAGCATCGATTCCAGCATGGAGACGTCGATGTGCTGGCCAAGCCCGGTCACGGTGCGCTGATAGAGGGCTGACGCAATGGCACCGAAACCGTAGGTGCCGGTGACGACGTCGGCGTGGTAGATGCCGCAATAGTCGGGCCGGCTGCGGCCCGGTTGGTACGCGAGATGTGCCATGTCGTAGCCGGAAGCCGCATGGATCACCGGCGCATAGGCCGGCAACTCGGCCGAAGGGCCAGTCTGGCCATAGCCCGAGATCGAGCAGTAGATCAGCCTCGGGTTGACCTGACGCAGCCTGTCGTAATCGAGCCGCAGCCGGTGCATCACACCCGGGCGGAAGTTCTCGACCAGGATATCGGCGGTCGCAGCCAACCGGCGCACCGCCTCCTTGCCGTCCTCGGACTTGAGGTCGAGCACCACGCTCTTCTTGCCGACATTGAGCTGGCCAAACGTGGTGCTGCACCCCTTGCGCAGCGGTGGCCGGGTCCGCATCGTCTCCCCGCCGTCGGTCTCGATCTTGATGACCTCGGCGCCCATGTCGGCTAGCATGCGCGCGCAGTGGGGACCGGCGATCGTGGTCGAAAAATCCAGGACCCGCAGGCCCGCGAAAGCCTTTGTCGTCGTCCCCTCATGCTTGTCTGGTAGCTGCATCCCGACGCCCTTTGGAACCCTCAATGTTCTTCGTTGTTGATGCCGCGACCCTAGAGGGCGGCGGCTGAGTAGGAAAGTCTTTACCGAACAGACGCGTCGCAAGCGGGCTTTAAGAATTCCGGGGCAACTGGACCCGTTCTTGCATAGCAGCGAACGGGATCGGAAGAGGGCAGCTGTTCTTGAGGGTCTTGTTCATCACCACGGAGATGGACGACTTCGTCCGCGTCGGCGGACTGGGCGCCGTTTCTGCCGCCCTTCCGCGCGCCCTTCGCTCCTTTGCCGATATCCGGATCATGCTGCCCGGCTATCGCGACATCATCGAGCAACTCACGCATATTCAGATCGTTGGTCGCTGTCCCGCATTCGCTGAGATGCCGGCCTGCTCGCTCGGCCGGGCCGCGACCAAGGATGGCCTGCCGGTCTATGTGCTGTTGTGCTCTCAGCTCTACGACCGGCCCGGCAATCCCTATGGCGACGAGTCCGGACACGATTGGCCCGACAACGACATCCGTTTCGCGCGCTTTGCCTCGGCGGCGGCTGAGCTCGCCATGGGCAAGCTGGACAAGAATTGGGCAGCAGACCTGATCCATGCCAATGACTGGCAGGCCTCGCTCGTGCCGGCGTACCTTGCCTGGGGCGGCGCCAAGCTGCCGTCGATCCTGACCATTCATAATCTCGCCTATCAGGGTCTCTTCCCGAAGGAGGCGCTGCGGCGGATCGGCGCACCGGAGAGCTCCTTCCACATCGACGGCGTCGAGTTCTACGACCAGGTCTCCTTCCTCAAGGCGGGACTGGTCTACGCCTCGCACCTCACCACGGTCAGCGCCACCTATGCGCGGGAGATCACCACGGCCGAATTCGGCTGCGGCCTGGAGGGCCTGTTGCAGCTGCGCTCCGACGCCGCCGAGCTCACCGGCATCCTCAACGGCATCGACGAAAGCTGGGACCCGCGCTCCTGTGCGCAGCTCGCCCAGCAGTTCGGGGCCGGCGACTGGGTCGGCAAGAAGGCCAATGCGGATTACGTGCGCAAACAGTTCGGGCTCGCGGTCTCGCGCGGCCCGATGTTCGGCATCGTCGCGCGGCTCGTGCACCAGAAGGGCATCGACCTCGTGCTGTCGGCCGCCGACGAAATCGTCGATGCCGGCGGGCAGATCGTGGTCACCGGCTCCGGCGAGCCGGCGCTCGAGCAGGCCTTGATAGACGCGCATCGCCGCCGCCCCGACGCCATCGGGGTCGCGATCGGCTTCAACGACGCGCAGGCGCGGCGCATCTTCGCCGGCAGCGACTTCACCTTGATGCCGTCGCGGTTCGAGCCCTGCGGTCTCAGCCAGATGTACGCCCAGCGCTTCGGCTCATTGCCGATCGGTCACCAGACCGGCGGCCTCGCCGAGACCATCACCGACGGCGAGACCGGATTCCTGTTCTCAAAACCCTCGCGCGAATCTTTCCTCGGCGGCGTCCGCCGGGCCTTCTCGGCCTTCGTGGCGCACGACCAGCTCGACTCCATGCGCCGCAGCGCCATGGGACGATCGTTCTCCTGGAGCATCTCGGCGGGTTGTTACAGCGCGCTCTACCGGAAGCTGGCATCGGTGTGAAGCTGAGGCATTTCCACAGGCGCCGTCATTGCTGTGCAAGTCCGGGGCACGCCGGGAACAATTCTTAGCGGCGCGCGTCCATTTGCGGCCGCCCGATCCAAGCCCGATTGAGACACCGTGTCATCCAATCGGGCTGCGGCTCACCCCGCAGCCGTGCTTGTGCTTCCTGGTAGGGACCGACGTAGCGCAACCGGTCGGGCAGTTTCGGATAGACACGCCTGATCCAGGTGAGCGCGCTGTCGGCAGCTCTGATGTCGCGCTCGTCAAGCGCAAGTCCGAACCCGGCGCGCAGTCGCTCCGGCAGCATCCTCGCCGCGAGCGCGCGATACCAGCGCGGCGGTCGCAACCACGGACGGGCGCCGCTGAAGATCTGTGCGGCGATCTCGCGCGCCGCAGGGCTGACGGTCAGCGTCTCCGACTGCGCCATTGCCGTGGTGTAGGCGGCGAAGCCGGACCAGTCCGCCGGCAAATCATCCCCCGTCAATCCGAACAGGGCGCCGTACAGCCTGGCCTCGCTCCAATAGCGATCGCGCTCCTCCGCCGAGAGTGGCGGCAGCACCAGATCGTGCACCATCAGCGCGGTCTCGACCAGCGTCGCATGGACCCACCGCAGCGAGGGGATGTCGTTGGCGCAGTAGCGCGAGCCGGCCGGGAACGGACCGACGGTCTCGGGCATCTCGCCGACAATCATGCTGTGACGCCGATGCAGCTGCCGGGACGACAGCAGCGCCTGGTCGAGCGAGCCGAACACCATGGGGAACACGATGCCGAAGGTGCGATGAAAACGACCGATCGGATCGGCAAAGGTCTTCGAATGCTCGGCAATGGCGGCCGCGACCCAGGGATGCGCCAGTTGCAACAGCAGCGCGCGGCCGGCGCCGAGAAAGATCACGGCCTCGCGGTCGATCTGCCAAGTGACCGAGGACGGACCGAACACACCGGCAACCGGCCCTGCCGCGTGAGCGCGGACGTTATCAAGCGTTGCCTCGAGATCCTTCTCAGTGACCAATTGCAGCCTCGCGACGAAGACGCGGCAACACTAGCCCAGACCACGCGTTCGCGAAATCGTCATCACACAAGACGACGGACGAAGCCCTCATTCCGCCGCCATCGGCATCTCGTCCATATGCTCGTGCAGCACCACGCCGGCGAGCGGATCGAACTCACCGATCCACGGTCTTCGCGCGAGCACGGACCTCGTGTGGGCATAGCCGGCATCCCAGCGCTGGGTGATCCCTGAGGGGCTGAAATCGATGTCCTTGGTATGGGTCTCGCGGTCGAGCTGCGGCGCCAGCAGGCGCACCACATGCATGCGGGTCGGACAACCATAGCTCGTCAGCTCGCGCACGGCGGGATCGCCACGCTCGCTCTCGGGCAGCCGCGCGGCGAGCTGATTGATGACGTGGCGTAGGCGATGGGCCTGCTGCTGGCGGGCGATCTGGCTCGCGATCCGGCTGGAATATTGCACGTCCTTGTGGCGGTTGAACACCTCCGCCATCGTCGTCGGTTCGGCACCGACCGGATTCCACAGATGAACGGCGAAGATCAGCGAATCCTTGCGCGGGTTGTCGTCAAACACGGCCTCGGTCGGCGTGTTGGACAGGATGCCGCCATCCCAATAGAGCTCGCCGTCGATGCGCACCGCCGGAAATGCCGGCGGCAACGCGCCCGAGGCCATGACGTGCTTCACCGTCAGCTCGCCGTCGCGGCTGTCGAAATAGCGCATCCGGCTGCTGCGGACATGCGCCGCGCCGACCGTCAGCCGCGGCGAGCAGCGGTTTATCAGGCTGAAATCGACGAGTTCGCGCAGGGTCTTCTCGAGCGGAGCGGTCGAATAGAAGCCGGCGTGATCGGTGCCCAGCGGAAATGAATCGCCGGCATGCGCCAGCGGATTCGGGCGAAAGAAGCCGGGAATGCCATTGGTGACCGTCGACCAATAGGCCAGTTTTTCGTTGAAGCCCGGAAACGCGGCGCGCAGATTCCACACTGGATTTTGCTCCATCCGCCTCCAGAATTCCTTCAGCCGCGCGAGCCGCTGGCGAGGCTCGTTGCCGGCGATCAAGCTTGCATTGATGGCGCCGATCGACGTGCCGATGATCCAGTCCGGCTCGATGCCGGCCTCGTGCAGCGCCTGGTAGACCCCGGCCTGGTAGGAGCCGAGCGCACCGCCGCCCTGAAGCACGAGCACGACCTGGCCGGGCAGGTCTTTGCTGTTGCCTCGCGCGTTGTCCTGCATGCCATCCATGTCTCGCTCCTTTTGAGCTTGCACCGATCGAATATTCGCTGTCGGCGGCAGCTTGTTACGCCGGCCGGAACGAACCCGTTCCATCTCAATGCGCGGTCCAGCCGCCGTCGACCGGCAGCGCCGCGCCGGTGATCGATGCGGCCGCGTCCGTCGACAGGAACACCGCGAGCGCGCCGAGCTCCTCGACGGTAGCAAAGCGCTTGTTGGGTTGCTGTGCCAGCAGAACGTCTCGGATGACCTGATCGCGCGAGATACCGTGCGCCTTCGCCTGACCGTCGATCTGGGCCTCGACCAGCGGGGTATAGACATAGCCGGGGCAGACCGCGTTGCAGGTGATGCCCTCTTCCGCGGTCTCCAGCGCCGTCACCTTCGTGAGACCGATGATGCCGTGCTTGGCGGCGACATAGGCCGCCTTGAACGGCGAGCCGATCAAGCCGTGCGCCGAGGCGATGTTGATGATCCTGCCAAAGCCGTTCAGCCGCATCGCCGGCAGCACGAGCCGTGTGGTGTGGAAGGCCGAGGACAGGTTGATCGCGAGGATCTGGTCCCACTTCTCGACCGGAAACTGGTCGAGCGGCGCGACATGCTGGATGCCGGCGTTGTTGACCAGGATGTCCAGCCGGCCGGATTGGGCCAGCGTCGCAGCGATCATCTCGGCGATCGATGTCGGCCTCGTCATATCCGCAAGCGAGTAGCTTGCCTTCACGCCGAACTCGGTGGCGATCTGCTCGCGTGTCCGGCCGATCTCGCCGGCGACACCAAGACCGTTGAGCACGATGTCGGCGCCGGAAGCGGCCAGGGCCCGCGCGATGCCGAGGCCGATGCCGCTGGTCGACCCGGTGACGAGAGCCACCTTGCCGGCCAGCACGCGGGACGAAGCGGACGTCTGCGTCTTGATAGGGATATTCATGATCCAGACCTCTTCTGCGCAACGCCGCGCCGCGGCTGGCTCGAAATGTGCGGGATCACCCGGGTTTGCGGAAATGCCGGTTAGCTTCCGAGTCGATACGTCCGCGCTATCGCTTGCGGGGTGTCATTCCCGGTTCCTATCGGCTAGATTTCCGGTCGATTTTGCCGGGAGCCGATCCATGGAAATGCATCAGGTCCGCTATTTCCTCGCGGTGGCGCAGCTGTTGAATTTCACGCGCGCCGCCGAAGATTGCAACGTGACGCAGCCGTCGCTGACGCGCGCGATCAAGCAGCTCGAGGCCGAGCTCGGCGGTGACCTGTTCCGCCGCGAACGGCCGGCGGCGCAATTGACCGAGCTCGGTCAGCGCATGCATCCGCTTCTGAAGCAATGCTATGACGCCGCCGCAGGCGCGCGCTCGCTCGCCTCCTCGTTCAAGAGCGGAGAGATCGGTGCGCTCCGTATTGCACTGACGCATTCGATCGACCTCGCGCTGCTCATTCCGCATCTCAGCGAGATCAAACGGCAGTTCAACCGGCTCGAATTCCGCTTCCTGCGCGGGACCGGCCGCGAGGTCGGCGAATTCCTGAAGAAGGGGGAAGCCGAGCTCGGCATCGCCGCCGAGATCGACGAGGCCTGGGAGCGGCTCGACGTGTGGCCACTGTTCACGGAAGGCTTCGATCTCGTCGTCAGCCGCGCCCACCGTCTCGCCGAGCACGACGTGATCGAGCCGGACGATCTGCGCGCTGAGCAATTGCTCGGCCGGAGCTATTGCGAGCATTCCAGACGCATCTCCGCCAGCCTGCGCGAGCACGGCATCGACGTCGATCACGGCCACGAGATTTCGAGCGAGCGCGACCTGATCGAACTGGTCGAGGCCGACATCGGCATCGCCATGATGCCCCACACCTCGCCGGTGCCGGAGAGCCTGAAACGTGCCGCAGTCACCGGGCTCGACGCACGCCGCACCGTCAGCCTCTACGGCGTCGCCGGCCGACAGCGGACGGCGGTCGCCAACGCGGTGATGCGGATGCTGCGCGGCGCGGACTGGCGGGAGATCGCGGGGTGATACTGTGAGTGATCGCCGCGCTTCTTCCTTCTCCCTTTGTGGTCCACAAGGGGAGAGGGTGGAACACTCTGCGCGGCTCAGTTCTCCCGGCTCGCGCTCTCCAGCGCCTCGACCAGATCGTCGATCTCCATTCGTTTGCGAAAATCCGGATCGACGAAGCGAGCCTTCACCAGTCCGTCGCGCCCGACCACGAACACGGCCGGGATCGGCAGCATCCAGCCGTCATTGCCGTGGAATTTCGCCATGTCCTGATGGGACAGCAGCTGCTGGATCTCGGCGCCGAGCCAGATCGCGAGGTTGAGCGACAGCGCATAGCCGTTGTCGAGATCGGTCAGGATCGGAAACGGCGCGCCGGATTCGGCCTTGAGCTGTCCAGTATATTCCTGCGTCTCCGGCATGATCGCGACGACCTGCGCACCCATTGCCTTGATGCGGTCCTGCGCCTGGACCACGGCGCGGACATTGAGCCGGCAGTAGGGACACCAGTGTCCGCGGAAGAACATCACTGCGACGGGGCTACGCTGCAGCAGCGCGGGCAGCGTCACGAGCCGCCCGCCCTCGTCGGGCAACATGAACGGCGGCATCGGATCGCCCGGCCGCGGCGCGGTCTCGCCACCGCCGTTCCCGTCCAATCGCGCCACGAGGCGATCGACCGCCTCGCCATAGGCAGGGAAGACCTTGCGGCTGGCATCGGCGTAGGCGCGGAGTTGTTCGTTCAGCGTGCCGTCCATGTCGCGGCAGCGCTGGAAGGCGAGCCTGAGCTGTTCGGCGTCGGCTGGCGATAGAGACGTCATCGTTCTGCTCCGGCATTCCTGGGGCGAATACTAGTTTCCCGGTTCGGCCGCCCGCAAGGGGCGGCCCCGATGCCCGGACCGGTTCAGTTCACGTAGAAATTGCCGGTCGGATCCAGCCGCCCGGAGGTGGAGTACAGCGTGCCGTTGTCCATGAAGAACACGGTGTTGGCAGGCACCTTCCTCGCGTTCTTCATCATGGCCTCGTGGTTCTTCTCGGCGGGAGCCATGGCCATCGCCGACATCTTGCCGGGCCCGCCATAGACATAGGCCATGCCGGCCTTCAAATCCCAGGCCGCTTCCGAGAACGCCGACGTGGCGATCACCGCGCAGGCCGCGGTAAAGATCAGGGTTTTGGACACTTTCGTCATGAGATGCTCCTCCGGATTGACGTGAACCCCGCCAATCGGGCGCCCTGTCATCGGACGCCAGATCCCCCGGAAGCGGAAATGCCGATGCCCAATCGGTTCGATAGCCGCGGCGCATCAACATAGCGCCGGGCTATCGCATCGAAAGCGAGCCGGCATTTCAACATCGACGCGGTCTCGACGAAGATCCTGCCATAGCCGGCGACCACCACGGTTGCGGCCAACACAGGAGAGTTCCCATGTCTAGGCATCACATCGTGTCGCGCGTGGTTTGGACAGGCGTTGCCGTACTCGGGGCGCTGACATTTGCCACACCAGTTTTCGCCGGCGAATGTCCGGCTGGCAAGATCAAGCCGAACGCACAGCAGATGGTCGACTATAAGCCGGTCGGCGTCACCGACGTCACGCTCGGGGCGATCGACCTCGGCAAGCAGCCCGCCCATATCGAGGGCCGCGAGCTGCGCTTCCGCAAGCTGACCATCGAGCCCGGCGGCATCGTGCCCTGGCACAGCCATGACGACCGCCCCGCCCTGATCTTCGTGCAGCAGGGCGAGATCGTCGAATACGCCTCCAACTGCGTCGATCCGATCGTGCACAAGGCCGGCGACATCCGTCCCGAGGTCTACGGCACCTCGCATTGGTGGAAGAACCTCGGCAAGGAAACGGTCATTCTCTATGTCGGCGATGTCCGCAAGGACCCGAACGACCATCACATGTGACGAGCGCCAAGTGTGCCGTCGTTCCCGGGGCGCGAAGCGAACCCGGAACCTCGAGATTCCGGGTCTGGTGCTCCGGGCCGCATTGCGGTCCCGTGCGCACCAGCCCGGAACGACAGATCAACGGACAATCACGCCATGACCGATGTTTCCGCGCCGATCAAACCGGTCGCGACAAGGATGGATGCGCACTCGCCGGGCCTCGCCCTGCGCTCGCTCGTGATCGGCCTCACTGCATTCCTGACCGTCGTCGATCTCTTCGCGACGCAGGCGATCCTGCCTTCGCTCACGCGCCACTACGGCGTCACTCCCGCAGCGATGGGTTTTGCGGTCAACGCCAGCACCTTCGGCATGGCGGTCGCCGGTCTCGTCATCGGCTTCTTCAGCCCGCATATCGATCGGCGGACCGGTATCCTGCTCAGCCTGGCAGTTCTTGCGATCCCCACCAGCCTGTTGGCGTCCGCGCCCAATCTTGCCGTCTTCACCGCCCTGCGGGTCACGCAGGGCCTCTGCATGGCATCCGCCTTCGCGCTCACCCTCGCTTATCTCGGCGAGCAATGCAGCGCCATGGACGCCGGCAGTGCGTTTGCCGCCTACATCACCGGCAATGTCGCCAGCAACCTCGTCGGCCGGCTGATCTCGGCGGCGGTCGCGGACGGCCTCGGCCTCGCCTGGAATTTCTATTTCTTCGCAGCGCTCAATCTGGCCGGCACGGTGCTGGTCTATTTCACCGTCGGACGCGTGCAGCCGATGCACGCGATGAGGCCGGCGGCTTCACCGCTCGCCGCCACCATCGCGCATTGGCGCAATCCGCAGCTGCGAGCAGCCTTCGGCATCGGCTTCTGTATCCTCTTCGCCTTCATCGGCACCTTCACCTTCGTCAATTTCGTGCTGGTGCGGCCGCCGCTGTCGCTCGGCATGATGGATCTGGGCTTCGTCTATTTCGTCTTCCTGCCCTCCATCCTCACGACGCTTCTAGCTGGCAAGGTGGCCGCGCGACTGGGGACGCGGCCCACGATCTGGGCGGCACTCGCCGTTGCCGGGCTCGGCCTGCCCCTGATGCTGGCGCCGCATCTGGCCGAAGTGCTCGCCGGCATGGTGCTGGTCGGCATCGGCACATTCTTCGCCCAGGCCGCCGCGACGGGCTTCGTCGGACAGGCGGCTGCCGAGAACCGCGGGATTGCCAGCGGCACCTATCTGGCCTGCTACTTCTGCGGCGGGCTGGTCGGCACGGCGGTGCTGGGGCGTCTGTTCGATGAGTACGGATGGTATGCGTGCGTGGCCGGTATCGGCGCGGCGCTCGCCGCTGCGGCCCTGCTCACGCTCGCCTTGAAGCGCTAACGCCTGGGCCGTACCGCCTCGGCCGGCGTGACGCCAATCGTGCTCCGCAACCGCATGCGCTTGCACAATCCGGACGCCTGATCAGTTTCTCCCCGGGACTTCTGACCGGCCGAACCCGTTTGCGCCACCCATTTCTTTCGCACGGGTCAGACCGTGCGCCGTGTCTCCGGCATCACAAAGAAAATGAGCAAGAGCCCCGCCGCGGCAACGCCGGACAGCCCGACGAACGCCGTGGCATTGCCGAACTTGTCGCTGACATAGCCGCCAAGCACCGTGCTCAACGACGCGCCGATGCCGGTTGCGGTGCCGACGATTCCCTGCGCCAAGTTGAAATGCCCCGTGCCAAAGGCGACGTCGGCGACGATCAGCGGGACCATCACCGCGAACACCGCCGCGGTAATGCCGTCGAACACTTGCACGAGCACCAGGAGATACGGATCGCGCACGGTCGCAAACAAGAGGCCACGAATCGCCAGCGCGCCGAATCCGATCAACAGCAGGGGCCGCCGGCCCCAGAGCTGCGCCTTGCGTCCGACCGTCGGCGACAGCAGCGCCACGATCGCCTGCGGAACGACGATGCAAAAGGCGACGAGCACCGTTGCCCATTGGCTCGACCGCGCCGTCACCGCGCTCGCCATCAGCGGCATCATCGCGGCGTTCCCGAGGTGCAACAAGAGCACACTGAGTGCGAAGACGATGAGCGGACGCTGCCGGATCAGGTGCCAGATATTGGTGTCGCCGCGATCGGCGGCTTCGGGCGGCATCTCACCGTGACAGCGCCTGATGTCGATCTCATTCTCGCGGATGCGCGACAGCGCGATCAGGGTCGGGATCGCGAGCAGGAAGGTGACCAGGAACACCGAGCGGCTCGACAGGAGATAGCCCGCGGTGCCCATCACCGCCGCCGCGACGCCATTGCCCAGTGAGGCGAAGCGCGCGTTGCGGCCGAGCCGCTCGCCGATCGCGATCGGGCCGACGAGGCCGAGGCTGATCGCCGCGATCGCAGGCCCGAGCACGCAGCTCGCCATCGCATGCAGCGTGGCGGCGGTCACCACGACGGGGAAGATCGGCATCGCGGCATAGGCCAGCGCGCAAGTACCGATCGTCGCAATCGCGAGGGCGGCGACGAGACGCTCCGATTTCGCGGCATCGATGATCGCGCCCCCGGGCATCTGGCCGATCAGGGCGACGATGCCGCCGATCGACAGCACGAGGCCGATCTCGACCTGGGTCCATTTCTGCGTCGTCAGATAGACCGCGATGAAAGGACCAAATCCGGTCTGCACGTCGGCGAGGAAGAAGATGAACCAGTCGAGGCCGCGCAGGCTCTGGCGCGACGGCGCCGGAATGCCTGCAGCCGACGGCGCAACGACGTTGTCCTGCTCGACGCGGCCGCTGCGATCTGCATGGGTCAGCTTCCTCGACAACAGCACGGGCGGTCAGCCCTCCCTGCACCTCACTGGATCGCTTGCAGCGGCTGAAGGCTGCCGGACGCGCCGAGCACGACGATCGGCGTGTCTTCCTTGTATTCCGGCGCGGCCGCGACCTGCGCCTTGTTCAGTTCCAACGTGATGCTGTCCTTCTTGTTGGCGATCTTGCCGAAGCGCAGCGCGTTCCAGTCCACCACGATCTTGCGGCTGCCGACGCCGAGAAAGCCGCCGAAATCGATCACCGCGGCGCGGACATGGCCGGTGCGATCGACGATGACGTCGACGATGCGGCCCATGTCCTCGCCGGCGGCGCTGCGAACGTCGCGCCCGAGCACGCCGTGGGCCTCGCTCGCGCCGATGATGGTCACCGAGGGTGGCGGCGCGGCGTCCTTGGGCGTCACTGGAACGGTCGAGGCCGGCGGCTGCGCCGTCGCCGGCGCATTCGCTTCATCCTGGCCTGCGGGCTGATCCTCTGCGGCGCGCAATGGTCCGACCGCGAGGGCAACCATAATCGCCACACCCAGGATCAACGCTCCGATCGCACGCATGATACCCTCCTCACGACGCGCCGCTAGTGAGCCAGCACGATCGAGACCTGGATCTGGCCGCGCGTGCGCAATACCTCGAGCGCGACGTCGTCGCCATGCCGGCTAACGCGCAGGTCCACGCTGGACTGGCCGAGGCGCAGATCGCGCAGGATCACCTCGTTGAGGAACGCCGGCAGATGCGGATTGCGCAGGCGAATCTCGCCGCGCGTCACGTCGAACTCTAGACCGAGCGCCGCCTCCAGCAGCGTGAACGGCGTCGCGCTGGCCCAGGCCTGAGGCGCGCAGGCGACCGGATAGAGCGTCGGGCCGCGCCGTTTCTCGCGCCGGAACCCGCAGAACAATTCGGGCAACCGGCGCAGATCCATGTAGGTCGCAGCATCGAACAGCCCCTTGAAGACATGCGCCACCGAGTGCTTGAGGCCGTAGCGCGCGAGCCCGAGCGCGATCAGCGCATTGTCGTGCGGCCAGATCGACCCGTTATGATAGGACATCGGGTTGTAGCGCACCTCGCCTTGCGCGACGGTGCGGATGCCCCAGCCCGAGAAGAAATGCGGCCGCATCAGATCGGCAGCAACGAGGCGCGCGCGGTCCTCGCGGATCATGCCGCTGAACAGGATCTGCCCGGCATTCGAGGTCCTGACCTTGCAGGGTCGCTTCTTGCCGTCGAGCGCGAGCGCATAGGTGCCGAGCTCCTCGCACCAGAACGCCTTCTCGAAGCGCTCGGCGAGCGCCCTGGCTTCGCTCTCGAGCCTGCGCATGCAGTCCGGTTTGCCGAGCCGCAGCGCGCAACGCGCGGCGAGCTGCTTGGCAGCAAAGACGTAGCCCTGGACTTCCGCGAGCGCGATATTGCCCTCTGCAAGCTGGCCGTCGGCATGGAAGATCGCGTCGTAGGAATCCTTCCAGCCCTGGTTGGCCAGCCCCTTCTCGGTCGCACGCTGGTATTCGACGAAGCCGTCCTGGTCGGGATCGCCGGGACCGTCGATCCAGGCCAGGCCCGCCTCGATCGTCGGCCAGAGCTCGATCAAGGTGGCCTCGTCGCCGGTGCGCTCGAAATAGCTGCCCGCGAGCAGCACGAACAGCGCGGTCGAATCGACACTGCCGTAGTAATGCGCGAACGGCACCTCCCCGAGCGCCGCCATCTCGCCGCCGCGCATCTCGTGCAGGATCTTTCCGGGCGCGGCGTCCGCGAACGGATCGATTGCCGTGGCCTGAAAATGCCCGAGCCGGCGCAAGACACCTTTGGCGACGCGCGGATCGACCCAGAGCATCTGCAGCGCGGTGATGAGACCGTCGCGCCCGAATGTCGTCGAGTACCAGGGAATGCCGGCATAGGGGTACCGCCCCTGCGGGGTCTCGGTCATCAGCATGTTGAGGTCGGCCATGGCCTGGCACAGCACCTCGTTGAAGATATTGTTGGAGGTCTCGATGCTCGCAGCGCCCATCGTCGACTGCCGCATCTCGCGGCGATGAGCCAGAAGGCCCGGAAAGAACCGCGCCGGCCGTTCCGTCACCGGCCGGTTGCAGGAGACGGCGACGAACAGCGATTTGGCCTGGTGCGGATCGAGCTCGAGCTGCCAGGTCGCGGCATTCACGGACAGCGTGGTGGGACGCGGGTCGACATGCAGGCCGGTGGTGCGCTCGGCGTCGTCAAGGCCGCGATACTCGAACAGCACGTCGGTCGGACCCAACAGGCGGCTCGTGCCGGTCCCGCGGCGCGGGCGCCGCTCGCCGCGCACCTCGAACAGATCGGCGAAGTCATTGTCGAACAGCAGCGTCAGCTCGAAGCTGGCGCGCGCGTCGCCGTGGTTCTGCACGCCAATGCGCTGATAGGCGGCACCGCGCCACAGGAAGATCGTGCGCACGATGTGCAGCAGATCCTTTTGCAACAAGAGGCGGCCTTGGCGGTAGATATCGGGATTGGTGAGATCGACCGTCAACGCCGAATTGTCGTCGCGCAAATTCGAGCCGAGCAGCAGCGGCTGGAGGTCGTCGAGCACGAGCTCCAGCCGCGCCAGATAGCGCGTGTCGCAGTGAAACAGACCGTCCGGCCCGCCCGCCGAAGCGCCGATGTCGCCATGGCTGTCGAGCACGATGAAGGTGTCGTCGTGCTTGAGAGATCGCCGCGGCCGGGCGGCGGGCCCCGTCATCGGAATGTAGAACGTCTGCTCCGCGACGGCTTCCGTCGCCTGCGATATGGATACGATCTGGGTTACGGTTTCGGCTGCCATGAGCTGCTCCCCTGCGCCTTGATTCGAAACGCAACCAACGCGAACGAGACGGCTGGATCTACGCGGCGACCTTCGCGAGCCGGTTCATCTCCTGGGTCACCAGCTCACGGTAGGGACCGTGACCCTGCATCAGCCGGTCGGGCGCACCGTCCTCGATGATCTTACCGGCCTTGAGCACCACCACGCGATCGAAATTGCGCAGCGTCGCCAGGCGATGCGCGATCGCGATCACGGTGCGGCCACGCATCAGGCGCGACAGCGCCTCGCGGATCGCCTCCTCGGATTCGCTGTCGAGTGCTGCGGTCGCCTCATCGAGCAGCAGGATCGGCGCATCCTTCAGGAAGGCGCGCGCGATGGCGATGCGCTGGCGCTGGCCGCCGGACATCTTCACACCGCGGTCGCCGACCATGGTGTCGAGGCCGTCGGGCAGGCTCTCGACGAAGTCGCAGCGCGCCGCGATCGCCGCGCGCAGCACCTCGTCGTCGGTTGCGTTCGGCCGGCCATAGCGGATGTTCTCGCGAATGGAGCGATGAAACAAGGAAATGTCCTGCGGCACGACGGAAATCGCCTCGCGCAGGCTCAGCTGCGTCACCTTCGAGATGTCCTGGCCGTCGATGGTGATACTGCCATCGTCCACGTCGTAGAAGCGCTGGAGCAGCGTGAACAGCGTCGATTTGCCGCCGCCGGACTGCCCAACCAGTCCGACACGCTGGCCGGGCTGGAGGCGCAGGCTGAACCGCTCGAAAATCTTCTCGCCGCCGGGATAGCCGAAGGTGACGTTGTTGAACGCGATCGCGGCGCCGCTCTTCACCAGCGGCTCGGCCTCGGGGTGATCGCGCAATTCGTGCGGCACCAGCAGCGTGGCGATGGCCTCGGTCAGGCGCGCAACATGCTGGGTGATGTCGACCAGCGCCACCGCGAGATCGCGCGTCGCGTTGAGGATGGAGAGACCGAGCGTGCAGACCAGCACGACATCGCCGGTGGTGGCCTCGCCCTTTTGCCAGAGCGTGATCGCCCAGGCCATCAGCGCCACCGTCAACAGCACGGTCACGCCGGCATGCGTCAGCCGCAGCTTCTCCAGATAGCGCAGGCTGCGGCCGCGCGCGGTGATCTCGCGGTTCACCGTCGCGTCGAACCGCTCATGCTCGTGGCTGATGCCGCAGAAGGCGCGCACCAGCGGCATGTTGCTAATGACGTCGATCATCTCGCCGTCGACCACCGCGGCCTTGTCGGCGAAATCGTCATGCAGCGGCTTGCCCGCGGCTGCCAGACGAAACATCGCAATGACCATGCCACCGGCGATCACGATCAGCCCGAGGGCCATGTAGGGGCTGACGGTTCCAATCAAGGCAATTGCCGCAATTGTGGCAATGCAGGGCGGTAGCACGTTCCAGACAAACATGTTTTCGACGGTGAACACCGCGTTCGACGTCGCCGTGATGCGGCTCGTCAGCATGCCAGGCATCCGGTCCGAGAAGTAGCTCGGCGCATGTCCGGTCAGATGACGAAATATGTCACGACGTAAGTCACCCGTGACACGAACGAAGGTGAAGCTCGCCGTCCAGCTCGCGATCCGCCACAGGAAGTTGTCGGCCGTGATCAGCGACATGAGCAAAATGAATGCCAGCCATACGCTGCCACCATGTGAGGGTCCGGCGGACAGGCTGTCGACCAGGGATTTGACGCCGTATTGGGTGCCCACGGAGCAGGCGACGGCGGCCACGACCGCGGTCAGAATCAGCAAATGCGCCGCGAGGCGACGCCGAAGATAGCGCAAGACAAAGGCAAATGGCCTGCGCGCGTATCCAGAAAGCTGATCCATATGGCTATCGCCCCGTTATGCTGATTTTCGTTTCGTCACTGGTCGAGTGAACATCGACCACTTCGCCTCGGTTCCCGGGCAAGCTCATCACGACATGCGGATACGGACGATCTGCGAAGATGTGGTGGCAGCATCGCGACGATCCCCTGACGTGTCGAATATGTAACGTTTGGGGGAAGGAACTTCGCAGGTGCGGAAACGTTCCCTTGGCTGGCATTTGCCGGTGCCGTACAGGCGGGGGTTTTCAATCATGATCGCACAGAGGAGATGGTGAGATGCGCATCGCGCAGGTAGCTCCGTTGACGGAGGCTGTTCCACCCAAGCTGTATGGCGGCACCGAGCGGGTGGTGCATTGGTTGACGGAAGAGTTGGTGGCCCTTGGACACGAAGTGACATTGTTCGCCAGCGGCGACTCCCAGACGTCAGGCAAGCTGGATGCGTTGTGGCCGAAGGCGCTCCGTCTCGACGGTTCCGTGCGCGATCCCAATGCGCTGCACATGGTGCTGCTGGAGCGGGTGCGGCAAAAATGTGACGACGAGGAGTTCGACTTCCTCCACTTCCATCTCGACTACTATCCGTGGTCGCTGTTCCACCGTCAGCCGACGCCATTCGTGACTACGCTGCACGGCCGGCTCGATCTGCCGGAGCATCAGCCGGTATTCAATACTTTCTCCAAGATGCCCGTCATTTCGATCTCCAACGCGCAGCGGCGGCCGGTGCCACAGGCGAACTGGGTGACGACGATCCACCACGGCCTGCCGGAGAAGCTGCTGACGCCAAAGCCGGCAAAACAGGAATATCTCGCCGTGCTCGGCCGCATCGCGCCGGAGAAGGGCGTCGACCGCGCCATCAAGATCGCAACCCATTGCGGTATTCCGCTGAAGATCGCGGCCAAGGTCGATCGCGCCGATCAGGATTACTACGACGAATTGATCCGGCCGATGATCGAGAACAATCCGCTGGTCGACTTCATCGGCGAGATCAGCGATCACGAGAAGTCCGATTTCCTGAGCGGCGCGCTCGGGCTTCTGCTGCCGATCGACTGGCCGGAGCCGTTCGGCCTCGTCATGATCGAGGCCATGGCGTGCGGAACGCCGGTCGTCGCCTTCAACCGCGGCTCGGTGCCGGAGATCATCGATGAGGGCCTCACCGGCTTCATCGTCGAGGATGTCATCAGCGCGGCGGGAGTGGTGAACCGCCTTCCGCAACTCGACCGCGCCGCGATCCGCAAGCAGTTCGAGACGCGCTTCACGGCACGCCGCATGGCGCTGGACTATCTCGCGGCCTACCGCAGCCTGACCGAGGCAAAGGCGCCGCGGATCAAGCTGGTGAGCAGCGCAGAGTAGCTGGTCGCTCTCACCTCAAGGCACACTGTCATGCCCCGGCTTGACCGGGGCATCCGGTACTCCGCAGCTTCTCGGCTCAAGCACCGCGGTCTCTGGAATACTGGATCGCCCGGTCAAGTGTTCAGCCCGGGGACATGACCGACGGGTGTTCGGGGACATAGCCGACACATCCTCCGCTCGCCAAGTCGATGATAGCGACTTGGTGGGCGGCAAAGAAGATCCCGTATTGCGCATCGTTTGCCGAGGGGCGGATGGCGAGGCGCTCGCCACGGAAGGCCTGTGGCACTTTCCAAAGACG